>JACCDP010314570.1_pt1 | contig 16006 bp, 26 predicted proteins | sample 7445841 | NCBI WGS metagenome assembly JACCDP01 (sample SAMN15323441, study PRJNA562643) | freshwater metagenome | isolation source: river surface water | place: USA:Blue River Watershed | collected 2017-08-17 | reverse complement strand
TAGACAGACTTCCCGCGAAGCATGCTGCAAGAACCAACCCCGACCTCATGGTAGAGAGAAGTGTTGTTGAGCGTGTAGAGTTTCCGAAGATGACTTCGGTTGCAAACAAGGTTGATGTGCTGTTTAGAGGCGCAGAACCAGTTATAAAGGAATAGCATGTCAACAAAAATATACGATGCCTTCAAGTATAAGGGCGATGCCTCCACCCTTATGCAGTATCTTATCAACTACCGTAGCAAGTGGAACAAGTATCAGATTGAGCGTTTATCGCAGCTTGTTGAAGATGCGTTTGCCCACAATCCAAAAAACGAGGATTTGTTCTTTGAGGGTAAGCTACATCACTGTAAATTGATGGATAGGATTCAGGCAGAATCCAAGAAGGAAATGAAGTCGTGGAGTGATATCTTTGATGTATCCGCAGAAGTAGCGATATACTTCCACAAGAAGAAGATTTATATTCAGACATTCTTCAATGACAGGAAGGCTCCGAAGTTTGTCAACGATGATATGGTTGACTACCATTATCAGAATCAAACCGATCCGTGGTATGATTACCAAATTTACGAAGGTAAGATGAAGGAGTCTGAGCGAGCCAAGTGGGCAAGAGACTATAAGCAGCGGAAGAAGGTTTGGGATGAGATATATTCTGACGGTATATCAACTGCTGCTCAAGCTGGTATGGGATATTCGTTTGGAAATAGCTTTTGTGACTTCTATCATATATCAATTGAAGTCTTCAAGAATTGGTGTAGAAACCATAACCCAACAGCGGGGATACTCAAGGAAAAGTAGTATAATATAAATAAGTGACGGAGGTATATATGAAAAATATAGCCATCGTCGCTTTAGCGATTGTGATACTTTCTGGATTTACCAGTTGTGGTCCTTCCCGAGAGGAAATTCGTAAAGAAGTGGAAGCCGAAGTCACCACCAAAGTCCTCAATGATATGAAGGGCGAACAGGCTGACTTTGTTGAATATAAGAAGAAGAAAGAAAAGCTCAACGATATTGATGTTGAATCCAAGCCTGGGGAATCCAAGCTTGATGCTCTTATTCGCGAGCGTCAGGAAACCAGGGGCGAAATAGCTAAGACAAAGCAGGAGATAGTAGCTAAACAAAAGCTTGTTGAAGAGGGTGAAGGAAAAGTCAAAGCTTTAGATGCTGCTATCAAGCAGGCTGAACAGGACAGACTCAAGTTTTGGGCAAACCTTGTTGGTGGTATAAGTGCTGGGTTGGCTATAATCTTGGGTATCGCTGCTTTCTTGACATCTGGATATCCAATACTCCCAAGAGTTTTGAGATACGCTGCTCTTGGTTTCGGAGCGTTGTCCGTATTAGCATTTGGATTCGCTGCTATTGTCGGATACTTGACAATTATAGGAATTTCGCTTGGCGTCATAATACTTGGTGCCGGTGCATACTTCTGGTTCAAGGATAGAAAGAGCTTGACACAGGTTGTAAACACTGTAGAAAATGTCAAGCATGAGATACCAAACTACAAGGATAAGTTCAATAAACTTATTGACTCCGATGTTGATGAATATGTCAATAAGGTTAGAGAAAACATAAAGAAGAGAGTGGGGAAGTAAATGGGTTTCAAAAGCCAATACGAAGGTAAGAGAAGATTTTCTGCCAAAGTAGCTTATCAAGAATCCCTTGAAGAAGCTCTTGGTGAGGCAGTCAATGAATTACAAGTCCCAGGACGAGACGAAGTTATTTCGGCTATACAGAACGACCAGTGGGAGAAAGACATCACGCCAGATGCCTTCAAAGCCTCAATATCGAAAAGTAAACACGATTTGATGCTGACTGACTACTCTCCGTCAGACTTCGCTAAAATGAAGCTGTTCAAGCTGCAAGGCGCTGATATTGGATTTGCCCTCAAAGACATTGGCGATAAGAAGCATGCTGAGATAGTAGCTGTATATAACAACTCAGGTGTCAAGGGAATCGGTGATGCGCTTATCCAGTCGGCAATTCGCAATGGTGGAAAATACTTAGATCATTTTGACGGATTCTTGACAGACTTATATACCAGAAATGGATTTGTTGAATATAAGAGAGATCCTTATAATCCCGACTATGATGAAGGCGGTAAGTTTAAACAAAAATATGGACCACGTGATGTCATTTATAGGGTGTATAAGGGCAATTGAAAACTTCTGTATGTATGATATAATAAATTCATATGGAAGAGAAAAAAGACTTATCTAAGTATTACACCGAAAGTTACGCTGAATATCAGAAGTATCTTGAGGAAGTTTTGGGTGATGATACTCCCAAAGGAACCGACAAGGAGAATAAGGAATGTTCGAAAACTTCAGATCAAGGCTGACAAAAGCTATGCAGGGCAGTTGCCCCGTTATTGGAAATGGCGAATATCGCAAGACACTCATAGAGGATACTATGGGTAATGGTGTTTACAGTCGCTTCCGTTTGGCTACAATAAAGTTTGACACTTCCGAAAATATTATAGAAGTGTTGAGTGAAGCAAGGGCTGATTCGATTGAACCGGGGCAGAAGGGTGGAGTTATAACCCTTTCAACTGATATCAATGCGACAGCCGGTGCCAGCCTTATCGGAAAGATAAAGGCGTGGGCAAACACTTTGTATAACCGCATGACCAGTGTTGGGAGAATCCAGAAAACAGTGAATACCGCTGGAGCCACGGGAATGACTGTTGGACGCTTTATGCGTGGTGTTTATAAGTCGAAGTCCGGAAAGGTGTTCGATGAGAATTCCTTGTCTGTAGAAATACTTTACACCGATTCCAATTTGCTTGAGCGTATTGCTACTGACTTGGCTAAGGAATTCAACCAAGAATCAGTTCTCGTCAAGGATTACAACACTTCCGAGATTTACTTTGCAGATCAGAAGGATATTCCACCAACGCGGGTCGATACCATAGGCAAATAAAATTATATGTTTATAACCATTAGTGACGGTGAAGTAAAGAAGTGTCAAGACTTCGCAAAGAAGGTTGTCAAAACGAATGCCGACTGCTACGCTCGTCGTAACCAAACCGACTTGGAAAAGATTGTTGATGATATAACTGTGGGTAAAATTGCAGAGGTAGCAGCTTCTAAGCTATTGAAAGCAAGAGGTATGGAGTATAGCGAAGTTGACTATGAAATATATCAGACATGGGGGAAGTCTTTCGATCCTGACTTATACGGGTGGACTGAAAGACATTCGTGGAAGTTTCATGTCAAGTGCATGAAGAAAGAGAATGCCGAGCGTTGGGGGCTGTCATGGTCGTTTCAAGTCCAAGATCATTTGGTAACTGATCCAAACGATGATGAGCATATTATTCTTTGTGTGTTGATTGATTATCATACTATTGATATCAAGACAGTTGTGAAGGCAAATACTTTATTAAACTGTTGGAGTGACCCTAAACTAAACAAATTGAAGGGTATAAAGAAAGTTTTGTATTGGGAAACTCTTGAAAAACTTCCAGGCATAAGGAAGATGTAATATGGACGATTTATCATATAAGGAAAATTAACATGTCAACCATAATTCTTCTCATCATAGCGTATATAAGCGTTATAGTGGGTAATTTGTTCATAGCATTGAATGGAAATAGCTGGAGAACATTGGGATATTTGATTTGCATATTTGCGAATGTACTTTTCATGTTACATGGATTCTTCATTCAATATACAAACATAGTTTGGATATTTCCTATTTACGCCGTTATAAACATAATAGGTTTATTAAATACGCAGGGGGCATTCCGTGAATGTGGACAACGAATATATAAGTCAATTAGAGAAGGCTAATGAATTTCTTCATTATCGTGTTGAAGAGTTAGAGAAGCGTCTTGACTGGCAGGAGAAGACGAAAGATTTGCGTCAGCTTGGTATTCAGTTTCATAGAATGGATAAGGAAATATACGAGGTTGATAAAACGAAATTAATTGATAGCTTTCTTTCTATTGATGCTAATACTATACTTGACATGTGGGTTAAGGGGTATAGGATTGGGACAAACGAGCGTTCTTGTTTTTCCGATACATCTTTTTTTGGTAGGAAACGCTATTCCGCTTTTATTTGTGGACCTTTTAAAGACGATAGAATAGGATTTGATAAAGACAAATTCTTAGCTATGGAAATATCTGTTAGAAGAAGTAAATTTTATCCTCTTGTGAAGGACAGTTGCTTTCTCATACTTGAACATAATAAGCTTTGTCCATTTTCAGGTGCAATTGCAGAGTCATGTCATATGTTGAATCCGAATAAAAGTAAAGATATACTTGACTTAGTAAAAAGAATTGATATATGTAAGAAGATGATGAATGGTAATGTCCTGGGAGCGTATGTCAAGCGAGATACTTTCAAATTTCCTTGGACAGACATGAAAGAGTTTGATATGCATGGGTATGCTGAATATGAGTGTTGACTTTCATAAATACCTGTTAGGATGTTGAGCATGGAGACAACAATGCGTAAATGCCCGTGTGGTAATCGTGTCGAAGATGAGCGTGTGGAGCTACTTGACTCACACGTATGCGCTGTATGTGCTGCTAAGGGTATAGCTCAACCACCGCCAGTTAGGGGCTTTATGGTTTACGACCATAAGACCGCTCCTGACATTTGTTTCATGACTCCATCACAATTCAACTACGCAAAGACGATGACTGACCGTGTTGGTCAGGAGTCGATTCTTCGCAAGATTGTCAACGACATTCCCTGAAAGACATACCATGGACCAAAATATCAAGAAGACCGTAACTCCCTCAACCCGTCTTCAAAAGAGGTTGGAAGGTTACGACGATTCCACGGTGGCATACGGTCAAAAGCCAACTACCGTTGAAAAAGACTTTATCTGGTATCTCAAGAATGTCTGTGGCGGTACTGATAAGTATGAGTTTGAGACTCATGACGAAGCTTATAAGTTTGGGTGGGCGCTTCGTGATAAGCATGGTGATAAGATAAAGGTTGAGATTGCGGTAACGACTGTGAGGGTTTGGGCAGTGAATGACACACCGAAGGATATGGCGAAGCTTCCTAATTGATTTCGTGGAAACCTAATCTATAATATATGCCGTAAAGGAATAACACTTATGGCATTCTTCGGCGTTACTATTGAAACTATTGAGAGCATCGTCAAGCATCCAAATGCCGACACTCTTGATGTTGCCCGTCTTAGCGGACTCGCATTCGAGTTCGTTGTTCGTAAGGGTGAATACACGGTTGGTGAGAGAGTTCTCTACTTCCCGATTGACTCCATCATCCCCCTCAATGTTCTTGAGAAATTCGGAATGGTGAAGGATGGAAAGGGAATCCTCGCTGGTAAGCAGGGAAACCGTGTCAAGACGAAGGAAATTCGCGGCGTCATGTCCAGAGGTATTGTTGCCAAGTTGCATCACGTCGATGCCAATTCTTACGATGACACATCCGAAGGACTTACTAAATTCTTCGGTGTTGAGAAGTGGGAACCGCCTGTTGTCTTGGAGAAGGGTGCAAACCTTCTTCCCCTCCCAGCCCATGTGCAGGAGATTGTGGGCGCTCGCTATGACATCGAATCCACTGACAGACACGGTGAAGTCCTTGACGCACTCATGGATGTTGATGTCTATGTCACTGAAAAGCTTGAGGGGCAGAACTTCTCTGTTACCGCTACTCCGAGTGGCGAAGTATTCGTCAGTCAGCGTAACTACACCATCAAGCCGATTGAGGGACACACTCATACTTTCTGGAAGGTGGCTGATAGCGAAGGAATTATAGCGGCTGCCAAGACTCTCAGTGAGAAGCATAATCTTCCTGTGACTATCTTCGGTGAATTTCTTGGACCCGCCGTTCAAGACAACATTTACCATTTGAGTAAGCATGAAGTTAGGGTGTTTGATATTGCCGTTGGGCAAGATTTCCTTAGCTTTGTTGCACTTCAAACCACGTGTGGGAATACCTATCAGTTGAAGACGGTTCCTGTTATCTACACTGGCAAGATTCGTGATTTCCTTGGTGGAAAGGAAGTTAAGGATGTTGCTGGAGGAAAGAGTGTTCTTTATGACACGCTTCGGGAGGGTATCGTCATCAAGCCTCTTATTGAGATGAAGATTCCGAAATTCGGAAGAGCCATTATCAAGAAGCGTGACGAAAAATACGAAGCCATCCATGGTTAAGATATAAGGGTACGCTATTTGCGTATCCTTATATTATTTCTGTCTTGTGTCAAAATAATAAATATGGTTGGAGGGATTTGCCAATGGATATGAAATCCTACTGTTTAAAACAAGTTGAAGAGGCTAAGAGATATAAGTGGATACAGAGTCAAAAGGCTGGGCGAGACTTAGGGGATGCGGCTGTCCATGAGTGGGTGCGGAAGTTTGCGCCACAGTTTAGAAAAGAATATAACGAAGTATATAATGCAATGGTGAGTAAGGTTATTAAAGATACTATTGCAGAGATGGATAAAAATAATCTCCAAATGGATAAAGAAGTAGTGGAAAAGATTGTTTCTATAGCTATACGGAAGTTTACCGATAGTTGGACATTAGAAGCTTCGAAGGAAATGCACAATCCGCAAATTGACAATATATAGTGTGTCAAAATGACATGGTTATGCGTAAACTGTGTCAAAATGACATAATAAATACCAGTTTTTGGCTAAAATAATTGGCATGCCGTTTGTAGTAGTAGGTGTGAAAGGAGAACACATATGTTCAAGCACACCGAAGATATCTTCGACACCTTCAACCATGTCTTTGCCGTATTCGACAAAGAGTTTAGAGACGCCGAACGCCGTCTTGGAGTTCGCAACGCTCTACCTTCCGTTACGGTCCCAGGTATCAAGACATATTCAAAATATGACTACATTCAGTCATATGATGACGGGGAAAAGGTGGAAACCTACAAGAATGGCAAGCTTCACGGTGAAGTGAAGTATCATGATGGAAAGACACCATCTGAATTCTTCCTTGAAGGTCGCCAAGTAACCAAGGATAAGTGGGAAGAGTATATCCAGAAGCTTGAGGATGAGCGTCCTCATTATATAACCATTGACAATAGAGACTATACCGTTACTGGTAAACAACTGAGAGTGTTGAAAGGTAAGTTGGAAGAATTACTCAAACTTGAAAATAAATAAGTTTGAGGGAAGCCCCCGTAAACCGGGGGCTTTTTATTTTATGGGTTGTGATATAATAACACCAAGGAGATAAATAAGTGAAAGACAAAGTAGCCGAAGCGAAGCTTGAGAAGCTTATCAGCAATATGGAAATACCGTTTAATAGAAAAACATATTTAAATCCGACTAAGCTCAGGTGGTTACAGAAGAATATGGGCGATAGAAACAAAGACAATCCACACTATACCGAAGCAATGGAAATTGTAGAAAAACTTATAGCTAATGGCTGATTTACCACCACCCGAAACAATTCGTCAACCAACTGGTGATGTTGTTCATGTGAACAACACGCAGGGTTTGAACACTCTTTCTGTCAGCGGAAAGACATATCAAATTCTTGATGTTGGTTATACTTGCGGACAGGTCGGGGTAACGGTTCTAAGCGAGTTTACTTGTTTGTTCAGTTTGTTTGGAAGCCCGTCGTTTTGTAATGTATGTCCGTCATGTTGGCACATGGAAGGAATTGTATCTGTGCCCGATTGGGCTTCTTGTGGAATACCCGCGGGACAGTATGGTATATTGGTTAAATTTAAGCCAGCGTGGATATGTAAATGCTTAAAACAACTCGGATATGTTTCGGCTAATGTTAATTTGATTCAGCCTGTTGGGACTGTGCCTTATTGTGGCGCACCTTCGATTCCCCCACCTTTACATGGGTTTAATCCTTTCCCACTTTTAGTTGCTGGGGCTGCTATTGGTGGTTTGGCGGCAATAGCTTTAACATCGGACTCCGCTGTAAATTCTGCCACTTTACCAAACGGTAATAAAGTAAGTTTCGAATCCGATGGGGCGGGAAACCCATATCGCCCAGGTATTGATAGTGATATAGATTCTTTACCAACGCACCCGCCCGGAACATTGCAAAGCTTTGATGGATGTCCAGACGAACAGCCGAATAATATAAAAGTTGACAGTGAATCGACATGTGATAATCCTTCAAACCCTCCTAATGGAACAATATTGACTACATTAACCTGAGTCACACACTACTCGGTGTAAAGGTGATAATGCTTGATTAAATGGCGGGAAGCCCTATCATAGAGGCATAACCCAATCAAGGAGCCATCATGGCTAAGATTTACGAGTGGAGCTATAAGGCTGAGAAGGGTCAGATTATCGCTGACAATCTCAAGGAAGCCAAGCGCCAGATTGCCAACAAGTTTGGCAACCCCATCAAGATTCCGAAGGGAACTGTTCTCAAGAAGATTGGTCTTGCAAAGGGCAAGGCTCCAGCTAAGGTTGAGGATGTCGATATCCCAACCCCAACTCGCAAGGTTGTGACGGATACCCTTCCAGATGGAACCGTCCTGACTGGTCCCGGTGGAAAAACTTATACCATTGGGCAAAAGGGCAAGAAGCCTTTCTGGTTTCAGGAAGCAGTTCTCAAACACCAGGGTATCAAGGGAGTCAAGGCTGATAACTCATTCGTAGCCAAGGCTTTCAATGAGGATGTTGGTGACGCTCCAGCCTTGTTTCACGGCGGTAATGAACTGAAGAACGCTCTTATTCTCCAGAAGGAGTCTCGCATTATTGGTGGAGCTACTATTGTGTATGAGGTTGGTGGAAACCGCAGCATGTGCTATGTTTCCGAAGACGCCGAGCTTACCCTTCCAGCCAAGACGAAGGTGTGGAAGGTTGGCGGTGAGTGGAGTATCGTATGAATGTCTCTTTCACGCAACAGTTTTCCGATTATAAGAATATCAAGCTATCTCAAAATGATATGAGGTCTGTTCTCGTTGGCATTGATATGCAGCTTGATGTTATGGTTCGCGAGGCTAAAGACGCATTTAATCGGTATATTGATACTGTTGATATTATACGGAAGATATCGCGTGGACTGAGTGAGAACGCAACACAGATAGAAAATGATCAATTTGATGTGAATCACTTTCATCGTGTTCGCGGGCAGTTGCACTCCGACGCCAGAAATTATATGAATCAAATAGTTGATTGCGTGAGAGACGCCGATAAGGCTTCCAATAAGTATTTTGACATTTGCTACCAGATAAATGAGCTTATGCGCCTCCGTGACAACATTATGGAAAGAGCTAAGATAGTTGCGCCTATTGCAAAACAGGAAGGTACAGTAGAATCTAAGAGTGAGGCTAAGGAAGCCTCCGAATAAACACCATGTAAGGAGATAAAACATGGCAAGGAAGAAGAAGACCGAAACGGTCCAGAGTGACACCAATGAACAGAAGCAGGCTACTCCCGCTCCAGCGCCAAAGAAGCACGGGTATGTATTTTATTCCGTGCATTCGAGGTCCATGGTGAGGAACGGATTCATTTCCGAATACCTTGATGTTGACAAGGCATGTGAAACAGTAGATTACTTCTACAACGAACATCGCCGCAACATCGCTTACGGTAAGTGGAAGCCGAGGCAGTTTGATGTGTATATCCTCAAGCGAGATACTACGATTTCAGACGTTCACTGTGAGCATTATGACTACATCCCCGGATCGCTGTCGGAAGCCCGTCGTGAGGCGAAGCTGCGTGAGCGATATGGTGACGATTATCGCGAAGACGATGATATCGACAATTTCGATTCGTCTAAGTACATGTGATAAATACGGTTGGGTAACACCAACCGTCATGGGCAAGTAGCTTAATATAAAGCGTTGTCGGATACAGTTTTGCAGAAAACGGCATTTAGGAGGTAGCCGTCCTCCCCGGCAAAAAGATGGTGGTTTGAGTCCACCCTTGTCCACCAGTGTATGAGACACCCCCACCAGATTTCAGGTCGCCGCTTGATTTTTGGCTTGGGGGTGTTATATTTGTGTCATCAACGAAAGGAATACCATGAGCAACGAGCAGTCCACCCCCGTCCTTATGCCCGGTGTCAAGATTGAGAACGAGGAAAAGACGGTCCAGAAGAACTCCCCCCGCTGGAATGTGATTCTTCTTGACGATCCCAATCACACTTTTGCATATGTCACTGATTTGATTGTTAATGTCTTCCGCCGTTCGATTGACGATGCGAAGGCTCTCACCGAAGAGGTTCATCGCATGGGCAGGGCTATCGTGGTGACTTGCTCCAAGGAGCGTGCCGAGCTTTATCTGGAACAGGTTCGCAGCTACGGCAACGACCCTTTCATGAAGATGTTTGGTAAGAAGGAGTCGGGTCCGTTGGGCGTTACCATGGAGCCTGCTGACGATTGAGTAAACGGGTTCCTTAGTATACTTGTATAAATACAAGAAGATACTAAGGAGCCTTATATGACTTATTTCGATAGTACCGCATACCGTGAGCAGATTCGTAAGCGTTTAGACGAATCTGATAGTATGGGAGTTGGCGGTGTTCACCTGAATAAAGAAGCTGTCAAGCCTCAATATGAGACTGATGTGTTGTCTAAGCTTCGTGAGAAGCTTTTCGGGGCTGCCGAGAGCGTTGCTGGAATGGAAGATGCTGGTGATGCAACTGGTCCAGAGACTCACGATGGCGCTACCGTTGATGCCAAAACTGGCACAGTCAAGGCAGAAGACACTTATCAGGATCAACCAGAAGGCGATGCTCCAGTCGCCGGAGCCGAAGAAGGCGAGCCAGAATTATCCGCTGATGATCTTGGCGATATGGCTACCGATACCATCATGGATATCCTCAACTCCATCAAGGAGTTGCGTGACAAGGTGAAGAAGGAAGATCCAAAGAAGGCTGCCCTTATCCGCCGCATTTACGATCACTTGCTCAAGGGCAAGGAAAAGATAACCGCAGAAATACTCAAGGCAGCCGAAGAAGAGAAGGCTGGTGGAGCACCTAAGAATGAAGGTAAGTGGTAAAAAAATATTGATTGAATGTGAGCTTCCAACTGATTATGGCTTATGCCGTACTATGGAGCATAAAGGGTTGCCGTCATTGACATGCGACTCTTTTTATGTATTGACAAATGATAAAAAGTTTGTAGTCCGTGAATATGAAGAAAACGGATTTTCATACATTGATAAAGAAATTGAAGGTTTATACAATTTTGATATTGTTGGTAAATTTCACGGTGGGATGGGGTTATGGGAAGTTACTTATGGTGTCATAACTGACTCTGGTAAGATAAAAAACCTCTACGAGAAAAACTGCGTCATAAAAGATATGTATTGACTTCGGTAGCCAACCGTTAGAATGGTGGCATCAACGGAGAAACCCGCTATGTCACTCATCGACTACCTCAACAAGTATTTTACCGCTGGAGCGTCCGGCGTATTCGAGAACGAGACTGTTTCTATCGTTCCACACTTCTTCGACAAGTTTGGCGTGGATGTCAAGAACGAGGGGAACCTCTATTTGTTCAAATATGATATGCTGGCGGCTAAGTTTTCACTGCCGATTACCCATGAGTGCCGTGGCTCTGTGTTCCGCTTCGGGGACGGTAAGTGGACTCAGTGTTCCCGTCCGTGGAAAAAGTTCTTTAATTTGTCCGAGGGATTCTGCCCTTACTTCAATGTGAAGGATTTCGCCAAGAATAACTCGCTGTCCCTGGTTTCCAAGGAGGATGGAACTGCCATTCAGGTTTACCACGATGGTAACGAGTGGCGTGTTTCGACTCTTGGAACCATCACTCCGTCCAAGGTTGGTGACTACAACATCACCTTCGATAAGCTGTTCAAGATAACTGTGCGCTGCGGTTGGGATGCTCTGGTGAAGGACTTGATTGTAGGCAACACCTACATGTTTGAGCTTTGCACCGAGGAAAACCGTATCGTCACCAAGTATGCTTCGAACCGTGTCTATCTCCTGTCGGTTATAGACGCTCACGGTGTCTACTTCGATGACTACGCCGTTACTTGCCTTGCCGAGAAGTGGAATGTCCTGCTTCCTCGCCGTGTCATGCTCTACGAGTACGACATTGCCACCAAGGAGCAGTTGGTGGAGTGGGTGGAGAAGAACTGCCCGGATTCCGACGAGAAGCAGTTTTCGGAGGGATTCGTCCTCTACGATGGGCAGACTCCGGTTGCGAAGATAAAGACTGCCAACTACCTTGCGCTACACCATGTTGGTGGCGGGGATACTGCACACTCCAAGAATGTGCTTATCGACGCTTTCTTCGCTGGCTCTGTCGATGACATTGAGAAGGTTCTGAACAAGCACCTTACCGAGTTCCTCGCCAAGCTGCGTGAGTGGTATGCTGCAAAGCGTTCCTCCATCTTCAACGAGGTTGCGGAGATTGCCAAGAGCGAGTATCCGACTCAGAAGGATTTCGCCCTGCGTGTCCAGAAGATTGACGATAAGCGTCTCGCTTCGTTCTTCTTCGCCAACAAGGACAAGGTTGTGGCTGGAGCCATCGACGGTGATGATATCGCTCGCTTCTTCAAGACCTCTTGGAGCAAGTTTGAGAAGGATATCAAGGACTTGGCATGATAGAAAATAAAGATTGTTTAGAAGGTATGCGTGGTATGGCGGATAACACCGTCCATACCACCGTCACGTCCCCACCATATAACAAAAAGGGTCTATTGGGTAAAGTCAAAGCTGGTAATCAGATTTGGCAGAAATTCAATATTGACTATGATGCGTGTGGTGATGATATGCCCGAGGCGGAATACGCTCAATGGCAGAAGGACATACTCACAGAGTTATACCGTATAACCGTTTCAGGTGGTTCCTGTTTCTACAACCATAAGATGCGCCGAAAGGATAATGTTTGTTATCCACCGTGGCACCTGTTTGCCGATACACCGTGGCGTTTCTACCAACTTATTATTCTTGACAGGCGCAACAGTCCTAATATACGGAATGACATTCTTGTTCCTTGCACAGAGTATATATTTTGGTTGACTAAGGGAAAGCCAAAGGTATTCCGTGATAATATCCCCAAGGAGTTTCGTTCCGAGGTTTGGGTGATACCACCGAAGCGTCAGGAAGGTCATCCAGCACCCATGCACCCGCTTATTCCCGAGTTGTGCATCAACCTTACAACCGAGCCAGGAAACACGGTTTTTGACCCGTTTGCGGGGATTGGTACCGTTCCACAGGTAGCGAAGACACTTGGTAGAAAATACGCTGGATTTGAGATTTCTAAGTGTTACTATCAATCGTGTGTTGACAACAATCTAAATATAGATTAAGTGAGGTAATATGTCAAGAGCATGTAAAGTCACCATCAAGCCATCTTTAACAATCGGGAGAATTCCAACCGTTGTTGAGAGCATTATACCTAAACTTATGGACGGTGATAATGTCGTTTTGGAGTCGGAGTCCATAGTCAACGATAAGAAAAAGTTCTATAGCACCAGACTTAGTTTGGTTAATGTTCTGATACCTATTGTTCGGAAAATAAAAAGAGACAATATAGAAACGACTTTAGCGTTTCAATTGTCCGAAAGTGGCAAGTTAAAGATATACGCTGTAAGCTCCGAGAATGATACTATTCCAGCGGACGATGAGGAATGGTAAACTTATTATAAATAGAGTATATAAGTAAGGAGTTTAGCATGTTTGAGACACCGGAACAGTTTAGAGAGAGAATACAGAATACCCTTAAGGGAACTTTCTCGAAGGAAGCTTCTTCACGGGGCGTTACGACTCTTAGTGAAGTAGATCCGCAGAATCAACAGGGGCAGAAGAACGTTCAAGCTCCACCACAGCAAGCCAAGTTTGCTCAGTCCATACAGGCTGCTCTTGAGAATCTTTCAATGGCGTTCAAGGCGAAGGGACAGTTAGAGAGTGGGACCAAGTTAAAGAATGCTGGCTCGTCCGCTCAGAAGTCCATTGATGCCATGTTTAAAGCGGCTAATGATCCTAATATGGATATGAAGGCTTTGGCTGACGCATTCAAGAAAAATTTTGGAAACGTTCTTGATTCGGTTGTCAAGGATGTTGAGACACTTTCAAAGAAGAATCAGCAACAGCAGCAAGGTCAGCAACAACAGAGTGGTCAACAGCCACAACAGCTAAATGCTGAAGAAGGACATGGAGACAATCTTCAGGTTGCGGACGAGGCATATGGAGACGGTGTAAAGAATCATGTTGGTTCTGGTCCATCGGTCGGTCCCGTTGATAATAACTCACCAATAGCGGAGCGCAACGATCCTATATCAGTTGACGCTATGCAAGGAATATTGAAGTTTGCAACCCCTGGACAAATCGCTGACGCTATTAAGAAAATGACTCCAGAAGATTTTCAGCAGTTTACAAACGGCTTGCAGAAGACGGCTCTTGATGTTATTGCGAAGTCGGTTAATGCTGGTGGTTCTGGTGGTCCAGTCAAAAATACTGGAGACGATTCGCCAAGTCAAGGTAAGAACAATAACCCAACTGGCAGCGGCGGTAATACCGATAAAGAAGGTAACTTGAAGCTCGGTGACTTGTAAAATTAATATTTTATATAAGAAAAATTTTAGTATTTACATTTACGAATTTTGCTTATATAATTTTCTACTATAACGCCGCCGGTATTAAAGCTATTAATTTACTCATTTGTTGATTTAATGCGAGTATCTGGTCGTTAAGGGTCTTTACTTGGTCAATCACCGAAAGTTGCGTAGATTCGCTTGGGGTGAGTCCAGAAACACCCGTCTCCATAATACTTGGAAGCGTGGATGTTCTCATTTCTATATGTGTGTGCCCTCCACTAACTACACCAGCATAATCAAACAAACTATCCGTTGCCGGTGACGCGAATAAGTTTCCCTGAAGTATTATTTTTACGTTCAGTTCTACTGTATTAGGACATATCTTCCATCCGTTGCTTGTAAGCAAGAAATAAGCTCGACCAAGTGCTTCCGAGCCACCTAAAGGTTCGCCACCAGCACTATCCATCCCCTGAAGATACTTGGAGTTATCCGATAACAACACCCAATCTTTCCAAGTCTCGTAAATATCAGAAACTTGGAAAGTAACATCAGTTTCTCCAACTCCACAGTTGAGAAAAATACACGAACCGCTTGTATCTATCGTAATACTACTCATTCATTTGCTCCATTATGGGTTAAGATATGAACGCTCCAACGAACTAACCAAGGAAATAGTCTGTCCAGCGGTTCTTGTAATAGTATAAGTCGTCTTGACGAACTTTGCTGTTGATTTTCCCGAGGCAACTACAGTTACGGCGGCATCCGTGCCTGCTGTTCTGCCACCTTGGGTGTTTGAGTCATAGGCGAAGGACCAAGAGATACTTGGCGCACCACTTATGTTTCCTGCGATATCTATTCCGTTATTATCATCCACAAGAATAGCACCCGAAGTTCCGTATCCACTGGTGAAATACATGTAGTATTCTGCATCAGCATCGTCTATGAGGTTCTGGTTGAATACCAAATTACCAGCAGCAACGAATGGATAGTTGCGGATAGTGCCTGTATTGTCAGTGAAGAATACCGAGTTGAGAGAATTGCTATCGAGGTTCTTTATGAAGACGCCCGTGCCACCACCATCTGGGTTACTGGTTGTTCTGGTATAGAGATCATCTCCGATAAACTCTAGCGCAGAACCCGCCAACTGACCAACTAAAGTAGAAGCATCAGCATCTATATCGCTTGTCTTGCGAAGTTGCCTCTGGAACCAGTTATACACTTCCTGTGCTGTTCCACCATTAGCATCAATCACCACACCGAAACTATATTGCCCACCCGCAAGAACATCAGGAAGTTCGCTTCCGTTAGTTTCCTGTGAAGTAGCGTAGTAAGTAACGCTCATACCCGTGAAAGGAGTGGTAGTGTCTATATCATTGTCAGTTTCGTTAATCTTCAAGTCGCTTGAGTTACTTAAAGGTACACCATACTTCTTGTAGGTAAGTGAGGAAATATTCTGTGCTGTAAGTAAGTCGTAGGAGTCGTAGGTCTTTCCACCGATTCTTAAAAATGCTTTAAATGCTGTTTTTCTGGTGAAGTTTCCGTCACTTGGTCCACCATAGATTTGAACACCTTCGTTTACTGGACCCGT
>JACCDP011192752.1_pt1 | contig 16011 bp, 15 predicted proteins | sample 7445841 | NCBI WGS metagenome assembly JACCDP01 (sample SAMN15323441, study PRJNA562643) | freshwater metagenome | isolation source: river surface water | place: USA:Blue River Watershed | collected 2017-08-17 | reverse complement strand
GGCAGGCGTCGCACGCGCGGCGTCATCGGCCGGCGCACGCACCGCCTTCACCCGCCTGGGGCCGCCCTTGCCTGCGCGCTGCATCTCTTCGCGCACCTGCGCCAGCAGGTCCTCGCGCTCACTGTCGCTGGCAATGCTGAACTCCTGCCACCAGTCGGCCAGCACCACATCCACCTCGCCCACGTCGGCGCGCAGCCGCATGAAGTCAAAGCCGGCGCGAAAGCGCGGCTGTTCCACCAGGCTGAAGGGGCCACTGCCGGTGCGCTTGTCAAAGCGCGGCTGCATCATCCAGATCTCGCGCATGTCGGCGCCCAGCTTGCCGCGGCCCGACACATCGCCAATGCGCGCATCGAACACCTCGTCGATCGCCTCCTGCAGCGCCGGAAACGGCGGCAGGCGCCGCGCCTGGCGCTGCGACCAGCCCTCGCGCACGTCAGACCACAGCACGCACGCGAGCAGGAAGCTCGGCGCCACCGGCTTGCCCTCGCCCACGCGGCGATCGGTGTCCTGCAGCGCCGCATTCACGAACGGCTGGTCGGCACGCGCAATCACCAGGTCCAGCAGCGGATAGATGCCCTGCAGCCCCAGCGCCTTGAGCTGCGCCACGCTGGCCAGCGCATGGCCGGTCTGCAGCAGCTTGAGCATCTCGTCGAACAGGCGGCTTTGCGGCACTTCGGCCAGCAGCGGCAGGGCCGGCTTGAGCGCCGACGCCGTCTTGCGCTCCAGCGTGAACCCCAGCGCCGAGAGCTTGGCCGCAAAGCGCGCCGCGCGGATGATGCGCACCGGGTCTTCGCGGTAGCGCGCGGCCGCGTCGCCGATCATGCGGATGGTGCGGCTCTTCGCGTCGGCGATGCCGCCGTGGTAGTCCACCACCCGCTGGGTCTGCGGGTCGTAGTACATCGCGTTGATGGTGAAGTCGCGTCGCGTGGCGTCTTCTTCCTGCGGGCCCCAGACGTTGTCGCGCAGCACCCGGCCACTGGCATCCACCGCATGCTGCATGCCGGCGAGTTCGCTCTTGCTGGTCTTCTCGTTGCCGCTGACCTGCTCGGCCGCGCTCGCGTCGAGGTAGGCGCGGAAGGTGGAGACCTCGATCACCTCATGCTCGCGCCCGCGGCCGAACACCACATGCACGATGCGAAAGCGCCGGCCGATGATGAAGGCGCGCCGGAACAGGCCCTTGACCTGCTCGGGCGTGGCATCGGTGGCCACGTCAAAGTCCTTCGGCCGCAGGCCCAGCAGCAGGTCGCGCACCGCGCCGCCCACGATGTAGGCCTCATAACCTGCCTGCTGCAGGGTGCGCACCACATTGGCCGCGCGCTCGTCCACCAGCGACGCGTCGATGCCGTGCACCTCGGGGCCGACCTCGGTTCGCTTGCCGAAGCGCGGCTTGCGTGAAGCCTCCTTGCCCAGCAGCTTGTCGATGAATTTCTTGATCATTTATTGCTTGTCGAACAGGTCCAGTATGCGCCAGCCGCGCTGCTGCGCGACCGCACGCAGGCGCTCGTCGGGATTGGTGGCCACCGGCTCGTTCACCCGCTCGAGCAGCGGCAGGTCGTTGATCGAGTCGCTGTAGAAGGTGCTGTGCACATCGCCCCAGGCCCAGCCGCGCGCGGCCAGCCACTGCTCGGTGCGGGTGACCTTGCCCTCGCGCGCCGACGGCACGCCGCGGATCTCGCCGGTGATCCAGCCGTCGCTGCCGCGCTCGAGCTCCACCGCAATCAGCTCCTGCACTTCGAACAGCGCTGCGATCGGCCGCGTCACGAACTCGTTGGTGGCGGTCACGATCACGGTGTGCTCGCCGCGCGTGCGGTGGGCTGCCACCAGTTCGTGGGCTGAAGGATGCAGCGCCGGGTGTACCACCTCGCGCATGAAGCGTTCGTGCGCAGCCTGCGCCTTCTGCGGCCCGTGGATGCGCACCGCCTCGACCGCAAAGCGCACGTATTCGTGGATGTCGAGCGTGCCGGCCTTGTAGTGGGCGTAAAACTCGTCGTTGCGCTGCCTGAAGACCACCGGATCGGTCCAGCCGATGTGGGTGGTGAACACGCCCCACGAGTAGTCCGAGTCGATCGGCAGCAGCGTGTGGTCCAGGTCGAACAGCGCCACGCGCGGTCGGTCGGCGGCGGCGCCGGCGGTGCGGCTCATCAGGTGTTCTCCAGCATCGATCGGATCAGCGGAATCGTGATCGCGCGCTGCGTCTGCAGCGCATACAGGTCAAGCTGCTCGAGCAGCTGCATCAGGCTTCCGAGGTCGCGCGAAAAGCGGCTGAGCATGTAGTCGATCACGTCATCGGCCAGCACCACGCCGCGCGACTGCGCCGCCTGCCGCAGCACCGCGCGGCGCTCGTCTTCGCCCAGCAGCCGCAGTTCGAACACATGGCCCCAGCCCAGCCGGGTGCGCAGGTCCTCGCGCAGCCGCAGGTCGGCCGGCGGCAGGGCACCGGCGGCCAGCACGCCGCGCTGGTGCGTCTGCGCGTTCACGAACCAGTTGAAGGCCACATGCTGCTGCTCGGCGGTGTACAGGTGCACCTCGTCCATCAGCACTGCGGCCCAGGTGTCGTCGAATTCGGGCGGTCGCATCGTCTGCGCGTCAAGCCAGCCGCAGCGCGCGCCCTGCTGCTGCAGCGCGTGGCGCACCGCCTTGAGCAGGTGCGTCTTGCCGCCGCCGCCTTCGCCCCACAGGTAGGTGGGCACCGGCGAGCGCAGCGTGCTGCCCACCCACAACCGCAGGTGCTCCAGCGCTGCCGCATTCGGCCCGGCAAAGAAGCCCTCGAGCGTGGGCGCGGCCGCAAGCCCGATGTCCAGCGCGATCTGACGCATGCGCTTCAGCTGTCCCGGTACAGCCGGCTGTCCAGGTACTCGGCCCGCCCGCGGCGCAGCGCCACCAGCAGCACCGCACTGGCCGGCAGCGCCACCAGCACCCCGACCAAACCGAACAGCTGGCCAAAGGCCAGCAGCGCGAAGATCACCGCCAGCGGATGCAGCCCGATGCGCTGGCCCACCAGTCGTGGCGTGAGCACCAGGCTCTCCAGCAGCTGCCCGAGGCCGAACACCACCGCCACCATCAGCAGCGCCTTGACCGATGCGAACTGCAGCAGGCCGGCCAGCGTGGCCAGCAGCAGCCCCGCGCCAAAGCCAAGGTAGGGCACGAACATCGCGAGGCCGGTGAACACACCCACCGGCAGCGCCACATCCAGCCCGAACAGCGACAGCCCGATGCTGAAGAACACCGCCATCGCCAGCATCACCAGCAGCTGGCCGCGCAGGTACTGGCCAAGCACATGGTCGCATTCGGTGGTGAAGGATTCGACGCTGGCGCGCAGGCGCGGCGGGATCAGGCCGCGCAGGCGGTCGAGCATGCCGTCCCAATCCAGCAGCAGGTAGAACAGCGCCACCGGAATCAGCAGCGCGTTGCCGATCAGCGCCAGCGCGAAGCTGCCGCCGAGCTTGACCGACGCCAGCAGCGACATCAGGCTGTCCTGCCAGTTGGCGTTCAGGTAGTCCAGCAGCCGCGTGCGCAGGCTGTCCAGGTCAAGGGCCAGGTTCAGCCCCCACTGCGCGGCCAGCGGCTGCAGGCCGGTCTTGAGCGCCTCGAACAGCGCAGGCACCTGCTGGCGCAGCCGCGGCAGTTCCTGCGCCACGATCGGCACGATCAGCAGCACCACGCCCAGCACCGCGGCGATGACCAGCACCTCGGCCACCAGCACCGCCACCAGGCGCGGCAGCATGCCGCCGTGGGCGCGGTCGAGCCGGTCGACCAGCGGCGCGAGCGCATAGGCCAGCACCGCAGCCACCACAAAGGGCGTGAGCACCGGCGCCAGCAGCCACAGCAGCACCGCCGCGGCAACGGCAATGCCCAGCCAGGTGGCGGCGCGTTTTTGCAGTGGGGACACGGGCATGCGCTTTGGGACCGGAGCCGCGCCCAAGCCACCCGGGCTCGGGCCTGTGCGGGCAGGCCACGCCGTAAAATCGAGGCCTGAATTCTAGTGCGCCGCCCCCGGCAGGCGCCCTGCGTGTTCGCATCGCCCCCGACCCACCCCAACCGAGACCGGCGCCGCGCCGGCCCGCCATGAGCACCACCCCCCTGTCCTACAAGGATGCCGGCGTTGACATCGATGCCGGCGACGCGCTGGTCGAGCGCATCAAGCCGCTGGCGCGCCGCACCCTGCGCGAGGGCGTGCTGGCCGGCATCGGCGGCTTTGGCGCGCTGTTCGAGGTGCCCAAGCGCTACAAGGAACCGGTGCTGGTGTCGGGCACCGACGGCGTGGGCACCAAGCTCAAGCTGGCCTTCGAGTGGGGCATCCACGACACGGTGGGCATCGACCTGGTGGCCATGAGCGTCAACGACGTGCTGGTGCAGGGCGCCGAGCCGCTGTTCTTCCTCGACTACTTTGCCTGCGGCAAGCTTGATGTGGACACCGCCGCGGCGGTGGTCGGCGGCATCGCGCGCGGCTGCGAGGAATCGGGCTGTGCGCTGATCGGTGGCGAAACCGCCGAGATGCCCGGCATGTACCCGCCGGGCGAATACGACCTGGCCGGCTTTTGCGTGGGCGCGGTCGAGAAGTCGAAGATCCTGGGCGGCCAGGGCGTGCAGGCCGGCGACGTGGTGCTGGGGCTCGCGTCCAGCGGCGTGCATTCCAACGGTTTTTCGCTGGTGCGCAAGTGCATCGAACGCGCCGGCGCGCAGTTGCCTGCCACGCTGGACGGGCAATCGTTCCGTCAGGCGGTGATGGCGCCCACGCGGCTGTACGTCAAGCCGGTGCTGGAGGCTCTGGCGCAGCACCCGGCCGATGCCGGCGGCATCCAGGCGCTGGCGCACATCACTGGCGGCGGCCTGCTCGAGAACATTCCGCGCGTGCTGCCAGAGGGCATGGCGGCGCACCTGGTCAAGGGCAGCTGGCCGCAAAGCGAGCTGTTCGCCTGGCTGCAGGCCACCGCCGGCATCAGCGACCACGAGATGAACCGCACCTTCAACAACGGCATCGGCATGGTGGTGGTGGTGCGCCCGGCGCAGGCCGACGCCTGTGCGGCCACGCTGCGCGCGCTGGGCGAGACGGTGCACGCCATCGGCCGCATCGCGCCGCGCGGCGACGGCCCGGCCGTGCAGGTGAGCTGACCCCCGGAAAAGCCCGCTTGCGCGCGGCGCATCACCGCCCTCCAATGCGGGCATGGGCATGCTGCATTCGTTCGGGCTGAGGTGGGGGCTGGCGCTGTGGTCGGCCCTGCTGCTGGTGCTGTACGCCTGGCAGCCCATCTTCTGGCAGAACGCCGGCATGGCGTGGATGACGGTGGTGGTCACCTTCGTGCTGATTCCGCTGGCCGATGCGTTGATCGGCGCGCCGCGCGCCGCGCTCCCCACCGTGCCTGATGTGGCTGCGCGCTGGCTGCCACGCGCACAGGTGCCGCTGCAGATCACGCTGCTGCTGTGGGCCAGCGCACAGGCACCGCACCTCTCCACCGGCGACCTGCTGGCCCTGTCGGTCGCGGTGGGCACCGTCACCGGCGGGCTGGGCATCACGCTGGCCCATGAGATGGGGCACCGCGCCAGCCGGCTCGACCGCGCCTGCGCGCGGGTGCTGCTGTGCATGGTGGGCTACGGGCAGTTCCAGGTGGAGCACATCCGCGGCCACCATGTGCGTGTGGCCACCGCGGCCGACCCGGCCTCTGCACCGCGCGGCATGGGCGTGTGGCACTTCGTGCTGCGATCGGTCGCGGGCACCTGGCGGCACGCGTGGACGCTCGAGGCGATGCGCCTGCGCCACCGCGGCCTGGGTGCGCTGCACTGGCGCAACGAGGTGCTGACGAGCAACCTGCTGTCGCTCGTGCTGCTGGGCGCCCTGGTGGCGGGCTTTGGCGTGCAGGCGGGCGTGCTGTGGCTGGTGCAGGCGATCTGCGCGGCGTTTCTGCTGGAAAGCGTGAACTACGTCGAGCACTACGGACTGCGCCGCGCGCCGGCCGCAGCGGGCTACGAGCGGGTGCAGCCCGCGCATTCGTGGAACGCCAACTGGGCGCTGTCCAACGCGCTGCTGTTCAACCTGCAGCGCCACAGCGACCACCATGCGCGAATGAACCAGCCGTGGCAGGCCCTGGTGACGCGCGACGATGCGCCCCAGCTGCCGGCGGGCTATCCGGCCATGCTGCCGCTGGCCTGGGTGCCGCCGCTGTGGCGCCGGGTGATGGATGCGCGGCTGGACCGCTGGCAGCGCGAGCGCGCCGCAGCCGAATCACTGCAGCCCGCTGGCCAGTGATGCCAGCGCACCGCGGCCGGTGACGCTCAGGCCCCGCGGCCGCTGAGCTCGCGCTTCAGGCTGGCCAGCCGCTCGGCCACCACCGGCGCGTCGCTGGCATCGGCGGCGTGGTCCAGGTAGGCCTGCAGGTCGGCCACCGCGCGCTCGGCATCACCGGCCGAGGCCCAGGCCATGCCGCGGTCGCGGCGCTCGCCCCAGTGATCGGGCAGCAGCACCACCAGCCGGTCGAGCACCGCCACCAGCCGCAGCGGATCGCGCTGTCGGGCGTGGATTTCCTTGAGGTTGCGCAGCATGCGCGCCAGCACGTCGCGCGCCGGCGCCGGCTGCAGGTACAGGCCCAGCGGGATGTCGGCATCGGCACCGCTGGCACCCGGCGGCTGGAACGGCTCGAGCCGCTCGATCAGCTGTTCGCGCGAGAGCGACTCGCCCGAAAACGGGTCGAGCACCGCCTGACCACCTGGCAGCGCCACCTTGACGAGAAAGTGCCCGGGGAAGTTCACGCCATGCGCCCGCAGCCTGAGGCCCTGCGCGAGCTCCAGCCACAGCACCGCCAGCGTGATCGGGATGCCGCGGCGCGTGCGCAGCACCGCATTGAGGTAGCTGTTGTCCGGGTTGTAGTAGTCGTTGACGTTGCCGCCAAAGCCCATGTCGCCGAAGAAGAACTGGTTGAGCATGCGCAGGCGCTGCATCGTGCCCGCATCGGCCGCCAGCCGGCGCTTGAGGCGCGCGAGCAGCTGGTCCAGATCGCCCAGCACCTGCTGCACATCGAGCTCGGGGTATTCGTCCTGCGCCACGCAGGCCGCCGCCTCGAGCAGCGGAATGTGCTCGTCGTCCTGCACCAGCGAGGCAAAGTAGGCCAGCGGCGTGGGGGTCTGCGGCGTCCAGGCGGTCAAGGCAGGGGCTCCTCAGCGGGCAAGCATCTGCCGCATTTGCCGCCAGCGCAAGCCCAGCGCCGCCAGCACGCCAAAGTACAGCACGCCGGCACCGGCCAGCAGCGCCAGCAGCCAGCCCACCCGCTGCCAGGGCGACGCGCGCAGTGCCGTCCAGTCGAGCGCGCCGCGCGCCCAGGCCAGCGCCAGCGCCAGCACCGCACTGGCCACCAGCACCTGCAGCGCAAAGCGGCCCCAGCCCGGCGCGGGCCGGTAGTGGCCGCGGCGCAGCAGGCCCACCAGCAGCCACAGGGCATTGAGCAGCGCGCCCAGCCCGATGGACAGCGCCAGGCCCGCATGCTGCAGCAGCGGCACCAGCGCCACATTCAGCAGCTGCGTGACCACCAGCACCACCACCGCAATCTTCACCGGCGTGCGGATGTCCTGGCTGGCGTAGTAGCCCGGTGCCAGCACCTTGATCGCGATCAGCCCGAGCAGGCCCACGCCGTATCCCGACAGCGCGATCGACACCTGCAGCACGTCGCGGTCGGTGAAGGCGCCGTAGTGGTAGAGCGTGGCCACCAGCGGCGGCGCGCACAGCAGCAGCGCCGCCGAGGTGGGCAGCGCCAGCAGCAGCACCAGGCGCAGGCCCCAGTCGAGCATGGCCGAGTAACGCGCGTCGTCGCCCTGCGCACGCGCCGACGCCAGCTGCGGCATCAGCACCACCCCCAGCGCCACGCCCAGCAGCGCGGTCGGAAATTCCATCAACCGGTCGGCGTAGCTCAGCCAGCTCACGCTGCCGGGCGCCAGCCACGACGCGATCTGCGTGTTGATCACGAGCGAGACCTGCGCCACGCCCACGCCCAGCAGCGCGGGCAGCATCAGCGTGGCGATGCGGCGCACACCGGCGTCGGCCAGCGCCTCGCGCAGCGCGCCGGGCGTTGCGCCCAGGCGCGGCAGCAGGCCCAGGCGCAGCAGCGCGGGCACCTGGATGGCCAGCTGCAGCACGCCACCGGCCATCACGCCGGCGGCCATGGCATAGATCGGCTCGATGCCGCGCGCGGCGAAGGCCGGCGCACCCAGCCAGGCTGCAACGATCATCGCCAGATTCAGCAGCACCGGCGTGGCGGCCGGCACCGCAAACTTGCGCCAGGTGTTCAGGATGCCCGCCGACAGCGCCACCAGCGACATGAAGGCGATGTAGGGGAACATGAAGCGCGTCATCAGCACCGCGGCCTCGAAGCCCTGCGGGCCTTGCTTCAGGCCGCTGGCCAGCAGCCACACCAGCGCCGGCGCGGCGGCCACGCCGATCACGCAGGTGGCCAGCAGCGCCCACAGCAGCAAGGTGGCCACCCGGTCGATCAGCACCCGGGTGGCAGCGTCGCCCTGCTGCTCGCGCGCGGCGGCCAGCACCGGCACAAAGGCCTGGCTGAAGGCGCCTTCGGCAAACAGCCGGCGCAGCAGGTTGGGGATGCGGAAGGCGACGTTGAAGGCGTCGGTCAGGGCGCTGGCGCCGAAGGCCGACGCCATGAGCAGCTCGCGCGCCAGCCCGGTGATGCGCGACAGCAGGGTCAGCAGCGAAACGGTGGACGCAGCGCGGATCAGGCTCACGGCCGCAGTGTAGTGGGCGCCCCGGGGCGGGCGGCGGGCCCGGCCGGCTCGGCTACAATGGAGGGCTTTTCGCTTGCAACATCCTCAAACACGCTAAGGATCCCCCATGGCATCTGGAAAACCCAAGAAAAAGAACCCGCGCCTTGCGTCGGGCCGCAAACGCGCACGTCAGGACGTCAAGCTCAATGCAGCCAACTCGTCCCTGCGCTCCAAATACCGCACCGCGGTGAAGAACGTGGAGAAGGCTGTCGCCGCCGGCGACAAGACCAAGGCCTCCGAACTCTTCGCCAAGGCGCAAAGCATCGTGGACACGGTGGCCGACAAGGGCATCTTCCACAAGAACAAGGCCGCTCGCGACAAGAGCCGCCTGTCTGCCAAGGTCAAGGCCTTGGCCGCCGCAGCCTGAACCTTCAGGCGCCCGCCCGGGCCGGCTCCACAGTGAACCGGCCTGCCGTTTGAATCGGGTGCGCTGCCAGCGAAAAGCAAAAAACCGCCTTCGGGCGGTTTTTTTGTGGGCGATGCACACGGCTGGCCTGCCCTGCGCTCAGGCCTTCGGAGCGGACCCGGGCGTTGGCTCCGGCAACAGGCAGGCCTCGAGCGTCTGCAGGTCGTTGTCGCGGGCGAAATTCATCACGAAGTCCCAGGCCATCGGCTCGGCATCGCGCAGGTCGCGGTGCGCCACCACGCACTTCACGCCATCGACCACCGTGGGAATGCACCAGGGCGAATAGCTCAGGTGGCTGCCGGGCTGCGCGCCGCCCGGGCGAAACGGGCTCATCACCCCGGCCAGGCGCTCGGCCCAGTCGCTGGGACGAAAGGTCTTGCCCGCGCGGGTCACGCCGAGGATGAAGACTTGCTTGGCGTCAGGGGCGACCATCGGGGTGCGAAGGAGTGGCCGGCCCGGCGATCAGGGGCGGCCCAGGCAGGCCGGACCGGGCTTCGTGCATTCGGGTAAGTACTATATCTTATATAAGACTCAAGGCAGGGCGCCAGCGGGTCCGACAAGGCGGCCGCCACCGCCGGGGCGCTCGTCCCCGTGCATATCGGCGTCAAGGCGATGTGCCTAAAATCAGCGCCCAGCGGCCCACACGTTGGGCCGATTCTTTTGGACACGACGGAGAAACCTGCATGCCCGCCTTCATCGAAGCCGCATCGCCCCACCAGATGAACACCTACGGCCGTGTGCCGATTGCGCTGTCGCATGGCAAGGGCGTTCGCGTGTGGGACGTGAACGGCAAGTGCTACCTGGATGCGCTGGCGGGCATCGCGGTCAACACGCTGGGCCACGCCCACCCCAAGCTGGTGCCCGCACTGCAGGACCAGGTGGCCAAGCTGATCCACTCGTCCAACTACTACCACGTGCCCAACGGCGAGAAGCTGGCCGCCAAGCTGGTGGCGCTGTCGGGCATGACCAACGTGTTCTTCTGCTCCACCGGGCTGGAGGCCAACGAGGCGGCGCTGAAGCTGGCGCGCAAGTTCGGGCACGACAAGGGCATCGCGCGCCCCGAGGTCGTGGTGTACGACAAGGCCTTCCACGGCCGCAGCATCGCCACGCTGAGCGCCACCGGCAACGCCAAGGTGCAGGCCGGCTTCGGCCCGCTGGTCGAGGGCTTCATCCGCGTGCCGGTGAACGACATCGCGGCGCTGAAGAGGGCCACCGAGGGCAACCCGAACGTGGTGGCGGTGTTCATGGAGGCCATCCAGGGCGAAGGCGGCGTGAACCCGATGCACATGGACTACCTGCGCGACGTGCGTGCGCTGTGCGACGAACGCGACTGGCTGTTCATGATCGACGAGGTGCAGTGCGGCATGGGCCGCACCGGCAAGTGGTTTGCGCACCAGTGGGCGGGCATCCTGCCCGACGTGATGCCGCTGGCCAAGGGACTGGGCTCGGGCGTGCCGATCGGCGCGGTGGTGGCAGGCCCGAAGGCCGCGAACATCTTCCAGCCGGGCAACCACGGCACCACCTTCGGCGGCAACCCGCTGGCCATGCGTGCCGGCGTCGAGACGATCCGCATCATGGAAGAAGACGGCCTGCTGGCCAACGCCGCGCGCGTGGGTGCGCACCTGAAGGCGGCGCTGGAGCGCGAATTCGGCGGCCTGCGTGGCGTGAAGGAAGTGCGCGGCCACGGCCTGATGCTCGGCGTGGAACTTGAGCGGCCGTGCGGCGTGCTGGTGGCCCGCTGCGCCGAGGCGGGCCTCTTGATCAGCGTGACCGCCGACACGGTGATCCGCATCGTGCCGCCGCTGATCCTGAGCGAAGCCGAGGCCGACGAGATCATGGCGCTGCTGGTGCCACAGGTACGCGCTTTCCTGGCGGAGACGGCATGACGGCCCACGCCCCAGCGCTGCCGGCAGGCGCACCCCCGGTGCGTCACTACCTGCAGTTCAGCGACTTCAGCGCCGCCGAATACGCGTACCTGTTCGAGCGCGCCGCGGTCATCAAGCGCAAGTTCAAGGCCTACGAAAAGTACCAGCCGCTGGCCGACCGCACGCTGGCGATGATTTTCGAGAAGGCCTCCACGCGCACCCGCGTGAGCTTCGAGGCAGGCATGTACCAGCTTGGCGGCAGCGTGGTGCACCTGACCACCGGCGACAGCCAGCTCGGCCGCGCCGAGCCGATCGAAGACAGCGCCAAGGTCATCAGCCGCATGGTCGACCTGGTGATGATCCGCACCTACGGGCAGGACAAGATCGAGCGCTTTGCCGCGCATTCGCGGGTGCCGGTCATCAACGGCCTGACCAACGAGTTCCACCCCTGCCAGATCCTGGCCGACATCTTCACCTTCATCGAGCACCGCGGCGACATCCGCGGCAAGGTGGTCGCGTGGGTGGGCGACGGCAACAACATGGCCAACACCTGGCTGCAGGCGGCCGAGATCCTCGGCTTCACGGTGCACATCAGCACCCCCAGCGGCTACGAGGTGGACCAGGCCGTGGCCGGCCTGCGCAGCGCCGACAGCTACAAGGTCTTCAAGGACCCGCAGGACGCCTGCCGTGGCGCAGACCTCGTCACCACCGATGTGTGGACCAGCATGGGCTACGAGGCCGAAAACGAGGCCCGCCGCAAGGCCTTTGCCGACTGGTGCGTGGACGAGGGGATGATGAAGGTAGCCAGGCCCGACGCCCTCTTCATGCACTGCCTGCCTGCGCATCGCGGCGAGGAGGTGGCGGCCGAGGTCATCGACGGGCCGCAGAGCGTGGTGTGGGACGAGGCCGAGAACCGCATGCACGCGCAGAAGGCCCTGATGGAGTACCTGCTGCTCGGCCGCGTGGCCTGATCCGTGTCGCCCAACGTCTGCACGGGTTGCGGCGCCTGCTGCGCGGCGTTTCGGGTGGACTTTGCGGCGCAGGAGCTGCAGTCCCTGGGCGGCGATGTGCCCGACGGCCTGGCGGTGGAAGTGACCGGCAGCACCTGCCGCATGCGCGGCACCGACCATGCCACCCCGCGCTGCGCAGCGCTCACCGGCCAGATCGGCCAGCAGGTCGGCTGCGGCATCTACGAGTGGCGACCCAACCCCTGCCGTGAACTGGAGCCCGGCAGCCACGGCTGCGAGAAGGCGCGCATGCGTCACGGACTGCCGCCGCTCGCGAACTGACGCGCTTGTTGGAAATAACCGACACCACGGTGTCTCGGGCGGTGCTACTTTCTGCGCCCGATGAGCGCCAACCGACTCCACGCCCCTGATGCCGCCGGCCGGCGCGCCCGGCGGCTGTGGGACATCTCGGCGCCGGTGGATGCGTCAAGCCCGGTGTTCCCTGGCGACACCCCCTTCAGCCAGCGCTGGGCCGCACAGATCGCACCGGGCTGCCCGGTCAACGTCAGCGCCGTCACGCTGTCGCCGCATGTGGGTACCCATGCCGACGCGCCGCTGCACTACGACCCTGACGGCGCAGCCAGCGGCGCGCTGAGCCTCGCGCCCTACCTCGGGCCCTGCCGCGTGATCCATGCGATCGGCTGCGGCCCGCTGGTGCAGTGGCCGCACATCGCACACGCCATCGACGCAAACCCGGCGCCCCTGCCGCCGCGCGTGCTGGTGCGCACCTACCCGCGCATGCCGGTGGACCGCTGGGACGCGGCCCTGCCCGCATTCGCACCCGACACCATCGCGCGGCTGGCCGACCGCGGCGTGCAGCTGGTCGGCATCGACAGCGCCAGCGTGGACCCCGCCGACAGCAAGACGCTGGACAGCCACCAGGTGCTGCGCCAGCGCGGGCTGCGCGTGCTGGAGAACCTGCTGCTCGACGACGTGCCCGAGGGCGACTACGAACTGATCGCGCTGCCGCTGAAGTGGCTGCATGCCGACGCATCGCCGGTGCGCGCGGTGCTGCGCGAACTCTGACACCCTGCATCCATGACCTCCCCCATCACCCTGGACCACTGCCGCGCGCTCGATGCGCAGGACCCGCTGCGCGCCCTGCGCGATCAGTTCAACATTCCCGATGGCCTGATCTACCTGGACGGCAATTCGCTTGGCGTGCTGCCGCGCAGCGTGGCCGCGCGCGTGGCCGACGTGGTGCAGCGCGAATGGGGGCAGGACCTGATCCGCAGCTGGAACAGCGCCGGCTGGTTCGAGATGCCGCAGCGCGTGGGCGACAAGGTCGCGCGGCTGATCGGCGCCGGCGCAGGCCAGGTGGTGGCCACCGACAGCACCTCGGTCAACCTGTTCAAGGTGCTGAGCGCCGCCCTGCACCTGCAGCACCAAGACGCCCCCGCGCGCCGCGTGGTGCTGTCCGAGCGCAGCAACTTCCCCACCGACCTGTACATCGCCGAGGCGCTGTGCCGCGAACGCGGATGCACGCTGCAGCTGGTGGAACCGCATGAGATTGCAGGCGCCCTGACCGACGACGTGGCGGTGCTGATGCTGACCCATGTGAACTACCGCACCGGCGCGATGCACGACATGGCCGCACTCACCGCCGCCGCGCACGCAAAGGGCGTCCGCGTGATCTGGGACCTGGCGCACAGCGCGGGCGCGGTGCCGGTGGACCTGCTGGGCGCAGGGGCCGACTACGCGGTGGGCTGCGGCTACAAGTACCTGAACGGCGGGCCGGGCGCGCCCGCCTTCGTCTGGGTGCATCCGCAACTGGCCGACCGCTTCTGGCAACCGCTGGCCGGCTGGTGGGGCCACGCCGCGCCCTTTGCCTTCACGCCCGACTACCAACCCGCGCCGGGCATCGCGCGCTATCTGTGCGGCACGCAGCCGGTGCTGAGCATGGCCGCACTCGACTGCGGCGTGGACACGGTGCTGGCCGCCGAGCCGCTGGGTGGCATGGCGGCGCTGCGCGCCAAGTCGCTGGCGCTCACCGACCTGTTCATCGCGCTGGTGGAGCAGCGTTGCGCGGGGCACGGCCTGGCGCTGGTGACGCCACGCGAGCATGGACTGCGCGGCTCGCAGGTCTGCCTGTCCCGCAAGGAAGGCGGTGAATCAGGTGCTTATGCCATCGTGCAGGCGCTGATTGCGCGCGGCGTGGTGGGCGACTTCCGCGCCGGTGACGGTGCCGCGCACCCGGACATCCTGCGCTTTGGCTTCACGCCGCTGTACCTGCGCTTCGAGGATGTGTGGAACGCGGCCGAGCACCTGCGGCAGGTGCTTGAGAGCGGCGAGTGGCAGGCCGCGGTCTTCAACCAGCGTCATGCGGTGACCTGATGAGCGGCTGCCCTTTTCATCCGTCGGGCGATGCGGCTGCCGGGGCCGACCCGAAGCGCGGCGCAGGCGCCGAGTCCACCGTGCACGACGAAGGCGCGCAGCTCGACTTCAGCGCCTCGATGAGCTATGGCGACTACCTGCAGCTCGACCGCATCCTGAACGCGCAGCAACCGCTGTCGCCCGACCACAACGAGATGCTGTTCATCGTGCAGCACCAGACCAGCGAGCTGTGGATGAAGCTGATGCTGCACGAGCTGCGTGCGGCATGCGCCTGCATTGCACGCGACGAGCTTCCCGATGCCTTCAAGATGCTGGCACGGGTCTCGAAGATCATGGAGCAGCTGGTGCATGCGTGGGATGTGCTGGCCACGATGACGCCGCCCGAGTACAGCGCGATCCGGCCGTATCTGGAGCAGTCCAGCGGCTTCCAGAGCTGGCAGTACCGCTGCATCGAGTTCGCGATGGGCAACAAGAACGCAGCCATGCTGCGCCCGCATGCGCACCGGCCCGACCTGTCGGCCATCGTCGATGCCGCGTGGCGTGCGCCTTCGCTGTACGACGAGTGCCTGCGCCTGCTGGCGCGCCGCGGCCTGCCCATGCCCGCAAGCCACACCGAGCGCGACTGGAGCCAGCCCTACGAGATGAGCGATGCGGTCGAGCAGGCCTGGCTGGTGGTCTACCGCAACCCCAGGCACCACTGGGACCTGTACCAGCTGGGCGAAGAACTCACCGACCTCGAAGATGCCTTCCGCCTGTGGCGCTTCCGCCACCTGACCACAGTGGAGCGCATCATCGGCTTCAAGCGCGGCACCGGCGGCACCGGTGGCGTGAGCTACCTGCGCAAGATGCTCGATGTGGTGCTGTTCCCCGAGATCTGGAAGCTGCGCACCGACCTGTAAGGCTCGACCAGCAAGCCGCAGCCTCAGCCGCGGTACAGCCACGGCTGGTCCAGCAGCCGCTCGCCCAGCAGACGCAAACCCAGGTCGCGCCCGAGGCGCACCACACCGGTCGCATGAAAGATGCGGCCGTTGCGCAGCGAGCGCGCCTGCACCTGCGCATTGCGGGCCCATCGTGCCTGCGCGTAGCGCTGCAGCTGCTGCTCGGGGGTCAGCCCGCTCAGGCGCAGGCAGCGCTCGAGTTCGTACGCGTCCTCGATGGCCATGCCCGCGCCCTGCGCCAGATAGGGCCGCATCGGATGCGCCGCATCGCCCAGCAAGGCCACGCGCCCGCGCGCCATCTGCGCGGCCGAATGCAGCGGCGCACGGTCGTGCAGCGCCCAGCGCTGCCAGCGCGGCATGGCATCGAGCACCTGGCGCAGGCTGGCATGGGCGGCTGCCACCGCGCGCTGCCACTCGCCCTCGCGCACGGCGTGGTCCCAGCGGCTGGCCTCGGCGGCAGGCAGCGCCGCGGCATCCACATCCTGCGCATGAAGCACCAGCACCAGGTTGGTGGCGAGTTCGCCGCTGGACGGGTCACGCACCGGGTAGCGCACCGCATGCAGACGCGGGCCCAGCCACACCGTCACGTCGTCGCTGCGCAGGGGCTCGGGCAAGGCCTGTTGCGGCATCAGCGCGCGGTACGCCAGGTGGCCGGTGGGCACGGGCGCGGTGTCGCTGTCCACCACCGCACGGCGCAG
>JACCDP010484114.1_pt1 | contig 16013 bp, 16 predicted proteins | sample 7445841 | NCBI WGS metagenome assembly JACCDP01 (sample SAMN15323441, study PRJNA562643) | freshwater metagenome | isolation source: river surface water | place: USA:Blue River Watershed | collected 2017-08-17 | reverse complement strand
TCTTAACTCTGGAACTAGACGTAAAACTACTTGTGATGATTTCTTTACAACGGTTTTTCGTGACCGTTCAATTGCCGGTGCGAGAGCAGATAGCGCCATTAGAACGCCACCCGCTCTATCGCACGTAGTCTGACGGATTGGGCACGGGAATTTTCAGAAATTTCAGCTGCACTTGCTTTTTCACTGCCGCGGAAAACTAATTTGAATTTTGCCGCCAACTCGGCGATTTCTACCGGTAATCCAACTGGGGTTTTTGATTCTGTTGCGGCTGTAAAGAACTGCTTAACGATCTTGTCCTCCAATGATTGAAAGGACATCACAACCAATCGGCCACCAATCTCTAATCTTTCAAGAGCACGTGGTATTGCTCTCTGCAAGATCTCTAACTCTTGATTTACCTCGATGCGTAAAGCTTGAAATGTGCGCTTGGCGGGATTGCCACCTACCCGTCTTGCTGGTGCAGGGATACTGTCTTTAACAATCTGGGCCAAATCAGCGGTGCTCTTGATGCCACCTTTTTGACGCTGCGCAATGATGTTGTCGACTATTCGTGCGGCAAAACGTTCCTCACCGAAATCGCGGATAACTCTGATTAATTCACCACGGGAGTAGCTCTCCAGAATCTCCTGGGCGGTTATCCCCTGGGATTGATCCATCCTCATATCCAGCTGGGCATCCTGAGAGTAGGAGAAGCCACGCTCAGTTTGATCCAATTGCATTGATGAAACGCCTAAATCAAAGAGAATCCCATCTACATTTTTCAAACCTAATGAGTTAAGCACTTCGGGCATCTCGTCATACACCGCATGAACAATCGTGATTCGATCTGAATATTCAGAGAGTCGTGCACTTGCTCTAGCGATTGCGGATTTGTCTCTATCAAGGCCAACAATTTTTAGATTAGGAAACTTTTCCAATAAAGCCAATGAATGTCCACCCCAACCCAAAGTTGCATCAACAACAACTGGGGCTTTTGCGTTTTCAATAGCTGGAGCAAGAAGGGCGATGCAGCGATCTAGCATCACTGATGTGTGCTCTATTTTCATCTTCCCCTTCTTCTCTAGTGTTTTTTTAACTTTGTCTTACTGTTTTTTTTTACTTGCTCTCTGCTCTGGTCACCGCCGGCCGACGGATCTGGGGGGTTAAACGGCACCGGGGAAGAGGCGCCGTTTAGTTGAAGGTCGGCGGTGGCCACAGAAGAGAGCGGCCTGACCTAATTGAAATTAGGTATTTGATTGGGTCTAAAACAGACCCGGGAACACCTCCTCGGAAACATCAGCAAAACCTTTTTCCCGATCTTTGAGGTAGCTCTTCCATGCTTTGGAATCCCAGATTTCAACTCTGGTATTCGCACCAATTACTACGCACTCTTTTTCTAAATCTGCATATTCACGCAAACCACTAGGAATGGTTACGCGACCTTGCTTATCTGGAATTTCATCGTGCGCACCTGCAAACATCACACGCATGTAATCGCGTGCTGCTTTTGCAGTTAATGGCGCTTGTTTTAGCTGTTCAGTAATTCGAGCAAATTCAGCAACTGGAAATACAAAAAGACATCTCTCTTGACCTTTTGTTATTACTAATCCAGAGGCCAGTTCATCGCGGAACTTTGCCGGAAGTATTAAGCGACCTTTTTCATCAAGACGAGGTTCATGGGTACCAAGAAACATCTGTACCTCCCCCGTTTTTTAAGCAGAACCCCCGTTCCGCTCAATTCCCCACTTTACTCCCTTTTCCTCCATTTTCAACCACCTAGCTCCATTTTTCTGCAGGGCTGATTTGGCACCCCTCCACTCGAGGTTGATTTTGGGCAACAAAAAACCCGCCCAGATCTGGACGGGTTTGCAGGGCGCAAAAGCTATTTATTCATCAAAATTTCGACGATCCCAACGTTGCTCAAACTTTGAGCTCCATTTCTTGCTACCTGGAGCCTTAGGGGTTTGCACCCGGTTGGCAACTGCGTTCATTAAGCCACCTAGGTTGGTTATGGCCAGTACCGCGCCAGCTAGCGACAGGACAAAGCCAGCGATTCCAAGTGGTGGGGTTTGGGAGATGAGGCCACCAAAGAGAACAAAAATGCCCAGCAAAATCAGGCCAAAACCGAGAACAACCCGGGTGCGGCTTGGGGTCTTTCCGTTGAAGGTTGAAATTAGACGTGGGTCATCGGCGGCAAGGGCTTGCTCCATCTCCGCCAAGAGACGTTTTTCATGCTCGGAAAGTGGCATACCTCCACAATAGTAGTAAGGAGAAAAAGTGGAAAGTCGAATCAGGAATCTCTGAAGGTTGTCTAAGACTCCTCTGAATCAAAGTCTTCTACCAACCGAGCTGGACGTACTGAATCTCTCCCGAACCTCTCGATCGCGCGATCGACCGCATCTTGGGCCTGCCTCCAACCGACCTCCCGCTCTCCTAGCTCTAGTTGATAGACCGCCCCGGATTGATCAGTTAAATTCTCGAGCGCTACCCCCAAAAGTCGGATTCGAGAACCAGCTAATTTCAAAGATTGGTACAACTCTTTGCTGATCTCATAAATCTCATGGGTGCCGCTGATTCCTAAGGGAACGGTCTTAGAGCGGGTTAAGTTAGAAAAATCAGAGAAGCGCACCTTTATCGAAATGGTTTTGCATAGCAACTCTTTTCTACGCAGGCGATGCGATGCGCGCTCTGTTAATCGCAACAGCTCGCGGAATATCTCCTCTTGATCCTCAAGATCATAAGAGAAGGTTTCGGCGGCGCTAATACTCTTCTCTGGCGCATCAGGCACTACCTCTCGATAATCACGGGCCCAAGCCAATTCATAAAGAGAGACACCTGCACTTTCTCCCAACGCACGCTTTAAAGTTTCAAGTGGGGTATTTGCGATATCGGCAACGGTGCGCAACCCCAATCTTTGTAACTCTTCATTGGTCTTTGGTCCCACTCCCCAAATTTCACTAACTGGAAGTGGGTGGAGAAATGTTAAAACTCGATCTGGTGCAATCTCCAAAACCCCATTTGGTTTGCACCTTCCGGAGGCTAGTTTGGCGATGAACTTAGTGGAGGCGATTCCAACTGAACAGGTGATTTTCTCCTGCTCAAAAACCCGTTTTCTGATTAACTCCGCAATTTCTCGGCCAGTGCCAAATAATCTTTTCGAGCCGGTGACATCTAAGAAGGCTTCATCTAAAGAAAGCGGCTCGACGTAAGGGGTGAACTCCAGAAAGATCTCCATAACTTTGCGGGAAACCTCTGAATACCTTTCATGATTTGGTGGAATAAAGATTGCATTTGGCGCCATCCGTTGCGCCCTAGCGACTGGCATAGCGGCTCTGATACCGAATTTTCTTGCCTCATAATTTGCCGATAGCACTACGCCGCGGGCTCCCGCACCCACCACTAAGGCTTTGCCTTTGTACTGCGGATAATCTAGCTCGGAAACAGATGCGAAAAATGCATCCATATCAACATGCAGAATTGTGGAATGTTCTGGCATGGGTTCACTCACAGAGCGCGAGATTACGCCACTTTTCATAAGCAGCTGATAAATCCCACGCCCCTGTTGCTCGTATCGAAACACCGCGGGCACCTGTGCGACGTAAATTGCCTCTTACTAAAAGTAGCTTTGAGTTATAGAGCGTCTCGGCATAAGAGCGTTGTGCATCTTCAAAAAAGGTTGCATCACTACAGCCATTTCCATCATCTAGGGTTACAAAGATAACTCTTTTGCCAGAGCGAATCGGCGGGGTTTGCAAAATTACCTTTACCCCAGCTACTAAAACTGAGGAGTTAGAGCGCTGTTTTATTAAATCTGAGGATTTAACCGCTCCAATTTGATTTAAAAACTCAGCATAAAACTCCATGATGTGATGAGAAACATCCATCCCTAAAAACTCTATTTCATTTCTGACCTGCTCATGGGCTCGCAGATCAGGTAGGCCGGTTTTAGATAACTCCGGGGTGAAACCAAAGGTGAGTTGAGAGCCACTTAAATTTAATAACGCCTTGCTTGAGGTGCGGGACCATTTATATAGATCATTTAAATGCAGCAATAAATCCCTATGATTCAAAGTGTCGGGATATAAAGCATCAAAAGCTCCAACCATTAACAGCGCTTCACAGGTAGGCCGGCTCACACCACTGCGATGTACAAAATCAGCCAAATCAACAAAGGGACGGTTACTCAATATCGCATCAATCTCGCCATCACTGATTCCAGATACATCAGCTAGGGCCAGACGAATACTGGAATAATTTTCAACTCTGTAGCTGCGGTCAGATTTATTTATATCTAGCTTTTCAATCTTTACTCCAAACCTTCTTGCCTCATCAAGTATCAAACGCTTGGGATACATCCCAGGATCATGGGTTAAGACCCCAGCTAAAAAGGCGGCTGGGTAATGAGCTTTCAGCCAGGCTGATTGATAGGTAGGTAAAGCAAAGGCTGCAGCGTGAGCTTTGCAAAATCCGAAAGAGGCAAAGGCACGCAGTACCTCCCACATCTTGGTAATAACCTCTAAGGAGTAACCCCGCGCTGTAGCTGCTGGAAAAAACCAATCACAAACCTCTTGTTGCCCCTCCTTATCCCCTAAAGCACGGCGTTTTTCATCAGCTTGCGCCAAGGTAACTCCACCTAGTGTTGCGATGATTTCAATTACCTGTTCGTGGAAAACAACTACCCCTTCAGTGTCATCGAGAATCTCCCGTAAGTCAGGATGAAAAATCTCTCGCGCTTTCCAACCTTGGCGAGCATTAAGAAATGGGGTAATCATGTCGCTCTTAACTGGGCCGGGGCGGAAAAGTGAGATATCAATAATTAAATCGGTAAAGCTTTGTGGAGCGAACTTTCCTACCAACTCTCGCTGTCCAGGACTTTCAATCTGAAATAAACCCAATGTCTTGGTTGATTGAATAAGTTGGAAGGTTTTTGGATCATCTAGTGGAATAGCATCCAAATCAAGGGAAAGATTGGTGCTCCTTTTCAGCTCAGATACTGAGTAAGCCAAAGCTGATTGCATTCTGACCCCGAGAATATCTAGCTTTAAAAGTCCAATGGCTTCAACATCATCCTTATCCCACTGCACCATTGGATAGTTGCTGGCATTTGTTTCGATTGGAGCTCGGTCATAAAGACCAATGTCGGAGATAACTACAGCACAAGGATGCATCGCCAAGTTTCGTGGTAAGCCATCTAATCTTTCAGCTAATCCAATCGCCATCTTCCAGGTACCAGATGTCAGGTTAAGGTTTTTTAACTCTGGCAGATTTTCTAAAGCCTGAGAGATATTTCGAGCCCGAATATGAGGTAGGGATTTTGCTACTAAATCTATCTCCATGGGTGGCAGTGAAAGTGCCGCGCCTACATCTCGAATTGCATGACGGGCTCGATACTTATCAAACATCGCAACTGTGGCACAGCGTTGTTGGTAGTTATCAAAGACTTGATCGTAAATCTCTAATCTACGAGCTGATTCCACATCTATATCTATATCTGGCAGCGCTTTACGAAGCGGTGAACAGAACCGTTCCATTAATAAACCCAGTGATAAAGGCTCGACACCAGAGATTCCTAGAAGATGACAGACCAAAGATCCGGCACCGCTACCCCTAGCCGCCACCCGGATCCCACTATTTCGCGCTCTATCAGTTATATCTGCAACTGTTAAAAAATAAGATTCATAACCCAAGCTAGAAATAATGGAGAGCTCTTTATTTAAACGCTCCTCTACCTCTGAACTCAACCCGCCATAACGCCAATTAACCCCCGCATAGGCTCGGGCCCGGAGCTGTGCGGTTAGCTCTAGTTGAGATTTAGCGCCCACTACATGTGGCTCGGGAAGGTGGATAGAGCCTAAGCCGACATCTGACTGTGGCGATAAAACCGCACTTTCAGCCCATTCTGTTGTGGTTTTCAATAGCTGCTTTGCATTTCTTTCTCCAGCCGCAGTTGCGATTTTCTCTGCAATAAAAACCATCTCATCTGAGTTTTTTAAAAAAGCTTCAGCGTTTTTGCGTTCTACAACTTTTCTATGCAGTGGTAGTAGGTGGCGAGTGGCATCTAATACATCAGCTATCGGCGCATCTTCCCTGCCTTTCACACGGACCGCGTTAGTTAAAACCGCTGGCAAATCATGATCTCGGGCAAAATTAAGCATGCGGGCGGCATGGGTAGTGGATTTTGGGCCATCACCATAAATCAAATGCGAGACACACTCGATACTTTGATCTAGAAATAAATCGCGAGTGGAGTTGAAAATTAATAAAGCTTTGTCATAACGCCGCGCAGTTAAGGCCCGGGATATCTCTGAATCTGGACCATGTAAAGCTAGTAGGTTTTGAGTGTAGTTTGAGTTTTGTTTTAAAAAGTTAAGATTGCAAGGTGCGCCATAATTTTTAAGTTGGGTTACAACCCTGATTAAAGATGACCAGCCTTTGCCTGGTGTGGCCAGCAGAGTGATTCGAGTTTGATTTTCATATGAGATATCAACACCGATTATTGGAGATATCTGATTTTCTAAACAGCTTTGAGTAAATCTAATAGCGCCAGATAAACCATCGCGATCAGTTAAAGCCATGGAGCGCATACCGAAATCTCTGGCCCTAGCGACTAATGCATCAGGCAAAGTGGTCCCATATTTAAATGAGAAACCACTAGCTACATGTAGATGTGTAAAGCTCATGATCTTTAAGGTTTAAGCCGGGCGGGATGTGGGACGAATTCGCCATAAACCGACGCCCTCTTCACGCTCTATCTCAAAGGTTTTCATCGCTCCGATTGGAGCCGCCTCAACCCGCCAAAGAATCCGTGATCCATCATCGGGACGGAATAGACCATCACTGGCCCGATTCCACCAACCACCCGACTCCCGCCAAGAAGAGAGAACTGTGTGTATGCGAAAACGCTGGCCGTTGTGGACAAACTCGATGGGTTCGCCGCCAGCTAGGTATATTTCAGATTTTTCGAACATTTGTTCGAACCTTAGCGCTCCGCCCTGACAGAGACAAGCCCAGCTCTTTACGCTCCAGACACGCGTCTGTCACTAAACCGTCACCCAGTTCATGCCAGTATCCGCCCGTGATCACACATACCTCTCAAGCGCAGACCCAGGGTAAATCCCTCCGTCTACGTATCTCTGCGGTTGCCAGCGCTATAGCGCTAGCAACCTCCGCACTAGTGGTGCTCACTTCCCCGCAGGTCACTGCAAATACATATGCGGTCCCGGCAGCTCCAACCATTAAGAAGGCTTACGTAACATCAAGCGGTGTTCGAGTTGTCTTCGAAAAAGTAACTGCATCTCCTGCAGTAAACGCATATGTTCTTTCTGGCGGAGAAGGCTCTTGCCCAATCACTTTGCCAGCAACAACTACAGGTGTTGTTACTCTGCCAATAATCGATGGCCAGGCCAGCGCAACCATCTCAATTAAGGCGGTTAATGCATATGGTTTCTCCAAAGCTACAACTTGGAATAAGACATTTAGTGCAGCAGATCTTGCTGGTGTAACGAAGAGTTCTTGGAAAGCTGTTCAACTTCTACAACTCAGCGACTTTCATGGAGCAGTTGAAGGAACATCCTCCAATGCTGGTACCGCTCTATTGATGAGTGCCTTTGCCGCTGAGCGCGCAAAGAATGCAGCCACCTTCACAATGTCATCGGGTGACAACTTTGGTGCTGCTCCCCCAATCTCAAGTCAGTTTGAGGAGATGCCAACCGTTGAATCTATGAACCTATTGAAGTTTGATGTTTCAGGTTTTGGAAACCATGAACATGATCGCAACTTGGCACATGTGCAAAAAGTTATCGCTGCCTCAGATTTCCAGTGGGTTGCCTCTAACTACAGCTCACTAGAACCATTACAAAGTGGTGCCAAAGCAGCTAAGGCCTACCACATCGTAGAACGTGGTGGCGTTAAAGTGGGATTTGTCGGTGCAAATACCGAAGAAACCAAAGAGCAGATCTTTCCTGGAAATCTAAGCTATAGCGGCAAGGAATTGGTCATCTCTGCAAATGTCGATGGCGTGAATGCCGCTATTAAGCAGGCAAAAGCTGCTGGTGCAGATTTTGTCGTTGCACTATTGCATCAAGGTTGGCAAGAAAACCGCGATGGCGAAGCTAAAGGAAAATTGATTGATTTAGCTAAGCAAATCAAGGGAGCAGCGGCGATATTCGGAGGCCACAGTCATCAAACCTATAACTCTATGCTCGCTGGAAATGCAGCAGTTAACGGTGCTCTAGTTGCCATGGTCCGCAACGCTGGCCAGGAGTACAACAGAGCGACAGTTTGTCTCGATGGCTCGGGACGAGTACGAGGTTCAAGTGTTGATGTAGTTTTACGTTCTGCCTTTGCTTCATTAACTCCAAACGCTGATGGTGCAGCGTTGGTTAAGAAGTACAAGGATCAACTCAACGCAAAACTTGATGTCAAGATTGGTTCAGTTAATGGCATCTTTGCGCAAGGTGGAACACCTCAGGTGCAGCGTGCAGGTGAAGCAGCAATTGGTAACTTCACCGCAGATGCAATGCGTAAAAAGTACGCAACTGATTTTGCTTACATAAATGGCGGTGGAATCCGTGACAAGTTCCCGGCTGCAACTTATGTTCCAGCAAATAAGAGTTACAACCGTCCAGGCACTGACAAGGTTGCCCCATACGATGTGACACTCGGTGATGCTCTGGCTGTTTATCCATTTGGAAATACAGTTGGAATTTCAGTAATCACCGGTGAAAATCTCTGGAAGGCGCTAGAAAATGGTGTCAGCAACTGGCCTGGCGATGGTCGCTTCCCACAGATCTCCGGATTCAAGTTCAGCTTTGACACTTCAAAGCCAGTTGGATCCCGAGTTCAGAGTGTGACATTGCCGAATGGAACAGCGATTGCAAAGGACTCTAAGGAGTACACCATTGCAGTTCCTGACTTCATGATTTACGGCGGAGATGGATATGTCGGCTTCTTCACCCCTTCAAAGGCCAAACTACGTGGACTTCTCGTAGATGTCTTTATCGAAGCGGTACAAGAGGCATCTGCTGGTGGCAAGGCGATTCAAATCCCTGCCCTAGATGGACGTATCACCAAAGTAAATCCTTAATTTAAGGGTTAGCGAAAACCGCGCTCGGCTTCGTCCGGGCGCGGTTTTTCTTTGCTCCGACACGCCGATTTAGTTGAAATTTCAATAAAATTGGTTTACCATTCAACTAATTCATGTCCCACTATGAAAGGAAAATATGGATATCCTCCTTGTGCTTGGTCGTGTGCTTTTTGCACTGATCTTTATCAACTCAGGCATCGCACACCTAACCAAACTTCAGGCCATGACAGGCTATGCACAATATAAGAAGGTCCCGGCGGCAAAGCTTTCCGTGATTGTTACTGGATTGATGCTTATTGTTGGCGGACTTTATGTTGCTCTTGGAGTTTATGCAGATCTAGGTGCCTTGCTCCTAGCTATCTTCCTCGTTTCATCGGCCTTCTTAATGCACAACTTCTGGACCATTCAGGATGAGCAGGCAAAGCAAGGTGAAACCATCAACTTCTTCAAGAACATCTCTCTAGCTGGCGCTGCACTCATTATTTTCGTGCTGGTTGGCAGTGGAGTCGACTTCGGTCCATCCATCACTGAAGGGTTGTTCAACCTCTAAACAATTAGTTCACTTCAGGTGAATTCCTAGTTAATCCCCTGTGCCACGTGAAGCGGTACAGGGGATTTTCGTTTGTAAAGCGGCTACCTTCTGATGGTGGAGTTACTACTAGCGGCGATCTGCGGCCTGGGCATCGGCGCAGTTCTGGGTTATGTAGGCGCTGGCGGGTCAATGTTGGCAGTTCCCGCTCTAATTTATTTGTTTGGTTTAAATCCTGTTCAGGCTACAACCGCTTCTCTACTGGTAGTTTTTATTGGCGCCGCATCTGGCTTAATGCCCAAGTTCAAAAAGCAAGAGGTTTTGATTAGAGAGGCGCTAATCATTTGGGCCATTGGCTTAACCACAAACCTCACCGGTGCATATCTACTGCCCAGCATTCCAGAGAGATTGGTTCTTACGGGCTTTGCTCTGGTACTTATTACTGCGGGGGTTTCGATGCTGGTACCTGCGCCAACAGCTTCAAGCGAGCGCAAGATCTCCCCAATGGCACTTATTGCGATTTCCTTAATAATCGGTGCACTTACTGGCCTGTTTGGAATCGGCGGAGGATTTTTAGCAATTCCAATTCTCATTTTGTTTTACAACGTTGCGCCGGCGAAGGCGGCCGGCACCTCGCTATTTATTATCGCTATCAATACCTTGACTGGATTTTTCGCCCACTTCCGTCACTGGGACGAGGTTAATTGGGCGGTCCCAGCTTTGATGGCGCTGACCGCGTTAGTTGTGTCTCGCTTTGCATCTCACCACTCATCAAAACTCTCACCTGCCACATTAAAGCAAGCCTTTGCGGTATTTGTTTTTGCCATCGCAATATTCACATTAGTAGATACTTGGGTGATCTCATGAAGATAGAGAAGCTAATTGCTGAACTTGCCGGTACCGCAGCACTTTTAATCGCGGTAGTTGGATCATCGTTTATGGCCAACCGGCTGACTACTGACGGAGCCATCGCGCTTCTTATAAATGCTGCCGTTACCGCTGCAGGGCTGGCGGTTTTAATCAAGGTATTTTCTCCGATTTCCGGAGCGCACTTCAATCCTGCGGTTTCCCTAGCTGCATTTATTACAAAACGGATTGTGGCAAAAGATTTCATTGGATATGTAACCGCTCAATTAGTTGGCGCCGTATTTGGAGTCTTTCTGGCAAATGCCATGTTTTCAAATTCCATCTTGAATATCAGCGAGGTAGAACGTTCTGGCAGTGGACAAATTATCGGAGAGTTGATTGCCACATGTGGTCTCGTGTTATTGGCGCTATCAGCGAATGCTAAATCGGCCTGGAAACTCATTCCGCTCTGGATTTTTGGGGCGTACTTCTTTACCGCTTCTACTTCTTTCGCTAATCCAGCTGTTACCGCATCACGTACCTTAACTGATGCACCTGCAGGGATTGCTCCTAATTCCGTGACTATGTTTGTTTTAACTCAATTACTAGCGGCAGTCCTAACTGCATGGATATTTGCAAGAAAGGCGCGAGCATGAATAAAACCGCATCAGTTCTATTTGTCTGTGTCCATAACGCTGGACGTTCTCAAATGGCAGCCGCATATCTAAATCACTTTGCAGGAGATTGGGTTGAGGTGCGTTCAGCAGGATCCGCTCCAGCTGACTCCATCAATCCAGCGGTTGTCGCTGCAATGCTTGAGGAAGGTATCGATATCAGCGCTGAAGTGCCCAAGGTTTTGACGACGAATGCAGTTGAGAGTTCTGATGTGGTTATAACTATGGGCTGTGGCGATGCCTGTCCTTTCTTCCCCGGTAAGCGTTACCTAGATTGGAAGCTTGATGACCCCGCAGGACAAGGGGTAGATGCGGTGCGTCCCATCCGCAATCAAATCAAAGCTTTAGTTCAAGATCTAATACAAACTTTGTAATCACTCTCTAGACTTTGCGCCATGGATGGTGTGCTGGAAAAAGCTGCAGTGCAGCGGGCAAAGGCTGCAATTACAGCAAATGGAATGAAGGGTGAAATAAAACTACTTTCAGATAGCGCCCGAACCGCCGCAGAGGCTGCCTCCGCTCTTGGTATTGAAGTTGGTCAAATCGCTTCCTCTCTAGTGTTCAAATTACCTGATAGCCAACCTCTTCTTGTTATTACATCGGGTGGACATCGAGTTGATACCAAGTTGGTTGCACAATTTCTTCAAGTACCAGAGCTCGGCAGAGCGGATGCTGATTATGTTAAAGAGACTTCCGGATACTCAGTCGGTGGAGTCGCGCCGATTGGTTGGATCAACCCCCCAGCAATCACTTTGATTGATTTGGCTTTAGATAATTATTCGGAAATCTGGGCAGCTGCTGGACATCCTCACACTGTTTTTCCAACTTCTTTTTCCGAACTACATCGGGCTTCGGGAGCCACTCCAGCAAAAGTTGGTGATTGATGCAACCTTTACATTACGAGATTTCCGGAAGTGGTGAGCCTCTGGTATTAATTCATGGTTTAGGTTCAGCAAGCTCCGTTTGGAAACCAGTTCGCAAACTACTAAGCGAAAGTTTTGAAGTTATTACCATTGATCTTCCGGGGCATGGCCATACTCCATATTTAAAAGGTCAACCTATGGATCCACACTCTCTTGCTGGATACGTCTTAGATCAATTGAGTGCGATTGATATCGATGCCTTTCATTTGGCCGGCAATTCTCTTGGCGGTTGGGTTGCGTTGGAGATGGCAAGTTCATCACCAGATCGTGTGCTTTCATTGACTGGATTAGCCCCCGCAGGTCTATGGCTAAATCCATATAACGCACGTTATCCAGGAACTGCAGTAGCAAGATTCCTAGCCCGCAATACCGCTAAATTGGCACCCACCGCGCTGCATTTCGAATTAGCCAGGAAATTGGGTTTCGCCGATGTTTCGCCGCGTTGGAGAGAATTAAGTTATGAAACTTGTCTAGATGCAACCCTTGCCATGTCTAGCTCCGAGGGATACTACCCGGCATGGGATGGCATGTTAATGAAAAGGTTTGATGGCCTAATTCCTGAATCAATTCCAGTAACAATTATTTTTGGCGATAGTGATAAAACCTTGCCAGCAACTACCTGCCAAGAAAGATCTATCGCCCCTGCTCATGCAAAGTGGATAATTTTTTCTGAAACTGGGCACGCACCTATGTGGGACTCGCCGCTTGATGTAATTCATGAAATAAAGAAAGTCGCGGCGCTGGCGAAGTGATTCGAGCTTATTTTTGGCGCATTGAAAAGAGATCGATTCTTTGGGCTATCGCAAGAATGGCTTTAGATCGAATCTCGCTTTGGCGAATGTCTGGCGTAACTTTTTGGAAATTGCTCGGAACTGGCAAGGGAGAAACATTTACCCCAAGAGATGCTGATGCGCTGCGGTGGGGCCTCTTGATTGTTATAGATCCAAATCAAATATCTGAACTTGAAGATAGCGCTTTGCTAGAACGATGGCGTACAAAAGCTACTTCCGAATATGTTGTTGACCTAGCACCTATTTCAATTCATGGAGAGTGGTCAGGCAAGAAGCCATTTGCCCACCTGCCTCATTCGCCAGCTAATTGGCAGGGAGCGGTTGTTGCGATTACTAGAGCGCGCATCAAGTGGCGAAAGAATTTGATTTTTTGGCGCAGTGTTCCTCCCGTAACAACAAGCCTGCATAACTCCCCGGGTTTGAAGGCGGCAATTGGAATCGGTGAGGCGCCACTTGGCTTGCAAGGAACTTTTTCAGTTTGGGAATCTGGTGAAGCGGTACGCAACTTTGCCTACAGGGGTGAGGCGCATAAAGCCGCTATCGCTGCGACTCATCGAGAAAACTGGTACGCCGAAGAGATGTTTGCTCGCTTTGCCGTTACTAAAGAGCTTGGGAGCTTATAAGGCACAATTGCCCTATGTCGGTACGCAATTTTCGCCCTAGACGGGATTCAAGACGTACCATCACGCCCTTTCAAAACTTTCTTCTGCTTGCGGTTCTAACTGTTGCCCTCGGTCTACAAATTGCTTATCCAATTACTCAAGGGGAAGCCTTAAGGGTAATAACAATTGCAACTGTTTACTGGGCGGCAGGTGCAATGCTTTTGCATGCCTGGTTTGCTTATGGGATTTCCTACGCACTTCGCTTTCTTTTCATAACCTTCATATACGCTCTAATTGTTGAACATATTGGGATGCGGACCACTTGGCCATTTGGAAGTTATGAATACTCAGGAACTTTGGGTTATCAAATCTACGGAGTGCCTTTAGTTGTGCCCTTTGCTTGGATAATGATGGCGCATCCAGTATTCCTAGCAGCAAGAAGAATCGCACCGAGCTGGGTCTTTCTGGCGGGCGGATATGGATTAATGGCTTGGGATTTTTTCCTAGATCCGCAAATGGTTTCTGCCGATCGTTGGAGTTGGGAGATAACCGGAAGAACCGTCCCATTTCAACCTGAGATTCCACTATCCAACGCCTTTGGTTGGTTACTGACTGGCATGGGTTTAATGGCTTTATTGAATCTCCTGTTACCTAAAGAGCGCAGATCGCTCGGAGCTAGCCGCGCAGTTCCAGAGTTCTTCTTGGCTTGGAGCTGGATTGGTGGCGTTGTTGCAAATGCTTTCTTCTTTGATCGACCTGGAGTCGCTTTTTTTGCCGGAACCGCATTAGGGCTATTTGTTTTGGCTTACTTTGCCTCTGTGCGTTTTGGTCGTCGTGATTGATAATGCAGAACCTGGCCGAGTTTCTGCTGGTATTTAACCTAGTCATACTGGCAATTACCCTCTTCAATACCTTCACGGTCCGCGTGGTGAAGAGCCTGGAAATGCCAGATCTAAGTGACTTTGTTTCCATATTGATTCCGTTGCGTAATGAATCGCAAAACGTACCGGGATTAATCGAGACCGTTCTCGGTCAAAAGGGCTTAAGTAGGTATGAAGTAGTGACGCTTGATGACAACTCCACTGATGACACCGCTGAGCAAATCAGAAAGTATTCGGCCCCCAATCTGAGTGTGATTTCTGGTGCCGCACTTCCGGATGGTTGGCTCGGAAAGAATTTTGCCTGTCATCAGTTGGCGGAAAAGGCAGAGGGTGAGTATCTGGTATTTGTTGATGCTGATGTGCGCCTCAGCCCTCATGCCGTGAGTAGCTCGATCGCTTTGATGAAACATCTCAATTGGGATTTTATATCTCCCTATCCGCGACAAATAGCGATAACTTTTCTAGAAAGAGTTGCACAACCCTTACTGCAATGGTCTTGGTTTGCTTCGCTTCCATTACGTCTATCTGAAAAATTACGCAGGCCGTCAATGGTGGTAGCCAATGGTCAGTTTTTTATTGTGAACCGAGCGGCATACAAGAAATCTGGCGGCCATGCCGCCATCAAATCTGAGGTGCTCGACGATTTAGAGCTAGGCCGAACCTTGGTACGTAGTGGATTTTCTGGTGGTGTTGCAGATGGTTCCAAAGTAGCTAACTGTCGGATGTACAACAGCGCGAACGAGTTAATCGAGGGATATAGCAAATCGCAATGGCGAGCATTCGGCTCCCCCATTGGCGCTGCCTTAGCTGCCTTAATTCTCTTTGCCTCCTCCATACTTCCCATCACATTGGGTTTAAGTGGTGAAATCTTTGGTTGGTATGGGTACTTTGCTCTTGTGGCATCACGTTTATTAGTGGCCGCAAAAACCAACTCAGTTATTAGCAGCGCCTCTCTACATCCATTAAGTGTTGGAGTATGGATCTACTTGATAATTCTCTCTTGGTATAGAAAGGGCCGAGGCGAGTTAATCTGGCGAGGTAGACAAATATGAGTTATCACCGAGTTACCGATGCGCCAAGGCGGGTAATAATAATTGGTGCTGGAATGGGCGGATTAGCTACTGCGGCCCGGCTAGCAAAACGAGGTCACCAGGTTCAGATTTTTGAAGCCACGAGTTTTGTTGGTGGAAAGTGTCGAACAGAGTGGATTGATGGTTTTGCTTTTGATACCGGCCCTTCACTTCTTACACTCCCTGCCGTCTATCGTGATCTCTTCTTGAAGACCGGTAAACGACTCGAACATCTCTTAAACATCAAGCCGGTGGATCCAGCCTTTACCTACATCTTCCATGATGGAGCCAAGGTGGTTTTTCCCAATCTCTCTCACAACAACACTGTGGCTGCGATTTCAGCTGCCTTTGGTACTCAGGCGGGACAAGAGTGGCATCAACTCTTATCCAGAGCGGAGAAGATGTGGGATGCCTCCAGAGAATCCTTTATTGAAAGTGAACTTAGATCTCCGCTTCAAATATTGAACCGCAAATCTTTTCTAAAGGATCTAAAGACAATTGCGCCAACAACCTCCTTGCGCAATTTAACTAATCAATACACCAACAATCCTTACCTGAGAAAAATCATTGACCGCTATGCGACCTACACTGGATCGGATCCACGTGAGGTTCCTGCGGTTCTGCTCACTATTG
>JACCDP011347819.1_pt1 | contig 16017 bp, 12 predicted proteins | sample 7445841 | NCBI WGS metagenome assembly JACCDP01 (sample SAMN15323441, study PRJNA562643) | freshwater metagenome | isolation source: river surface water | place: USA:Blue River Watershed | collected 2017-08-17 | reverse complement strand
TCATCCTCATCTTCTTGAGGTTCATCTAATTTAGGTTGGTTTAACAATTCTTCTTCTTCTGAAAATCTACCAAGATCATATCCAGTGAAGTTTTCAAATTTTTTCAAATATTTCATTTTGCGCAATAATTTTTTATAACATATATATTAAACTCATAACTTCATTTTTTTGATTTTTATATATAGTTTATGAAACTTTTTAAATTTTTTGAATTTATTTTAGAGTCAAATTCTTCCGTTTTGTTACCGGTTGTCTTTTCTGATGAGTTCAAAGATAAATTAGATAGTATTGGAAATTCATTTGTTTCAAGTGCTTTCAAACAAATATACAACTCTCAAGATGTTCAAAAGGAATATACTTTAATATCAGTTGGTAATTCAGATGATACAATATCTTATGTTGACTCTTACAAACTAAAGGATATTAAAGATATTACTAAAATTAAATCAGATGATCCAATTTGGAAAAAGAACAGAACCGATATTAAAGTTGGTAGATTTGTTCATAAGTTTTTTCCAAAGACATTTACTGATAAAGCTGTTGAGGATTTTGTAAATAAATGGAAGTCCTCATCTGTTGATAATTCTAGATTTGAATTTTTTCAAGGAACTGATATTAAAAATGCTTACAGGTCAAATTTTTACTATTTTGCTGATGATAGTAGTAATCCACTTATGAATTCTTGTATGAATGATGAGTTGAATCTTATTGAGTTTTATGCTTATTGTCCTGGTCTCAAATGTTTGGTTTTAATCAGTGATGAAGGTTACATTTTAGGAAGAGCTCTTGTTTGGAAAGACCACTTAGATAGAACAGTAATGGATAGAGTTTATTATGTTTTTGATAAAGACTACTACAAGTTTATAAGATTTGCTGAGAAAAATGGATGGTACTACAAGAAAAGAAACATAAGTGGAGGTTCTACATTTATAAAAGATGGTGAGGAAAAACATTTATTGACAAAGGTAAGAGTTCCTGATGTTTTTAAGTTTAAAGATGATGGTTTTCCATATATGGACACTTTTTATTATGCTCAAGGAGAATGGGCTCAAAATTATGAACCAGAAGGAACATATTTCAAGTTACAAGATACTGAGGGTGGATATGATGAGTATGTTGATGAAGAATATGAAAATGATAATTAATATATAGTTTTATGAAAATTAAAAAGTTCGAAGAATATAGTTCAAATTTAGAGGAGTCAATGGCTATGGATTTAATCAATTCCTTTGAATTAATAATAACTGAATCTGATAAGCCTGGTTATAAAACTGTTGCTGACAAAGTAATTTCAGATTTAAAATTAAACACAAGTCTTATTTTCACTTTTGGTGCTGGTATAGGAGCATTTTATCCAGTAGTTGAAAGACTTATGAGAAATATGAATATGGATGCTTTTAATTTAACTACTGATTCTGTAGTTTTATTGACAATCGCTGCTATTACAATAACATATTTAGAAGAGAAAAAGTGTAAATCTGCAAAAGAAGAAGAGATACTTACTAAAGATGCCAAATCTATTCTAGAAGAACTTAAGATGAGAGGATTTGGAAATGGTATTGTGAAGAAGCTTATTAATGGTTTAAAATCAATAAAAAATATATTTTCTATTATAGGAAAACATATAGGTGCTGTAGTTGGTGGTGTAATAGATATGTTTGCTTACACATCACTATTATTACCTGTGATGAATGGAATTTACCACATTATTGGCAAGTATGAACTAAATTTAGAAACACTACCACAAAACTTTTTAGGATTAGCAGTAGGTGTTGGTACAATTATTGCTAAACATGGAATAGTTGAAATACTAAACAGATTGAAGGATAAGTTCAAAATCAACAAAAAAGAAGTTATTGATGATATTGAAACTCCTGTAATTCAAAGATTCGCCACTTTTGGTGACGGTGAGACAGAGAAACAATCTGGGGATATGATAAATGAACAGTAAACTTATTTTTATTTAAGTTATAAAAGACCTATCAAACTTTGATGGGTTTTTTTATCTGTCTGAGTTCGTGTCAATATATTATAAACTTAGCTGTTGTAATTAATATAATATTAAAATGAAACTGTTCAAATGACTCCACAACTGGAAAAAGTATTTTTTAATTTTGTTCTTAAGAATAAGAAGTACTTTGAAATAGTAAAGCCTTATTTCTTTAGGAACTCCGAGATACAATTTGTATACGGTGTTATAAGAGAGTATATGTCTAAAGGTAATGATGCTCAAGTTCCTACACCAAGACAGATTCTTGATATGGTTACTCTTGAAGATAAAGAGGCTATGATAACTAAGGAGATACTTAAGTCTATTTTACAAGTTGACTTAAAGGAGTATGATGAAAAGAATTTCATTGAACCTAAGTTTAACGCTTGGGTTTTATCAAATAGACTTAAAACTGGTACTGTAGATATCATTGATGAGACAAGAAACTTAGATAGCATTTCTGACTTTGAAAAGGCAATTGAAGCCGCTGATAAAATCAAAGCAATAGTTGATGAAATGTCATCTACTAATTTTGTTCAAGATGATGATATGGGTTCGGATTTTGATGAACCAGAAAACCATGTTCAAGATTCATCTAAGTTCAAAGTTAAGTGTGGTTTTGAATCAATTGACCATATGTTAGGTGGTGGTTGGGATATATCTACACTTAATGTAGTTATGGCTGAGACTAATAATGGTAAATCACTTTGGATGCAAAATTTTGCTGTTAAATCAGCCGATATGGGTCATAATGTTCTCTATGTAACACTTGAAATGAGTGAGAGAAAAGTTATGAAGAGACTTGGTGCTATGAGACTTAAAATTCCAATTAATGATTATGATAAGTTATCAAAAGATACTGAGATGATTAAAAAGAAAATTGCAGCTTTATCTAAAAGTGATGGTGCTGGTGGTGACCTTTTTGAAAGAAAAGTAGGAAAAATAATTACAAAGTTCTGGGCTGCCGGAACTGCTACAGTATCTGATTTTGATAATTACATTCAAAAATTAAAAGAAAAAAGAGATATAAAAATTGACCTTGTTATTGTTGACTATATCACACTTGTTACAGCTGGTAAAACAGCAGCGGCTGATAATCTTTATACAAAAGGAAAATTTTTAGCAGAGGCTTTGAGAGCCTTGGGTGCAAAATATAAGTGTCCAGTTATTACCGGTGTTCAAGTTGCAAAAGACGCATGGAATTCTTCTGATATAACTTTAGAATCTGTTCCAGAAAGTAAGGCAATTGCTGAAACCGCAGACACTTTTTTTGCTATAATAAGAACAGAAGAAATGAAAAGACAAAATTTATATAGATTTAAGTTATTAAAACAAAGAGATGGTGACTTTTTGAAGTCTCAAATCAGACTTAACTTAAATCCTACATTTTTGACTTTAGAAAATGATCAATTTATTGACCAATAAATTGAAATAAAAAATAAAATAATCTATGCCTAAAAAAGTTAAAGACTATGATGAGTTTGATGATGAATTAGATGATGAATTAAATGAGACTAATTCTCCTCTTGAGGATTCTCAAGATGATGAAGATGATTCGGACTCAGAATCGGAAATCAATATAGATGATGAAGATGATGATATTGATATTGTCATAGAAATAGATGAGGATGATTTAGACATAACAGAAGAAGAATCACCTGAAAAGACGGAAGAGACTGAAACAGATTCTGATGGTGTAATACTTTCTAAACATAAAATAGAAGGTAAACACTCATTGAAGTATGATTCTATCTTTAAGGGAAAAAAGGAAGATCCTCTTGATGAGAATGATGCTGATAACTTTACTGTTTATCAAAAAGACTCTATTGAAGTTGACAAGTCATCCAATTACTATTTTGAATCTGTTGATAATGAGAGATATACAAGAGCCAAACTTGTCAAAGAAAGAGTTTATGATGTTTTAGAGAAGAATACATCACTAAACTTTCTAAATAACAGAAGAAAACCATCAAGAACAGATTTCAATCAATATTATAATTTGTTGAAGATGAATTTAAAAGATGAGAGTTTCACAAATGTTGAACTTTTCAACGAGTTAGCTGTTTATTTTTCTGATAATCTATTCAATATGTTTAAGTTATTGGATAAGAAATATAGAAATCTAATAATTAATGAATTACAAGACCATATAGGTAAAAATTCAAATTCAAAAGAAGTGACTAATAGAAATATCTATGAAGGTACTGAAATAGAATTCAAATGGTATGATGATTTCAATAGAATTATGCTAACAATAACTGGTGATGTTATAGAAACCGATTATGAAAATTCCACTTTCAAAGTTAATTCTTATGAAAAAATTTATGAAGTAGAAATTACTATGATTACAAAAATCCTTAACAACACTAAGTTTAAATATAATTTAAATAAACTTAATAATATTGATTTTTTATAATTTTTTAGTGACTATAAAAAACCCACAAAAAAGAAAGAAATGGAAATTCAATAATTTTTTTACACCAATATATAAATGACAAAAAAAATTTAGTAAAACATGAACATAAAAGTAATTAAAAGAAACGGTAAGAAAGAGCCAGTAATGCTGGATAAAATTTTAGACAGAATTAAGCAGCAGACTTATGGATTAGATCAGAAATTAATAATACCTTTTGAAGTAGCTCAAAAAGTAATTGAGGGAATTACACCTGATATTAAAACTTCAACATTAGACCAATTGGCTATGGAGACAGCAGCGTCCTTAGCAACAAAACACCCAGATTATTCTGTATTAGCTGCCAGATTGGCAATCACCAATTTACACAAAGAAACTAAGAAAAGTTTCTCTGAAACTGTAGCGGATTTGTATAAATATGTTGATCCAAAAACTGGTAAACATTCACCGATTGTATCTGAAAGTTTTTATAATTTGGTAAATTCAAATGCTGATGAGCTTGATTCTGCTATTGTTCACTCAAGAGATCATAATTTTGATTATTTTGGTTTTAAGACATTAGAGAAATCTTATTTGCTAAAGATTAATGGTAAAGTAGCCGAGAGACCCCAATATATGTATATGAGAACTGCTCTTCAAATTTGGGAAAATAACTTAGAGAAAGTTATTGAAACTTATAATACATTATCAGAAGGATACTATACGCACGCTACGCCAACATTATTTAACTCTGGTACTACAAGACCTCAGTTATCATCTTGTTTTCTTTTAGATGTTGAGAATGACTCAATTGAGGGAATTTTTAATACTCTTAAAGAATCAGCTCAGATTTCTAAAAATGCAGGTGGTATCGGTATTGCCTTTACAAAAGTAAGAGCTAAAGGTACTTATATTGCTGGTACAAATGGAACTTCAAACGGTATTATTCCTTTCTTGAAAATCTATAATGAGACTGCAAGAGCAGTAGACCAAGGTGGTGGTAAGCGTAAAGGTTCAATTGCTATTTATATGGAACCTTGGCATTCTGACATTATGGAGTTCTTAGACCTAAGAAAGAACCAAGGTAAAGATGAAGTTCGTGCTCGTGACTTATTCTTAGCTATGTGGATGAATGACTTGTTCATGGAAAGAGTTGAATTAGATGAAGATTGGTCTCTGATGTGTCCACAAGAGTGTCCTAACTTAACCGAGACTTACGGTGAAGATTTTAGAAATCTTTACATTAAGTATGAGCAAGCTGGAAAGGCTAAAAGGACATTAAAAGCTAGAGAGGTTTGGAATAAAATTTTAGAATCTCAAATTGAGACAGGAACACCTTATATTCTTTATAAAGATTCCATCAATGAGAAATCAAACCAATCAAATATTGGTGTGATTAGAAGTTCTAACTTGTGTGCTGAGATTGTTGAGGCAACAGGTGTGACTAAGACTCAAAAAGAAATTCTTCAAAATAAAGAGTTATTAGAGAAATTAGGACTTGGTGAGTTTTTTGGTGAAGAGTCTGTTAATGAGACCGCTGTGTGTAATTTGGCGTCAATTGCACTTCCTAAGTTTGTAAACAAAAACAAAACTTATAATTTTAACAAGTTATATGAAGTTGCTTATCAAGCTACTATAAACTTGAATAATGTAATTGATGTGAATTTTTATCCTTCACCAGCAGCTAAGTTTTCTAACTTATTACACAGACCTATTGGATTAGGTGTTCAAGGTTTGTCTGATGTTTTCTTTATGTTGGGTTTACCTTATGAGTCTGAAGAAGCAAAATCAATTAACAAAGACATTTTTGAAACTATCTATTACGCTTCAATTAAGGCATCTTGTGATTTAGCTAAAGAGCACGGAGCTTATGCTACTTATCAAGGTTCACCTATCTCTGAAGGTAAGTTTCAATTTGACTTATGGGGAGCTAAACCATCAAAAAGATGGGATTGGGAAAAATTAAGAGAAGAAGTTAAAAAGTTTGGAGTTAGAAATTCTTTAACTACTTGTATTATGCCAACAGCTTCTACGGCTTCTATATTAGGTAATGAAGCATCTTGTGAAGCGCAAACATCTAATATGTATACTCGTTCTGTATTATCTGGTACATTTATTCTTGTTAATAAGTATCTTGTAAAAGAGTTGGTAAAAATGGGTCTTTGGAATGATGATTTAAGAAAGAGAATTATCTCTGAGAATGGGTCAGTTCAGAATATTCCTCAAGTACCAACCAATTTGAAAGAAATCTACAAAACTGTTTATGAAATTAAACAAAGAGATGTTATTGATATGGCAGCTGATAGAGGAGCTTTCATTGACCAAACTCAATCTATGAATATCTTTATGGACTCTCCTAACTTCGCCAAGTTGACAGCAATGCACTTCTATGGTTGGGGAAGAAGAAACTTTATTATGAATCCTGATGGAACTCCTATTATTCCTCAAGGTGAAAATATTGAAGTTATTTATGACAAAGATGGTAAACCAAGATGTTATAGAGATAAGAAGAATAATCTTAAAACTGGTATTTACTATTTAAGAAATAAAGGAGCGGCAGATGCGGTTAAGTTTACTATTCAAGAAGAACAAAAGAAATCTGTAGAAGAACAAATGGCTGAAATTAGTTGTTCTTTGGATAATCCAGATGACTGTTTAGCTTGTGGTTCATAAACTACATTTAATTTAATTAAAAGGGATTGTGAGAACAATCCCTTTTTTTATTATATAATAAAAAAGAATATTTTTTAATGAGTCAAATTGAGATTAATACTAAAGTGACCAAAAATTGGATAATAACACTTTTAGCAGAGGGATATAACACGTATGATATAGTGTGTAATTATAAATTAGAAGAAGATGTAATACTTGAATGTCTTGATTTAGATCTACTTGATAAAGAAATAATTATACAAGGAATAGATTTATCAGAAGAATTTTTAATACAAACAATTGAAAAAGAGTTATTTACAAAAGAAGATATTAAAAATCTTACAATGTCTACATACTCTAAATTTTCTAATGAATTTATTACCAATTATAGTGATTATATTAATTGGTCTAAAATGATTCTTTATATTTCAACTCAATCTGATACATTTGATGTTTATATAGATATTATTGAAAAAAATAATCTTTGGGACAGTATAAGTGCAAATGATTTACCTTTAGATTTTATTAGACAGTGGAAAGATAAATTGAATTGGACATATCTTTCTATGGTGAAAGAGTTTTCCGATGAAGAAAAAGAAGAGTTTGTTAACTATATTGTAATTCCAGCTTCTGAAGTACCTGAAGGTGAATTCATTGATAAATCTCAATTTGGATTTGTAGAAAAGATGAGCCAAGAAGAGCTTGAACAACTAATTGAAGAAATTAATAAACATCTTTATAAATAATTTTTTCTGAAACTTAGTAAACTTTTACCTTTTAAGATACTATAAAAAATCCACCTTTGAAAAAACTCAAATTTTAGAGGTTGATATATAACTTACAATTTTGAAAAAAATATTATTTAGTTACTAAACTTTTTATTATTTTTGAATAAATTTAAAACGTTCTTTGAGAATTCTCCAGTAGTGAATTGAAGTGTTACTTCGCATAATTAGGATTGAAAAAACACACTTTGATGGATTACTCTGGTCAATATAAAATTGAAAAAGCAAACATAGCGATAGTTTGAGATACTTCGTACAATTAAACTATGATTCAGCTAAAGCAAGTGCTAAGCTAACTAGCAAAGCTACCTGAGAGACTCTATAAGATTCTCTACAAACAGGTGAAAAAAGTTCGGATAATTCACGTTAAGAGTTAAGGAATTCAGAAACTTCCTTTAAATAAAGAACTGAGTGAGATAGACACTACAACCATCGGCAAAGTTTCGGGAGAATTCTTTGTGTCGCTTAGGCTAAATTTACTTGTTTGCAATTTTTATAAAGACCAGATTTACAGAAATGTATCTCTGGTCTTTTTTTTTGTAAAAGAAATTAAAATATAAAATAAAAAATATAGATATGTCAAAATTTAACGCAACTATGCCAAAGGCAAAAACATTAACTGAAAACTTAGCAGGTGGTCAAGCATACTCACAATCAAATGAGTTAGCACTTGTTTCTTTATTATTAACATCATTTGTTAATGATCAGTTTTATAGAAACTCTCAAACAACTTTAGATGAGTTGAGAACGCTTGTTTCAAAAGTCAAAGATAAAGAGTTTGTTGCAAAAGCAGCAATCTTTGCCCGTGACCGTTTTGGTATGAGAAGTATTACACATGCACTCGCTGGTGAACTTACATCACAGTTAAATGGTGCTGAGTGGGGTAAAAAATTTTATGATAAAGTTGTTGTCCGTGTTGATGATATGACTGAAATCTTATCATACTACCTGGCTTACAAGACTTCTAAAGATAGTCCAAAGTTTCCTAACTCTTTGAAGAAAGGATTTGCTAAGGCTTTTGATAAGTTTGATGGATATCAACTTGCAAAATACAAGAGTGAAAACAAAGATGTTAAACTTGTTGACCTTGTTAATATTGTTCACCCGGTTCCAACTGTTAGAAACAGTGCCGCTCTTGAGGCTCTTGTTAAAGGAGAACTTAAAAGCACTGAGACTTGGGAGTCTAAATTATCTAAGGCTGGTCAAATTGCGGAATCTGAAGAAGATTTAGCACAGTTGAAGGCTGATGCTTGGGATGAACTTATCTCTACAAGAAAGATAGGATATTTTGCTCTTTTAAGAAACTTAAGAAACATTATCACTCAGTCTCCAAAGTCTGTTAAAGCGGCTTGTGAGTTATTAGTTGATGAAAAGATGATTAAGAATTCAAGAGTTTTACCATTCCGTTTCTCAACTGCTTATGAAGAAATCTCTAATTTAGGATCTTCAAAAGAAGTTCGTGATGTATTGGTTGCTATTAATCAAGCATTGGATATTTCGGTGTGTAATGTTCCTAAGTTTGATGGTGAGACGCTTGTTGTTATGGATGTATCTGGTTCAATGAGTGGTAAACCATCCGAGATTGCATCATTGTTTGGAGCTATTTTGGCAAAAGTTAATAACTGTGATGTTATGACTTTCTCTACAAACGCTCAGTATAAGCAATACAATCCTATGGATTCTGTGTTGACTATTAGAGGTTCATTTAGATATTCTGGTGGTGGTACAAACTTCCGTTCTATCTTTGAGAAAGCCAATAAGAAGTATGATAGAATTATCATCTTATCTGATATGCAAGGTTGGATGGGTTATGAAACACCAACTCGTCAGTTTGCTGAATACAAGAAAAGATTTGGAGCTAATCCATTTGTTTACTCATGGGATCTTGCTGGGTATGGTACATTACAGTTTCCAGAACAGAATGTGTTTGCTTTGGCTGGGTTTTCTGATAAAGTCTTCGATATAATGAAGATGGTGGAGCTAGACAAGAAGGCTCTCTTCAATGAGATTAAGGCTATACAGTTTTAATTAAAAATCCACTCAATTTGAGTGGATTTTTTTATTTCCAAATTCTTTCTAAATCTATCTTAGATGTTATTTCAATTATCTTATCTCCTCTTTTAAGTGAATATCTTTGTATTGGTTGAAAAGTCTTTACTATCTTTCTAACCTTCTTAATCTCAGACTCTTCCATATCAAAATTAAATATCTGTATAAGATTATCTATTTCCTTAAAGTTTATTATTCTTTTTTCGCCTAAGAAATAAGTAAAATCATAATTGTAGTGATTATATCTTACAGCATTTGGTTCATCAGACTTACTAATCAAGTAATTAGTTAGACAGTTTTCAATCCCAATTGATGGTAGTCCGTAACTATATCCATCAATATCAAACTGTTTATTTTCTTTGTTATAGTTTTTCATTAAAGATTCATCAATTGAAAAATAATTAAAGTAGTTAGAGCTGAATTCTATCATTTCTTCTTCACCTTTTTCATCATTGAAGTAAGTTAGACTGACCGCTTTTCCCTTTGTAAATCTTACTATTTCTAAAAATATAAAAACAACATCAATACTTTTAATGTCTGTGAAGGCATATCCAGGAGCTAAGACACAATTTTTTTCTACAATCTTCTTTAGTTTGTAAATTATTGAGCCTAAATCATCTTTTATATAATTATGTTCATATTCAATTATATCTTCTAAGTCAGCCTTCTTGATGTATATCTCAAAGTCATCTTTATAGAATAAACCTTGTGAAGGTAGTATAGAAATATCTAACTTCTTTTGTAGGTTTAGAATTGTTTTTAATAGATTTGTTAAGTTCATATTCTATTAATACTTTTCTTATATATTTATTTCTATGTAGGTCATGTAGGGTAATATATACTTTGATGATTCTTAAAGGAGATTGTTTTGACTTAATTAGTTCTATATCAGATAAATCGGTTGACTTGATTTTAGTTGATCCACCTTATCACATATCAAGAGATTCAAATTTTAATAAGTTTGCATCAGATGCCTCTTCTGATATGATTACTAAGTATTCTGGAATTTCAATTGATTTTGGTGACTGGGATAAAAAAGATTTAGATTGGTCAGTTCTTTTCAAAGAGTATTATAGAGTTCTTAAAGATGGAGGTACTCTTATAATATTTTATGATATATGGAAATCAAATATAATCAAAGAATGGGCAGAAAAGTATAAGTTCAAACAACCAAGAGTATGTCAGTGGCAAAAAACTAATCCTGTTCCAGTAAATTCTAAAAACAATTATTTGTCAAATGCTAATGAGTATTTCTTCACTTTTGTTAAAGGTAAAAAACCAACATTTAATTCAGAATATGATAATGGTGTTTATAGATATCCAATTTGTCATGGTAAGGAAAGATATAGTCATCCAACTCAAAAACCACTTCAACTGATAATTGATTTGATTTCTAAACATTCAAAAAAGAGTGATGTTGTTTTAGACACATTTGCTGGTACCGGAACTACAGCACACGCTTGTATTTTGACTGATAGAAAATACATTATGATTGAAAAAGAAGAACAATACTTTGATATTATTAAAAATAGAATTGATGAATTATCAACAAATACTACTGAAAAAAATATAAAATAAAAAATAATTTTTTGATATGCCTATTGTAATTAAAAATTCACAACTAAATAATGAGACTATTGATGCCTTAAATAAACTAATTGACTTAGATATTAATGCATCGGTTGCTTTCAGATTGACTAGAATAATTAAAGAAGTTTCATCAATAGTTGATGATAAACTTAAAATGGAAAAAAGAATATTAGACAAGTATTCACAAAAAGATGACACTGGAAATGTTGTTGTACCTAAAGATGACAACGGAAATCCAATTCAAGGAGCTGTTAGTATAACAAATATGGAAGCTTTCTCTTCTGAAATGAATGATCTTATGGAAGTTGAGAATGAGATTGCTTATGAAAGAATAAATTTTGAAGACTTGAATCTTCAAACAGCTAAAGTCAAAGATTTAATTAAGTTAGAATTTCTTTTTAACTAGGAAAAAGTCCTCTAAGTGAGGACTTTTTTATTTCAAATATAGTCTCACCTTTTTAATATATACAAAAAAAGATTAGACTAAATGCCAGCTACATATAGTATAAGTGTTGGTCAACCAACAGAAGCCTTAAGAAAACAAGATATTTATGCGGTTTTACAGGATTTACCTGATAATACTCAAAAATTAATATCACCAAAAGATGTTAGAGATGCTTTCTTATCGGCTTGGTCTTCATCTGCTTTTAAACAAACAATAAACTCATCTTCAATTGAGTATATAGGTTTAGATTCTGGAAATCCACAGAACAGAGATATCAAACAAAAGATTTATTTGGGGAAAAGAAATTATGCAGGAACAGACATAATGTCATCTTCTCTTCTTAATTCTACATCTACTGACATCTACTTCTACAATACTAAACCAGATTCATCACTTACACAATCATCTACTAAGATTGCTATATTAGCCGGTACTGATTCAGTAGCACATCAATATGCTCCATATTTAGAGACTAACTATATAAATTCAAGTAGTTCTATAGGATTAAATATTGTTAATCCTTCAGTTTCTGGTGGACCTGTAAATATATTTGCTTCTACTGGAAGAGTGGCAATAAATGGTATTTTATTTCCAACAACAACGGAAACGGCAGCATCAGCATCAAATGGTAAGATATTAAAATACTATGGCACATATCCTAATGGTGTCTTGAGATGGGATAATCCCTCGGTCACAATTGCAAATATTGGGACAATTGGTTCACCTACAAATATCTATGGTAGTCCAAGTAATGTAAATGGTTATCCTTTAGAGTTTGATGATAATTCAATAGTTCCACAAACAATTGGTGGAATTGAAATAGGTTCATCATTTTCAAAGGGCTCATTTTTTAATGGTAACTTATCACAGGATATCGGTTATGGACCTGGTTATCAAAATTGGCCAATTGTAGAGGTTTTAAGAAAGTTGTTATATCCTTATGTTCCGCCTGCTTTAAGTCTGTCAATGACAATACCAAGTGGTGGGTTATATGCAGAAGTTGGAATCCAACAGTCTGCAACTTTTAGTTATAGTTTGACAAGATACAGTGAGGATATATATGGATATCAAATTAATCCAGGTATATTACCTCTATCATCTTATTCTGGTATTGCAGGAACTGGAGTAGTAGGTTTGACTAATAGTAATATAGTAAGTAACTCCTTAGGAACACAGAGTTATGTTCTTGTGGCAAGAGATAATAATACACTCTTAACATTTTCATACAGTGCAACTGCATCTATAGGATATGTTAGTCCAATATACTATGGTTTTTCCTTGACAGCTTTAGATGTTATAACTACACCACCTACCTCACTTACTAATGTCATAAATGGTCTTAGTCAGTCAAAGATAATAACTAAAATAGTTTCTGGAGACACTGTAAGTGCAAATTATGTTGGTTCTGGTTATATTTACTTTTTGATTCCAGCTTCTTATGGAAGTTTGTCAATGATAAAAGACCATAATGGATTTATTGTTCATGACTCAAGTTATCCAAGTCTTTCTGCATTTACTTATTCTCCTGGCACTGTTGCTCCTAATGTTGGTACTTTATACAATCCTTATATTGGTAATTATAAAATCTATAGAACAATAGCTACTTGTAGTCTAAGTGGTCTATCAAATAATTTTCAATTTACATTTTAATATATGATGACATTTAGTATAAATATTGGAAGTTCAACTGAAGCTTATAATTATAATCTTCTTGGTAGCACTTCATCTAATTTAACGGATATACTGAATGTATTACAAGATAATTTCTCCAAGGAAATTAGTCCAAAGGATATTAGAGATACAATATTAACAATTTATTCTAGTTCGCCATTCAAAGAAACAACTTCAACTGCATCTACAATTCCTTACATTGGTATAGATACACTAAATCCAACTGCGTCGAATAATGACTATAAGAATAAAATACTTATAGGTAAAAGATCATATTCAGGTACTTATTCTTATTATGATGATTCTCAAGATATTATGACCAACACACTATTAAATAGTGATGTTGATATATTTTTATATAATACAAAATTAGATAGTGTTTCTAATTCAAGAACAAGAGTAAGTATACTTAGTGGTACTGATTCCTCTTTGTATTTACAGTCTCCTTATTTACAGTCACAAGTTGTTCAAGGACAAGGATTTTCTATGGACATTGTAAATCCTTCTGTTTTGGCTGGTGAGTCCACTTCTATAAATATAGAAAGTATAAATGGAACTGTATCAATAAATGATATAGTTTTCCCAACAATTTTAGAATCTACTACATATCACGGGTTGACTGCAGCAAATGGTAAAGTCTTATCCTGGAATAATGGTAAGTTAGATTGGAATGATTTGGTATTTACCGGTACTAATTATATCGGTGTGACTGGTAGTCCCACAAATATCTATGGTAGTCCTGTAAATATTAACGGGTATCCATTAGAATTTACTGATACTAGATATTGTCCAATTACTATAGGTGATGTTCAGATTGGTACATCTTTTAGTAATTATCCTATATCTGAACTACTAAGAAGAATAGTATATCCATACTTACCACCAAGTTGTTCAATATCTGTTTTACCACCATATTCATCTGGATATGTTGAAGTTGGAACTTCTCCAATTATACAATTAAGTTATACAATTGAAAAGAGAACACTTTCAACTAATTTGGCTTCATTATCTAATATGATACCTAGTTCTTATCTACCAATTACAACTCCAACTTACACAACAGTAAATGGTGTGGCTAATGGTGTATTAATAACGCCTGTTATGAGTACTACAACTAACTTCCAAGTTTCTGTTGGAGATGGAACACAAACTGCAATTGCTATAACTTCAGTTACTGGTATTTATCCTTATTTTTATGGATTTAGTCCACTTAGTATAATGACCACTGCTGGTTTGGCTTCTTTGACAAAGTTAGTAGAACCTCAAGGAAATAAAGAAGTAGATATATTTGGAAGTGGTAATTTATATTTTATACAAGATAATGATTATCCTTTATTAAGTAATGTTTTTGATGAATTGGGAAATACAATTTCATCATCATTCTCATCTTCAACTTTAACATTATCTTCACCGACTGGGCTTTGGGCGTCAAAACAGTTTAGAGTTTATCAATGGAATGGAGTTCCTCAAATTGGGCCTCCAACTGTACAATATAGATTTGAGTATTAAAAAAATTATATATAGATTATGTCAATACAAATTATAGACGGATTTCAATTAAATAGTTCACTACCAATAGATAACAGAATTGTTGCTTCTGGTTCAAGTGAAAGAAACGCAATACCTTATAAATATGAGGGTCTTAGAGTATTTGATACATCCGATGGTCTACCATATGTTTGGCTTAATAATAATTGGGTAAATGAAAATTCGACTGGAGTTAATGGTGTTGGAACAACAACTAATTATATTCCAAGATTTTCAAATACTAATGTAGTTGGAAATAGTGTGATTTTTCAAACTCAGAATACTAATAGAATTGGTATAAATACTACAACTCCAGGGTTTGATTTTGAAGTTAATGGAGATATTAGTGTTGTTGGATCGGGGAAATCTTTTAGAGGCGTTGGTTCTGGTATAACTCAAATAAATGCTTCTAACATAACTTCTGGAAATTTGGCACTAGCTCAAATGACAAATGGAACACCAGGTCATGTATTAGTAGGTGGTACAGTAAACCCTGTTTATTTGAATCCAAATCAGCTTACTTGTGGTACATCATCTTCTGCAACAAATGCTACAAATGCAACAAATATTAGCCTGACATACTCAGTTACTGGTAATACAAACTACCTTGCTATGTTTACAAATACAACAACCGGACCTGTAAGAAAGTTAAGTACTATGTACTATGATTCTGTTGCAGATATGTTATATTTTGGAACTGCTAAGATTAACACAAGTGCTAATAGTGTTTTACATGAGGTTATAGAAGGAAATGGATTTGACGCTATGGGTATGGCTGGTAGTACTGTTTTTACTTCTGCAGTAGCCACTGTGAGTTTGACTCAAGAGTGTTTGGTTTTTGTAGAGGCAACTTTTGTATCAAGAATTGTTGAAAGTGGTAGAAGCGGTGGATGGGTTAATGGTACAACTAAACTTT
>JACCDP010942365.1_pt1 | contig 16024 bp, 12 predicted proteins | sample 7445841 | NCBI WGS metagenome assembly JACCDP01 (sample SAMN15323441, study PRJNA562643) | freshwater metagenome | isolation source: river surface water | place: USA:Blue River Watershed | collected 2017-08-17 | reverse complement strand
GTCGAGACGGCCCACATCAAGTTCCACAAGTCCGACGTGTCGGCGCGCATCATCCGCTCGCTCTTCGACACGGCCCGCCAGTATCGCGAGTCCATCGACGTCTACGGCTCGAAGCAGTCCTTCGAATGGCCGCTCATCGAAGGCGAAGAGCCGGTCCTCCATACGGCCAAGAAGCCGGAGCCGGAGATCCCGCAGAAGGTCAAGGTGCCCGACTATGCCCACCGCCTGCCGAAGGAGATCCAGCGCTTCACGACCAAGGGCGTCTACGGCGAAGGCGAAGACCACCTGTCCTTCACGCAGGGCGGCGGCCACGGCGGCTCCCACCCCCACCTCGCCAACGAGTTCATCCAGGCGCTCCTCGCCAAACGCGAGCCGTTCCCGAACGCGCGTCAGTCCGCCAACTGGACCTGCACGGGCATCCTCGCCCACGAATCCGCGATGGCCGGCGGCGAAATCCGCAAGCTCCCCGCGTTCACGTTGCCTGGCTGAGCCAATAGGTAGGGACGCGTCGGCGACGCGTCCGTGTCTTGAGGTAAGGACAGCACCACGTGCTGTCCTTTTTTTACCCCTGCATCGAGGCTAGAGCAGCACCGCGTGCTGCCCTAGCTGTCTTGAGGTAGGGTCGGGACCGCGTCACGACATAGCTGTCTTGAGGTAGGGACGCGTCGGCGACGCGTCCGCCTTGCCCCTCAACAAAGGTCGCGACACCGTCGCGCCCCTACCCGCCACCCGAGGCTGCCACCCGCCACCTGAAAATTAAACAATAGATGACTGAGTCGATGACCGAGGACTGAATTGATGACGGAATAGTTCAGGGCTAGAGCTAGGGCTAGTTACATCCCAGGTTCAGGTCTTCAGCAACAGGTACGGGTCCGGGATTTCCCCGCACCTGCACCCGAACCTGAACACCCGCACCAGATGCCTGACGGCCGAGACCCGCGACCTGAAAATGCATCCCCAGCCAATCATCCGGTCTCCGGTTTCCCTTTGAACGAAACTACCCCTATCCCTACCCCTGCCCCTACCCCGAAAGCGCTCCGCGCTTTCGCCTACTTCTGATCCAGCGCGCTGAAGTCCGCGAACCCCAGCGCGAAGACCAGCAACGCGACCCACAGGAGCGTAGCGATGAACACGAACCAGGCCAGCGCCCGCATCGCGCCTTCGCCGGACTGACCGCGGCGGCTCCACAGATACAACCCGCTCGCCCCGCAGGCGACGGGGACGGCGATGAACGACTGCGCCAGATGTATCGGACGCTGGTTCCAGCCCAAGCGTTCCGCGAGCAGCACCAATGGCATGCCGGCGACCACGACGGCCCCCGCGGCCAAGAATGTCCACCGAGCGTATGCCGTGAGACGCGACATGCGGGTAGATTATCCGTCCGCCTTGGGTGGTCAATGCCCTCGGTGCCCGGCACCCCGGAAGCCACCCCTCGGGCGTTTTCCGCAGTGCCATGGGTCGGAGAGCGGACTATAACGCCGTCACCCCGCCCCATGCGCCTCCTCTGCGTCTTCCTCCTGGCCGCCGCCGTCGCGTCCGCCGCCGAACCCCGCCCCCTCAAGGCCGGCGCCGCCGCGAGCGACGTCTCCCCGACCGAATTCCCCGTCAACATGCCCGGCGGCTTCTCGGCCAACCCCGCCGAAGGCGTGCATGATCCGCTGATGGCGCGGGCGTTGGTGCTCTCCGACGGCGAGACCAGCCTCGCGCTCGTGGTCGTCGACAACCTCGGCGTCGCCCCCGCGATCCTCGTCGAAGCCAAGGCCCTCGCGGCGGAGAAGACCGGGCTGGCCCCGGCCCGCATGCTCGTCGCCTCGACGCACACGCACTCGGGCGCGGCGGTGCCCTCCGAAAAGGACGACGCCGCCCAAGGCGAGGCCCGCAAAGGCCAGGTCAACCGCCGCCGGCTCGTCGAGGGCATCGCCGACGCGATCATCCGTGCCCACGCGGCGCTGCGTCCCGCCGCGGTGGCCGTCGGCGCGCAGCCCCTCCCGCATGAGGTCTTCAACCGTCGCTGGTTCCTCAAGCCCGGCCAGATGAAGCCCAATCCTTTCGGCGGCACCGACCAGGTGAAGATGAATCCGCCGAACTCGCCGACGGTGCTGGACCGGCCCGCCGGCCCGACCGATCCCGCGATCACGTTCCTGTCCGTGCAGGACGCCCGCAAGCGGCCGCTGGGGCTCTTCGCCAACTACTCCCTGCACTACGTCGGCGCGACGCCCCGCGGACTCATCTCGGCGGACTACTACGGCGAATTCGCCCGGCTCATGCCGCAACGCCTCGGCGAACCCGGCCTCGTCGCGATGATGTCCAACGGCACGTCGGGCGACATCAACAACACGCCTTTCGGGACCGTCCGGCCGCCGCGCGAAACGATGGAGCAGGCCCGCATCGTCGCGCAGGAAGCCGCCGACGCGGTCTGGTTCGCCGGCCGCGGCCTCGCCGCGCACGATCCGCGCCCGGTGCTGGGCATGACCGAGCGCGTGCTGAAGCTGAAATACCGCCGGCCCACCAAGGAGCAGCTGCTCTACGCGCGCGCGATCCTGGCGCTCAAGGACCCCGAGGCGATCAAGCGCCTCCCGGCGCTCGCCGACGCCTACGCGCGCCGCACCATCCTCGCCCACGAACGGCCCGACGATACGGTCGACGCGGTCCTGCAGGTCGTGCGCATCGGCGATTTCGCGATCGTCGGCATCCCGTTCGAGACGTTCGCCGAGATCGGCCTGGGCCTGAAGGCGAAGAGTCCCTTCGCGCGCACGATGGTCGTCGGACTGGCGAACGGACGCCATGGCTACCTGCCGACGCCGGCCCAGCACGAACTCGGCGGCTACGAGACCTGGCTCGGCACCTGCCACGTGCAGACCGACGCTTCGGAGCTCATCCTGCGCGAACTGGACGGCATGCTCGCCGAAATGAAGGCGCTCAAATGACGGCCCGACCCGACCGCCGCGCCTTCCTGCGCACCCTGGCCGGCGGCCTCGCCGCGGCCGCCTGCCCGACCGGCTGCGCGACCCGCCCCGCCGCCGAACGCATCGTCGACACGCACACGCATTTCTACGATCCGACCCGGCCGCAAGGCGTGCCCTGGCCGCCGAAGGGCAGCTTCCTCGACCGCCCGGTGCTCCCGCCCGACTGGCAGAAGGTCGCCCGACCGCACGGCATCCGCGAAACGGTGGTCGTCGAGGCCAGCGCCTGGCCGCAGGACAACGACTGGGTCCTGCGCGTCATCGAACAGCACCCGTGCGTGGTGGGGTATGTCGGCAACCTGCGTCCGGCCGAAGGGACCTTCGCCGGCCATCTCCGCCGCCTGCTCCCGCATCCGCTTTTCCGCGGCCTGCGGATCAGCGCCGCTCGCCTGACGCAGGACCTCGCCGACCCGGCCTTCCGGCGCGGCCTCGGGCTGCTCACCGATCACGGACTGGCCGTCGACCTCAACGGCTTCGGCGATTTCGCCGGCGCCGTCGCCGTGGCGCGCGCCTTCCCTTCCCTGCGCCTCGTCGTCGACCACGTCGGCAACGTGCGCGATCCGCACCAGCCCGACGCCGCGTGGCGCGACGGCCTGAGCCGTCTCGGCGAGCAGGAGAACATCTTCTGCAAGGTCTCCGGGCTGGTCGAACCCGTCAAAGGACCGGCGGGCTCCGCGCCGACCGACACGGACTATTACCGGCCGACGCTCGACCATGTCGCGCGCTCGTTCGGGATCCGGCGCCTCCTCTTCGGCAGCAACTGGCCGGTCTCCGACAAGGGCGCGGATTTCGCGGGCGTCTTCCGCGTCGTGTCCGGCTACTTCGCCGGACGTCCCGCGGAGGAGCGCGAAGGCTTCTATTGGCGCAACGCGCGTCGCGCCTACCGCTGGGCCGAACGGAGCTGAGGCTTGTCTGTCCCCGCGAGATCGCTCTCATCCTTCGCATGCGTCTTCTCCTCGGACTCCTTCTCCTCCCCGCCCTCCTCTGCGCCGAAGGCATGCAGGGCTGGTATCAGAACAATATCTGGGCGCGCCTGAACGAGAAATGGAGCGTCGGCAATTACCTCGACCTCCGCGCCGACGACGGCGTCGGCGACGTCCATACTTGGATCGTGAGCCCACGCGTGCGTTATGACCTTGATGCGACCTGGCAGCTGCAGGCCAACCTCTCCGTGCTGGAGACGTTCAACGCCGACGAGACGGCCCAGGCCGGCTGGCTGCGCTTCGAATTCGAGGTCAACCCGACCTTCCGGCTGACGGATTCGCTGACGCTGTCGTTCCGCGACCGCTTCGAATGGCGCTGGCGCGACGGCGGCGACGAATATGCGACCCGCGTCCGCATCCGTCCCCAGCTGGACTGGACGCTCCGCAAGGAAGGCCTCTTCCGCGGGCTTTACGCGAACAACGAGGTCTTCTTCGATTTCAACCAGGAGCGCGTCACCGAAAACCGCCTGATACCCTTCGGCGTGCAGTTGCGTCCGTCTGAGCACCTCGACTTGCGCCTGTTCTACCTCTGGCGCACGACCCGCGCCGGCCAAGGCTGGCGTGACTACCACGGCCTCGGCGTGCTGGCCTCGCTCAATTACTGAACCGCGCCGCGGCGTTCGTCGAGCGACCAAGGCCCCGGGCCGGCGAGGAGGAGATAGGCGAGTCCGGCGATCATGCAGAGGTCGTTCCGGGCCTCATGCATCATGCTCAGGAAACCGTAGTGCGGCAGCGGACGTAGTTCGAAGCCCGCGAAGCCGTGTCCGAGCAGGATGGGGATCTTGACGCTCACGAACGCGACCGCCATGACGCCGAGCAAGGGCCAGGCCGCCCAACGCGTGCGGAGGCCGAGCAGGATCAGGGCCCCGCACAGGAGTTCGACACTACCGACGAACGGCCCGAAAAACCCGGGGGCCGGCAGGCCGATCTTGGCGAAGCGTCCGGCCCCCAATTCACCCGGCCGCAGGAACTTGAGCAGACCTTCGGTGAAGAAGATCACTCCGACCATGAGCCGGATGGCGACAGGCGCCAAGGCGACGGCAAAGGGCTTCGGCATGCCCCTATGGCATGGCCTCACCCCGGTGAGGTCAAGACGAAGCCAGGCGCTCAGCGACGCGCCGGCGTGCGTTGGATGGCCTTGTGCGCGGCTTCCTCGGCGGTCTTACGCTGCGAAGCGGGCACCTTCGCCCGATATTCCGCGAGCTTCACCTCCCAGAGCCCCTGACCGAACCCTTCGGCGCCCACGATCAGCCAGAAGTAGGCCTCCGTCGCATCGCGCGGGACGTCGTCGCCCTCGGCGAGGCGCATGGCGAGCAGACGGGCCGCGCCCCGGTCGCCGGCCTCGGCGGCGGCGCGCAGCCACTTCACGCCTGTGAAGGCGCTCCGGGACACGCCGCGGCCCTCGAAGTAACACTCGGAAAGCCTGCCCATCGCGGCGGCGTCGCCCAGGGCGGCCGCCCGTTGATAGCAGGTCACGGCCTCCCGCAAGTCGGCCTTGCCTTTGGTGACGAGCCCTTTGGCGTGGAAATCACCGAGCAGGCGCCACGCCTTGGGATGCTTGCGCTCCGTGGCCTTCTTGAGCCACCCGGCCGCCTGCTCGGCCGAGCCGCCATGATAAAGGGCTGACGCAAGGGTGAACTGGGCCTCGGCGTCGCCGGCTTCCGCCGCACGTAACAACGGCGCGAGCTCCTTCGTAGTCCCCGCCGAGAGCGAGAGGACGGAGGTAAAGAAAATCCAGGCGAGGAAGGTGCGACGCATGCCCTTACCCAGGCCCGATGCGCTGGCCTACGAAACCCCAATCTCCTGGGTACTATCTACCAGGTAATATCCCCAGGGAACCTTTCCTCTCCCTTGGCTTCCTCTGTGTCGTTCCCAACCGCCAACCGCTAACCGCCATCACCTGACATGGGTAGGGGCGCGACGGCGTCGCGACCTAGCGGCTTTTAGGTAGGTTCGAGCGGCCCGCTCGACCTCGGCTGACCGGGCCGGTCAGCCCTACCAAACAAAAAGGGCGGCCGCAGCCGCCCTCATCATTTACTGCCCTTGCCCACGTGTCACCGTGTCAACTTGCCCCCTCGAAGTGAGCGCGAGGCGCTCACTTCGAATAGAGGGAGTCCTTCGGATTCGCACCCGAGACGAGATAGGCGAGCAGGTCGGCGACCTCCTGGGCGTTGAGCGAATTGATCAGGCCGACGGGCATCGGGCTGTCCGGCGAACGGTCGATCGACAGGATGTCCGACCGGTTCACCGAAAGCTGCACCGACGGATCGAAGGGATTGACCGAGAGCTGCAGCTTGTCGCCTTCCTCGTTGAGGATGCGGCCGATGGTCTTGCCGCCGTCGACGCGGCCGATGACGGAGTTCGCGTATTGGTCGGAGAGCACGGCGCTCGGCTGGACGATGCTCATGAGCACGTCGGCCGGCGCGGTGCGGGCCCCGAGGCCGGAAAGGTCCGGGCCCTGCGCCCCGCCGTTGTCGCCAAGGCGGTGACACTGCCCGCAGAGCGCGGCGGCGAACATCTTCTGGCCGTTCTCGTAGTCGAACGACTTCTTGGCCTTCGCGTCTTCCCAGGCCTTGAGGGCTTCGGCGTGCGTCCAGAGACGGCCCGGGCCGGCGGCGACGGGGATCGGCGCGGCGGGTTTGCGCGCGGTGGCGGGCGCGATCTCCTCCAGCGCGGCGCGTTCGCCTTCGGGCGCGGCGGCGAGCGATTCCTTGCGGATGTTGCGGACGAACCCTTTCAGCGAATGGCCGCCTTCGGCCTGCGCGAGCTCGTCGAGGAAGCCGAAGAACTGCTTCCGCAGCTCCGGCGTCCAGCCCGCGGTGGCGCGGCTGAGATAGACGGCGAGGCCGATGCGCGTGGAGGCGGGCGTGACGGCCATCGCGGCGGCGGCGGCCTTGCCGTAGCCGGGGTGACGCGCGAGGATCTCCGGGTCGGCTTCGACCGCCGGACCGGGCCGGGCGATCTTCATGGCCTGCAGCACGCGGGCGGGCGCGCTCGGTTCGCCGAGGTAGATGGCGAGCTGGGCGAGCAGGCGGTCGAGGGCGTTGTCCCCGGAGGGGATGCGTCCGGCGCTTTCCTTGCCGAGCCGCGCCACGGTGGCGGCGTCCGGCTTGCCGTGGCGCGCGAAGGCGACGTGGAAGACGCGGAGGCGGTCCTGGCGGAGGCGCAGATCCTTGGTGTTCGCGGCCGAGTCGGCGGCGGCGACGATGGCGGCGAGGTCCGGCGCGCCGCCGCTGCGCGCGAGCGCGAGCGCGGCGTTGAGCGCCAGGTCGAGGTTGGCGTCGGCCTTCACGCGGGCGCGCCAGGCTTCGACGGGCTGGTGCTCGACGGCGATGCGGGCGGCGTAACGCACCCAGCGGTCGGGGTGACCCATGAGCGGCCAGGCCTTGTCGAGGGCGGCGGCGGAAGGAGCGACGTCGCGCAAGGCTTCGAGCTCGCGGCGGAGCTTCTGTTCAGGGGTGGCGTCGAACCAGGCGACGGGCGCGACGGACTCCCTTCCCTTGTAAGTGATGCGGTAGAGCGCGGACTGGCCGCCGCGGCCGCCGATGGTGACGTACATGTGGCCGTCCTGCGGACGGATCACGGCGTCGGTGACGGAGAACGGCTTGCCGGCGGCGAAGACTTCCTTGCGCGCCTTCCAGCCGCCGCCTTCCGGCGTGAGGTGGATCGCATAGAGCGTGGCGAAGGTCCAGTCACACGCGTAGAAGGCGCGCTGGTAGGCCGCCGGGAACTTCGCGCCGGTGCCCATGGTGGTGCCGGTCGGGCTGCCGGGCCCGATGTCGACGAGCGCGGGCTGCATGTCGAGCGTGGGGAAGGCGTTGTTGCCGGCGCCCGAGCGCCAGCCGAGCTCGCCGCCCGGGGTGCAGAGGTAGATGCGGGTCGGGCGATACCACGGCGCGCCCATGTCCCACTCCATGTCGGAGTCGTAAGTGAAGATGTCGCCGTCCGGAGCGACGGAGCAGTCGTAAGGATTGCGGAAGCAGGTGGTCACGCGGACCCAGTCCTTGCCGTCCTTGTCCATGCGGGCGATCCAGCCGCCGACGGCCTTGATGCCGGAAGCGTGGCCGTTGGCGTCTTCATATTTCTTCAGGAGGTCGTCTTCGTCGTAACGCTTCACGGGCGCGCCGGCCTTCTCGTCGTCGGGCAGCTTGGTGTGGTTGCCGCCGACCACGAGGATCGAGCCGTCGCGGTCGAGGACGAGCTGGTGCGGCCCATGCTCGCCTGAGCCCTTGAGCGCGCGGATCATGGTCTGCTCGGCGTAAGAGCCGTCGCCCTTGACGTCGCGCAGTCGCCAGATGTCGCCCTTGCCCTTCTCGCTCGTGCAGGCGTACAGGGCGCCGTGGGCGAAGAGGAGGCCGTGGCAGCCGAAGAACTGCGTGTCGATCCTGGTGACGACGGGCTTGTTCGGATCCTTCAGCGAGACGCGCCAGAGCACGCCGCCTTGGTCGCCGGCGACGAGGTCGCCTTCGGGCGACACGGCGAGCGAGACCCAGGAGCCCTGCTCCGGCTTGGGAACGACGTGCAGGAGCTCGGCCTTGAAGCCGGGCTGCAGGATGAGCTCCTCGGGCGGCGCGACGGAAGTGGACGGCGTGCGCTTGCCGTTCTTGGCGACCGCGGCCTGACGGTCGAAAGGCTTGCCCCAAGGCTGTTCGCCCATCTTCTTGACGAACGTCGCCGCCGCCCAGGAGGCGTCGTCGAAGCCGGTTTTTTCCCAGCCCTGACCGGGCTTGGCGAGCGAGGCCTTCCAGCTCGGGCCGGACTCGGCCAGGACGGTCTTGCCGGCGGCGACACGACAGGCCATCGCGGCAATGCCGCCGTCGTTGCGGCCGACGATCGCGATCGTGTTCACGCCGACCTTGAGGTCGCCGCCCACTTCGGCGGAAAAAGCCTGCGCCCAGTCGTCGGAACCCCCGAGCTGCTTGCCGTTGAGCCAGACGACGCAGTGGTTGTCGGCGACGGCCTGGAGGAGCGCCTTGGCCGGGACTTCCTTCAGTTCGAAGGAGCCGCGGAACCAGACTTCTTGTTTCGCGACGTTGTTCTTCGCGCCCCAGATCCAGGAAGTCTCCGCCAAGGCGGCGACGGAGCTGAGGCATAGGGCGGACAGGCAGAGCAGACGGAGGAGCATGGGGAGATGCGGGGTTATCCAACGGGATACCTGCCAATCCATGGCTGGCAAGCGTCCCCAAGGCCCAAAGACACGCCTTTACCGCTCATTTACGTCTTGCCCGCCCGCCTTCCGCGGACTTCCTCAACAGTCCTGGTTAGGAGGGGTGGCAGAGTGGTCGATTGCGTCTGATTCGAAATCAGATGAACCGCAAGGTTCCGGGGGTTCGAATCCCTTCCCCTCCGCCAGGAAATCTTTCACGGTGACACGTGGGCACGAGTAACGGTGACACGGGGCCGATACAGCCAGCCGAAGGGATGAGAACCCCCGGAGGGGGTCGACGAACCAGGCTTGAGTCTGGTGAGATGGGAGTTGCCGCAGGCAACGGGGCGTAGCCCTGAGCGCAGCGAACCAATCCCTTCCCCTCCGCCAGGATACTTTGATGTCACCGGTTAGCGGTTGGCGGCAAGCGGCTGGAAACTCAACCCATCCAGCCGAATGGGTGCGTGAGGTAGGGGCGCGTCGGCGACGCGTCCGCCCCATGATCCCATCCCCTCGGTCGCGACACCGTCGCGCCCCTACCTTAGAGGCATCTCCCCTTGCCCACGTGTCACCATGCCAACGTGCCCCCTTGCGCCGTAGGCGCGTCGCGCCCCTACCTTCTGCGGCCCAATTCCAGACGAGTCTCCTCCATCACGTCCTCGAGCCGGCGCATGGCGCTCTGCACGATGGTCTCCGCGACCTCGGTGTTGGGAATCCGACGATAACCCGCGAGGATCGCCTCGACCGAGCACACGATGAAAGGAGCCGGGGCCTCGACCAGGACGAACTTCACGCCTTTCTTCTCCGCGTTGAGCTGGGCGACGAGCCGGCGCATCTGCTCCAGGCCGTCGCGTCCGGCGATGAAATCCAGGTTCGTCTGCAACGTCATGCACTCGGGAGCCTCGGTGGCGTCGAACGCCAGCCGATACTCCGTCCCGTTGCGGACGAATGCGAACGCGCCTTGGTGACGCCCGACCGAGGGGATCGGCCGGGGCGGACGGTCCGTGATATTACCGATGACACCTTCGTACAAAAGCTTCAGCTCTTCGATCGTAATAAGCATGGCCGGAGATTGAAGACATGGAGGACTGAGTCGAGGTCTGCGTTAGGGACTGAAGGGATCAGGGCCAGAGGCAGGGACGGCTCTCTGAGCCGTCCGTTCGCAGAACGACCGCCGCATCTCACTCGGCTCAAGGGCGGGCGCGGAGAGCCATGCCCTGCCCAGGAGCCCGAACGCCTTCGGGCATCCCTTGTCAACGTGCCGACTCGTGGACTAGCCGGCTGGTCAATCTCCGCTTCCTACTTCGCCAATACTTCTTCCAGGACCCGGCCGTCGGGATTCGGCAGGGTGATGCCCAGCAGACGCGCGACCGTCGGGGCGACGTCGACGTTATGCATCCGCTCCATGACGACGCCTTTCTTGATGCCGTGGCCGCTGATGATGAAGATGGCGTCCAGTTCCGGATCCGAACTGAGGTAGCCATGGGTCCCGGCGTAATTGACCGCCGGGGCCGCGACCAGGTCGCCGCCGACGTCGTTCCGGAAAGCGTAGCCGTTCTTCGCGTAGAGGATCAGGTCGCCCATGCCCTGGTTCTCGGCCGGCGTCGGCATCCCGAGCGTCGGGGCTTCGGCCCCGTCGAGCACGCGGTCGACACCCTCCGTCTTGGCGTAAAGCGCCTTCAATTTCGGCAGGAGCTCGGCCTTGCGCGCGGGGTCGTTGACGTAGACGAAGGCGATGCCGCCCTGGGTCATCGCATAGGCGTCGCAGGAAAGGACCTTGCCGCCCTGCGCGCGGACCAGCCCTTCCTTCTTCAAGACCACGTTGGGCAGGGAAATCTTCGTCACCTTCTTGAAGCCGTGGTCGGACGTCACGATCACGGTCGTCTTGGCGCGCAGTCCGCTGGCGTCGATCGACTGCAGGAGGTCGCCCACGAGCCGGTCCGCGTAGGCGAGCGCGGTCGCGCTGGCCATCGAGCCGGGTCCGTAGGCGTGATGCATGGAGTCGGTGTTGAGCGTGTGGTAGAGCAGGAGGTTGGGACGATGCTGTGTGAACATGCGGGCGGCGGCGCGGGTCCACATGTTGTCGAGGAAGGTGACGCTCTTGCGCTGGCCGTTGAGCTGCATCCAGTCCAGATGGCGGGCCTCCAGCACGCCGCAATCCACGAGCTCGCGCTCCATCGGTCCGCCGACCTTGGGGATCTCGGGGAAGCTCCAGTTGATCGTCTTCGCGTTGGTGACCGCGACCCAATCGGATTCCGCGGAGGTCAGGCCGTTCTCGTGGGCGATGTCGTAGAGCGTCGGCGCGAAGACCAGGCGGGTCTTGTCGACCCACTGCTCGATCTTCGGCGGCTGGTCGGCGCCCTGTCGCACGAGGAGTCCGTTATACAGGACGCCGTGCCGGCGGGGGTGCACGCCCGTGACCAGCGTCGTATGGTTGATCCAGGTGATCGAGGGGTTGCTGACCGTCATCGCCTTGGCCATCGCGCCGTCCGCCGCGAGCTTGCGCAGGTTCGGGATCATCAGCGACTCGTCCTTGAAGAGCCAGGCCGGGAAGCCGTCCAGGCTGATCATCACCACGTGGCTGTCCTTCTGCGGGGCGGCGAAGACGAACGGACAAAGCAGGAGGAGCAGCAGCTTCTTCATGGGGGTGAGGGTATGACATCCCCGGTCACCCGGGGTTGCAATCCGGCAGAAGGAAATCCCGCCGGGGCCTGACGACCGCCCGCCTGGCACCGCGCCCGCCCGTCCCCACGACGGCGCGGCCTTCGCCTCACTTCTGCGCGGCGCGCAGCCGGAGATTGGCCTCGGCGAAGGCCTCACCCATCAACGCGAACGTCTTCGCGCAGCCGAGGTAATGGTAACCGGCGTTGGAGGCGCCGCGCTTGAGCATGGCGGCTTCGTCCGCGGAAATCAGCTTGGCTTCGAAGTCCTTGAGGTAAGCCCGCTGCTGGGGTTCGGTCATCCTGCCGTCGGCGTTGGCCGAGCGCTTGCCCTTGTTCTTGAGCTCGTACGCCATCTGCCGGACCTTCTCCTTCTTGTCCTGGATGGCGCCCAGCTTCTCGTCCCAGAACGGCGCGGTCCGCACGGCCAGGACGTTGCCTTTGAATTCCGGCAGCGACGCCGGCGCGGCCATGGCCTCGCGGAAGGCGAGGTTGTCGTCGCTGCCCGGATCCCGGCCGCCGACGCCCATGACGCCGATGACGAAGGGCAGCTTGGGCGCGGCGAGGTCCTTGCGGACGTCGCGGATGAATTTCGCCAGCAGGTCGGAATAGGCGACGAAGCGCTTGGCGGACTCTCCCTTGGGCTGCCTGGGATAGTAATTGCCGTCGACCATGTCGTTGAAGCCCTGGAGCCAGACGAAGCCCGCGAGCTCGTAGCCCTGCTGGGGATCGTAGGCGGGGCAGACGCGCGCGGGGTCCGCGAGCACGCGCTTCACGTGCGCGACCATCAGGCGGTAATATTTGCCCGTGTCCGCTTCGGGATGCGTGTTCTTCTCGACGTCCTTCGGCGAGCGCGGGTAAGCGCCGGCGCCCGGCGGGCGGAAATCGTAGTTCAAGGACTTCCCGCCCCAGGCGGCCTTGATGAGCAGGACGGGGCCCTGGCCGGCGCGCTCCAGCGCGAGCCCGAACGTATACTCCGGCCCGATCTTGCCGCCGTCCTTCGCCGGATCCTGCCGCGAGCCGTAACCGGTCGTCAGCGGACCGAAGCCCTCGCCGTTCTGGTCGCCGAGGCCGGTGTGGTAGGAGATCCACACGTTCTTCGCGGCGGCCGGCTTGCCGTCCGGGCCGAGCATGCGCTTCAGCAACGGCGCGGTCGCCGGGTCTTCGCCGATATAATCGATCGTCTCGACCCGCGCATGGCCTTCCATGTTCGACTGCCCGACGAGGATGTAGACCTGCAGGGGCTTCGCAGAAGCAACCGTCGCAGCGAGGCCGAACCATACGAGCAGGGGTAATCTCATCCCCCCACCATGCCGACCCTCGGCCGTCCCGCAACCCGAAGCAGAATGGATAGCTGAATAGAGGACTGAATCGAGGGCTGGATGGATTGGCGGGGGGCTCAAAGGGAGACCGGGATCCAGAGTATTAACTGCGGCCAGTCCTCAACCCTGCCAATCAGCCGGTCTCCGCTTCCCCTTTGAGTTAATCAGCGCATCCGCTCTGAGCCTCCGGGCCTCTGGTCAACTTAATGGCCTCCCGCACAACTCCTACCAGATGGATCATGCCGAGGACGTCCTGGCGGTTATACTCGATGAGATGGGTCCAGTCGCGCCGGGCTTCGTTGGTCAGCTCGCGATGGACGCCGTCCCGCTTGGCGAGCAGCTTGCGCATCCGCCCGAGGATCGAGCCCGGCTGCACGTCCAGCAGGTACCTCTTATATTCATAACCGACCGCAGGCTGGATGAGGAAGTCCTTCAGGCCCGGCCGGCGATGTGCGCCCGCCGTGCGGCACGCCTCGGCGTAAATCGCAGGGCGATGGTTCTTGAACCACCTGGCGGCGTTGGCGTTGAGATAATGCTCCTTGATCCATTCCGCATGCGCCGGGCAGGACGTCATCAGGAGGTCGCGCTCGGGGATGCTGTAGCCGGCGATGAGCGATTCGGTCGCGATGGCTACTTCGACGATCCTTGTCGCCAGTTCGTCCCACGGCTGGAACTCCAGGCCACGCGCCTTGGCTGATTCGGCGAGGATCGTGTCGTGGGCATACGTCTTCAGCCCTTCGGCCCAATACACCGACGTCAGCGCCGGCACGGGGTCGGCTTTGCGCTTCTCGACGTCGAGCCAGATGACCGGACGGGTGTTCTTATGGAAGGCGGAGGATTGCAGGGTGTGGCGGGGCATGAGGTCCGCAGTATACCCCATGTTTCAGAAAACACCCCTCCACCGACCGCCCCCCCGCATACATTCCCCCTACGGGGGAAGATTTCCGATATTCTTTCTGGACGCCCTACCACAGACCAACCGAGAGGGCTGAATCTCTCAACGGGAGACCGGAATGGATGCTTCGGTCCCATGTGCCCATCCGATCATCCGGTCCTCCTGTGCTGCTCCCTTTGATCTAAGCCCTCGCATCTAGTTGGGGACTCGGCGGCGTACGCGTCCGCTCATTACCCTCTCGGTCGCGACAACGTCACGCCCTCCGAGCCTATTTCGCATCTCCGCTAGCCCCAGCCCTGGCCCAAGCTCTAGCCCTATCTTGCCCACTTGCCCACTTGTCACCGTGCCCACGTGCCCCTCGCGGCACTACCCCTCCCCCCATCCCTACCCCTACCCCTACCCCTAATCTCACCTTTGCACTTTTGCACCTTTGCACATAAATCAACCCCGTGCTCAGGTTCCTGTTCCCTCTGCTCTTGCTCCCCCTCGCGGCCCTCGCCGCGGCCGAACCGCGTCCGCTGATCATCGCGCATCGCGGCGCGAGCGGCTATCTGCCCGAGCATACGCTCGCGGCCAAGGCCCTCGCCTACGGACAGGGCGCCGACTATCTCGAGCAGGACGTGGTCCTCAGCAAGGACGGCGTGCCGGTGGTCTTCCACGACAAGCATATCGACACCACCACGGACGTCGCGAAGAAGTTCCCCGGCCGGCAGCGGGCCGACGGTCGTTTCTACGCGCTTGATTTCACCCTCGCCGAACTGAAGCAGCTCAATGTCTCGGAACGCTTCAACCCGAAGACCGGCAAGGCGGCCTTCCCGCGACGCTTCCCCGTCGGCGTGGGTTCGTTCCCCGTCGTCACGCTCGAGGAAGAGATCCGGTTCATCCAACAGCTCAACCGCTCCACGGGAAGGGATGTCGGCATCTACCCTGAACTCAAGGCGCCCGGCTGGCATCGCCAGGAAGGGCGCGACCTCGCCGGCGCGGTGCTGCCGATCCTGCGTAAGTATGGGTACGACGCCAAAGACTCCGCCTGCTTCGTGCAGTGCTTCGAACTCGCCGAGATCAAACGCCTCCGCGGCGAACTGGCCTGGAAGGGGAAACTCGTCATGCTCCTGGGCGGCGGAGAATCCAACCCCCTCACCACCGACGCCGGCCTGGCCGAACTCGCCCAGCTCGTCGACGGCATCGGCCCGCCCCTCAGCAGCTACGTCACCGGCAAGTCCCCCGCCGAGCGCAAGGTCACCGACCTCGCCGCCCGCGCCCACAAAGTCGGGCTGCTCTCGCACCCCTACACCCTTCGAGCGGACGAACTCCCGAAGTGCGTCACCTCCGTCGACGAACTCCTCCGCGTCCTCTTCGACGAAGCCAAGGTCGACGGCCTCTTCACCGACTTCCCGGATCTCGTCAAAAGGTAGGGACGCGTCGGCGACGCCTGCTGCCCTAGTTGCATCTTAGGTAGGGACGCGTCGGCGACGCGTCCGCTCGTAACCCTCCTCGGTCGCGACGCCGTCGCGCCCCTACCTTAGGAACCAAGAGCCTACCCCTGCTTATCGGCCCTCTCGTCCCCCTTATCCGACTCAAGGAGCACGACCGTGGCGGACCAGCCGAGCCCGTCGATCGCCCGCTGCAGGGCGGCGAGGGTCTCGTAATCCGGCGCGACGGCGCAGCGCAGGGTGTCATTTCCGGGGCATGCGCCGTCGATGAAATGGATTCCATCGAGGTCGTAAGTCTCGAGCTCCCTCGCCAGTTCGGGCTTCTCTTCGCCTTCTTCTTCCAGCCGGTCGAATAGTCCTTCGATGTAGCCGAGGGCGTCGGCCTCGGGCGCCTGATTTCGGCACCAGTCCGTGAGCCAGTCCTCGTGCTCATCCCAGTCGATATTGTCGTCCAGCTTGTCGTAGACCTTGCTGCCCCATTCTTCGACGCTCGACTCCACGTCCTCGAGCAGCTGCGAGTCGTGCCGGCCGATGAAATCACGCCAGGTCTCGTCCGGCTCGAAGGTATATTCCTCGTCCGAGTTCTCGTTGAGCTGTTCGACCTGCTCCTCCTCGACCTCGT
>JACCDP011335248.1_pt1 | contig 16027 bp, 10 predicted proteins | sample 7445841 | NCBI WGS metagenome assembly JACCDP01 (sample SAMN15323441, study PRJNA562643) | freshwater metagenome | isolation source: river surface water | place: USA:Blue River Watershed | collected 2017-08-17 | reverse complement strand
ATCCTCTTCATCGACGAGATCCACACCATGGTCGGAGCCGGCAAGAGCGAGGGCTCCATCGACGCCGGCAACATGCTCAAGCCTGCACTCGCCCGTGGCGAGCTGCACTGCATCGGCGCGACGACGCTGGACGAGTACCGCAAATACGTCGAGAAGGATGCCGCGCTGGAGCGTCGCTTCCAGAAGGTGCTGGTCGACGAGCCCAGCGTGGAGGCCACCATCGCCATCCTGCGCGGGCTGCAGGAGAAGTACGAGGTGCACCACGGCGTGGAGATCACCGACCCGGCCATCGTTGCCGCGGCCGAGCTGAGCCATCGCTACATCACCGACCGCTTCCTGCCGGACAAGGCCATCGACTTGATCGACGAGGCGGCCGCCAAGATCAAGATCGAGATCGACTCCAAGCCCGAGGCGATGGACCGGCTCGACCGCCGCATGATCCAGCTCAAGATCGAGCGCGAGGCCGTGCGCAAGGAGAAGGACGAGGGTTCGCTGAAGCGCTTCGCCCTGATCGAAGAAGAGCTGGAGAAACTGCAGCGCGAGTACGAGGACCTCGAAGAGATCTGGACCGCCGAGAAGGCGCAGGCGCAGGGCTCGGCCCACGTCAAGGAAGAGATCGATCGCATCCGCGTGCAGATCGAGGAACTCAAGCGCAAGGGCGACTTCAACAAGCTCGCCGAACTGCAGTACGACCGCCTGCCCAAGCTGGAAAAGCAGCTCAAGGAGGCGCAGGACAAAGAGGCCAGCAAGGCCGGCGGCAGCAAGCCGCAGCTGCTGCGCACGCTGGTGGGCGCCGAGGAGATCGCCGAGGTCGTGGCGCGGGCCACGGGCATTCCGGTGTCCAAGCTCATGCAGGGCGAGCGCGAGAAGCTGCTGCAGATGGAAGCCAAGCTGCATGACCGCGTGGTGGGCCAGGACGAGGCCATCCAGGCCGTGTCCGACGCCATCCGCCGCTCGCGCGCCGGGCTGAGTGACCCGAACCGGCCGCTGGGCAGCTTCCTGTTCCTGGGCCCGACGGGCGTGGGCAAGACCGAGTTGTGCAAGGCGCTCGCCGGCTTCCTGTTCGACAGCGAAGACCACATGGTGCGCATCGACATGAGCGAGTTCATGGAGAAGCACTCGGTGAGCCGCCTGATCGGCGCGCCTCCGGGTTACGTGGGCTACGAGGAAGGCGGCACGCTGACCGAAGCCGTGCGCCGCAAGCCCTACTCCGTGCTGCTGCTCGACGAGGTCGAGAAGGCCCACCCGGACGTGTTCAACGTGCTGCTGCAGGTGCTGGACGATGGGCGGCTCACCGACGGCCAGGGCCGCACGGTGGACTTCAAGAACACCGTCATCGTGATGACCAGCAACCTCGGCTCGCAGCACATCATGGCGCTGGCGGGTCAGGGCGAGGACGTCATCCGCGACGCAGTGTGGGGCGAGGTCAAGAGCCATTTCCGGCCCGAGTTCCTGAACCGCATCGACGAGACGGTTATCTTCCATGCGCTGGGCGCCGAGCACATCAAGTCCATCGCCAAGATCCAGCTGCGCCAGTTGGAGGCGCGCCTGGACAAGCTGGAGATGAAGCTGGATGTCTCCGACGCGGCGCTGGACGAGCTGGCCAAGGTCGGCTTCGACCCGGTGTTCGGCGCGCGGCCGCTCAAGCGGGCCATCCAGCAGCGGGTGGAGAACCCGCTGTCCAAGCTGATCCTGGAAGGGAAGTTCGGCCCCAAGGACCTGATCCCGGTGGACGTGGACGGCGGCGAGTTTTCGTTCGGCCGCGTGGTCCACTGACGGTTACGGTTACGGCCGCGCGCCGTAGGTGACGGTGTTGGACTGCAGCGCGAAGACGCCGGAGTAGGTGCGCAGCCAGACGGTGGTGCCGGATTGCTCGATGAGCGATCCGGCCATTTCCAAGTCGAAGCGCGGGCTCACGAAGGCGGATCTGAAGATGACCTTCTGCTCACCGGCGCTGGATTCGGGCTTGTCGCGGTTGTAGAAGGCCAGCAGCTTGCGGTAGCCCGCACGGAGGTCGTCGCGCAGCGTGGCCGTCTGGCTGTCGCTCAAGGCGGCCAGGCTGTCCAGCGAATAGCTGCCGGGCAGCTGCAGCACGTATTTGGTGGACCAGGGTTTGCCGTTTGCGCCGGTGGCTTCGATGAATAGCGCCGCGCCGGTGTTCAGCGTTGTTTCGTTGACCTTCATGACCAGCAAATAAGGCGTCAACCGCACGGTGGCCGTCGTGCCTTCGGGCTGCAGTGCCAGGCGCTGCGTTGCGGCGGCCTCCTGGAACAGCGCCACCGGGTCGACCTTGACCTTGCCGGTCAGCTTGGCGGCGTCGGCCTTGGTCGCCGACTCGATCATCGACACGTTGGCCGCCACGCCGAGCGGCCCCAGCAGGCCCAGGGCCGCGCCGGCGCCGCCGAAGTTCTGCGAGTAGACGATGGATTTCTCGCTGTTCAGATGCTGCGCGGTGTGATCAGTGCGCTTGATGGTCTCGGCGATCGCGATGCCATGGGTGTCGGCGGGCGAGCGGACCCGGGCGGTGGGCAGGGCGGGCGCTGCCGCGCAGCCGGCAAGCGTAGCGGCCGTGAGGGCGAGCAGGAACAGGCGCATCGGGCGCATGACGAAATCCTTCTTGAGTTGGAACTGGCTGAGGAGGGCGGCGGAGTCTAGGCCCGAAGTAAGGCGCCATCACGTAACAATCCCGTGAGGCGGCCCTGCCCCTGGCCTGGCGGCTTAGTTACACGGTGGTTGGGGCGCTGCCGAGCAGCGTTTGATCGGTTTCGACGCGGTTGCGGCCGGAGTGCTTGGCGCGGTAGAGCGCCTCGTCCGCCCGCTTGAGCGCGCCGGCCACCGGCGCTCCGGGCGGGGCCAGTGCGACGCCGAAACTGGCTGTGACGCTCAGGCGGCCGCTGGCGCTGCGGATGTCTGCCTCCTGGACGCGCTCGCGCAGTTTCTCGGCCAGCCGGCCGGCATCGCCCAGGCGGATGCCCTGGCAGGCGATGAGGAATTCCTCGCCACCCCAGCGGCCGAAGACGTCGCTGGTGCGCAGGTTCGCGGCGACGACGGCGGTCACCCGCTTGAGCACCTCGTCGCCGCAATCATGGCCATGGCGGTCATTGACGAGCTTGAAGTGGTCGATGTCCAGCAGCACCAGCGTCACGCCCTGGGCGGCTTCCTCGAAGTCGTCCAGCGCCTGCTCCAGCCCGCGGCGGTTCAGCACGCCGGTGAGGTCGTCGATGGTGGCCAGGCGGCGCAGCCGGTCTTGCTCGATGCGCAGCTGACGCGTGCGGCTCGTCAGCGCATCGATCTCCCGGCGCTGGCGGTTGTGGCGGCGGTTCAGCTGATTCCAGCGGCGCAGCGCCAGGAACGAGGCGACCAGCAGCCAGCCGCACAGGATGGCCAGATAGATGCGGTCGTGTGGGACCCAGACGCCCTTGAGCGTCAGCCGGCGCAATTGCAGGTCGTGCTCCTGGCCGGTCAGATCGGCGGGCAGGTCGATCGCCAGCGCCGTCGCGTTTTCGAGCCCCGGGCGGTTGTATGCGCGCGGCAAGTCGAACTGCTGCACCCACCATTCCGGCACCGTCAGCTCCGCCAGTTGCAGCGTCAACGGCTGAGCCAGGTCGCGGGGGCGCAGGTTGATGGAGTGGATGCGTGCGCTGTTGGCGTCGTCCACGCGGGAGAAACGCGGGTCGAAGTTGCGGATGGCGACTCGCACGTTCGGCGACGGGCCCTGGTAGCGCAGGTCCAGCTCCAGTGTGTCGAAACCGCTGAGGTCGATGCCCCGGGTGGGGTCGTCGCCGCCCAGCACGAAGGTCAGGCCGCAGGGCTGGTACGACGCCGGCGCCGTGTAATGACAGTGCCAGTGCAGGTCGTCGGCATTGCGCCACTGCACGGGCGTGCCGGGGACGCTTGGGCCTGGCGTCAGCAGGTAGAGATTGGAGGCTGTGCCAGGCGCCGTCAGCTCCAGCGTGCGGGGCGGCACCAGCTCGACGGCCAGCAGGGCCACCAAGGTCAGCGCGATGCCAGCCATCAGCAGATTGGGTTTGCTCAGGTCGTATCGCACTCAGCCTGGGGACGATGAAAATGGGGGGCAAGGCCACTGTAGGGCCTGCGGGCTGGCAAGTCTCGCTCAACGGCCGGCTCCCGTGTCAAAGGTCACTGTCTTCGGCACGTCGGACGTCGCGGTCTGCGGGTTTTGCCGTTCGCGGCATGCACCGGTTTGGGGTCAAGATGCCGCATGGACGGGTTGCTCGACCTCTACCGCCGTCACGTCGACTGGCGAGACCTGACCCTTGTCCTGCTGTCGCCGGTGTTCGGCGTGTTCATCGCGCTGGAGGCCTGGCGGTTTCGCCGCACCGGCGTGTTCGACTGGCGCGACACGCTCGACAGCCTGAACAGCGGCGGCAGCTACCTTGTCGCCGACCTGCTGCTACTGGGCTTGATGGTGCTGCCGGCGATGGGCTGGGTCCACGAGCACCGCCTCTGGACCATCGACATCACGCCTTGGCGATTCGCCGGGCTGTTCCTGCTGGTGGAACTGCTCTATTACGGGTTCCACCGCGCCAGTCACCGTGTCCGCTGGTTCTGGTGCGCCCATGTCGTGCATCACGGCTCCGAGAAGATGAACTTCGGCACGGCGCTGCGGCAGAGCTGGTTCTATCCGATTGCCGGCAACTGGCTGTTCTATGTGCCGGCGGTGTGGCTGGGCTTTGAGCCGCGGTGGGTGCTGTTTGCGCTGTCGCTGAACCTGGCCTACCAATTCTTCGTGCACACGACCTGGGTGAGCCGCCTGCCGCGCTGGTTCGAGTTCGTGTTCAACACGCCATCGCACCACCGGGCTCACCACGGCCGCAACCCGCAGTACATCGATCGCAACTTCGGCGGCACGCTGATCCTGTTCGACCGGCTGTTCGGCAGCTTCGAGCCCGAACGCGCGGCGGTGGACTACGGCCTGGAGCATCCCGTGCGCACGCACAACCTGTTCTGGCTCAACGCGCACGAGTGGCATGCCATGTTCCACGACATGCGTTGCGAAAAGACCTGGGGGCTGCGGCTGGCGCATCTGTGGAAGCCGCCGGGATGGCGGCGGCACGGCAATGGCTTCACGGAGTGAGCGGCTTCAGGGCTTGAGGTGTTTGGCCAGGAAGGCCGCCATCCGGTCTGCGAAGTCGACGCGGTTCCTGGTGATGCTGAAGCCATGGCCTTCGCCGGGATAGCTCACCCATTCGGGTTCGTTGCCCGCCTCGCGTAACGCGTCGCGCATGCGCTTGCCGTGGGCCAGCGGCACGCGCAGGTCGTTCTCGCCGAAGGCGAGCAGCACCGGCCGCTTCAGGCGCGCCGCCTGCTTGAGCGGCGAGTTCGCGACGATCATGTCGGCGTCCTTCACGGCGTCGCCCACCATGTCGGGCAGCCGGTACTGGCGGCCCGCTTCGGGGATGTCGTCACGTACCCACCAGGAGCCGCTGACGTAGAGGTCCAGGTCGGTCACTGCCACCCAGGCAACGCCGCATTGGTAGAGGTCGGGGTCCTTGATGAGCCCCATCAGCGTGCTGTAGCCCCCGTAGCTGCCACCGGCGATACAGGCCTTGTCGCTGGCGATGCCCTGTTGTTGCGCCCAGCGCAGCGCATCGGCCACATCGTCCTGCATGGCCTGGCCCCACTGCTTGAACCCGGCCCGGTAGTGCTCATGGCCGTAGCCGGTGCTGCCGCGGAACTCGGGCTCGATGACGACGAAGCCGCGCGACGCCAGGAACTGGCCATAGGCCCGCCAGCCCCACACGTTGCCACGCACCCAGGGGCCGCCGTGCACCAGCACCACGGCTGGCAGTGGGCCCTGCGCGTCGGGCTTGCGCGTCACCCACACCGGCAGGTCACGGCCGTCGCGGGCCTGCGTGCGGTGGAACTCCATCTGCGCCATCTCCGCCGGCTTCACGTCGTTGCGCACGCGGCCCACAGCACGCCAGGGCTTCTCGCCGTCGGGCGGCTGCGCCTGGTAGACCCACCACTGGCCCGGGTCGCCGTCGCTGTAGCTGCGCACCAGCGCAGTCATGTCGGGCTGGCCGCAACGTCGGCAGTCGATGCGGTTGATGCGGCCCGGCATGCGCGCATCGACCTCGGCCTGCAAGGCTTTCAGTGCGGGATGGAACCACACCGTGGTCTCGCCATCGGTGGTCAACCGCACACCCAGCGCAGCGCCGCCGCCCTCGTTGAGCAACTGACCCCAGAAGTCGAAACCTGGCGCCGTGACGACGGGTTGAGGCGCTGGCGCGCCGCGCTCGACGTCGTAGCGGCTCAGCACTAACTGCTGGTCCTTGCTCGGGGTGTGCAGCACATAGAGCTGGCCAGCGTCGTCTACCGAATGAGGGCTGAAGGGCGTTTGGAACAACGGTGTGTCGTAGAGCTGGCGCCAAGCCTGCTCACCGGGGCCGCGCCAGTAGGCGCCTTGGCGGCCCTGATGTTCAGTGACGGCCACGCGCAGTTCGCCGCGGCTGTCCGTCAACCAGTCGATAGTGTGGGGCGGCGCCTGGGACTCCAGGCTGCGCGTGCGGCCCGTGCGGGTGTTCAGCCACAGCGGTGTCGCGATATGGTCGGCGTCGTTGCTCACATGAGCGATGAGCACCTCGTCCCCGGTCTTGCCGGGTTGAGGCGCCGGCACACGCAGCAGGCGGTGGTTCCAGTCCAGCAGGCGCTCGTTGCGGTTGGAGCCGTCGGTGATGACGGGCTTGCCCATGCGCCGCACCAACTGGCGCATGTCGCTGCCGTCGGGGTTCACGGCGAACAGGCCCGGTTGGCCGTTGGGGCGGCCGCTGCCGTTGGATTCGTCCACGACGCCGAAGATCAGGCGGTTGTCGTTGACCCATTGCACCTGGGCGATGTCGCCGTCCGAGAATTGTGCCGCGCGGACGACCCTGCCGCTGCTCAGGTCGAACACGGCCAACCCCACGCGCCCGAGGCCCTTGGCCGACGTGAGGGCCAGCAGCCGCCCGGACGGCGACAGCCGGACATCGGTGATGTCGGGGTCCTTGAAGAACACCTCGGTGGGCGGTGGCGCCGCGTAGGCGCAGGTCAGCGTCAGCCAGAGACCGGCGACGGCGCCGGCCCAGTGCTTGATGGTCTTCAAGGGCTCCTCCAGGGCCGCTTCGGTGGCGGCGGCGAAGCATAAGCCTCTGTTTCAGCGGGCCCGCGTCCGTCGTGGGTGCAAATTCCCGGTGACGCCCCCCCGCTGGCCCGACGCGCTGCAAGCGAGGCTCCCCGCGATACGAAAGCCTGGCCCTTGGGTGTGCGCCGGCTGCGTGAGAATGTGACGCCATGATTTCAGCCTCCCCCGACGACGCCCCGGTCGTCATCATTGGCGCCGGCCTGGCCGGCCTCACCGTGGCCTTGCACCTGGCCGACAGCGTGCCCGTCGTCGTGCTGGCCAAGCGAGAACTTGGCGAAGCCGCCACCGCCTGGGCCCAGGGTGGCATCGTCGGCGTGCTGGGCAGCGACGACAGCATTGACAGCCACGTGCGCGACACGCAGGAAGCCGGCGCGGGCCTCGTGGACGAGGCCACGGCGCGGTTCATCGCCGAGCGCAGCGCGGCGGCCGTGGGCTGGCTGGTGGCGCAGGGCGTGCCCTTCACGACCGATGACACCGGCCCCATGGGGCTGCATCTCACGCGGGAAGGCGGCCATGCGGTGCGCCGCATCGCGCACGCGGCCGACGCCACCGGCAAGGCCATCCACGAGCAGCTGCTCGACGTGGCACGCCGCCACCCGAACATCCAGCTGTGCGAGCGCTGGATGGCGCTGGACCTGATCACGTCGCGCCACGCGCAGCGGGACGAGCCGACGCGGGTGTACGGCGTCTATGCGCTCGACATCGACCAGCAGCGCGTCGAGACGCTGGCCGCGCGTGCCGTCGTGCTGGCCACGGGCGGCGCGGGCAAGGTGTATCGCTACACCACCAACCCCGACACCTCCACGGGTGACGGCATCGCGATGGCCTGGCGCGCGGGCTGCCGCGTGGCGAACATGGAGTTCATCCAGTTCCACCCGACCTGCCTGTACGTGCCCAACGCGCATCCGCAGGACCGGGGCTTCCTCATCACCGAGGCGCTGCGCGGCGAGGGCGCGCACCTGAAGCTGCCCGAGCAGCTGGGCGGCACGCGCTTCATGGCGGCGCACGACGAGCGCATGGAGCTGGCGCCGCGTGACATCGTGGCCCGCGCCATCGACTTCGAGATGAAGAAGCATGGCCTGGACCATGTGTGGCTGGACGCCACGCACCTGGGCGAAGCCTTCCTCATCGAGCATTTCCCGACGATCCATGCGCGCTGCCTGAAGCTGGGCATCGACATCGCCCGGCAGCCCATTCCCGTCGTGCCGGCGGTGCATTTCACCTGTGGCGGCGCGGTGACGGACCTGGCTGGCCGCTGCGACCTGCCGGGGCTGTACGCGGTTGGCGAGACAGGCTACACCGGCCTGCACGGCGCCAACCGGCTGGCCAGCAATTCGCTGCTGGAATGCGTGGTGCTGGGCCAGACCTGCGCGGCCGACATCCTCGGCCAGGCGCCGCAGGAAGCAGCGCCGCTGCCGGCCTGGGACGAAAGCCAGGTCGAGAACGCCGACGAGCAGGTCGTCATCGCCCACAACTGGGACGAACTGCGCCTGCTGATGTGGAACTACGTCGGCATCGTGCGCACGACCAAGCGGCTGGAGCGCGCGCTGCACCGCATCGAGCTGTTGCGGGGCGAGATCGACGACTACTACGCCAACTTCCGCGTCACGCGTGACCTGCTGGAGTTGCGCAACCTGGTCGACTGCGCCGAGCTGATCGTGCGCTCCGCGCTGATGCGCCACGAGAGCCGCGGCCTGCACTACAGCCGCGACTACCCGCAGACGCTGCCGGTCAGCTTCCCGACGGTGCTGATCAGCGAGCGGCGCAGGCGCTGAGTCAGCGCGCGGCCTGCCGCTCCATCGGCGACTACCGCGCTACGGCCAGCCGTCTCGCCAGGCATTTCATGCCCGGGCTGGCCCTGGCGCGTGCTCAGAGGTGTAGCCCGGCCAGTTTTCCGCGGCAGGGCTCCTACAACCGCTGAGTCAGCGTGAGCTTGATGTTGCGGCCCGGCGCGTACACCGCTTCGGCCAGATAGGGCTGCACGCTGCGGTTGAACAGGTTGTCCACACTGAGGTTGAGTTTGGTGTCGGCCAGGCGGCCGCTGCCCTGCCACTGTGCGAAGAGGCCATGCAGTGCATAGCCCTTGGAGGCGGGTAGCGCGTAGGGCACGACCTCGTCGTCGGGCACCTTGGTCTGTGCCGCAACGAATTTGCCCTGCCAACCTGCCGCGATGCCCGCGCTCGGCCACTTGCCGCCCACGACCAGGACCGCCTTGGGCGCACCAATGTCGATCAGCGGCTGGTTCTTGGTGGCCCAGGGGTTGCGGATGGAGCCCTTGTGCTCGCCCTCCATCCAGGCCAGCGAGGCGTTGGCGAAGTAGCGGCGCGCGTCGTAATGCGTTTCGACTTCAACACCCTGACTCTTGTAGCCCGGCAGGTTGCGATAGAAGGGCATGTTGGGCGGCCTCTCGGTGCCGGGTTCCACGAACACGCCAAAGCGCTTGTGGATGTTGTCGTGCACGCGGTTGTGAAACAGCGTGAGCGTGGTGGCGAAGGCGTCGCCGTCGGAGAGCCAGTTGCCGCGCTCGTACTTGAGCCCGCCACGCAGGGCCGTCACGCGCTCCTTGCGCAGGCCGCGGCTGGTGGCGGGGGCGCTGCTGGCAGCAGACTGCACTTCGAACACTTCGTCGATCACCGGCGCCCGCCAGGTGCGGCCCGCGTCGGCGAACAGCGTGGTCGCCGGCGTGGCGCGCCAGGCCAGTGACAGGTGTTGCGACCAGCCGTCGTGATCGACCTCTCGGTAGTCGTGGCCGGCGGCCGGGTCGTTGTAGCGTGGTGCGAGATTGGGCTCGCCTGCGGTGCGCACATGGTCATAGCGCAGCCCCGGCGTGAGGCTGAAGTCGCCCCATTGCAGCCGATCTTCCAGCCAGCCGGACACGGTGCGCTGCGTGCCTGACGGCATGTAGTAGGGCTGTAGCCAGCCGTAGTTGTAGCTGGCATCGGCCGTGCGTGTGTGCAGGAACATCAGCGTCTCGCGCTCGTGATGCTGGGCTTGCAGGCCCAGGGCCAGCTGGTGCTGCGCGCCTGCGCCGCTGAAGCTGGCGGTATTGCTCAGCTCGAGTTGGCGGTCACGGTAGCTGGCGTGGCTTTCCTTGCCCAGGCTGGCGGCGAAGTCGCTGGTGATGCTGTCGGGGCGCGAGTCGTCCTGCTGGCTGAGCGACTGGCTGAGCTTGAGCTGCAGGTCCAGCAGCGGTTGGCCGGCGGGCGTGTAGCGCCATTGCAGGGCCTGGGTGCGGTCGGTCTGCTCGCGCCAGAGCACCTTGCGCAGCCAGGCCTCGCGCTCGCCGTAGCGGGCGATCTCGGCCGGTGTGGGCGCCGGCACTTCGTCGCGCTTGGCGGCAAATGGCGACCAGGCCTTGCTGCGGCCCTCGATGTGCGAGAGCGTCAGCCGGCTTTCGCCCAGCGGCAGTGTCAGTTTGAGCAGGCCCGAGCGGCTGTGGCTGGCCGAGAACTCGTACTCGCTGCCGTCTGCGCGGGTCTGGTTGCCGGAGTCGCGGGCAGTCAGCGCGGCCAGGAACTCCCAGGCCACCGCCGCGCCCGGCTCGGCGCGGGTGAAGACGCTGCCCGAGCTGATGCGCTGGCCGTCGTTGCTCGCGTAGCCCAGCTTGACCAGTCCGCCCAGCCGCTCGCCGGGGCGCAGCAGATCGGACGCGTCCTTGCTTTCCACCAGGATGGTGCCGCCGAAGCCGCCATTGCCATAACGCACCGAGTGCGCGCCCTTGTCGACCGTGATGCGCTTGATGAGTTCAGGCTCGATGAAGATGGAGCCCTGGCGATATTTCTCGAAGCCCTTGTTGGCGCCGTCGAGTTGGACCCGCACGTCCTCCACGTCGCCAAAGCCCCAGATGTTCAGGCTCTGTCCGCCCGGGCGCCAGCTGCCGTTGAGGTCCACGCCCGGCAGGTTGTCCAGCAACTGCTGCACGGTCAGCGCCTGTTGGCGCTCGATCTCGTCGGGCGTGATGCGCGTCGTCCCCGGCGTGATGCTGCTGATGCCGTAGACCCGGACGGTCGGTAACTGGGCGGCGGTTGCTGGCGAGTCGATGGCCGAAGGCGGCGTGGCGGGCAGTGCCGCGACTTCTGATTGGGCGTACGCGCTCAGCGGGGCGAGGAGGGTGAGAAACGTTAGGAGGCGGAGCGAGGGACTTTGATCGAAGAGCACGAGGAAGATGCAAATGCGAATTATTCGCAATAAGTTTACATGCGATTCATCCTTGCTTTGCGATTCAGCATGGCCACTGCCGCGGCATGCCGCCGCCTCTTGGTGGTTTGGCGGCGTTCAGCCGGTGCGTGCCCGCAGCGCCGTCCTCGCCTGCACGAAGTTGAAGGCGTAGCTCACGGCCTCGACGATCGCGTGGTCGATCTCGGCGCGCTCGTGCTCGGTCAGGTAGAAGCTGAAGTCCACCTCGTGGCGGATGTAGCGCGGGGGGAGGCGGTTCAGCGCCACGCAGGCCACGTCGCACAGCAGGTCGTTGCTCGCCGCGATCTCCGGGAAGTCCTTGGAGGCATCCAGCACGGCCGCGAAGACCTCGCGCTCGTGATGGTTGTAGAGGGAGCTGAAGTCTGCGTTCATGACGGGCCTTCTCGCGCGGGGGCGGCGGGGGACGATGCCGGTTTATAGCGCCATCACGCGGCGCCGATACCTGGGGTCATACCGCTGGCGGCACGCTGGCGCGCCGCCGTGAAGTCGAGCATGCGGTTGATGCAGCGCTGGGCCTGCGCCCGTGTGGGTTCGTCGACGTGGATCTCGGGCTGGCCGGACTGCAGGCAGTCCACCAGGTTGGCCAGTCCGTTCATCGCCATCCATGGGCAGTGGGCGCAGCTCTTGCACGTGGCGCTGTTGCCGGCCGTGGGCGCCTCGATCAGCGTCTTGCCCGGCGCCAGCTGGCGCATGCGGTGCAGGATGCCGTTGTCGGTGGCCACGATGTAGGCCGGCGCGTTGCCCTCGACGACGGCCTTGATGAGCGCCGACGTGGAGCCCACCACATCAGCCTGCTCGACGACGCTCTTGGGCGACTCCGGGTGCACCAGCACGAGGGCGCCGGGATGCTGCTCGCGCAGGAGTTCCAGCTCCAGGCCGCGGAATTCGTCATGCACGATGCAGGCGCCGTTCCACAACAGCATGTCGGCGCCGGTTTGCTCCTGGATGTAGCGGCCCAGGTGGCGGTCGGGCGCCCACAGGATCTTTTGGCCCTTGGCGTGCAGGTCGGACACGATCTCCAGCGCGCAGGAACTGGTCACCATCCAGTCGGCGCGCGCCTTCACGGCGGCGCTGGTGTTGGCGTAGACGACGACCTGGCGGTCCGGGGGGGCGTCGCAAAAACGCGCGAAGTCGTCGGCCGGGCAGCCCAGGTCCAGCGAGCAGGTGGCGTCCAGGTCGGGCATCAGCACGCGCTTCTCGGGGCTGAGGATCTTGGCCGTCTCGCCCATGAAGCGCACGCCGGCGACGACCAGCGTCTGCGCGGCGTGGTCGCGGCCGAAGCGCGCCATCTCCAGGGAGTCGGAGACGATGCCGCCGGTGGCCAGGGCCAGGTCCTGCAGCGCGCCGTCCACGTAGTAATGCGCCACCAGCACGGCGTTGTGCTGCTTGAGCAGGGCGGCGGCGCGTTCGGCCAGGGCGTGGCGCTCGGGGGGTGTCAGCGGCGCCGGCACCTTGGCCCAGGCATGCGCGGTGGAGCAGGTGCCGGCGGCGTCCTGCCGGGTGTAGTCGAAAAGGGTCTGGGACATCGGGGGCAAAGCGGGGCCGGTTACTGGCCGCAAGTGTCGCGCAGAGCCGACCCGCTCGCCCTCGGGCGCCGGCTTGGCCGGGCTCAGGGCAGGCGAATCCAGTCGCCTTCCATGACACGCTGCGTCGTGGATCGACCGTTGTCGACACGGTAGGTCACGGAGAGCTGCTTGCGCTGGCCGGGGGCCGGGTCGCCGCCAGCGAGGCCGTTGCTGACTTCGGCCTCCAGCCGGCCGCCGCGCACCTGGCCGCGCAGCGCCTGTGTCGCATCCATGCGGCGGTTGCCGGCGCCGTAGTCGGCGCGTTCGATGGTGAGCCGGCGGCCTGACTGCCGCGCCGGGCCCCAGTCGCCACGGCTCCAGCCGACGAACTGGTTGCCGTCGACCGTGCTGTGTTCGCGGTACTCGAAGGTGCGCTGCTGGCCCCGCGGGTCGCGCGCCACGATGCGCAGTACCTTGGTCTGGCCGGGGGCAGGGTCCAGGCCGCCGAAGGTGTCGTTGCCCAGGCGAAAGCGCAGGTCACGCCGGGCCAGGTCGCGCAGCCGGTCGGTCACGTCGGCCTCGCGCCCGCCCACGCCGTAGGTGGCGTAGAGGATGGTGTATTGGCCGTCGTCATGGCCATTGTTGCGGCCGTCATCGCGACGGCCGCCGTCGCCGTGCCAGCCGCGTTCCCCGCCATCGCCCCAGTTGCCGCCGGCCCAGCCGAGGAAGCGCGCCCCGTCGATCCAGTCGTGCTCGCGGTACTCGAAGGTCTGTTCGCGGCCGCTGCGGTCGCGTGCGTAGATGCGCAGCGTCTTCGTGCGGCCGGGGGCGGGGTCGACGCCGAACAGGTCGTTCTCCAGCTTGAAGCGGCGGTCGCGCCGTGCCAGGTCACGCAGGCGGCCGGTCACGTCCACATGGGCGCCCTCGATGCCGTAGCGGGCGTGCAGGATGACGAAATCGCCATCGTCGTCGGCATGAGCGGCCAGGGAGAAGCCGGCAAACAGGCTGGTGCCCAGGGACAGGAGCAGGGGGCGTCGTTGCATGGCAGGGGCCTTTCTTGCGCTGGATAAACCGCGCATGGTCGCATGGTTGTCTGCTCAACGTGAGCGTGCCGTGCCGGGTGGACAAGGGCGACGCGCCGCCACCGTAAGCCTTCGTAACCGGGCTGCTCAGGCCTCGGCGAAGAAGCGGCTCGGCGGCATGCCGACCGTGCGGGTGACCATGGCCGAAAAGGCGCTTGCGCTGGCGTAACCCAGCTCGGCGGCGATGTGGCTCATCGGCCGGCCTCGCGCGGCCAGCGTGAGCGCGTGCGCCAGCAGCAGCTGCGAGCGCCACTGCGCAAAGCTCGTGCCCAGCTGCTCGCGAAAAAGCCGGCTCAGCGTGCGCGGGCTGGCGCCGGCTTCCAGCGCCCACTCGTCCAGGCCGGCGTGGCGGCCGGGCTCCTCGAGCATCGCCTCGCACAGCCGGCGCAGCCGGGCGTCTTGCGGCAGGGCCACGCCCAGCGCCAAAGGCCGGGCCCGTCGCAGCTCGGCCAGCACGAGTTGCTCCATGCAATGGCGCCGGGTGCTGTCGTCGGGGTCTTCCGGCGGCGTCGGGTCGGGGGTGATGGGCAGCGCCAGCACCAGCTCGCGCAGCAGCGGCGACACCTCCAGCACGCGGCCCACCTGCCAGGCCTCGCCGGCCAGCAGCTCGGGGCCCAGGTAGAGCGTGCGCAGGTCGCACTGCTCGATGGCGGTGACGGCGTGGACGACGCCGGGCGGAATCCAGACTGCGCGCGACGGCGGCACGATGTAGGTCGACGCCTCGGTGTTGACGCGCACGGCGCCCGTCATCGAGAAGACCAGCTGCGCCCAGTCGTGCCGGTGCGGCTGGATGTCGGCCAGGTGCTCCAGCACCCGCGACTTGGCCCGCAGCGGCCGCTGCGGGGTGGGCGCGAAACGCTCGGGCGAGAAGGACGGAAAGCTCCGGCGGCCGGACATGGCTGGATTTCGATAGAACTTGACGAACCATCGTAACTGCGCCGCCATGCCGGTCTCTAGAGTGCGGGCATGAATGCCGCTCTTGCATCCTCCATCGACGCTGGCCAGCAGCGCCAGCGCGACATCGCGACCATCTCCACCATCGGCGTCGCCCATGGCAGCTCGCACTTCTTTCACCTGCTGCTGCCACCGCTGTTCCCGGCCTTCATCAACGAATTCGGCCTGAGCTATTCAGAGCTGGGCCTGCTGGTGACGGTGTTCTTCGTCATCTCGGGCGTGGGCCAGGCGCTGTCGGGCTTCGTCGTCGACCGCTTCGGGGCGCGGCCGGTGCTGTTCGCGGCCATGACGAGCTTCTTCTTCGCGTCGGTGGCTGGCGCGCTGGCCCAGGGCTTCGGCGGGCTGATGCTGGCGGCGGCGCTGGCCGGCGTGGGCAACGCGCCGTTCCACCCGGCGGACTTCACGATCCTGAACAAGCGCGTGTCGCCGTCCCGGCTGGGGCACGGGTTCTCCGTGCACGGCATCAGCGGCAACCTGGGTTGGGCGCTGGCGCCGGTGTTCTCGATGAACATCGCTGCGGCCACCGGCAACTGGCGCTTCGCTTACGTGGGCACGGCGCTGGTGGCGCTGGCGGTGTTGGCGCTGCTGTTCTGGCAGCGCGACGCCATCGACGACCGCCAAGGCTCCTGGGGCCACGCCAGGCCGGCGGCGGGTGCCCAGCTTGAACACCCGATGGCCTTCCTGAAGCTGCCGTCGGTGTGGCTGTGCTTCTCGTTCTTCTTCTGGACGACGGCGGCGCTGTCGGCCATCCAGAGCTTTGCCAGCCCGGCGCTGCACCAGATCTACGGCCTGCCGCTGGCGCTGACGGCCTACGTCGTCACCGGCTACATGCTGACCGGCGCGGTGGGCATGGTCTGCGGCGGCTTCCTGGTCAATCGCGCCGAGCGGCTGGAGCGCACCATCGCCTGTGCGATGTGCTTTGCTGCCGGCATGTTGCTGCTGACCGCCACCGGCTGGCTGCCGGGCGGCCTGGCGGCGGCCGTCGCGGCGCTGGCCGGCTTCGGCACCGGGCTGGCCGGCCCGTCGCGCGATATGCTCATCAAGCGCGCCTCGCCCCCCGGGGCGACGGGGCGCGTCTATGGCACGGTGTACTCGGGCCTGGACATCGGCTTTGCCGTGGCCGCGCCGGTGTTCGGCGCCATCCT
>JACCDP010608884.1_pt1 | contig 16029 bp, 15 predicted proteins | sample 7445841 | NCBI WGS metagenome assembly JACCDP01 (sample SAMN15323441, study PRJNA562643) | freshwater metagenome | isolation source: river surface water | place: USA:Blue River Watershed | collected 2017-08-17 | reverse complement strand
CATTAAATTTTTTCTCATTTAGACCTATAAATTCTTTTAGAATATCATTACATATTTTCTCTGCCTCTTCGAAATCAGAGGACAGAGTTAGTAGTATTTTTAATTCGTCCCATATAAACTCCATTTTTCCAGAAGATACATATAACTTTTTAGTAAGTGTTTGATGATTTGGAATATGAACAAGTCGATTTGTAGATTGATCTGAAGAATCATCACTACTAATTTCTAAAAGAGTAAAACGCATTATTCCAATGTTTACTACATCTCCTTTCACTCCATCAATTTCTAGTCTATCTCCCAATGAGAAACCATTATTATTGTGAATCAAAAACCATCCTATGAAATTTAAAGTAATATCTTTTAGTGAAATTACCAAACCTGCTCCTGTAAAAGCAAGAATCGTAGGAAGATTTCCAATTCTTGAATAAAAAACTGGAATAATACAAATCATTCCAATTATGGAGAAAGCATACCTAGTGATTCTCCTACGGTTATAGATTACCGTAGTTTCTTTTGTTGGATATATCTTAGATAAAATTAAATTAGTTATATTATAAATTATAAAAATTAGTAATAAAATATATAAGTATAAAATTAAATCTTCTGATAATTCTCTCTTATTTTTTGAAAAAAGATAGATTGGATTAAATAGATCCATTTAAAATTATATAATTTTTTGATTTTCTAGTGCATGGTAAATTTCATCTTCGGTAACTTCAACCCCATATTTAGGTTTACCCAAATTCTCCAATAAAATAAAAAAAATCTTACCATTATAATTTTTTTTATCATGTTTCATATGATGGATTAATTGATTATTTCCCAAATTTGTTTTAAATGGGAGTTTTAAATTTTTCATAATTTTTAATGTTTCATATAATATATTTTTATCTAAATTAAATTTTTTAATAGATAGAAATAGGGCAGTTATTAGACCAATCCCAACTGCTTCCCCATGGGATAGTTTTTTATAATTTAGTAGTGATTCAATTGCATGTCCAGTGGTATGTCCCAAATTTAGAACTGCTCGAATTCCATTTTCTTTGGGATCTTGTGATACTATTTTTGATTTGAAGGCCACTGACTCCCTAATGAATGTTGAAATAGTTTCCGGATTTTTTAAATCTTTTCTATTCACGTTTTTCATGAAATCAAAAAAAGTACCGCCTTCCAGAAGGGAATGTTTCAAGACTTCTGAAAGGCCACACTTCCATTCTTTGTCTGGAAGGGTATTGATGAGAGTGTGAATGGGTGCAAAGACTAATTCGGGTTGATGGAATGACCCAATCATATTTTTTCCCAGATCTGCATTTACAGCAACTTTTCCTCCAACGGAAGAATCCACACAAGCTAGGAGTGTAGTAGGGACTTGAATGAATCTAATACCTCTTAGAAAACTGGCAGCTATAAATCCAGAAAAATCTCCAACAACACCTCCTCCCAATGCTAGTATTACAGATCTTCTATCTGCTCCATTTTTTATCAAAGAATTATAAACACTACGAACTTTTGATATATGTTTATTAGATTCCTTCCCTTTGATAATTATAAATTTAAATGGTAAATTTAATTTACTTAATTCTTCGCTAAGTTCTTTTCCATAGAGTTCATTTAGTTTTTTTTCAGTTATAATATGAAAAGATGAAATATTATTTATTGATGAAATTTCTTTGCTGAGACCCAAAAAATTTTTTGAGAGAATGACTTTGTAAGTATGATCTGATATATTTACTAAACTTTCTGATAAGATATTCATTCTTGAATCCATTCGCTTTTTATATGTATAGATTTTTTATTTCTATTTCTAGTTTGAAGATATGATTTTATATCTGGCCTAATTTCTAATTTTGATAGCTCTTCTATACTGAAGTACCTAAATTCTAATACTATCTTTTTTTCTTTCTTTGAGATTGCTGGAACTGTTTCTTTTATTCCTGCTGAAAAAATAAGCTGAATGAGATGTTTTCCCCCTTTTGGATCAATATTTTCATTCAATAATAAAAATTCAGGGTTTGTGATTTTTACGTTTAATTCCTCAAAAAGCTCTCTCTCTAAAGCTTCAATTGCAGTTTCTCCAAACTCAACACCTCCTCCAGGGAGTAGCCAGTAATCTTTTTTTTTCTTATTTTGTCTTACAAGAAGTATACGGCCTTCACTATCTTCAATCAAGCCGGCAACTCTCACACGTAATTTTTTATATTTATAAAGGAAACTAACCATCTAATTGCCTCCTATCTTTCTTGGGATTTACCTTATCCCATAGAATCTTTGCTGCTTCTTTCTCAGCTCTACGTTTGCTCTTCCCTATACCAATTGCATTGATATTTGGTAGGCTTACAGATATCGTATAAACCTTATCATGATCTGCGCCTGATTCAGAAATAATTTGGTATACTGGAAGTACTTTATATTTTTTTTGGGCATACTCTTGGAGTCGGGTTTTAGAGTCCCAAGTATCTGGAGAACGCTTTGTATCAGTTACATATTTATGTAAATAAGGTGTAAACCAAATTCTTGTAGTCTCCAGTCCCATATCAAGATAAATTGCTCCTAATAAAGCCTCTAGCAAATTTGCAAGGTTACTTTTTTTATTAGCTCCCCCTGTATCTCTCTCTCCTTTGCCTAAAATGAGAATTTCAGAGAGTCCCAATGAATCTGCAATTTGGCTCAATACAAATTCAGATACAACATGTGATTTAATTTTGGCAATTTTTCCTTCAGGGATATTTGGGAATTTTTTATAGATAAACTCAACAGTGAGAAGCGATAAAACTGAATCTCCCAATATTTCTAATCTCTCGTTGTCTTCTACAGTTTCTGTGGTTTCGTTTTTATAAGATTTATGAATAAATGCAATATGGTAATAATATAAATTAGAATAAGGAATGGATAGTTTTTTTAGAAAAGTGGTAAGCTGTTGCTTTCGATAAGTAGAAAGATTTGAGGTAGGGGAAATCGTATGAATGGTAAACTTTTATAATTAAAATCGGCCTTAGTAGCTAAGACCGATTTTAAAGATTCATCAAGACTTGAGTTTATCGATAAATTTAGCGACGTCACCAACTGTCTGAATTTTTTCAGCATCTTCATCAGAGATTTCGATACCAAATTCTTCCTCTAAAGCCATTACTAGCTCTACAGTATCCAAAGAGTCAGCACCCAGGTCATCGATGAAGTGTGCTTCTGGAGTAACTTCAGACTCGTCAACTCCGAGTTGTTCAACGATAATCGCTTTAATTTTTTCCATGTCTGCCATGTATTGTTTCCTCCGGCTTTTACAACCTATTGATTAATTTTAATTTTGTGATTATGCCAATGAAAAGTCCTCATTAAAGACAGTTAACAGGCTAATAGGGCTTGATTAAAACCCATAAAATTGACGGTCTAATAGTTGAAAATTTTTTGCAAGTCATAAAAGATTTTTTTTCCTATAGAAACCTATTTTTTTCTTTTTTGAATTAAAAAATATTTATGATAATGAAATTGAAATTTGCCTTAAACGGTGTTTCTATATTCAAATTTTTTAATTAGTAATACTAAATTTTAGTTTGCATAAGAATGGGATTCAAATTTAAATCAATATATAATTGGCTATTTTTAATTTGAATAGGAGGTTTTGGGTTCTTGAGAAAAGCTAAATTTTCAAAACGTATAACAATATTAGTAAGAAAAATAGATAAAAAGAACTTAATCCTTTTATCTATTCTACTATTTCTTGTATTATGTCTCGGATTTATTGAAGGATGCACATCAGCCAATGAAGAGTCGGGAATGCTTCGCATTCTGACTAAGCCAGGTATTAATCCTGAATACTTAGGATTAAGTGAGAAAATAATTATAGATTTTTACGGTGACGAGGATGATAGAACACGATCATTGAACACTCTTAAAACTAGATGTGAAGACCTCTCACTCTCGGATGCTCATTCCTGTTACAATTTAGCAGTTTTACTTTATAATCAGAAAAACTTTGAAGAAAGTTTTAGTTCAATCCAAAAAGCCGTTTCTATCTCATCAAAAGATCCTCTCTATTTAAGTATGCTGAGAACAATGGCACTCCAATTAGGGAAGCCTGAAGTTTTAGAAGAGAAAGAAGAAACAAAAGTATTGGGTTTGTTAACTCGATTAGAAATGGTCTGTGGAACAGACGAAGCCAAGACTCGAGAAATAATGATCCCGCTCTTAAAAGAGGGTTTGATAAATTCAACTCTTTTAAATTTTGGAGGTCTCTCAGAATGTATTACTCCTCAAGTAAAAGCGGATATTGAAAAACATGGGAGTCCCTCTAAGGTAAATTATAAGGAAATATACTATCAAGAAAAAACAAAATCAGAACCTTTTTCTTCCATTTGGGATGTCGGTTATTTTATTAAAAAGAAAAACCTAGATGATGAAGAAACTATCCAAAGCACACTTACCCAAAACTGGAAAAATGTTAGAAAATATGCAAAAGCAAAGGATATTGAAAAAGCGAAGATGTATCTAAAGCTATTTTTAGGTGAAGTTAGGAACCACTCCTCTCAAAAAAATGATAAGAAGAAGTTAGTTGCTCTAGAAAGAGCAGCATACTTGCTGATTGAACAGGATGACTACTTTAGCCAATCTAGGATTCTTCTCCAAGAATTTTAAGATACTCTCTGACGGAATCTCTTAATCCTACCTTTAGCGAATGGGAAATTAGCCTGTGCCCAATTGAAACCTCTTTCAATCCAGGTAGATTTCTAAATATTTCCAAATTGTATTGGTCTAAATCATGACCTGCGTTGATCTCTAAGCCCATAGACAGTGCTGTTTCTGCAGCTCTCTTGTACGTTAAGAAAGAGGTCATTCCCTCTCCTTTAGCAAAATCATCCGCAAAGGGACCTGTGTAAAATTCAATTCTATCTGCTCCTAGAGAGTTGAAGTTTTTTAAATTTTCAATGTCTGTTTCTACAAAGAGAGAAGTTCTAATCCCAGCTTTTTTTAGAATTGGAATGTACTTTACCAATTCATCTCTATCTTTAGTGAAATCAAATCCATGGTCTGATGTGATTTCGCCAGGAGTTACGGGGACTAAAGTGGCTTGGTTAGGCATGGTATCTAAGACAATTCCTAAAAATCGTTCCGAGAGTTCGCCCTCTATGTTAAACTCAATTTTTTGGAGAGATGACTGGTTGTAATCTTTCAAAAATGCCGCTATTGTAAATACATCCTGTTTTGTAATATGCCTCTCATCACTGCGTGGATGCACAGTTATTCCATGTGCCCCTGCTTCGAGTATGATTTGGATATGTTGGATGAGATCAGGGATATTTCCTCCCCGCGAATTGCGGAGAGTCGCTATCTTATTTACATTTACACTGAGGTGAATCATTAAGCTACGAGATAATCAAATAACTTAACTTTTGTAAATTCTAAGATGGTTTCTTTTTGGCGATTTGCATCTGCCTTCCCTAGTTCAAAAGCATCCATAATACCTCTGGGATTGGTATAGTCAAATGATGACACTTTTAGTTCTCGAGAAGGTTTGAAGAGCAACGAATTTTTCAGAACTTCAGGATCTTTTCCAAAGATAGTAGAATCTTCATAGTAGATTCCGATCTTCTTTTCCTTTTTTGGGAAAAGCTCCAAAGGTAAATTGTTGACCAATCCTCCATCAAAGAAATATGTATTTCCTTCATTTTGTAAGGAAATAACAGGAGGAATAGAGGAAGAGTTGAGAATGATTTGCTCTACTATTTGTGAATTTTTTAAATCATTATTTGTATATATTATTTCTCTAAAATTCCATTTATCTTTTATTTTTTCAACTCTTTCACAGGGGATACCTTTCAGCTTGTCTACTTCATCCATGATAAATGCACTTGCCGTCTGAGGGATGATTTTAGTCTTATTGATCATATCTTTAAATTTGTCTAACTTAGGTATTGCAGCTACTGCTTGGATATAAATATTGATAGGAGTATTACGAATTTTTTCCATATCAATGGAATATCGTATAGATCTGCGATACATATTTTCATGTGGAAATGGAGACTGACCTTTGAACATTCGTGAGAGTTGAAAGTTACTGGAATTTCGTTGCATTAAAGATGAGATGTAGTCTAAACCTTTCTCTTCAGATTCAGATACCAATCCTAAGATCATAGCCGCTCCGGCACTTACACCGGATAAGTTTTTAAACTGAACGCCCCACTTTCTAATCTCATACCCAAAGCCAAGACCATAAAAAGCCTTGCACCCACCACCGGCAATTGCTAGGGAAACTTCGTAGCCACCGGGAAATTGAATCCAATTTCTACCAAAAGGAACCATAGTAAGAACCTCACTTTTACCATTTTTTTTAAAATCGGGAAAAATACGATTAAAATATACATAACTATTAGTTAAAAACATATTTTACAGCTCTGTTTTCTATTCTAACATTTTATATGAGAGTATATTTTAGTATTTAGACCAATGATCATTCAAAAATAAGGAAAGAAATTATATCTAACTGATTGGATTTTTCTCTTGCTTAATTTAGAAAATCTATAGGTTAAAAACAAAATTTTAAACACGAGCCTAGAAATTGATCTCCTAGGCATTGTTCCCTTAGAAATGATAATTTGTTTCTTGAATAAATCTATAAATAGATACAGTATGGAAGAGTTTTATTCAATGTTCATTTTAAAATTTTTGCAACGTAAATATTGAAATAATCACAAATCTAGAATAGAGGTAAGATGCAATGGGTGAAAATGTAGTATTAGTCACAGGGGCTACAACAGGAATTGGATATGAGTTGTCTCATTTGTTCGGTCAGGAAAAGAAAAATTTGGTCTTAGTCGCGAGGGGGAAACAGAAGCTAGAAGAGGTAGCTGAAGAACTCAAACAAAAGTATGGAATCAATGTATATATTTATCCATTAGATCTTGCATTACCAGATTCTCCACTGAACCTCTATAACTTTACCCAATCAAAAAATTTGCATGTAGATGTTCTAATAAACAATGCAGGATTTGGGATCAAGGGAAGAGTCTCAGAGATTCCTCTAAATGAAGAATTGGGAATGATCCAAGTCAATATCACATCCCTTGTTGAATTGACCAAAAGATATCTACCTGCTATGATAAAAGAAAAGAAAGGAAAAATTCTAAATGTAGCTTCCACAGCTTCCTTTCAGCCAGGACCTTTTATGAGCGGATATTATGCTTCTAAGGCATTTGTTTTACATTATTCAGAAGGGTTAGCTGAAGAAGTTGCAGATCATGGTATCACAGTGACTGCATTGTGCCCAGGACCTACAATCACTGCCTTTCAGTTGAGGGCTAAAATGGAAGAAACCCTTTTATTTAAAAGTCCTTTTACTATGACAGGAAAAGATGTTGCACGGATTGGGTTTGATGCAATGAACTCAGGAAGAGTAGTTATTATATCAGGGATTATGAATTTTATTTTAGCTCAGAGCACAAGACTATCCCCCAGATTTTTAGTGAGAAAAATATCAGCTTTGATGAATGGGAATGGTAAATCTTGAAAAAAGTCAATTTTTGTAATTTTATTCGCAACTATCCTAAGCTTTTTTCAGCTTGCTGGTTGAAAAAAATCATTATTGTAGTTGCATCATATATAATATTACTTTTTATAAATAATTTTTCAATTTATGGTGATGGTTTTTGTACTTCAAAGAACTTAAATGGATACTGTGGTGTAGATGTATTAGAATATAAAATAGACTCAGGAAAAATATCTCCTGCTTTGAATTGCATGAAGATTTTTTTTTGGATACCTCCGCTCTCTACTGGAGAAGAGAAATGTTATATCTGTGCGGATTCTCAATCAAAACCAAAACTTGAAGCTATTCTTGATAAGGGATCATCTAAAAAATGTGGAATAATTATTTTAGCAGGAAAAAACCTTTGAGAATGGTTTTTCCTCAATAGGAATTAGGAGCAAGTATGCAGGAATTTTATGAGGGGAATGAATTTACTGATCGAATCAGATGCAGAAGTCGTGAAAAAGAAGAGTGCTTGGAACTTGTAGAAAAAATTATTAAATATTCAATTCTTTATAAAGAGGGAGGATCGGACTTACTAACTCAAGAATTAAAAAGTATTGAAGATTCATTTTTATATTTAGGAATAGAATTAATATTAGAAAAAATAGATCCCTTTGAAGTACAAACTATTCTAACAAGGCATATTTTAGCTGGGGACTATCATGGGAAAGAGTTCCTACAAAAAATGATAATAGTTGAGGGAGTACATGCTATTCAACTAGGATTTTCGGATGTTATACTAATTGAAGTACTATTTTCTTTGTTTGGTGAAGACTATCTCTTAGAGAACAAATCAGAAAATTATGCTGATAGTTTATTAAATCAGATTACTGAATATAATAATTTTTATAGAAAGATAAAAAATGAAGTGCTACCTAATATTGATAATGTGATTGTAACACCTAAAGAGTTTAGAAAACTTTTACTATGTGATTCTAAAGGAATTCAAAAGATTGTAAGAGAAATAGATAATATATTTATTGTAAGAGCTATTAAGAATTTAGATTTAGATTTTAAGAAATTATTTTATGAAAATTTATTAGAGAGATCTGCAAAATTATTATTCCAAAAGGAAAAAGAAACTGAAGTTTCTAAGGAAGAAGAATTAGAAGCTAGAAGTAGAATTTTATTTATTTTAAATAAATTAATACAGTCAGGAGAAATTACACTGGAAGGTTCAGATTATGGACTATTTTTATAATTCTAATGAATTTTATTCCAGAGCAAAGCTTTCAGATAAAGAAAAAGAAATGATATTTATTTTTATCTATTCCATAACTACTATTTATAAAGATATTATTGAAGATAAAGTTAATGATACCAATATTAAATTTATAAATGAAAATTATTTACTTAAGCTAGGTATTAAATATCTAAGAGATAAAAATATACAAAAAAATACTTTTGTACCGAACTTATATTTAATAGAGAAAATTGGTAAAAACTATATTTTATCTGGAAATTATAGAGGATTAGATTTTATTAAAAAAGTAATAATTTTAGATACAATTATTTGTATAGATGCTCAATTTTCTCAGAAAATATTGAAGGAAAGGCTATTATCAATTTGTGGTGAAAAATTTAGAAAAGAGTACTTATACAAAGAATCTTCCTTTGAAGGAAACGTAGTACATGGTTAGATTTTATACTGGTACAGAACTTTCAAAAAGATTACAAGTACCTCTAAAAGAAAAGGAACGTCATCATAAATATATCATTGAGCTTATAGAATATATTTATTTACTATTGAATTCCGAAGATATTTCGAAAACTTTTAATTATCCTCTCTTTAAGATGGGTCTCAGATTAAAAGAATTAGGTGCTAAAAGAGAAGAGATAGAAAAAGCTCTCAGATACCACTTGTTGAGTTCAGATTATAGGGGATCAAAATTTATTGAAAATTTATTTTCAATTGAAGCATTTTTCTCTTATTTAGATCATGAGCATCCTAAATATACTTACCATAAATTAATTTCATATTTAGGAGAAGAATTTGTATTTAGTAACCAACTACCTTACGAGAGAGATGCCTATTTTTTAAATAAGGCAATTCAGGTAGAAAGCCTTTTGATTGATAACTCTATTTTGCTTCCAAAAGAATATGAAGATTTAAATCTAATTACTAACTTAACTCCTATCCAAATGGAGTACCTTTTTTTTGACTTAAATCCTATTTTTATTGCGTCAGGATTATACAATTTTCCTTATCAAATCCAAATGAAATTAATTTCTTTTTTACCATTTGAAGTTCAGCAGATGACTTTATACCATCTAATCGAGAAAACAGGAGATAAAATTACTAATTTAGATTTATTAGATTATATTTTAGCTCGAATGCGAGGCAATGAAAAAAATTCTTTTGAATTGAGGAGATATCATCAATACCACAATAGACTGTATAGGGGTGAGGAGTTATCCTATCGTTTAAATGCATCACCAAAGTCAAAAATTCAATTAAAAGAGATACTAATTATTTTACTGGGAGTATCGGGAAAAATTAGGGAAGTTGGTTTTATAAGTTCGAAGGAAATACTTTCTTACTTTAGCATGGAAGACTTATCTTTTTTGAAATTGGGTTTACAATATGTAATAGAAGGCTGGCATCCAATTAATATAAGATTTGTACTAGAAAATTATATTTTATCTGGTGATTTAAAAGGCATAGATTTTTTGAAAAGGTATATTATCTTAGATGGATGTTGTTCCCTTGCTATGAATATTTCAGAATTTGTTTTTTTAGAAAAATCTATCCAAACAATAGGAACTGAACATCGCGATGAGATAGAAAAGTACTTAAATGACACTCTAGATTTGAATGTTGGTAATTAAATAGACCTCACTAATCAGATGATGACTTATTCAGAATTTAATTTAGAAAGATCTTCCATTGTCTTCTTTTAAACTTGCTCTTGTTGTTTTTGAAGTAGGTTTTGCTAAATAAGGGTTTTCAGGCCATGGATGCTTTGGATATCTTCCTCTTAGTTCTTTTTTAACTTCAGGATATGTATTTTTCCAAAAACTATCTAAATCTTTTGTAATTTGGATGGGTTGCCGTCCAGGAGAAAGAAGGTGAAATGTCAACTGTACCTTTCCATAACCAATCCTAGGACTATGTGTCGTACCAAAAAGTTCTTGGAGTTTAATCTCTATAATTGCTTCTCTTTCAAAATATCTAATCTTAATTTTATTCCCAGCAGGTGAAATAAAAAATTCGGGAGCTTCTCTTTCTATTTCTAATTGATTTGAATAATTCATAAAAGATTTAATAATATAAAGTAAATCTAGAGAATAGAGTTGTGAAATCTTATTTATATTATGTAAGTAATCTACTAGCCACTCTTTTGGATTCTTCTTTAAGTAGTCAATCTCTATGGTAGTTATCTTTTCATTTAAGTTTGATAAAAATTTAACCCTATTTATATAATCTAGAACTTGGTTACTCCAGTTTAAATCTTTACATTCAGTAGTTACTAAATAAGTAATTAGATTATCAATAAATTTAATTTCATCTGGTGTAGTGATTTCTCTCTCTTCGATAATTAGTTCTAAAAGCAAAGTTTGATTAAAAACTTTAATTTTATCACCTGTATTAGCTGATAAAATTTGTTTCTGTACTATTAGGTCTTTAAATAAGTAAAGTAGTTCATTTTTAGAAATATAGGCAGCTTTATAAATTTTTGAATTTTGTAAGTCACCATCTAGTTCAGGTGCTACTATAAATGTAGATTCACATAGGGGATCTTCTTTAGATAGGTAGGCTCCTTTTCCAGAGCTAAGTTTAAATTTTTCTTTTCCAAGTTCTCTATTTTTTCCTATTCGATCCGGGTACCCCAATGCAAGGATTCCTCCGATGGAGATGGGTCCTGATCTTGGAATTTGGTCAAGTCTTTTGTGTATATCTTTATATAAATATAAATATTTATCATAATAATTTGAGTTTTTAAATATTGGACTCTTAAAAAAATCTAAAATAGAAGAAATTCCAGAATGTATAAAATCAGTTTTATTATAAAATTTTTCTGAGAGAATTATTGCTAGGTTAATTGCATCACTATAATTTTCATATTGATTTGATTTTAAAACCATAGCAGCAAGGCGTACTGGGAATGGAAAATCAGTCATTTTATTTCCCATAGGGGTAATAAATTTTTTAGAATCAATAGCACCTAATGAATATAGTAGTTCTTCAGCTTTAGATATAGAATTGATTCCAGGAGGATTGATCCAAAACATTTCATTGATAGAAGAACCAAATTTTTTTACTGTTAAAAGTAAATTAGAGAGATCAGAGTTTAAGATTTCTGGTTGTGTAGTTTTACTAAAGCTACTTTCATCTTGTTTAGTCCACAGACGGTAACACACTCCATCTCTAGTTCTTCCTGCTCGTCCTTTTCTTTGGTCAGCTGAATCTAGAGCAATTTGATCAATGATTAGACGATTCATTCCTGATCCAATATCATAAATTAATTTTTTTCTTAATCCTGAGTCAATAACAACAGATATATTATCAATAGTAATACTTGTTTCCGCTATATTAGTAGATAATATTATTTTACGAAAATCTTTTAATGGTAAAAAAACTTTTCTCTGGTCTTCATAATTCATTTCACCATACAGAGTAAAGAGAGTTGAGTTTGGTATATCTTTACTCAATAGGAAATTGTACAATTTATTTATTTCATAAACTCCAGATAAAAAAATTAATATATTACCATCCTCTTTATCTAAATTACTAATAATTTTATAAATTAATTCTGAAGTCTTATCTGATTTGGAGTCTAAATATTTAACTTCAACACCAAATGATTTTCCTTCGGAAAAAATATATTTAGCATTAGGATAAACATTTTTTATTTCCTCCACATTTAAAGTGGCAGACATAATAATTATTTTTAAATCAGGACGAAATAATTTTCGTGTTTCTTCTATTAGTGCTAAAGATAAATCTGAGTCCATATTTCTTTCATGAAACTCATCAAAAATAACTAATCCTGTATCATAAAGTTCAGGATCATTTATGATTTTATTGATAAATATACCTTCTGTTATATATTCAACTTTAGTAGCTTTCGAAATTTTTGAATCAAATCTTACCCTATAACCAATCTCTTCGCCAACTTGGATTCCATAAGATAAACACACTCTAAGAGCAGAATTTTTTGCAGCTAGCCTTCTGGGTTCTAAGACAAGAATTTTTTTATTTTGTAAAAATGGCTCTTTCATCAATACAAATGGGATTACTGTTGTTTTTCCGGATCCAGGAGGCGCTGAGATTACAACAGTTGATTCAACACTGATGGCTGTTTTTATCGATTCTAGGATTGAATTTATTGGTAGCATTTGTAACTATTAAATATGAATTTTTCTATCCAAAATAACTTAGTACAAATTTAGTTTTCTATGAAAAAATGTAATCTAAAAAAACTATTTTTAAGAGCTATTTAATATCTTGTTATAGTTAGATATTTTAAGAATTGTTGTTTTTATACACAGATAAGATTAGCTGGTAATATAAAATGGTAAACTACAATAAGATCAAAGTAGAATTAAGTATAAAACTTTATTTAATGATGGTATTGGCTGTTATAAATACAATAAACTGTAATATGAAAGTTGGAACACATTATGAATATTGGAACCAATTTATTTCAGCTCACCAAGATATAAAAAAGACCTCTTTTATGGGAGGAGAATATGATATTCTTTTTGGAGCACTTAGACCTGAAAAAGAAACCATTATGCAAACAGATGCAAATGGTGATCTATTCATGTCTGTCTCTGTTAGTAAAAAAGGTGATAAGCTAACCACAAATCTAAATGCGGAAGCATATCCTGATAAGGATAGTATTTTACATATCCATACTTCCTATAGCTTAAAGGAGTTTAGAACTAAAGAAACTTATCTGATAAAAAGAGTATCTCACTTTTCTGGGAAAGAGTTCACTATTTTAAATTTTATAAATTGGTACTATTCGATCTTAGAAAATACTCCTGATTTGAAAGATTTACAAAAAAGTAGTACATTTAATGTATTTTGTAAATACTATAATTGTACTATTGAAAGTACAGAATCTGGTTTGTATATCACATTTATTCCTAATTCAAAACTAAAAGAGATTGATTCTGCCCAGTACTCCAAGCTAGTAAAATTTTTAGATTTAGCTACTCTTGATTTAAAAATAAGTGCTCCTTCCGGTGAAGTGGTATTCCAATTATCTAATAATAAAAAGTACTACAAGCTATTTGTCCCACAGATCAAAGTAAGTGATCATCTTGGGACTTTTCAAATATTAAGTTCAATTCACTTGGATTACTATGGGTTAAAAATTAACTTAAATGAAATAGGTTATAATTTTATTATTGAAAAAAATAAGAATAATGTTTCAACTAAAGGATTTTATAATAAATATCCTAAAATTATTATTTCTGGAAGATTATGGCATATCCTTCCACCTGTTGCATTAGATTTATTTATACCTGGGAATATGAATGAATATTTTAAAGATTATTTTGATATGGTGTTTAAGGGTAGTACGGGAAAGGGTAATTTTATAAATATTATATCAAGTGTGAATCAAGGTAATGTTGAAATGGTTATTATTAACCAATCAGAAGTCTATAGAAAACCTTTTAGACTATTTGGTAGTCCTAGTAAACAAGAAAAGCAAATGTCGATATTTAATAATGAATTTGAAAAGGCTATTTTAGAAGATTTGAAATAATATTTTCATATTTTATTAGTAACTCAAATTGCCCAATACACTTAAAAGAATTAGTAATTATTATAATTTTGATTTATTTTATAAATTAAATGATTCAATAAAAGGTGGGGTTTGTGGATGAGTTAGTATCCAAGGCAGTAAAGAATTCTAAAAGTATTGTAAAAAAGATTTCCCTTTCATTTAACTCTATTTTTGTAATAAATGTAAAGGTGATTTGAACAATTAATATAATTAACAAACTGTATTCTTAAAATAAAAATTCAAGTAGTACGTTAAATTTGTGTATATCTTATATAAAGTGATTTGACTCCTTATTTTTTTAAAATTGTCTTTACAAACTTTCATTAAAAAATAAGATTAAGAAATATGTTCTTGAGAAATAAAAAATATTTTTATTTTGCATCTCTTCTTGTTGCATCAATTTATTATTTTTCTGGATGTTACTTATTTACAAATACCAGAAAGCTTACCTATAAACCAGATCCATTACAGGAAGTAAATTCTTCTAAGTATTCAGCCTATTGGGTAGGTCATGCTTCCGTACTTATTAAAATGAATAATAAATGGATTTTAACTGATCCTATCTGGAATGATAATCTATTATATGTTTTAGGTAGGCATGTTGAACCTGGTATAGATTTAAATAAATTACCTCCAATAGATTATATAGTTATATCGCATGTTCATCTCGATCATTTAGATACATTTACCTTAAATAAATTATCTAAAAAAGCACATCTGATTTTACCTAAGGGAGCACCTGATTTTTCTGGGTATGGATTTAGTAAATTATCTTATGTTAAAACTAATGATATTATAGAAGAAGGAAATTTTAGAATAACCACAGTCTCTGCGCAACATTTTGGAGGTAGATGGGCTATTGATAATTTTTGGGATGGACATCCTTACAATGGTTACATCTTTTCTGACAATAATTCTACTGTTTATTTTGCTGGAGACACAGGGTATAATTCTAAAGATTTTAAAGAGCTAGGAAATAGATTTAAGATTGATTTAGCATTGGTTCCATTTGGGCCATATCGTGGAAAATTATTTGGAAATGATTTAGGGAATACTGTTCATGTGAGTCCACTAGGTGCAATACAAATCTTTAAAGATATCAATGCTAAAAAAATGATTCCAATTCATCATGGTACCTTTTATTCTAATCCAAAGGTTGAAATAGAATATGTTAAAACAGCTATCAATTCAAGTGGACTCTCAGATAAAATATTTCTTTTAGACCAGGGCATGAAGCTATCATTTGATCCATAAAAAAATTCCGGAGGGTTTATTTTGACAAATAAAAACCAAAAAATTAAAGTAAAAACTAGATTAGCGTTATTAGCAATAAGTAATATTGTAATTTTATTCATATTGGCTATAGGGTCATTGATCTCTATAAGAGCAATTCATAGAGGATTAGAGTCTGTATACAATGAACGTGTAGAGCCACTTCAAAATTTAAAAGTTATTTCAGATATGTATGCTGTAAAAGTTGTTGATAATGTTCATAAACTTCGAGATGGCACTTCATCATGGAACAAAGGGAAAGAAGAAATTAAGTCCGCTAAAGACCTTATAAATGAAAGATGGGCAGACTACACATCTAAGGTAGAAGCTGATGAAGAAAAAAGGATGATAGATAAAACAAGGCAAAAAATGCAATCCCTAGACAGACAAATTGAAAATTTAGAGAAGATTATAGATAAACAGAATCTAAATGAACTACAAGTCTTTGCAAAGTTAGAATTATATCCATCAGTAGACCCTGTTACGGAATCTATT
>JACCDP011078110.1_pt1 | contig 16031 bp, 13 predicted proteins | sample 7445841 | NCBI WGS metagenome assembly JACCDP01 (sample SAMN15323441, study PRJNA562643) | freshwater metagenome | isolation source: river surface water | place: USA:Blue River Watershed | collected 2017-08-17 | reverse complement strand
CTGGCCATGCTGCTGCCGCTGCCGGGCGGCATCGGCACCATCGAGGCGGCGGTGCTGTGGTGTTTCGCGACGCTCGAACTGGGCACCGCCGAAGCGCTCGGACTGATTGCGCTGATGCGGTTGCGCGATGTGGCGATTCTGGGGTTCGGCCTGAGTTGCCTTGGCACGCTTTCACACCGGCGATCTGCCCATCATGGCAGTCATGGATAAGCATCCACTCAACGTCTTGCGCAATCAGCGGTCGTGTCGTTTGCAAGGTGCGTGTCATGCAGGTCACTAGAGGACGCCGACAGCAGGATGTGGGCCCAGCATAGCTCCAACAGACGATTCATCATGATAGCTGAGTCGCGATTGAGCAGTTTGAATCTGTCGAGCCTTCCGAAGGGTTCATCGCTGTAGATATTGGACGCCCCATATCCCGCCTCTTACGGCCGCATCACAGTGGCCTCGCTTTCACGGAATATCCACAGGAAGCCCAAGCCTAAGCCCGCATTGAATCGGTTCGCGAAAAGCGGGCTGCCTACGTTCTCCGCGCCCCGTCTGTAGCTGGTTTGCAAGGTAACAAACATGCGCGCCTGTCTGTTGAACCGCCACGAGCCCGAGATGTTTACGCCAGTGCCGAAGTAGCCGCCATGCGCACGAAACTCCGGACGCGCGGGATTGCTGAACTCCGGCAGCACATCGTAGAAATAGCCATGGACGTCACGGGTAGCCCATAAAGGTTTCAAGGCGATACTGGCTTCGAACTGCGGATGCCATGCGCCCTCGTGCCGGTAGCGCAGCATGGGTTCGAATACGTAGCCCTGATGCTCCAGTGCGCCAAAGTCAGTAGACCATGCGGCGCGAGTCTGCAGCGCCAATTGCAAGGTGGAACGCTGCCCCGCGCCGAAGTCGCGTTCGCGAAGGTCTATGACGAGCTGCGGTCCCACTTCAAAAATGAAATCCAGGTCAGGCATGCTCTCGCGCAAAGGGTTGCCTTCACTGTCAGCGTCGAAGGCGGCAGCGAAAGATAGGGACAATTCCACCTTGCCGTTATCAAGGGCTACCGCCCGCGCCGCGCCCCCATCGCCAATTCGCAAGATGTCGCCGCGGTAAACCACATACGGCAGTCCAAGGCTCCTGGTCTGGTACTTGTCAGAAGCGGGGTATTGGGGTTGCATCAGAACTCCGCCACCTAAGCCAAGTTCCCACAGGGGCTTAGCGCTCAAAACAGGCTCTGCAGCGTGAAGGGAACTGCTCAGGACGGTGGTGAGCAGCAGAACGCGAATGGCGAGTCGTGGAAGCTGACGGATCATGGGAGTTCCTGGCTCAATGCGATGGGTTGTGGCTGTGCCTACGTCAGGGATGAAGAAGTGGATCCCCGGAGCGCCTCACTCACGCCACTCGCCTTGATCTGCTTAGAGTTGCAACAGACTGTTGACCTTGATGGCGAAGCCGCGATTGCGCAGCTCGAAGCTGTCGGGCCTGCCGAGCGGGTCCGTGTTGCGGTCATCGCTGTAGACCACGAACAGCTCGCTGCCCGGCGCCCACTCCCAGCGGAAGCGAAAGTTGGTGCTGAAGGAGCTGGCATTGGATTCGTACTGCACGAGGCCGCCGATGTACATGCGCGGCGAGAGCGTGTACGTCAGGCGCATGCTCGAGAGTTCCGTGCGGAAGTCGCCTTCGGGCAGCTCCACCTTGTTGATGGAATAGCTCGGCTCCAGGGAAAGCTGTGGCGAGAGTTCGATGCGCCCGCTGCCGAAGCCGATGGAGGTGTTGCGGCCGCTCCAGAAGTCGCCCGTGCGCAGCGACAGAATGCCGCTGACCTGGCGCTGGGCGCCGAACTGGTAGGACGCCTGGTAGCTGGTGAAATCGAACTCGCCTGGCTGCAGCGTCACGCCCGTGGCGATGCGGAACGGGCGCGTCAGCATCTCGTACTCGTCGTTGACGGCGAACGTCACGATGTCGCTGGTCTCGAACTCCGTGGCGAAACTCAGGCCGTGCTGGCGCGATTCAAGTCGCTCGGTGGTGGCCGACCAGAAGGACTGCGTGGTGGCCTCGAGATTGAAGCGGCGAATCCACTCGATGGACTCAGGGCGCGGACTGAAACGGGCGCCGCCGGCGAACTGCTCGAAGTTGTTGCGGCGCTTGAAGCCGATCTCCGGATTGAAGTTGTTCTCCACCACCACATAGCCCGTGTTGAGGCCGTAGCGGTCGCTGTCATAGGCCAGGTTGACCATGTAACTCTTGTCGTCGTCGCGCAGGTTCGGGCTGTCGGTCTTCGCCAGATAGGTGTCGATGGCGAAGTCCTGCAGGAAGTCGAACGACCCATCGACGGCATAGAGCTGGCTGCTGCCATCTCCCGTCAGCGACTCGGAACGGTCGGTCACCATGAGCCCCACCGTGCTGCGACTGAACACGTCGCGCTTCACGCGCAACACGGAAAACCCCGTGGATTCCAGCGTGGGGAAGTCGTCGGCATCGGTGTGGATGGTGAGTGCGCCCACATCGTAATTGCCGATCTTGCCCGTGAGGCGAGCGCCGGCCTCGATGGGCACGATCTGCCCTTGTTCCAGTCCGATGCGGCGGCTGAAGAACAGGGTGGGAATCTCCAGGCCGCGCGCCTGGGTGAAATCGAAATTGCCGCGGCCTTCCAGGAAGAACTCGCGCTTCTCGGGAAACTGCTGACTGAAGCGCGTGAGGTTGACCACGCGCTCATCCACTTCCACCTGGGCGAAGTCCGTGTTGTAAGTGAAGTCGGCCGTCAGGTTGTTGGTGATGCCGAACTTCACGTCGATGCCCGCTTCGCCCTTGCGCTCGTTGTCGAGCTGCGGCGTGACCTCGCGATTGGTCGTCACATTGCCGAGAGCGTAGGGCTTGATCTCCAGATTGAACGTGCGTGCCGGCACTTGCAGGTTCTGCAGCGTGCCCGCCTCGGAGATGCGCCACATGCCCGACACCAGGCTGTTGCCCCGCGCGGCCGAGATCGGCACCACCGTCATGTAGGACGCCTCGTTGAAGCGCCGGATGATGCGCCGCAGCTGCAGGCCCCAGGTCTGCGCTTCGCCCGGCTCGTAGCGCAGCGAGCGAAAGGGGATCTCCATCTCCACCGTCCAGCCGCCATCGAAACGGCCCACGCGCGAATCCCACACCACGTTCCAGTCGAAGTTCACGCCGCGCCCGCCATCGCCCTCGTTGGTGATGGCGAAGTCGGAAAAGCCACCGATGGGCGTGACCAGGAAGGCCGAGCCGTTGCGCCGGTCGAGATAGGTGTCGAGCAGCACCGAGAAGGAATCGTTGGTGCGCAGCTGGCTGGTGTCGCGCCGCATCTCGTTGGCGATCCACTCGCTTTCCGGAACGGACTCGTAGACCCGTGCCGCCACATAGATGCTGTTCTCGTCGTAATAAACCCAGGCTTCGGTGCGCTCGCTGGCCGGTTGGCCTGCGCTGGGAATCTGCTGAATGAACTCGCTGATGGGCGCCAGCTGCGTGTAGATGGCTTCATCGAGCGTGCCGTCGATGCGCACCTCGCCGTCGAAGCGCGTGGCGTTCACCGTGATGCGGCCCTGCGCGTCGCGGCCGATCACGACGTCCTGGGCATGAGTCAGGGAGCAGGGCAGAGCAAGGGCGAACAGTAGCAGTCGGGCGGGCAGGGCAGCGTGCTTGGACATCTTGGGCGTCCTTCGTGAGGGTCAGGGCGGGAATGGGTGGGCAGTGCCGGGATGCTATGGCGGCGTGCGTCGGGAAGTCAACGAGGACTTCCCTGTATTCGTGGGCGGCCCGCCTGCACTACAATCCCGCCAACCCCAACAATCACAAGAAGGTGGTGGACATGGCCCGTTTCCGCAACGCACTCCTGTTTTGCAAAATGCTCGTTCTTCTGGCGCTCACCCCGCCGCTGGCCCAGGCCCAGGGTCAATTCGACGGCGTGGAGCTCTCCATCACGCCCGTGGCCGGCAATGTCTACATGGTGCAGCGACCCGGGGGCGGCGGGAACATCGGCGTGCAGGTGGGCCCCGAGGGCGCGCTGCTGGTGGATTCGCTGTTCGCGCCACTTGCCGAAAAGCTTGTGGCCGCGGTGAAAACCGTGACTGAGGAAGACATCCGCTTCCTGATCAACACGCACATCCACATCGACCACGTGGGCGGCAACGAGAATCTGGCGGAAATGGGCGTGCTGATCTTCGCGCACGACAACACGCGCCTGCGTTTTCTGGAAGAGCGCAGCCACTTCCCCCGCAACGGTGGCACCTTCGCCGAGCAGCAGCCCGCCGCTGCACGGCCCGTCATCACCTTCGACCACGGCATCACCTTTCACTTGAACGGCGAGGAAGTGCGGGCCTTCCTGGCTCCACCCGCGCACACCGACGGCGATGTGTTCGTCTATTTCACCGAGTCCGATGTGCTGCATCTGGGCGATGTCTATCGCACCACGAGCTACCCGATCATCGATGTCTACAACGGCGGCACGCTGAAGGGCACGATCGAGGCGCTGGATCTGGCGCTGCAGATCGCCGGCCCTCAGACGAAGATCATTCCCGGCCATGGATTGGAAGTGATGAACCGCGACGATGTGGTGGAGTTTCGCGACATGGTGCTGGACATACAGGGCAAGGTGCTCGCGCTGATCCGCGAGGGCAAGAAGCTGGACGAAGTCGTGGCCGCGCGCCCAACCGCCGACTACGACGCGCAGTGGACGAACGACCCGGGCTGGGGCCCGGACGACTTCGTGCCGGTGGTGTATTACCAGCTGGGCGGGGCGGGGAGGGTGGTGGATCAATAGCCCGCGAGTCATCACGATGCGTTTTCTCAGGCATGTCATCCCCCATCACCAAAGGAGCTCTGCCCCATGATCCCGAACGTTTGCCTTTCCCGAATCTTCGGCGCGCTCCTCTGGGCGTTGACGCTCAGTCTTGTCGCCACGCCTGGGCGCGCCCAGCCCGCAGTCGACACGGCGGTGGTGTATCAGAACGCCCAGTTCATCGCTGGCGATGGCAGCGTGCTCAATGACGGCGTGATGGTCGTACGGGCCGGCACGATCGAGGCCATCGGCGAGCGCGCCGACACGCCGCTGCCCGCCGGGGCGGAGTCGGTGGATCTGAGTGGGCGCACCGTGATGCCCGCGCTCATCGATGCCCACGCGCACATCGGCTACGAGGCCTACACCGGCTGGGGTGCCGAGCATTACGGCCGCGAGAACATCATCGAGAACCTGCAGCGCTATGCGTGGTACGGCTTCGGGGCCGTGTTCTCCGCCGGCAGCGACCCGCTGGAACTCGCGCGCGACATCGAGGCCGCGCGCCAGGCGGGCGAATATCGCGGTGCGCGTCTGCTGGTGGCCTCCGGCATGGCGCCCCCCGGCCAGGGCCCCAATGCCGCGTTCCTCGCCCATGTACTGGCTGTGGAGGCGCGCACCGGACAACGCATTCTGCGTGGCGCCGCCACCGCACAGCAGGGCCGAGAAGCGGTGCGAGAGATCGCGGCAAGCGGCAGCGGCTTCATCAAGATCTGGGTGGATGATCGAGGCGGTGCGCAGGAAAAGATGCCGGCCGAGGTGTATCGCGCCATCGCTGACGAAGCGCGCCAGGCCGGCCTGAGGGTGCTCGTGCATCAGCAGGCCGCCGACGACATGCCCGGACTCATCGAGGCGGGCATCAGCGGCTTCCTGCATGGGCGCATCGGTCCGGAACTGGACGAGACGATGGCTGCTGCCATGGCGCAGCGCGACATCTTCCTGGTGCCCAATCTGGGCCTGAGTGAGCTGCGCTGGGAGCGCCTGGCCGATGACCCGTTCCTGACCGAGCTGTTGCCGGCGGGCGTCGTGCAACGCATCGGGCAGGCCTTCGACGCGCGCTCACCGGCAGGCCCCTCGGCGAGCTACGAGCAGGACCTGCGCGAGGGCATGGCCCGCCTGCAGGCGGCGGGCGTGGACATCGTGCTGGGCACCGATGCGGGTGCAGTGCGCGATCATTTCTTCGGCTATGCGGGGCACCGTGAACTGGAGATCTTCGTGCGCCTGGGCATGACCCCGCTGCAGGCCATCAGCGCCGCCACCGGCCTGGCCGCGCAGCATCTCGGTCTGACAGACATGGGCACGCTCGCGGCCGGCAAACGCGCAGACTTCGTGGTGCTCGACGCCAGCCCGCTGGCCGACATCCGCAACACGCGACGCATCCACCGCGTGTTCCTGGGTGGCGAGGCGTTTGATCGTGAGGCGTTTCGGCAGGCTGCGCAGTGAGTGCCGGTGCGGGGCTTCGCGCGGCCCCTTGAGTCTAGTCAATCCGAGGAGAGTCCAGCGACGTAACCCCGGCGGACATTCACTTTTCCCCCGCCCGCCGGGGACCTCGGAGAAACAATGAAAAACACTCGCCTGTTCGTGCGCGCCCTTGCGCTGATTTCCGCCTCCACGTTGGTCGCATGCGCGTCCAGCAGCCCCGCCTCCTCAGCCGCCAATGGCGCCTGGGACTTCAAGATGACCAGCCCTTTTGGCGAACTCGCTGCCGATGTCTCGATGCAGGCCGTCGGTGGCGAACTCTCCGGCAGTTTCGATCTGGGCGGCGGCCGCGTCTGGCCCATCGAGAATGGCACGATTGCGGACAATCAACTCAGCTTCCGCCTGACGCGCGACGGCTCGCCCATGGTCTACGAGATGAGTGGCACCGTGGAAGGGGGCAGCGTCAGCGGTCTCGCCAAGGCCATGGGTATGGAAGCGCCTTGGGCGATGACGAAGAAGCAGTAGGAGTCGCGCTGGCTCAGCCGAGATAACCGTGCTGAGCCAGTTGCACCGAGATACCATCCGGGTCGCGGAAATACAGCTGGTCGCCACCGCTGGTCCGGTTCGCCGGGTCGCGACTGATGTTGGCGCTCAGGCCGTGCTCCTGCAGCTTTGCCGCAAGAGCGTCCGCATCGTAATTGTCCACGCCGATGCACAGATGATGCATGGTGCCGGGATTGTTCAACTGATACAGACCCAGGAAACTCTCGCTGCCCAGACCCATGTTCAGGCCGCCGTTGGCGGGTCGGCTGATGATCTCCAGACCAAGCACGCGGCTGTAGAAATCGGCCGAGCGATTCACGTCGGCCACCGACAGCGACACATGGTTCATGGAGCGACCCAGCGCGACTGGCGCGGGCTGCTGCGCCGCCTTGGTGCCGCCCGCCAGCAGCAGGCCGGTCAGGCCCACCAGTGAACTCACCAGTTCGCGGCGGCTCAGGCTCTTCTGTTCATATTGCGTCACCAGCATCTCGATTTCGTTCAGCATCGGCCTTCCCCTTCTTGTTGATTGGCAATTGACTCGGCTGTGATGGCCGAGAATACTGTGCCCCGCTCATAACAAAAACAAACATTTTAGAAAGGCCCCGCATGCTGGTCTGGATCGAAAGTACCGCCGTCGCCCAATGGGTGAGCCTGTCGCTGTATGCCTACCCTCTGTTGTTGTGCGTGCACATCATCGGGCTTGCGGTGGTCGTTGGCATCTTCATGATGCGGGACCTGCGTCTGGCGGGCTGCTTCAAGGGCCTCGACCCGCTCGCCTTCCTGCCGCTTGGGCGCGTAGCCTGGCTGGGCTTCTTCTTCAACGCGCTGTCCGGCATTGCGCTCTTCACCTCGCAGGCTCAAACCTTCGCCGGCAACACGGCGTTTCTCATCAAGATTGCCTTCATTCTTGTCGGCATGATCCTGGCGGGGGTCATCGAGACACGCTTGCGCGCCGCGCAAAGGCAGGGTGTTGCAGCCGAGGATGATCGCTCCACACGCACCGTGGCCCTGTGCTCCCTGCTGACCTGGACGGGGGCGATCATCGCCGGCCGTCTCGTCGCCTATATCGTCTGAGGGAGCGCCGCATGCTGGAATCTCTGGTCTCGTTTGTCGACGGCAGTGCCCTGAATCAGTGGATCGTCGCCGCCTGGTGGATCTGGCCGGTATTCGAGATCGTGCACTTCTTCGGGCTCTCGCTGCTGCTGGGCGGCCTGCTGGTGATCGACCTGCGGCTGGCCGGGCACTGCCGGGGCTTCACGCCCGCTGCCACGCATGCGCTCATTCCCGTGGTGCTCGCCGGCTTTCTCTTGAACCTGCTCAGCGGCATCCTGTTCTTCTATGGTGATCCGGTGACCTATGCGGGCAATGCCGTGTTCCAGCTCAAGATGCTGCTGATCCTGCTGGCCGGACTGAACGCCGCGTTCTACTACTGGACGCTGCACGCACAAGTGCTCACCTGGACGGCCGACACGGTGCCGCCGCTCACGGCGAAAGTCGTGGCATATGCCTCACTGATGCTGTGGAGCGCGGTCATGCTCTGCGGCCGATTGATCCCTTACATCGGCGAGTATCTCGGCGCCGGTAATTGACCGAAACGATCCCAATCACGCGTACTGGAGAACCCCATGCAAACAAGACGTCTGTTCACTGCAGCCACCCTGGCCGCCTCCCTGGGAGTGGCCTTCATGATGACGCCCGTCATCGCCCATCATGCCAGTGGTCCGTTCTACGACCCGGATCGTCGCGTCGAGATCGAAGGCACCGTCAAGCGCTTCGTGTTCCGCAACCCCCACGCGTTTCTGTTCGTCGATGTGGCGGATGCCAGCGGCGCCATGACGGAATGGCAGATCGAACTCGGCGCGCCGGTCAGCCTGCAGCGCACCGGCTGGACGCCCGATTCCCTGCCACTTGGCATGGTGGTGAAAGTGTCCGGACAGCCCTCGCGCGCCGAAGGCTCCACCGGCATGTGCTGCGTGCGCATGACGCGTCAGGACGGCAGCCCTGTGCTCTCGGGCGGTCGCGTGGAAGAAGCGGTGCAGCCGCCCCGCTGAGCGGCCTTGCTGCACCCACGACCTCCAACAACAAGAACCTCTATCGGGAAGGAATGGATATGCCACACGACGACACAAGACCCGCGCTTGCGCGCACCACACTGCCCGCCCTGGCCCTGCTGGGGCTGATGAGTCTGCCCGCCGGCACACTGCTGGCGCAATCCGATGAGGCCGCGATTCCGGACCTCTCCGGCGTCTGGGACGGCGGTGGCCGCGCCCGGCCGGTGAACAGCGAGACAGTGCCCTGGACCACCGAGAATTTCCCCGTGCTCAACGAACGCGCCCTGGCCTATCAGGAAGTGTTCGAGGAGATCATCGCGCCCAAATACGATTGCCAGCCGGCCTCATCGCCCGCCATTCAGTACGACCCGTATCACATGCAGGTCACCCAGTGGCCCGACCGCGTGATGTTCCGCTACGAAAAGGACGACCAGCTGCGCACCGTCTGGCTGGATGGCCGCGTGCCCACCGCCGTGGATTTCAGCAATCAGGGCTTTTCGGTGGGCCGCTATGAAGACGGCGCGCTGATCGTGACCACCACGCACTTCCTGTTCGACATCACGGGCTTCGACGACTACAACGGCATTCCCTCCTCGGCGCAGAAAGTGGTGACAGAACGCTACTGGATGGAAGGCGAAGACCTGCACATCACCCTGACAGTGGAAGACCCGATGTTCCTGCGCGAGCCCGCCTCCTACAGCACGCGCTGGGTGCCCGCCGCGCCGGGCTACCAGATTGCCGCCTTCGGCTGCGACCCGGAATCCGCCCGCGCCTCCGTGCGCTTCTTCCCCTCGAGGTTCAAGTAAGCCTGCGTGGCCCGGGCCTCGGTGGCCCGGGCATTCTCGTGTGAGGTCAGGCCCGGCGCCAACGCGCTGGGCTGCCATGGGGCGCTTACACGGGATAAAGCCTCGGCAGCCAGCGCTCCACAGCCTCGGCCGGAAAGCCCAGGCGCACGGGAGCAAGCTTGTGGTCGGACACCAGATAGCCTTTCTCCAGTAGCGTGGTGAGCACCTCGCGGGCCGCACGTTCCTTGTAGCCGGTGATGGCCGCAGCCTGCCCGCGCTTGAACTCGCCCGCCATCCACGCCTCGCGCAGCAAGGCAAAACTGCCCTTGGGCAGCCGCTTCAGCGCCACCTCTTCCTGCACATGCAGGCTCATGCGAGTGAGAAAGCTGGCGCTGTCGAGCAGCTGCGCCATGAAGTCCACCTGGTCGATGGCGGTGCTGAGGAAAAAGCGGCAGAAACTCACAAGTTCCTCATGGCTCAGATTGCCGCGGCCATCCAGATCCCCCTTGCGGGGTGAGTCCGCTGCCATGAGCCGCGCCTTGTATTCTTGAACGTTGCGTGCGAGTCCGCGGGATACCGACCACAGACTGCTGCCGATGCCGATTTCCTGCAGCCACGCATGGGAGAACAGCCGCACCACGCGGCCGTTGCCGTCGAGGAACGGGTGAATCCACGCCAGCCGGTGATGGGACGCGGCAATGGCGATGACTTGCTGCACCTGCGACAGCCGCGCCGGATCATAGGCTTCTTCGAAGCGGCGCATGAAACGCTCCAGATTCCCGGCCAGCGGCGGAATATGCCGGCCCACCGCGACTTCGCGCTGCCTGAACTGCCCCGGTGTCACTTTCAAGCGCTCGCCGGTGTCGGGATTCTCCACCCACAGCAGTTCATCCGGCAGGCGCGAGCAGAATTCCTGATGCGCCCAGCGCATGAACTCCCCCGAGGGCTTGCTGGCGGGCGCCCTCCCAGAATCGATCAGCTGCTGCACCTCGATGTGCGCTCTGGCCTCGAGTTGCAGATTGCGCGTGGTGGTGTCTTTCGCGAAATCCCCCGACAGCGCCCTGTCGATGTCGCGCGGGTGAGTGTCGTGCCCTTCGATCAAGTTGCTGTAGTAGCAATTCATCGAGCGCACCAGCGTGCCGATGGACTGCCGCACAGCGGCGGGCATCGCACCAGCGAGCGCGCCGCTTTTCCTGGCAAGCACCATGGCAAGGTCCTCCAGCTCCTTGTTTCCAAGGGCGGGGAGCATGGGTTCCATCAGGGCGGTGGGTTCGGACTTCATGGGTTATGTGCCGATCAAAATGCCGATCAAGGATGACAATAAAACAATTAATATCAGCTAATTAGATTTATTGAAAGCTGAAATGTGACCAATAAGTGCCGATTCTGGTGCCGCAGGGGGATGGAGGGGGTTCGAGCGCTGTGCAGTGCCGGCTCGTCAAGCGCCAGGCCTGCCTGTACTTCCTGTAAAGTCAGCGGGAAGGAGATCGGACACGGTATCCGCAACACCTTGTGGCCGCGGCCTGGAATCCGGACTGACGAACCGGGCGAGCTTGAACATGCGCTGCTTGGAATGGGGAAGGCAAGGGAGACCTCCCAGTCTCCCTTGCCCGGGTATGCGAGCGGTATTGCCTGCTCGCAAGAGACATCGTCAAACACTCAATTGCCGGGTCTCCATTCGATCGACACCCAGTAACGGCGGCCAAACGGGTCCTGGAGTCGGCTCTCGAAACCAGCACCCACGCCCAGCTCCGGTGTTGGTTGTGGCATTGTGTTGAACATGTTGGTCAAGCCAGCACTCAGGATGATCTCGCTGTCCCAGTACTGATCGAAGGTATAGGAGTACTGCGCATTCCAGATATCCTGTCCAAAAATCTTGCGTGGCGCAGTGAAGCCCTGGCTGTAGCGGTCGACCAGCACGTTGTCCCAGATGACGCTGGTGTAGAAATTGCCTGTCACACTGGCGCTGTGCTTGTCACGGAACCAATTCAACATCAGCGTGCCTTTGTATTCCGGCAAGGGCGGCACGATGGACGTATTGGCATTCTGACGACCATTGGCATCCTTGGTTCCGCCGGTCAGATCCGCATACTCGTAGTTCAGGAAATGTGACAAGGTCAGGGTGGACTGGAACGTGCCCCACGCGTCGGTCTCATAGGTGTAGCGAGCGCGCGCATCGAGCAGATCGATCCAGAGCGAGCTGATATTGGCTGACTGGCGAATCACTCGGATCACGCGCTGGGTGGCCGGATCCCGCCACACGATCTGCTGGTTCTCAGGTTTTGCCAGCCACTGATTGGCGAGCAAGCGCGTGGGGGAGCCCGGTGTCTTGACATACTGTTCCTTCGTCAAGCCATTCTCACTGAGAAAGCGCCCGAACTCGGAATTCACAGTGTCGTCGTTGGTCAGCGCGCGAATGCGGTCCACATAGTCCACTTTCTGGTAGTCCAGACTGATGCTCAGGCCTTCGAGGGTGCCGTCAGGCTCCCACGTGAACCCGAAATTCGTGGTTTCCGAAGTTTCAGGCACCAGATTGGGGTTGCCAGCGAGACAGGTGGTGCCGCCCGTCAGGTCGATTGGCGTGAAGGGATCCGAACCCGAGAACAATTCCGTGCAGTTGGAGTTTGGATCAAAGGGGCGAATGCTGAGCGCAGTCGGGGCCAGGAAGCTCTCGCCCCAGGATGCGCGCAAGGCCAGGGTAGGCATCGCCTCCCAGCGCAAGGCCACTTTCGGCGTCGTGGACTCCAGACCGAAGTCGGCGAACTGCTCGTGGCGCCCGGCCAGTTGCAAGGTCAAGGTCTCCAGGATCGGCACTTCCAGTTCCGCGAAAACCGCTTTCACCGCATTGGCGTAGTACTCGTCCTCCGGCAGGGTCGAGAAGATATTGCTGTTGTAATTCTGCCTCAGCATCGAATAGGGGTTGGCGAAGGTCCAGTTCTGCGTGTCGCGCCATTGGTAGCCTGTGGCCATCTGCACAGCTCCGGCCGGCACATCAAACAACTCACCCGTCGCCACAATCTCGCCTATCTCCAGAATGTCGCGCGCCGTGGTGCCATTGTTCGGCTGAAACAACCAATCCACCAATTCCAGTGAGTTCTCGGTGACACCCTTCACGAAGAAGGGTGAGCGGCTGTCGGCGGAGCCAAAGGGGTTGAACCACTCGTTCCCATTCGGTCCGCCCTTGCCGATCAGCGCAAGTTGCAGGCGGGGGAGGCTCAGCGTGACGCTTTTGCGATTGGACTGGCGATTCTCTTGTCGGGAGTAATAGGCCGTTGCGGTCCAGGTCTCGCTCAGGTCGAAGTAGGCCGCCAGCTTCCAACGGTCGGCATATTCGCGGTTCTCCGAAAGCAGCGCGCCGGTGGATCGTTCCAGATGACTGTGCCATGTCGCGTTGGCCGTGAAGGGACGCCAGTCATAGGGCACGACATCGAAACCAAACGGGTTGGCTGGATGGGAGGCCGGGATGAAGATGGCGCCTCGGTTGTTCTCCGATACCGCGGTGGATGTGCTGCCGCGATTGGTGCGCAGGCGGAAGTTCAGCATGGTCTGGAATTCGAGGCGCGCCCAGTCAGTGGCCTGCCAGGTCACGTTCGAGTACAGGTTCTGCTCTTCGATCTCAGCGGCGTAGGCGTGCACCTTGGAGTAGTTGTAGCGGCAGGTGGCCGTCGTGGCCGCCGAGGCGATGGGCGTTCGGACCCCGGACGGCGTGTTGTGTGCCACCGTGAGGTCCTCAAGACCCTGATTGAAGGTTCCACAACTGGGGTCGATGCGGCTTGGTGCCACCACTGTACCGCCGTGTCCGCCGCCGATGTTGGCCCTGCCATTGTTGACGCGCCTGAAATTGCCAGGGTTGCCCGAGGTTGACGAACCATCGGCCATGCGCCATGCATCCGGGCGTTCGAAAGGCATCAAGGAGGTCTTCTTCGTGAACTCGTAGGCACCTACCCAGTTCACGCCGTTATCGAAGGACTTGCCCGCCATGAAGGAAATCGCAGGCTCTTCCATATCCGCATTCTCTGTTCGCGAATAGTAGGCACGTGCCCGGAAACCATCGAATTCCTTGATGGGCAGCATGTTCACCACGCCCGCCACCGCATCGGATCCGTACAGCGCGGAGCCTCCGTCCAACACCACTTCCATGCGCTGAGTGGCGATGTCAGGCAGCAGGGCCGTGATCGCGCTGCTCACCACACGCACGCCATCCATCAACACCAGCGTGCTGTTTTCTCCCAGGCCGCGCAGATTGAACTGCGTGCCATTGGAGGTCTGCGCGCCGTCTGCCGAGCCCAGGACGTTGTTGACCACATTGGTGTTCTGGGTATACGTCAGGTTGCGCACATACTGCGCCATGGTGGGTGCGCCCGAGGTATAGAAGTCTTCCTGCGTGACCGTGTCGATCGGCGAGGCTCCCGTGAATTTGCTGTTGCGTATGTAGGAGCCTGTGACGACGACTTCTTCCACTTCGGGATCGGTTTGTGCCTGGACGGCGAAAGGGAGAGCGAGGGAGGCACTCAAACAGCCATGGATCAGGTGACGGAGTTGCCCCCGCCGGGTGAATTTCAGCATTTTTCATCTCCAGTTTTGGCCTTCACTGCAAAGACAATGGATGGCCTTTATTATTGATGTGACAAGAGTGTGGAGCTTGCCAAGGCACTACTTGATTATCACTGGAGAACGACATGCAAGACGCAAATCCCATACTTCGATATAGAACCACTACGCCATGTGCGTCGCCATAGCACCAAAAATTCAGGAGAGAAGCAAGGGGGATTCCTTTCGAGTTGAATAGTCCAGGAGTTCCAGAAGGGTCAAGCCATCATCAAGAATGCAAGCCCCAATGATGCAAGGCTGCACTCCCCTCACACACTGAACACCGGCGCAAACCCTCCCCCAGGCGTGCGGAAGTTCGTCGTCTGGCCCTGATAGAGGCGCGCGGCCGTCAGCAGCGTGTGGCCAGCGTAGGTGTATAGGCGGATGTCGGCCTTGCGCGCCTCCTTGCTGCCCGCAATCTCGATCATGCGTTCACTGGGTGGCGCGAATTCCTGCGCCACGTAGCCGCCCTTGACGATGTCCTCCCACGTGCCGCGTGTCAGCTTGTCGCCGCGATACACGGCCTTGCCACCGTAACCTGCAGCGGGCTTGAAGAAGAGCTGCTTGCGCCGGGCCCAGAGTGACTCAGCCTTATCCGCGGTGACCACTTCGGTTTTCAGGACATTGCCCAGCGCCGCGAGTGCGGCGTCGTCAACGCCCCAGCTGGCGAGCAGCTCGCGGTCCGACAGCAGAATCAGATTGCGCTTGTCGGCAAACAGCGCGTGCACGCCAGGGTGAGGGGTCAGAACGACGGCATTGTCCAGCGCTGCCTGGCGCAAGGCGGCGTGCGCGGCCTCGTCGAGCGCGAAATCCACCAGGCGGTTGTAGACCAGGTCGACGGGCTGGCCATCGGCTCGCAGCGACTTGCCATCGTAGTCCAGCGCGGCAGCGTCCACGATCACGGCGTCCACGCCCTGCCGCGCGAAGAAATCCCGCGCCAGCTGGAACTCGGGGTAGAGATACTGTTCCTCGGGTTTGTCGTCGACGATGGCCACGCGCGTCGGGGTGCCGGTGCGCCCCGCGAGATGCCACTCATTGAGAAACATGTTCCAGAATGCGGTGTCGAACGCCTCGGCATCGCGCTGCAGCGTCATGCAGGCTTCCATCTCCACGCAGCACGCGCGTTGCGCATTGGCCAGCACCGCATTCAGAAAGGCGCCGCCGGCATTGGTGTTGATCTCGATCAGGCGCGGCCCGTGGGCGGAAAGATGAAAGTCGTAGCCCATGAACACGCCAAGCGGCCCGAAGCGATGTTGCGCAATGGCCGGTGACTGCGCGGCAATCCGCGCCTGATACTGCGGCAGGCGCGCCACTGCTTCGATGGCCTGGACGGTGGCCTGCATCTGGCTCAGCAGGTCGGAGGCCAGGAACATTGGCGCATTGGAAAACAGATTAGGCCGCGCATCGATCAGCGCCTGAGTGAGGGTGTTGCCGGAGTCGCGCAGCAGGGCAGCGTGCAAAGCGGGCCGATCGAGCGTGATGCAGAAGCAGTCCTTGTTCAGCGCCTCGGCGACGGATTGCGCGAGAGACGACGGAGAGGGCGATGAGTTCATGGTGCAAGGCCGGTGGTTCGGGGGAAGTCCCTTGGTGTCACTGTATGCGCCCGGTCAGGTGGGGTTTCAAGCGTGGGGGTCGAATGCTTCAGCGGGCTACGCGAGTAGCTGCACAACACTAAAAGCTAATTGGCGTACAGCACTAAAAGCTAATTTTGGCGTAAACCTAACTGTTCTAGTTACACCGTAGATCTGATTCTTCCAACCCTGAGTGTATGCCCATATAGCTAAATCCGACCGAGACCGAACCAGTTCCGATGGTCACGAGTGGAAGCCAACTGGCATCAGCCGTGAACTATCGGTATTTTAGGCAGCG
>JACCDP010520716.1_pt1 | contig 16031 bp, 14 predicted proteins | sample 7445841 | NCBI WGS metagenome assembly JACCDP01 (sample SAMN15323441, study PRJNA562643) | freshwater metagenome | isolation source: river surface water | place: USA:Blue River Watershed | collected 2017-08-17 | reverse complement strand
GATGGTAGCCGTAGCGGCCCGCGTGAAGCAGCTGCACCACGATGCGGCCGCCCTCGGCGTGCACCGCCTGGGTCACCTTCCGATGGTTCGGTACGTCGAACGGTGAGTTCAGCGTTCCTCCGGCCGGCAGCAGCCAGCCCCGGCGGTTGGGCGAGATTCCACCCGTCACGATGAGCCCCACCCCGCCCCGCGCGCGCTCGGCGAAGTAGGCCGCCAGCTTGCCGTAGTTGTAGAAGCGGTCCTCGAGTCCGGTGTGCATCGACCCCATGACGACGCGGTTCTTGAGCGTCACCTCTCCGAGCATGATGGGCGAGAGCAGGTGCGGATAGGCCGTGGTCATGGTCGTTTTCTCGTTTCAGTCGTGAATCAAGCAGGAAGCAGCAACACGACGCCGGCCATGCGCTGGGCCTGGGCGCGCGCCCACGGCAGAGCAAGCCGGGCCGCCGCCCGAATGGCGAGGCCGAACGGCGGCTCCCGGCGAAGCCGAAGCGCCTCGGCGAGGAGTGGACGGTAGTTCCCCACACGCCAGCCAAGCGGCACGAAGAAGCCCTTCAGATCGCGCACCGCGAACTGAAGCCGCGCCTCGCCCAAGGCCTTGCGCCATGCCCGCTCCAGCACCCTGACCACCTCGGGCGCGAAGTGATCGAACAGCCAGCCCCGGAAGCTCGGCACTTCGCGAAGGTCGCGCGCGAGGAACTCGACGTCGGTCACCTTGAGATAGATGAGCAGTCCTTCGGTCACGACCAGCAGCCGCTTCGAATCGTTCCCGATCCGATGAAACAGGGCCCGGCGCGCCTTCACGTCGGACAGGTCGCATCCCACCCGCTCGAGGAGGCAGGCCGGCTTCGCATCGGCGACGAGCCGCTCCTTCGCAGTGATCATCGTCGGAAAATCGACCTCCACCCAGCGCAGCGACGACGGCAGCGGCAGCCGGAATGGCCGCATGTCCAGTCCGGCCGCGAGGTTCAGAACGCAGTCGACGCCGCCGGCCACCTGCTCGAGGATCATCTCGTCCAGCACCTGCGTGCGGACGACGATGCTCCAGCCTGCCGACTTTCCGCCCGGCAGCTGCGCCACCATCTCCTCGCCGCGTCGGCCCGCAAGCCGCCTCGCGAAGGGGTCGGAGAAGAGCGCGTCCGGCCGCTCGCTCTCGAGGGCGCGATACATCGCCACCCAGCGGGCGGTGTCACCGATGTCGGCTTCATGCCGGTCAGCCATGCGGCGGTTATAGGCGAACGGCGGTCTCTGCGGCGGACCTGTCGCACGGGTCCGGAACGCGCGTTGACAGCCCTCCTACCCGGCGGCACACTGCGCGCCGTTTCGCCGCAATTTTCCGCGGCTTTCAACGAGGCGACGCGCCATGGCCTACCCCAGCGACCGGCACTACACCAAGGACCACGAGTGGGCGAAGAGCGAGGGCGACGTCGTCGTCGTCGGCATCACCCACCACGCCCAGGACAGCCTGGGAGACATCGTCTTCGTCGACCTCACCGTGAAGCCGGGCGACACCGTCGAAGCCCATCAGGTCTTCGGCGCCGTCGAAAGCACCAAGGCGACGAGCGACCTCTTCTCGCCCGTCGGAGGGACCGTCGTCGAGGTGAATGGCGCCCTGTCGAGCGCGCCCGAGACCGTCAACACCGACCCTCACGGCGCGGCCTGGATGCTGAAGCTCAAGCCGTCGAATCCGGCCGAGTTGACCCGGCTCTTCGACGCCGCCCGGTACGACGAGTTCGTCGCCAAGAGCGGCCACTAGCGTCCGCGCACCACGCTGCCGTGCGAAGCAGCGCTGGTGAGGTTATGAGCGTCGTCGGCTCGGGCGACCGGCAGCTGCCGGCGTCTCGAAAGGATCACCATCGATGCGCTACCTGCCCCACACACCGGACGACGTCCAGACGATGCTCGCCACCATCGGCGCCCGCTCCGTCGATGCGCTGTTCACGTCCATTCCGAAGGACGTGAGCCTGCAGCGGCCGCTCGCGCTGCCGCCCGCGCTGGACGAGGCGCAGCTGATGGCGGAACTGGAGGCGCTGGCCGCGAAGAACCACAGCGCGCCGCCGTTCCTCGGCGCGGGCGCCTACCCGCACCACGTCCCGGCGGTGGTCGACCAGCTGCTGCTGCGCAGCGAGTTCTACACGGCCTACACGCCGTACCAGCCCGAGATCGCGCAAGGCACGCTCCAGGCCATCTTCGAGTTCCAGACGATGGTGGCGCTGCTGACGGGCTGCGAGGTGGCGAATGCCTCGATGTACGACGGCGCGACCGCATCCGCTGAAGCCGCGCTCATGGCGCTCCGGCTCGGCAAAGGGGCTCGGGAGATCGTCGTCGCGCGCAGCCTGCATCCCGAGTACCGGCGCACCATCCGCACCTACCTGCAGAGCCTCGGGGTCAACCTCGTCGAGGTCGGCTACGGGAAGGACGGCCGCATCGACCCGGCCGCCCTCGAGAAGGCCCTCGCGAACAAGCCCGCTGCCTTCATCTGCGGATATCCGAACTTCTTCGGCGTCGTCGAGGACCTCGCAGCCATCGGGGCGATGACCCGCGCGCAAGGCACCCTCCTCGTCACCGCCACACAGGAGTCGCTCGCGCTGGGACTCGTGCAGGCGCCGGGCGCACTCGGCGCCGACATCGCCGTTGGAGAGATGCAGTCTTTCGGCAACGGCATCAGCTTCGGCGGCCCCGGTCTCGGCTTCTTCGCCACGCGTGAAGCGTTCGTCCGCGCCATGCCCGGCCGCCTCTGCGGCGCGACCGTCGACAAGAACGGCAAGCGCGGCTTCGTGCTGACCCTCTCGACGCGCGAGCAGCACATCCGCCGCGAGAAGGCCACGTCGAACATCTGCAGCAACCACGCGCTCTGCGCCCTCGCGGCGACGATCCACCTCTCGGTGCTGGGCAGGCGCGGCCTCCACGAGCTGGCCGTGCTGAACTACCGGCGGGCGCGCTACCTCCGTGAAGCGCTTGCGGCCCGAGGCATCGGCGCCAGCTTCACCGGACCGGTCTTCAACGAATTCGTCGCGAACGTTCCCGGCGCCCGCCGTGCTCACGCGCGGGCTGCAGCAGCCGGCATCGTCGCGGGTCTACCGCTCGGTGCCGAGTTCGGTGACCTCGGCGACGGCCTCCTCCTCTGCGCCACCGAACTGCACACCCGCGAGCAGATCGATCGCCTGGTCGACATCCTCGCCGACCAACGTCCGGACTGACGGGAGAGACCATGACCACCGCGACCGCCACCGCCGTCCAGGGCATTCTCCGGGTCGAACCGCTGATCTTCGAGGGAGGCTCGCCGGGCCGAAGCGGCGCCAGCCTTCCCAAGGCGGGCGTTCCCGAATACGACCCGTCCACCGAACTGGGCGGCCTCCTGCGCGGCCCCATCGACGGGATGCCCCAGCACTCCGAGCCGGACGTGATGCGCCACTTCGTGCGCCTGTCGCAGCTCAACTACGGCATCGACCTCGGCTTCTATCCGCTGGGCTCGTGCACCATGAAGTACAACCCGAAGGTGAACGAGGCCGCCGCACGCCTCCCCGGCTTCACCCGCCTGCATCCCTACGCGCCGCCCGAAATGGCCCAGGGCGCGCTTCAGCTCATGCACGAGCTGCAGGAGATGCTCTCGGAGATCGGCGGCTTCGCGGCCACGACGCTCCAGCCGGCCGCCGGCGCACACGGCGAGCTCACCGGCCTCATGATGATCCGCGCCTACCACGCAGCCCGTGGCGAACCGCGCAGCAAGGTCCTCGTCGCAGAGACGGCCCACGGCACCAACGCCGCCTCCAGCGCCCTCTGCGGCTACTCGGTCGTGCCGGTGAAGATCCGCCCCGACGGCATGCTGCACCCGGAGGACGTGCGCAAGCTGATGGGACCCGACGTCGCCGCCGTGATGGTGACGAACCCCAACACGCTCGGCATCTTCGAGTGGCACATCAAGGAGATCGCCGAGATCTGCCATCAGCACGGCGCGCTGCTCTACGGCGACGGCGCAAACATGAACGCGCTGCTCGGTCGCGCGCGCCCCGGCGACATGGGCATCGACGTCATGCAGTACAACCTCCACAAGACCTTCACGACCCCGCACGGCGGCGGCGGACCCGGCTCGGGACCGGTCGGCGTCAGCGCCGCTCTGGTGCCGTTCCTGCCGGTGCCGCTCGTCACGAAGACAGACGACGGCACCTACGCCCTCGAGTTCGATCGCCCGCAAAGCATCGGCCGCCTCCGGACCTTCTGGGGCAACTACGGCATGTTCGTTCGGGCGTGGACCTACATCCGCGAGAACGGTCCCGAAGGGCTGCGCGCCGTCAGCAGCCACGCGGTGCTCAACGCGAACTACCTGCGCGCCCTGCTCGAGGAGACCTACCACCTCCCCTACCAGACCTCGGTACTGCACGAGGTCGTCTTCTCCGACCGCGACCAGAAGAAGCATGGCGTCACGGCGATGGACATCGCGAAGCGGCTCGTCGACATGGGCGTTCATCCGCCCACCGTCTACTTCCCGCTCGTCGTCGCCGGCGCCCTGATGATGGAGCCGACCGAGACAGAGTCGAAGGAGACCCTCGACGCCTTCGCAGGCATGCTGAAGACGATCGCTGCCGAGGCCGAAGCAAATCCGGCGGCGGTTCAGGCAGCGCCCACCATGACGCACCTGTCGCGCCTCGACGAGACCCGGGCCGCGCGGTTCCCCGTGCTGCGATGGAAGCCCGGCTTCGACCTCGACGCGATGCAGGGTGGCACAAAGGCTGTGGCGGGCTAGCCCGGTGGCCGACCGACACATCGACCTCTGTGGACTGCTCTGCCCACTGACCTGGGCGCGCGTCCGTCGTGAACTCAACGCGATGTCACCGGGGCAGAGCCTCGAGGTGCTGTTGGACCACCGTCCCGCCGTGCCCGACATCCGGCGCAACGCCGACGCCATGGGCCACGACGTCGAAGCGGCGCTGGACCTCGGCAACGGTCGGTGGCGGATGCTGCTGCGCGCAGGCAACCCACTGGAATAGCTGGAGGATTCCGCTTCGGACGCCACTCGGAATGAGCCTCGCTCCGACGTCGGGATGGCTCCTTGACTGCAGTGCGGCGCGGAACGGCAGCGGAAGGAGAGCCCCGGGAGAGGGCCCGAACGCCCTCTAGGGCTCTGGCGGTTTGGCGAAGAAGGCGAGCACGCCGTCGACCACCGTCATCACGTCGTCGAACGCCCGCTTGCTCAGCGGCGACGACTCACCGGCGTACAGGCGCATCGATGAAAGGTCGACGGTCCCTTCGACCGGCAGCGCTGTCGCGAGGCCCGCGCAGCCGTCGATGGGCGCTGCCGTGAGCGCTCCCCCCGCATCGAACGAGTAGGCCGGCACCGTCAGCCCTTTTTCGAGCATCGCGGCGCGCATGCGGCAGGCCTCGCTCCGCGGCATCTCGGGGTGTGCGTCGCCGTGGACCAAGAACAGTGGGGTCATTCCAGCGTTGACCAGCCGCAGCGGCGACCGGCGCTCGAGCTGCCCGCCCTCGGTGGAGTCGACGGCCGCGATGCGGGCGAGGAGCACCTGCATGCGCTCCTTGCGGCCGTCGTCCGTCTCGATCGCCACCTGCTCCGTCAGCCAGGTGCGCCAGGAGGCAAGGTCGTAGAAGCCGTTGATGGCGAACGCGAACTTGATGCCTTCGTCGGCGGCAGCCATCTGAGCGGCGACGCAGGCCCCCCGCTCCTCGCCTCCGACAATGACCTTCGTCAAGTCGACGTCGTCTCGGCTGGACATCAGCGTGTAGAGCGCCCGGGCGTCGAGAAGCTCGTCGCCGCAGATGTCGACGTTGCCATCGGAACCATCCTCTCCCCGGAAGCTCGACGCCGCGAAGACGAAGCCTCGAGACGCCCACATCGCGCACAGCGGGCCGCGTCCGTCCCACTCGTCCTTCAGTCCATCGAAGCCGGCGTGCTGCCAGAGCATCAGCCCGTGTCGCCCCTCGGCCTTCGGCACGCACATCAGGCCGTAGATCGACTTCTTGTTCGAGCGGTACTTGAGGCGATACGCCTTGAAATCGAGCCCATCGTGGATCGGCAGGGCGAGGTCGAGCACGGCCTCCTCGACGGCATCGCTCCCGGAATCCGGGCTGTAACGCTGCGTGGGCAGCCCGTAACAGCCGACAAGCAAGGCAATGATGGCAACAGAGGTTGGGCGCATGGGTCCGATCTTATGCCACGGCGAACCGCGTTGTCGTGCCGCATCGCCACCGCTTGCGCCCTTCGGCGTGACGCCTATCATCCGCCCCTGCTTCGCGGCCCACACGGCCGCCGGGAGGTGTTTCTCATGGGTCTGTGGGATGCGCTCAAGGGAGAGGTTCGCCGTCAGTACATTGCCCGTCCGGACGTCGCGAAGGAGGCGATCGTCTACAAGCACCCCGACCAGAACATCCGCCGGGGCACGGAGCTGACGGTCGCCGCCGACGAGGTGGCGCTCTTCTTCCGGGATGGGCAGCCCCGTGGAACGCTTCCGCCTGGCCGCCACACGCTCGAGACCGAAAACACGCCGTTCCTTGGAATGCTGGTCGACGCCGCGACCGGGGGCAATGCGTTCCTCGCCGAGCTCTATTTCGTCACCACGCGCGAGCTGCCGGGCGTCAAGTTCGGCGGCCCCATCGGCGACCTGATGGACCCGCAGACCCAGCTGGTCGTCTCGACGACGGTCTTCGGTGAGTTCTCGGTCCGCGTCTCGGATCCGGGCGCCTTCGTGCTGGGCTTCGTTGGCCTCGGAAAAAAGACCAACGACGAGATTCTCGGATGGTTCAAGCAGCTGTTCCTGCGAACCATCAAGGACGCCGTCGCCGAGCTGATCGTCAAGCAGGGCTGGGCGCTCCTGCAGGTGACGAGCGGCGCCTTCACCGAGGAGATCGCCGCGGAGGTGCTCAAACGAGCCGAGGCCGCCGTCGCGAAGTACGGTCTCCAGATCGTCAACCTCGGCAACTTCCACGTCTCGATCAAGGAAGAGGACGCCGCAACGCTCAAGAAGTTCGCGAAGGACGCCGCCATGAGCCGCATGACCGGCGGCTACCAGAACTACGCCATGGGCGAGGCGATGATGTCGGGAAAGGGCGGCGGAGGCGGCGCAGGCGTCGAGATGATGGGCATGGTGATGGCCCAGCAGATGATGCAGCAGATGCGCGGCAACACGCCCGCCTTCGAGTCTCCGTTCGCTGCCCCGGCCCCCGCCGCTCCGGCAGCGTCCGCGGCCGCCACACCGGGTGCCCTCCCCGCTCCGCCGGCCGACGATGCGCGAACCCGACTCGCAAAGTTGAAGGCGCTGGCCGACGACGGCCTCATCACCGCCGAGGAATACGAAGCGCGCCGCAAGGAGATCCTCGCGACGCTCTGAACCCCCGGCGGCTCCAGCATTTTCGCGTCGGGTTTCCTGCTACGCTCCGGCGTGCTTGGAGGCGTGCGTGGCGCGGAGCGTGCTCATCATCGACGACGACGCGGTCCTGACCGACGGGTACCGCGCCGCCCTCGCCCTGCAGGGATGGGTCGCAGAGCTGCGGGTCCAGCCCGACCGAGCCCTCGAAGAGCTGGCGACGCGAAGCTTCGACGCCATCGTGGTCGACTCGCGTCCGGCCAAGACCCAGCCCCTGACCGTGGCGGAGCTGGTTCGCCGCACGCACGGAGGGCGAAGCGCGCCGATGGTCGTCACCACCCGCGCGGCCGGTGCACTGCACGAACAGCGCGAGGCGCTGGAGAGACTGCGCGCCGTCGACTTTCTCGAGAAGCCGATCACGCCCGAAGAGCTCGCAGCCCGCCTCCGCATTGCCCTCGGGCCTGCGCCCATCACCGAGCCCGAACCGCTTCGGGGTTCGCAGACTGCCGACGGCGGCACACCACCTTCGCTGCTGCCGACGTCGCCGACCCTCGTCCCGGTTGCTGCGTCGCTGCGGGGTGACCTTTCTGGAACGCCGTTTCACGCGATCTTCGCGCGCGCGGTCCGGGAGCGCGTCACCGGCCTGCTGACGGTGCGACGCGACAAGGTGAAGAAGTTCGTGACCTTCGCCGAGGGCCGTCCCGTCGGCATCCGCTCCAACCTGCTCGCGGATTGCCTCGGCCGGATTCTGACCAGGGCCGGCACCATCAGCGATGCCCAGTGCGCTCAGTCGCTCGAGCAGATGAAGGCGCTCGGGCTGCCGCAGGGGCGCACGCTCGTCGCGCTGGGATTGATCGACGAACGGCAGCTGGACGAAGCGCTCGAGGTGCAGCTCGCGCAGAAGTTCTTCGACCTGTTTTCCTGGAGCGAGGGCGACTTCACGCTCCACCCGCGAACCCCGGACGACGGCGCACAGACCCGCCTCGACTTGCCGGCGCTCCGCCTCATGTTCGAGGGCCTCGCGCGGTCGCGAACGGCCGAGCAGCTCTGGGCGCTGATCGGCCCAAGGGAGCTGGCCGTGAAGCTTCTGCCCGGCGGCCGTGAGGCACTGGCGACGCTGCCGAACGCGCGGGCGCTGACACCGCTGACCGCGAACCTCGATGGGCGCCTCCCGCTCTCGTCGCTCGTCGAGGCGAAGATGGTGCCGCCCGCACAGGCGCTGGCGCTGGTGGTCGCCCTGCGGGACCTGGGACTCGCGGAGCAGGTCATTCCGGTCCCCGGACCATGGGACGAGGCCCCTGCCCGCAGCCATCTGTCGCCGCGCGAGCGCATCGACCTGACCGCCCCTGGCGCCGCGGCCCGCCTCGAAGAGCGCATCGCCGCGATGATGATGGCCTCGCCTTATGTGGTTCTGGGCGTGCCCCGCTGCGCCACGTGGCGGGAGCTGATTCAGGCCCGAGACCGCGCGCTCGCCGAATGGCAGACGCCCGCAGGCGACTGCAGCCCCGAGGCGCGCGCACTCCTCGAGGAGCTTCGACGGCTCATACGGGCCGCCCACGACACGCTGTCGGATGATTCGAAGCGCAGCACCGTCGACGAGGCGACGCGCGAAACGCCCCTCGACCGCGCCGAACGGGTGCTGCGCTCCGACGAGACGTTCCGTGCCGGACGGGCCGCCTTCGACGGTGGCCGCTACGCAGAGGCCCGCGAGCACTTCCGCTCCGCAGCAGAAGCCTACGGAGAGGAGGCGGGCTACCACGCATGGCTCGGCCTCGCGACGTGGCAGGCGGAAGGGACGGCCGTCGCGGCCCAGCAGGCACTGGAGCATCTCGCCTATGCACGCGCGCTGCACCCCGCGCTGGGCGAGGCCATCACCTTCGAGGAGCACGTGAAGCGCCTTCAGGCCACTGGGCGTGGGTCGTGAGGTTCCCGTGCAGTCGCTGACCGCCCTTCACGAACAGCTGTCGCCGCTCGATCGCTTCGAAGCGCACATCGTCCGCCTCGCGCTCGCCCGGCCTGGCGCCATCCACCCGCGCGACGAAGCTGCGCTGCGCTACATCCTCTCGCTGGCACGCCTGACGGTCTTTCGCCTGCAAGACGGCACCGACGTTTTTCTGTCGGACCTGACGGACGAGCTTCGAACCCATGTGGCGGCGCGTCTGCGTGCCGCGCTCGGCATTCCGACGCCCGACCTGGCGGCCCTCTCCGGCGCGCTGACGACGCTGACGCCGATCGCGAAGGCCACACGTCAGCGGATCCTCGCTTCGCACCACGGACGCATCGACCCCGAAGCGCTCGAACGAGAGCTGACTCAGCGCTCCCTCGTGCTGGCGTGCGGCGGCGGCGGCGGGGCGGGCTACGGCCATCTGGGTGCCTTCGCGCTGTTCGAGAGCGCAGGCCTTCGGCCGAGCCTTCTGGCGGGCGCGAGCATGGGCTCGATCCTCGGGCTGTTCCGGGCACGCTCCCTCCGCTTTGAAGTGTCGCAGGCGCCGAAACTCATGGCCGAGGTCGGCGCGCGCCACATCTTCCGGCCGTACAACGCCGAGTGCCGATGGACCTTGCCCAGCGCAGTTCGGCTCGCCTTGCGCGACGGCATCGGCCCCTACTTCGAATACGACGGGGTCCCGTTGCGGCTGCGGGACCTGCCCATTCCGCTGCTGATCACGGTGGGCGGCATCCGCAGAGATCTGCTCTCGAAGAAGGGCGCTTCTGAGTCGGCCGTCCCCCGCGCCACCGAACAGGGGCTCTTCACCCCGGCGGGCATCAAGGCCATGGCGACCGGGCTCGCCAGCACAGTGTCGGAACTCGCGCGTCGGCCGGACCTCCTGCGGAACATCGTGCTGGGCGAGTCGGACGAGACCCGCGAGTTCGACGTCATCGATGCGGTGGGCTTCTCGTCATCAGTGCCGGGCGTGCTGCACTACGAGTTGGGCCGCGACGCTCCCGGGGAGGTCGAGAGAATCGCCGCGCTGATGGAGTCCAACGGGCTGCTCTGGCTGACCGACGGCGGCGTCACCGACAACGTACCGGCCCGCACGGCGTGGCGCGCGGTGCAGCGGGGCCTCATCGGCACCAGGAACAGCTTCATCGTGGCGCTGGACGGCTTCTCGCCGCGCCTCAGCACGCCGCTCTGGTACCCGATTCAGGTCATCGCGCGCGAGAACGTGAAGCGCTCCATGCCCTACGCGCACCACTACCACGCGTTCAAGAAGACCCTCTCACCCGTGGAGCTGCTGCCGCAGGTCGCTCCGGTCATGGGCATCGTGGAGAGCGCCAAGGCAGAGCTTCTGGCCGATCTGCCGTTCATCCAGCGGATGATGGAGCCGCTCGCCGGCTACAGCGCACTCGCGTGAACCGCCTCACATTCTGTCGATGCCGGTGAGCGCCTCGCGCAGCACCTCGCGGGCGATGACGATGCGCTGAACCTCGCTCGTGCCTTCGTAGATGGTCGTCACGCGGGCGTCGCGGTAGTAGCGCTCGACGGCGTAGTCCTTCACGAAGCCGTAGCCGCCGTGGAGCTGCACCGCCTGCCCGACAGCCCGGTTCGCCGCTTCGGAGGCGAACAGCTTCGCCATCGACGCCTCGCGCGTGAAGGCGACGTCCGCCTCCTTGAGCGCCGCCGCGCGCAGCACGAGAAGCTCCGCCGCTGACGCCTCGGTGGCCATGTCGGCGATCTTCCACTGCGTCGCCTGGAAGTCGGCCAGGGGCTGACCGAAGGCCGTCCGCTCCTTCGCGTAGGCCGCGCTGGCCGCGAGTGCCGCTCGGATAAGCCCGACCGACTGCGCGCCGATTCCGATGCGTCCGCCGTCGAGCGCCGTCATCGCGATGCGAAAGCCCATGCCCTCGCCGCCCAGCAGCGCGCTCTTGGGCAGCTCGACGTCGTCGAAGGAGAGCGCCGTGGTGTTCGACGCTCGCAGGCCCATCTTGTCTTCGGCCTTGCCGACGACGACTCCGGGCGCCGTGGAGGGCACGAGGAAGGCGCTGATGCCCTTGTTTCCGGCGCCGCTCGTCCGCGCCCAGGCGATGAAGACGCCGGCGTGGGCGCCGGAGGTGATCCACTGCTTGCTGCCCCGAAGGACCCATCGGTCACCCTTCAGCGTGGCGGTCGTGCGCATCGCCCCCGGGTCGGAGCCGGCATGCGGCTCCGAGAGCGCAAAGGAGCCGGCCACCAGCGAGCCGTCGCACAGGCGCGGCACGTACTCGGCGGACTGCGCCGCGGTTCCGAACTTGACGATCGTCTCCGCCACCATGTTGGTCACGGCCATCGTCACGGAGGTCGCAGCATCGGCCTCGGCGATCTCCATCATGGCGAGCGCATAGGAGACCGTGCCCGCGGCGGTGCCGCCAAGCTCGGCCGGAACATTCACGCCCATCAGCCCGAGCGCAGCCATTTCGGCGAGGAGGTCGGTCGGGAAGCGCTCATGCGCGTCGTTCTCGCGCGCCACCGGCGCGATGCGGCGCCGAGCGAAGTCGCGCGCGAGGTCACGCACCGCCGTCTGGGTCTCGTTGAGTTCGAAGAAGGACATGACGCACTCCGCAGGCGTGAGGCCGCTGCCGAGCCCTTCTAAGCGAGCGACTTCAGGCCTGCAAGCCGCGCAGGGTCCTCTCCGGGCGCCTCCTCCGCCTCGTCCGGGTGCGCGCGGCGATAGGTCTCGACGAGGTCTGCCGTCGACAGGTGCGTGTAGACCTGGGTCGTCGACAACGAAGCGTGGCCGAGCAGCTCCTGAATGACGCGCAGATCAGCGCCGTGATCCAGCAGGTGCGTCGCGAACGAGTGGCGCAGCGTGTGAGGCGTCGCACGACGCGAGACCCCTGCCGCCAGCGCCCGCCGCGTGACGATCGTCTGGAATGAGCGCGTCGTCAGGCCTGTTCCGCCGGCGTTCACGAAGAGACGCCGCTCGCCGGCCTGGGCGACACCCTCCCGCAGGGCGAGCCAGCGTTGAAGCGCCTCTGAAGCGGCCTCGCCGAAAACCACGACGCGGCTCTTCCCGCCCTTGCCCAGAACCGTTGCCTCACGCGTGCCGAGGCGCAGCGCATCGATCGTCAGGCCGCACACCTCGCTCGCGCGGAGCCCAGCACCGTAGGCGAGCTCGCACATCGCCGCATCGCGCACCGTCCGCCACTCGGGCCCCTGCTCGGGCGTCGTGACGAGCCCGGCGGCATCGGCCTCGTCCAGCGCACCCGGCAGCGGCTTGCGCTGCTTCGGCGGCCGCACCATCCGCGCGGGGTTCTGCTCCACCTCGCCGAGCGAAAGCCTCCACGAATAGAATGAACGGATCGCCGACAGCTTCCGGGCCATGGTCCGTGGGTCGTCGAGGCCGAAGCGGATCGAGAGGAACGCACGCACGTCCGAAGGCTTCGCCGCGTCGGGCGTGCTCGCTCTTCCAGCCAGCTGCTCGAGGAAGGGACGCAGGTCCGAGACGTAGGCGCGGGCGGTCGCCTCCGAGGCGCGTCGCACGGCGCGCAGGTGCCGGTCGAACGCGTCGAGAAGCTGCTCGGCAACGGAGGTCGTGGGCATCGTGGGCATCGTGGGCATCGTGGCTCCGCGGTCGAAGCGACGCCAGTTTTGTCGGGTTTTCCGTGCAGTCGGCCCCACGAGAACGCTGCCGAGGACTATTCTTTCGCCCTTCAAGCAGCGCCGGGGTGGGCATGTCCGAAGAGTCGATCCAGTCACGCGTCGACCGTCTCGAGCTCCCGTTCAACGCCTACGGCGTCGACCCATACGGCATCTCGAAGCGCCACCTCGTCATCGGCCTGACGGCGCTCGCTGCGGCATACCGCCGCTACTTTCACGTGCGGTCGGTCGGCGTCGAGCATGTGCCGGCCCGAGGCCGCGCCATGCTCATCGGCAACCACTCGGGCGGGGTCGCCATCGACGGAGCGATGGTCATCGCCTCGATGTTCCTCGAGATGAACCCGCCGCGCCTCGCCCAGGGCATGGCCGAGAAGTTCATCAATCGCCTGCCGTTCGCCTCCAACTGGACCGCTCGCACCGGTCAGTTCACGGGCCTCCCGGAGACGGCCGAGAGGCTGCTGCGCGACGAGCGCCTTCTGATGGTCTTCCCGGAGGGCGCCCGCGGCACCGCCAAGCTCTATAAGGATCGCTGGAGCCTCGTCGACTTCGGCACCGGCTTCATGCGGCTCGCAATGAAGACAGGCACCCCCATCGTCCCCTTCGGCTTCATCGGAGGGGGCGATGCCATCCCGACCGTCGCGAACCTCTACGGTCTCGGAAAGCTCGTCGGTGCGCCGTACATCCCGGTTACGCCGTACCTGCTGCCGCTGCCGCGCCCCGTCCCCCTCGAGGTCCACTACGGCCGTCCGATGCTGTTCGAGGGCACGGGCTCCGAGGACGACGAGGTCGTGGCGCGCAACGTCGAGCAGGTGAAGCAGGCGATCGCGCAGCTCATCGAAGAGGGTCGCGCGCACCGCAGGGACGGGCTCGCGAGGAGTGGCCGATGAAGGTGCTGATCCCGGGCATCGCCGGCGCCATCGCCCGGCAGGTGGCCCGCAGGCTCCACGCGCGCGGGCATCAGGTCGTCGGCCTCGACTCGCGTCCGTGGCCCGACGCGCCCCCCGAGATCGCGGTCCACAACGTCGACATCCGCAAGCGCGCCGCCGAGGAGGTGTTTCGACGCCACCGGCCCGACAGCGTGCTGCACATGGCGACCGTCAGCGGCTTCGCTGCCAGCGGCGAGGAGCGCTACCGCATCAACCTCGGCGGCACGCAGGCGGTCTTCGATCGATGCAACGACTGGGGCGTGAAGCACGTCGTCTTCGTCGGCCGCCACACCTACTACGGCGCCGGTCCCGACACGCCGCTCTACCATCACGAGAACGAGCCGCCGCAGGCGCTGTCGAGCTATCCCGAGCTGGCCGATCTCGTGGCCGCAGACCTCTACGCCGCGAACGCGCTCTGGCGAAGCCCCGCCATGACGACGACGGTGCTGCGGCTCGTCTACACCCTGGGGCCCTCGGGCAGCGGCACGCTCGCCAGCTTCCTCAAGGGCCGCGCCGTCCCGATGGTCATGGGCTACGACCCGCTCTTCCAGTTCCTCCACGAAGAGGACGCCGTCACCGCGCTGGTCGAGGCGGTCGAGCAGCGGCCGCGCGGCATCTTCAACGTCTGCGGGCCACAGCCGGTGCCGCTCTCCGTCATCGCGCGGGAGGTCGGGCGCCCGGTCGTTCCTTTGCCGGAGTTCCTCCTGTCGCTCGCGCTCGGCAGGGGCGGCCTGCCGAACCTCGCGCGCGGCGCGCTCGAACACGTCAAATATCCCATCGTCGTCGATGGAGAGGCGTTCCGGCAGGCGACGGGCTTCCATCACCAGTTCGACGAGGTGGTGACGCTGCGCGGCTTCGCGGCCACCTTCCCTCCCCCGCGGTAGCCGCGATGACCACCGCGACCGGAACAGTTGAGAGGGAACTCCCCCAGTCCTCGCGCACCGCCGTCACCTGGCGGGAGGCGCTGCGAATCGTCCTGCTCGCCTTCGTGTTCCGGGCCGCCTGCTACGCGGCGATGACCGCGGCGGCGCTCTGGAACGAGCTGCGTCCGGCCCCATCACTGCCGGATCTCGTCATCGCGCACGTGCCTTACGTCCCGTGGGTCGACCGCGTGAACTACGTCGCGTGGCTTCTTCTGTACGTTCCGCTGTCCGGTGCCCTGCTCTTCGTCGATCTCCGCCGCTGGGGCCGGTACATGGTCACCGGAGGCCTCGTGTCGCTTGCCCGCGGCTTCACCATCGCACTGACCGGGCTCGGACCGCCCGACCCTGCACACACCGGCGACGGCCTGATGGGACGTCCCCCGCTGACCGCCCTCCTCGACCTCTTGTCGCCCATCGACGTCTTCGCCCACGGCGCGGCGCGCACCTACCTGACGAAGGACCTCTTCTTCTCGGGCCACACCGCGACGACGTTCCTGCTCGTTCTCTACCTTTGGAATATTCCGAAGCTTCGCTGGGCGGCCCTCGCGGCTCACCTCGTCGTCGTCTCGACGGTGCTTCTCGGCCACCTGCACTACGGCATCGACATTGCGGGCGCTTACGCCGTGACCTTCGCGGTGTTCGCCGCGCGGGAGTGGCGCCCGAAGGCCCATTCAATGGACACTTTTCAATAGGCGCCCGTCAGTAGACCGTCATCAGCGTCGTGCCCGGGTACGCGTGCGCGAGGATCTCGTCGGCCGAGTCGCCCGAGGTGGCTTGACCGCGGGCGCACCACTGACACAGGCCGACGCCATGACCGAAGCCGCCTCCGCTGAAGACGAACGCGTCGCCCTTGCGGCTCACCTCGGCGTCCAGGCTGGGCAGCTCGCCGTAGCCGACAAGCCGCCGGAACTCGCCGGCCGGAAGGGTTCTTGAGCCTCCGCGCGTCGTGAGCTTCAGCGCCGCCATGCGGCCCGTGCCGGTCCGTGAGGCGACCTCGAGCTCGGTCAGCTCGTCGCCGACGACGCCCTGCTTGCGCAGCAGCGCCGAGACGGTGTCCCGCTGCAGCGTCACCGTCCAGGTGGCCCGCGGCGCCGCATCGCCCCCCTTGCACGAGGTCGGGACGAGGTACGGCTGCTTCGTGCCGAACGCCGCCTCGGCGCTCTCGGTCTTGCCACGGCAGGTCGAGAAGAAGAAGGCGTCGGCCAGCTCGCCGCCGTAGGTCACGACCATGCCGCGGGTCTTCTCTGCGGCGGCGCGCGTCCGTGCGTCCATCGCCTTCGCCCCCTTGTAG
>JACCDP010346282.1_pt1 | contig 16033 bp, 12 predicted proteins | sample 7445841 | NCBI WGS metagenome assembly JACCDP01 (sample SAMN15323441, study PRJNA562643) | freshwater metagenome | isolation source: river surface water | place: USA:Blue River Watershed | collected 2017-08-17 | reverse complement strand
TATTCGATTAAATTGATTTTTGAAGATGGTAAAACTCCTGATATTGACAAGAATTTCTTCATCGATTCACCTAGTGATATAACGACTAAAGTAGTATTTAAGAAAGGGAAAGGAAAGTTGCAGTTAGTGAGTATGTTGCCAACCAGTGGAGCGCTTCAAAATAATTCAGTGACATATCGTCCAAATGATACTTTTATTTATTCAGATCAACAAGCTATTACGACGAATCAAACTAATGTTGCTCCGATTAATGGAAATAGCAGAAATCAAACAGTTAATACGACAACAAATTCAAATCCTCAGAATTCAAATGGAAATACACAAGTGAATACAACAAACACAACAATAACTTCTGGGAATTCCCAATCAACTTCGTCTAATCAAAATACAACCGGTAACGTTAATATGAATATGGGGTTAAACATGAACGACCCGATGAATGGAAATTTAAACATGAATGTAAACATTGGTGGGATGAATGTTGTTCAAACAAACAGTTCTTCAACCACAACTACTACAACAACAAGTTCACAAACAATTAATGGGACTACAACTCATCAATCAGGATCAACAACCACACAAAATAATAACGGCAACGTTACCGTAATTACTTCCGGAATCCCTACAGAAACCGTAGGCACAACAACTGGAAATGTGAATTCTTCTTTAAACACGAATTTAATCAATCAAAACAACTCGAATAACGGATACAACGGTAATAAAAATTGCACGAAAACTTTGGTTGATTTTAATGGCTTCATGAAAGACTTGAAATCACAATCATTTGAGGATGATAAAATGGAAACAATCAACCTTGATCTTCAAAAAACATGTCTAACACATGCACAAGCCTATCAAATTATAGAGTCGTTGACATTTGAGGAAAATCGATTTGAAATCGCAAAATTCTTGTACGCAAGGACGCTTGACAAACAACTTTCAGAAAAAGGGATGTTGCCTTTATTTACCTTTGACAGCACCAAAATGGATTGGCGAGATTTTGTAAGGAATTATAAATAGACCCTTGACTTTTACCAATATAATTTTTAGAGATCCAATTTCAGAAAGAAAATTTCATTAAGATTCATAAATAGATTCCACAATCTAAATCACTTACCTTTTTTTACTTTGACACCTCCGTTGTTAATGCTCGGTGTTTTAGAGGGAGGGTTAGGTGTTTTTATCGAATCAGGATTCTTTTGAGGAAGGTTACTCTTTGGGGATTTAATTTCAAAATTGGTATTCGGATTAACCTTTTCATTTGATCCTTTGCCGTTTGATTTGGAATCAATATCCTTTCCAGCTGGCAACTTGTTTATTTCATTGGAATTTGGCTCAGCAATGGGCAATGGATTTGGATTCGCGTTTAAAATTCCCGAATTATTGTTGATTATTGGGTTTTTTAATTCAACGAGTTTAGCTCCTCTAGCTGGATTATTGACAACAGGAACTGGACTTGGGTTTATATCTAAGAAACCGTTATCGAATATACAACCAGGCATTTCGTCCGCTAGAACACCCATTTGTTCGCATCTTCGTCTTGAGGCGTCACGACGATCCGATGGTAAATCAGATACCAACATGTGCTCCCGAGGGAAGGTTCGATCTGTGAAACTAGCCGTTGAAGTGCCGCTGGCGTAATCGAATAATGTAGTTTGATCGTTGACTCTCCAATCTTCCGCGAAATCGCGTGTCAAAAAATTTAAATATTCTCGTTCAGCATATGCAGTAGCTTGTTGAAGAAGCGGATTCCCAAAAGATGAAAACGAAGCATAAACAGGACGTTGTCTATTCGAAGCTCTTCCGTTGAAGTCATCTTCCATAATTCCATTCGCATTGCCCAATAGACCTTCAAATTCACCCCGATCACAATCGAAGACTTCAACTGTCAAATTAACAAAACCCATTTGAGAGGATCGGCTTTCTACAATCACATTTTCACCAGTGGGCCATGAAACTGTATAGTATCTGCCATTGAGACTAAGGGTTCCCCCATTTGGAAGAAAATAAGTTCTTCCGTTTAATGATATTGGCTGCCCATTTAGTCTCCATGGACTAAAGTTTCCATCTGGTTTGTCCCCGCTGTAATAGCATAAACGGTCGCCCGCAACATTGAGTGCAACCGCCGTATTTAATGAGAAATTTCTATCTTGTGGACTCTGTCTCGCTTGTACTTCAAAGTGGTTTTTTGTTGATTTTGCAACTACAAATTCACCAACTGTTTGAAATGAATATGTCGCCTGATCAAAGGATTTAAGATGCGGGTCGCCATAACTTCTGCCAATTATAGTAGAACAAAAACTGTGATTAAAAATCATTTCCGCCGAATTCCATTGATAATTATATTGGGTGTTTCCTGTATTTCTTCCTTGTGAAATCGATTGACTAATGCTCCTACGTTGTTCAAGCGGAATCATCGTTACCATCTGATATGGAGTAAATTCCTCCGGAAATGTTCGATCTGGAATCGGTTTTTTGTCGGCGAGCGCTATAATAGAATTAGCCAACCATTCACCACGAATGTCATCCCAATTCATAAGCTCCTTTTTTATACTTGCGAATTCGATTTCAAAACTTGTTTGAGCCTTTAACGAGAAGTTTAAAGATAGAAAAGTAAGAACTACTATTACAGTAAAATTTTTCATAGAATGATTTCTTTTTGAATACCAACAATCGTTCCAAATTAATCGTTGAATTTATAACCAATTCCTTTTACAGTTGATATGTATTTGTCGCCTATTTTTTCTCGGAGTTTTCGTATGTGAACATCGATTGTACGGTCACCTACAACAATGTCTGACCCCCAAACTGTTTCTAAAATAACATCTCGTTTAAAGACATAATTTGGACGAGAACAAAGTAAAGCGAGCAATTCAAATTCCTTGCGTGGTAAATGAATTTCTTGTCCGTCTTTTACCATAACATATTTCTCGCGATTTATCTGAAATTCAATTGTTTCAACTTGATTAGGTTTTGTCGATTCTTTTCTTCGCAATAGTGCGTTAACTCGACTAATTAAAACTTTCGGCTTTACGGGTTTTGCTACATAATCATCACCCCCCGCTTCTAAGCCCGCTATTTGACTGTAATCCTCGTTTCGTGCCGTAAGAAAACAAATTAAAATGTCATTATTTTCCTCAGAAGATTTCAGATTCTCACAAACTTCAATGCCATCCATTTCCGGCATCATGACATCGAGCAGAATTAAGTCTGGTTTGCGGGTTTTAATTTTTTCAAGACAAACAACGCCGTTTTCACAAGTTGTAACTTGATGGCCACTCTTTTCAAGGTTATATTTTAGAAGTTCTCGTATGTCCTCATCGTCATCAACCACGAATATTGTTGCCATTCTTAATTTTTGAACAAAGATAAAGGGTTATGGATAATTCTCAAATTAATTAATTTGAAATTAAAAAAAACAATATTGTAAAAAATTTGGTTAAAAAAGATCTGTCTGTGAATATTTCAAACAAAAAAGTAGTATATTTGCACTGTAGTAGTAGGTTAGGTTGATACTGAGGGCTTTGGATGAAAATCTAAAGCCCTTGGTTTTTTCGTATATTTGGTCTTTAATATGAAAATCAAAATTCTACTTGTTGAGGACGATGTAAATTTAGGGTTGGTTGTTTCAGATCAATTGAATTCGGATGGATATGCGGTAACTCTCTGTTGTGATGGTGTAGAGGCTCTGCAACGATTTAATCAAGAAACTTTTCATTTGTGTATTTGTGATGTTATGATGCCAAAGAAAGATGGCTTTACATTCGCTAAAGATATTCGTCAATTAGACTCAGAAATACCAATTCTTTTTCTTTCCGCTAAATCGATGACAGAGGATAAAGTCGCTGGATTCAATGCTGGTGGAGATGATTACTTAACAAAACCTTTTAGTGTCGAGGAATTACAATTAAGGGTAAAAGCACTGCTTAAACGGGTTAATTTGAAGGTTGAGCAACCTGAAGAAAAAATAATTTCATTGGGCTGTTTTATCTTTGATGTTGAAAATTTCACACTTAAATCACAAACAGAATTAAAAAGCCTGACGAAGAAAGAAGCTCAAATACTTAAGATTTTATATAAATTCAAAAATCAGGTGATTCCGCGTGAGGTAATACTAAACGCCGTTTGGGGTCAAGATGACTATTTTGTTGGAAGAAGTTTGGATGTTTTTATTACCAAGTTGCGTAAATACTTAAAAGAAGAGCCGAAAATTCATATTTCTAATGTGCATGGTGTCGGCTTTAAATTTGAAATTCTAGAATGAGTCATTTTTTGCTCCATGTCGAAACCGCCACTAAAGTATGCTCAGTTGCTATATCACTTAATGGTCAGCGAGTAGCTTTAAAGGAAACCAATTCTGATCAATATATTCATGGTGAAAGTTTGAATTTGTTTATTGAAGAAGTGCTGTTTGATGCACAAATCGACATTCAAGATTTAAATGCCGTTTCAATTTCCAGTGGGCCCGGATCTTATACAGGCTTGCGAATAGGTGTATCCTCGGTTAAAGGTCTTTGTTATGGTTTGGGAATTCCCCTGATTTCTATTCCAACACTCGATGCTTTTTATACCTTGGCCAGAGAAAAGTACGCGAGAGAATCTATTTGTGTTATGCTCGATGCTAGAAGAATGGAAGTTTACAGTCAAATTTGGAATGACGATGGTGCCATTGTAAAGTCGCTTAGCGCGGATGTTTTAGATGAAAATTCATACATGGAATTTGATTCTTTCGTTTGCGTAGGTGATGGTGGCGAAAAAATGAGAGACCTTTGGTCCACTCGCTCCATTCATTTTGACTCGTCGCTAATACTGAGCGCAGAAGGGCAAATCAAGTTGGCGTATACTAAATTTTTAGCCAATGATTTTGTTGATGTTGCAGATTTTGTTCCACATTATCTCAAGGAATTTCAATCAACAGGTCAATCAAAATAAAGATTCTTTTTCCAAGAACTAATATTTTCACAACTATCTGAAACTAGAATTTCAATTGTAGCAGATTTTATTTCCGAATCCTTTCTAACATAAATTAAACGGTTCGTTTTTAAATCGTAATCCAAGGGTTGCCATTCGCCATTGACCAAAATATTGTAGTTGAAAATGTCTGTCTGACTGTCAATCACTTTCCAAATCAATTTATCGAAATGAATCAACGTATCACTCATTTTAAAATTTTCAGGTACGACTTTTGGCGAAGTAGTATCAATTTTGACGGTAAATTCGCCGAAAACTTTTGATTCGGCTATCAGTTTTTGATTTTCAATTTTAGTAAACAAGTAAGTGGTTTTTCCACTCGAAACAACTTGGATGTATTGTTTTTTAAGTTCAATATTTTTAATGGGCTCCATCGTCACTTTAAATGCCTTTTGAATGGTTATTTCTCCACTTCCGAATCGATTATTCTGAATCCCATTCATTTTTTTTATCGGTTCATAAAATGTAAAGGGCTCAATGTCAATTTCCATCTTTTCACTTCTATAATGATAACTTGAGTCAGGAATAAAATGAGTTTTCGATGAGTAAAAGCGTTCTGTTTTGTTAGGTATTTCTTTCGATGCGATAAGGGAAAAACGTAATTTTGAGGTGTTCTTTGAAACATCTTTTAGTATGATTTCAACATTGAGCGAATCCTTTGGATTTATTTTAAGGCTACCGATTTGTTCAAATTGGTAGATTTGTAGTGGGTTGTGTGCGGTTTTAAATAGCTTGTGAAAGCGCATTTTTGATTTTTTATATTCATCCAAATCCTGGTGACTATTTACATACCTTGAATCGTCAAATGAGATTCGATTGTAAATGGATTGAAATAACGTGTCATTCCCAACTAAACAACTATTTTCAAAGAGCCCAAAAGTGCCTGCGGTTCCAATTGGATCGGAACCTGATACCGCAAACGCTAATTGTCCATAATCAGGAATAAAATCCTTGGTTAAATTAATTTTGTTTCCCGGGATTGAATAACCATTTTTGGTTTTCTGTGAATGAATAATCATTGATTTTCCTGGAATTTGATATCCTTTTTCATCAACAGCATAAATTTTTATTGCTTGAATCACAGGGGGTGAATTGTCAGATATATAGAAACCATGGAGCAATGGGTTTAAACCGTGTTCTGTTTTCGTATCTCGTATCTCAAAATGCAAATGTGGCCCAGTTGAAGAGCCACTGTTACCTGAAAGTGCAATTTGTTCGCCTTTTTGAATTGGTAACTCATTTTTCCGCAATTTTAAATCGATATTATTGGAAAATGCTTCCACTTGAAATGGCTCAAGAAAATCCATTATTTTGTCTGAGAACGAGGAGCAATGTGCATAAACACTGGTAATTCCATTTGGGTGATCGATATATAAAACCCTACCATAGCCAGTGGGTGAAATTCGAATTTGCGATATGAATCCATCCGCAATGGAATGAATTGGAATTCCCTCTCTTTGGTTTGTCTTAAAATCTAGCCCCATATGAAAATGGTTGGGGCGGATATCACCAAAAATAGCGCTCAGTTGAAGCGGGATCCCTAATGGTGAATGATATTTTGAATCTATCGTTACATTTTGAGCCATTGATTTTGTACCAACAAAAAGAAAAATAGAAAAAAGACCAATGTAACGCATAGGCAAAGTTAAGCTTTCAAAAAAAACACAAAATACATTCCGAAAAATATTGTTCGTAATTATTACAATGTTAACTTTGTAAAAAGTCAATGAGCAATGACTGAGCAGATAGAAAAAAATATCGAACAAATTTTAGAGAAGGTCAAGGCGCTTCATCATGATTTACAAAATGAAAGATCAAGAAGCGAATCACTATCCTTGGAAATCGATAAAATGAAGTCGGAGCTTTTTACTGCTACAGAGCGTGAATTTATGTTGAATACTGAAATTGAAACGTTGAGGTCGGCATTGCAAATTGCAGAAAATAAAGTTGTTGAAGTTCCTGTTCAAACGCTTGGAAAGCGAGAGGAGGAAATCGAAGAACTTGTTAAAGAGATAGAATACTGTATAGAACAGCTGAAAAAATAGCAATGGGAAAAATTTCTATTAAAGTCTTGGTTGGTGGCAGAACTTATCCCTTAACCGTTTCGGAAAACGAACAGGAAAAGGTAATGAAAGCTGCTGAAGACATAAATAAAGGAATCGAACTTTTGCGCCAAAATTATGGTGTAAAGGACCCACAAGATTTATTGGCAATGACAGCACTGCAGCTTGTTTCTAAAGGACAATCGAGCACTCCAAAATCGGAAGTGGTCATGGTTCCTGCGGATTATAGCGATATTGAACTCGCATTGGAGAATTTATCCAAGCAAATTGACGAGTTGAAATAATCTTTAGCTTTTCTTCGCAACAACAATTACTTAATTTAAAAAAGTGATTTATGGTTGTAGTATGGATTATTGTTGGACTGATAGGTGGAGGAATTGGAACCTACGTTTTGCAACAAACGGCTTTAAAAACAAAAAGTCAAAAAATCGTTAAGGATGCTGAATTAGAAGCAGAAAACATTAAAAAAGATAGAATTCTTCAAGCAAAAGAAAAGTTTTTAAAGCTTAAAGAGGAACACGAAATAACGATAAAAGATCGCGAGCGTAAACTTCAGTCCAATGAAGATCGTGTTCGTGCAAAGGAAAAATCTTTCACCGATAAGTTGGAGCATTTAGGACGCAAGGAAAAGGAACTTGAGAAAATACAAGGTGATTTCGATGCTAAATTCCAAGCTCTTGATGTACGTTTACAGGAAGTTGATAAAATCCAACAAAAACGTGTTGCTGAACTTTCAAAAATCAGCAATATGAGTGTGGATGAAGCAAAAAACATGCTCATGGAAGCCTTAAAAGATGAGGCAAGAACTGCAGCTATGGCTTCAATAAAAGAGATAACTGAAGAAGCTAAACTCAATGCTAATAAAGAAGCACGTAAGATTGTAATTCAATCCATTCAGCGAGTTGCCACGGAGCAGGCTATTGAAAATGCGGTTTCAGTTTTTAACATTGAATCAGATGAGGTAAAAGGAAGAATTATCGGTCGTGAAGGCCGTAACATCCGTGCTTTGGAAGCTGCAACTGGTGTAGAAATTATTGTTGATGATACACCTGAGGCAATTATTCTTTCATGTTTTGATCCTGTGAGACGAGAAATCGCCCGTTTGTCTTTGCATCAATTGGTTTCTGATGGCCGTATTCATCCAGCGAGAATTGAGGAGGTTGTAGGTAAAACCAAGAAACAATTAGACGAAGAAATTGCCGAAACAGGTCGTAGAACATGTATAGACCTTGGAATTCATGGGCTTCATCCTGAATTGATGCGTATGGTTGGACGAATGAAGTTTCGTTCTTCTTATGGCCAAAATTTATTACAACACTCTCGTGAAGTAGCAAACCTTTGTGCAATCATGGCAGCAGAGCTTGGTTTAAATGTGAAATTGGCCAAACGAGCCGGTTTATTGCATGATATAGGAAAAGTTCCAGACGAAGAGCCAGAATTGCCACATGCTATTTTAGGGATGAAAATCGCCGAGAAGTTTGGTGAAAAAGGCGAAGTGCTTAACGCGATTGGGGCTCACCACGATGAAATTGAAATGACAACTTTGATTTCTCCAATAGTACAAGTTTGTGACGCGATTTCCGGTGCTAGACCAGGAGCTAGACGTGAAATCGTTGAAGCCTATATCAAACGTATCAAAGAACTTGAAAACTTGGCTTTGTCATATGACGGAGTTCAAAGTGCCTATGCGATACAAGCCGGACGTGAACTTCGCGTTTTGGTAGAGGCAGAAAAAGTTTCCGATCAACGATCCGAGGAGTTGTCCTTTACGATTTCGCAACGAATTCAAACAGAGATGACTTATCCTGGACAGGTTAAAGTAACTGTAATACGAGAGAAAAGAGCGGTTAATTACGCCAAATAAGCATTTAACTGTTAGTTCTATTCGAGATACAGGTTCTTCATTTGCTTAACGCGTTCGGAGATTGTCACTCTTAAACTTTTCGGTTCTAATACTTCTATTTCTCCACCATACCCAAGTATAATACGAATAAATTCTTCTGAAATAAGAATATTTAGTTCAAAAATAGATCCTTCAGCTCCTTCTGATACTTGTTTTTGAGATTTGTGAAATGGCTGTGAAGCGATGTATTTGGCTGCAATTTTATTGGTTTTTATTCGAATTTTTTCAGTTTTACCTTTGTAAGCGGTAATGCCAATTGTATCTTGAAAATAGGAGCTTGGGCTGAAATCATCAGGCAAAGTTGCCTCGTCCTCGGTTAGCATAGGTTCTTGCACACGATCCAACGCATAAGTGATGATATCGTTTTTCGTCGAATCAAATGAGATCAAATACCAACGATTACGATATTCTTTTAAGAATAAAGGTGAAACCTTTCTTGGTTTTTCGATTCCCTTAATGAAACTGGCATAGGTGAAAAATACTTTTTTGCGCGCTCGAATGGCTTCAAGAAATAAGGGTAAATATTCATTTCCACCAACTGAAACGGCAGATTCAAATTCAATGAACTGATTTATTTCAGAATCTCGATTATCCCCAATTGCAACGCGATCCACAATTTTATCAATTGCATTTCCGAACTGCTGAAAAAAGGGCACTTCTCGAAATTGTTGCAAGGTATTTACCGCAAATCGAATCGAACTTAATTCATCTTCAGAAAGAGGAATGTCATTAATACTAAAATCAGGATCTTCGTAATAATAACCCCCATTGCGCTTGCTGAATTTAATCGGAGCATCGTGCTCCATCTTCATCGCAAACATATCCTTTTCGATTGTAGAATCACAAATGTTTGACCCTTGAGAACCAAATAGCTCCTCCTCACAAGCCTCCCTTAATTGTTGTTTACTCGGATAAGGTTTGTACTTATTTCGTATCATCCGATCGATAATACGATAGCGAATAAGCGCGTTTTTAATGTGAGGCATTGATTAATTGCTCAATACTTTATTTTGGTATCCGAAAAGTTCAAAAAATTTAATTGCTTGAGCAACCTCGTAAGGCACGTCTTCCTCCCAACTGCTTCCTCCCGCTTTTATTTTACTTAAAACATCGTCGGACATAATGTGAAGCAATTGTTGGTCATACGTTTTTATGGCGGTAATTTTATCGTTGTCTTTCATATATTGAAGGAGACCATTCAAGTTTTTCTGTATAACAATATTATTTAGATCATAAAGAGAACCATCTTCCACGTTTAAAGCTGGATAAACAAAGAGCTTAACATTGTGACCAAATCCACGGCCAAATGCTTCAAGAAGTCCACCAGGCAAATTATCGTAGTATCGCTCATCAAAAATGGTATTTAGGTTATACACACCTAAAATCACTCCCATTAGATTGCCTTTACTAATCGCCGATAAGTATTCAACCATTTTATAGTGTTTCAGGTAATTCGAAATCATAACCGTGTAACCCAATGACCCTAGTAATTCAGCTCGATCAACGAAATCTTTATCTGAAATTTTACCATCGGCAGTTAAATCCTTTAGAGTCAATTCAAAAACAACCTCTAATTGCCCTTCCTTAACTCGTTTTTCCTTTAAAAATTCGACTCTTCCTTTTTCGATCATATCGATATGCACCTTTGTAACAGGTCTGAATCTGCCTCGCATCAAAAGGATGTTCTTTTTATACAGAGCTGTTGCGGGCTGAAGAACATTTTTTGCTAGGTCAAACATCGTCGCATCCGTTATTCCTCGTTTAACGAGATTAAGAGCTATGATTCGATTGTCAACATTTTCAAAGTCAGGTCCAGAAACGCGAAGCATATCGATTTCCATTCGATCCCGTGGAATACGATGAACTAAGGCATCAAGAAATTCGTCCAAGTTGCCTGTGTGAAAAAACGCCGCGTGTATTAAATTCACCCCAAGAATTCCTAATGCTTCCTGTTGACCTTTATGGCTGTTATCGTGCATTTTAATATGCAGAATAATATCGTTTATTGGACCATTCAATTGAAGCTGAAAACGAATCCCAACCCAGCCCTGGCCTTGGTTTGTTTTGTGGTAATTCAATGATTCAACTGTGTTGCAAAAAGCAAAAAAGCGGGATTCTTTATGTTTTTTAGGGAGTGTTTCTGCAATATGGTCATATTCTTTTTCAAGCATGGTTATTAATCGCTCTTCACATACGTAACGTGATGCAACGCCATAAAGAGAATCAGATACCTTCATATCGTAAGCTGATTGGGTGAAGGCAATCGTTCCTGAACTACCACCAGCTTTGAAGAAGTTTGCTGCTACTTCTTGTCCTGCTCCGATTTCAGCGAAACACCCATAAATATCAGCTGTAAGGTTTATTTTTAAGGCTTTTTCCTCGGTAGTTAATCTGAATCCACTCATGTTAATTTGGATCTTTAAAGTTTGGATTATTTATAAAATTGTTGTCAGTCAAAGTAAGTAGAAACTTTTTCAATAAATACTTCTCTTGCGAATCCAATTGAACACCCCCTTGGCTTCCGAATTCAATGAGAGGGTCAATAGTTGGGTTCATGTGAATTCCTGAAGAATAATGTTCGATTACTTCATCCAATGTGGCGAATCGACCATCGTGCATATAAGGCGCAGTAAGAGCAATATTTCTCAAGGTTGGAACTTTAAACTTATAATTGTCCTCTGGGTTATTGGTTACATTCGCCCGACCTAAGTCGTTGATTGAATTAGGCGTTAAGCCATTATTGCTGAATTTTTTCACTTGCATTAGCGGACCATTATGACAATGAAAGCAATCAGCGCCATTTAAGCTTTTAAAAAGATCATAACCAGCCCATTCCTCTGGATCAATTGTTCCAAGTATGGATTGTTCATTCGAATTTAATGCCATACTATTTTCGTATTTATACATTACGTCATACTTCGATTCACCGCTCACTAATGTTCTAAGAAATTGTGCTATTGCTTTAGACACTTTAATTGAATCGATTCCCTCTTCGTTGAATGCTCTGAAAAAGCGATTTCTGTATTTGACATCCGCATTGAGCTTTGAGACAGCATCTTTCCAACTTTGATGCATCTCAATTGGATTTGGAACAGGCTCTAAGATTTGCTCTTCCAGTGAAGAAGCTCTCCCATCCCAGAAGAAAAAATTCTCCCAACCTAAATTAACCAAAGCCATTGATTGTCTTGTGCCAGCAATCCCATCAATTCCAACTGAAAACTGATTAGGATCAGAAAAACCATTTTGAGGCATGTGACAAGTTGCACAGCTCATGGTATTATCTCCACTCAATCTCTTTTCATAAAATAAAAATCGCCCTAATTCAACGCCCTCTTTCGTAAGAGGATTGTTTTCAGGTATTATCATATTGGGAAAATGCGTAGGTTTAATTAAGCTGTATGGAGTAGGCTTAAAACCAACCTTTTCTTTACGACATGAAAATAAAGCAAGGATTATGAAAATGAAAACTGATTTTTTCATTAGTACGCAGTCAATGCTTGTTGAAAATTAGAAGTTACTTTAATTGTAAGTGCTTGTTGTCCAGCTCCAGTGTGGGTTAAGAATTCCGTTTTCAAATCGATTGGGCTCAGCGGATTATGAAGAAACTTCCATAAATCTAATTTCAAAGGAAAGACCTTTTCAGTTGCTGAAACAGTTTGCCAATTTACCGCAGGGAAATTAAAATCCCTGCGGTATAAATCAGTTCCAATATGGAAACTAAAGCTGTGATCCAAGTTATTAACCTCATCAGGAATGGTGTCCACTTTTCCTTCTAAATTGATAAAAATATACCCTGGGTTCCAACCCCAATGCATAGGACCAGCATTAGAAATATTCAACGGACTATCATTCGGAAAAGCAGAAGGATCTGAATGATTTAGAACAGAATCAACTCCAATGAATCCCTGCAAACTGGGAAATCGAGTATAATCACCTTTGATTCTAGCGAGTAATAACCCTGTTTCCCTGAAATCAAAAAAAGCGGATTCAAGTAAGTTTGAATTTCCATTTTTTAATTTGGTAAGGTAAAATTTTGCATCTGTAAATTTAACCTTGTAACCCTCAGGGGTCGTATAAATTGAATCTAACAATGCATTTTCTGCACCATTGTTCGTATAAGTTGGTTGAACTGTAATTTTTAGGTAATTATCGACAAGCTGAGGCTCAGGGTCTTTCTTTTTACAAGAAATGATGATGATCATCAAAAACAAAAAGTAAAAAAAGAATTTTGACATGTTATTAATTGCTTTTTGTACGTATCTTTAATAACTACGTAATATTCTTACGAATTTACAAGAAAATCGATTAAAGAGCAAATGAAAAAACCGTTAAAAGTATTAAATGCCTCCGCAGGAAGCGGGAAGACCCATCAACTAGTTTTGGAGTATTTAACAATTTTGTTGGGCGAAGATTACTTAACTCCGAAATACAAATCGATTGTAGCAATGACATTTACCAATAAGGCTGCTTTGGAAATGAAAAACAGAATTGTATCAACCTTGGAAGGAATTGTGGATTACGATGGAACGAACACCAAAATTTCCAATATGTTGAGTGGGTTAGTCGAAAATGTAGGAGTTGAAAACGATATCATACAAAAACGAGCTAAAAAGGCCTTGGGACAAATTCTTCATGGGTATGAAGATTTCCACGTGTCAACAATCGATAAATTCAATTTGCGATTAATTCGATCCTTTAGTAAGGATTTGGACTTACCGGGTGAATTTGAGGTGGTTCTGAATGAAAGTCAAATCATTGAAGACGTCGTCGATTTACTTATGAGTAAATTAGGTCAAGCGAACAATGAAGATTTAACCAATTTGATGACGCTTTATGCTCGAACTAATTTGGAAAATGGACAGAGTTGGAACTTTCGACAACAATTAGTTGAATTTGCAAGTGTCCTCTCTTCGGAAAGATATCAAGATATCGTTGAAAAGCTTTTGGCTTTGTCATTGACGGATCAGGATTTTAATGTCTTGAAATCCGAAATAAGGCAAATAGAATCCGATTTTATAACAGAGGCAAATGATTTTGGTAGGTTCGCTGATTTACAAGGCCTTACAGCGAATAATACCCCTGGAGCAAATACTACGGTTAATGCGCTAGTTGGTTTTAAAGATTTGCAAGATTTTCCTTCAGCAAAAAAAACAGGAGGCTTGTTTACAGATACGGTTCTTAATAACGCTCGTGACCGTTCGGGAAACAAACAATTTTCTGAAGAACTTGCCAATCGAATACTGGCTTTGAACAATTCATTTCTATTAGCTTATTCCAGGCATCAGCTACTGATGAAATTTAGAGCGAATTTCTTTAATATGGCTTTGCTTCAATTTATTGCTAAAGCATTGACCGAAACGAAAGAAAATGAGCAGATAATTCGTATTTCTGAGTTCAATAAGTTGATTAGTAGTTTGGTCGGTGAAGAGGATGCGCCTTATATTTACGAAAGACTTGGAACACGTATGGAACATTTCCTATTAGATGAGTTTCAGGATACGTCTCGTCTACAATGGTTAAATCTTATTCCTTTGGTTCACGAGTCGCTAGGAAATGGCAGAAGAAATTTAATTGTTGGCGATGCAAAGCAATCCATTTACCGTTTCAACAATGGTTTAGCCGAACAATTTGTATCCTTGCCCAAGATTTTCAATCCGGAAAAAGATGTTAAAATTGAACAGGTTTCTAACTTTTTCAATGAACAAGGAATCAAGGAAAATCTTGGCAAGAATTTTCGTTCTGCAAAAGAAATTGTTGAATTTAACAACGATCTTTTTGAACTTTTGAAAGAACAACTTCACGCAAATCATATTGACTTTTACGATTCTATCAAACAGGATGTTGTTTCAAATCTAGAAGGGTTTGTTCAGCTTATTTCAATGGAATCTGACCCTGATTTAGAGACACTTGTAACGCCAATAATTGAATGTATAGAACAATGTGTTTCAGATGGTTTTAAGATGGGCGACATTTGTATACTTACACCTACGAATTTGCTAGGTAACGGTATCGCAAACAAGCTAACAGAACATAAGATACCTGTTGTTTCCCAAGATTCCTTATTGATTGCCTTTGATGCAAAAATTCAGTTAATACTGTCCTACTTAAAACGTCGTGAGCGACCAACCAATGAAACTGAGACGAAGCGATTTGCAGAATTGTTTTTGAGAATTTCAGGGGAAACAACGGATAAATACTTGACCTATTTTGAGACTAAAGTGTTTCCAAACGGCAATACAAAAAGGTATTTTAATGATGAGAAATTTTTAATAGAATTTTTCGGTTCGACTGAGCAATTTTTCTCGACCTATGAGAGTTTGTATGATTTGGTTCTGAAGTTTTATAACATGATGAAATGGGAGGAGACTAAAGATCCATATTTACACCACTTTGCAGATGTTGTTTTCGATTATCAGTCAAATAAACAGTCTGACATCAAGTTCTTTCTTGAATACTTTCAAAACAACAAGAAGCAAATCGCACTTCAGATGCCAGAAACGGATAGCGCAGTAAAAATAATGACCATTCATAAGTCGAAAGGATTGGAGTTTCCTGTCGTGATTTTACCAAAATTGGATTTAAGTACTAAGATTCATAACCACGCTAAGTTTTTAATTGAGGCCGGTGATAAAATTCTTTATGGAAATTTGAGTGTAAAAAGTTCGTTGGTTGAAATAGCTGATTTTTCTGAAAGAGAGCTTAGTTTGACGTTTTTGGATAAATTGAATTTATGTTATGTCGCACTTACGAGACCTGTTCAGCGTTTATATGCTTTTAATTATTTCAAAAAAGGTAATTTGGGTGCCTTGATTAACGAGCGAATCGAACGGAATTTCCCTTGTGAAATGACCGAAAATGGTGAATTACTCCTTAGAATCGGGAAGGAAGATAAAATTCAAATCACCGAAAAATCTCAAGAAGAAACGTTTTACATTCCAGAAGAATTAAATCAGCGACTTTGGTATCCAGATGTTGTTTTTCGGAAAATTTCAGATTCAGAAAAGGACGAACTTATCAAGGAACAACGTTTCGGAAATTATTTTCATGCACTTATGGCTCGTTGTGATTCAGAATCGGATATTGAAACGAATTTATA
>JACCDP010194352.1_pt1 | contig 16033 bp, 14 predicted proteins | sample 7445841 | NCBI WGS metagenome assembly JACCDP01 (sample SAMN15323441, study PRJNA562643) | freshwater metagenome | isolation source: river surface water | place: USA:Blue River Watershed | collected 2017-08-17 | reverse complement strand
GGAACGCAGTGATGCCGCGGTTGCCCTTTTCGGGGGCGGTCATCGTGAAGAGCACCATCGCGTCGGCGACAGGGCCGTTCGTGATCCAGTTCTTCGAGCCGTTGATGACGTACTCGTCACCGTGACGGACGGCGATGGTCTTCTGTGCGGCCGCGTCGGAGCCGGCCTGCGGCTCGGTGAGGCCGAAGCAGCCCAGCTTTTCGCCGCTCGCGAAGGGCGTCAGGAACTCCTTCTTCTGCTCGTCGGTGCCGAACTTCATGACCGGGTCGCAGTAGAGCGAGTTGTTGACGCTCATCGTGACGCCGGTCGACGCGCAGCCGCGGGAGATCTCCTCCATCGCGATGGCGTAGGCGACGTTGTCCATGCCGGCACCGCCCCACTCCGTCGGAACGGCGATGCCCAGAAGGCCCAGCTCGGCCAGCTTCTTGACCGCGTCGGCCGGGAAGTGGTGCTCCTCGTCCCAGCGGCGCGCGTTCGGAGCGAGCTCCTTGAGCGCGAACTCGCGGGACATCTCGCGAAGCTGCTGCAGTTCCGGACCAAGCTGCGTGTTCATGACCTCTCCTCGCTGCGGCAAAGCCGCGACGGCGTTTCGTCTAACCGATTTCCAGCCGGGGGAAAACGGGGAAAGGCGCCCGACTGCGCCCTCAGCGGTGACGCTGGAAGCCCGCGATGCGCCACGACAGCCAGAGCAGCGCGCCGGTCAAGACGGTGAAGACGGTGCTGACCGTGAACGTGGCGAGCCAGCCCAGCAGCGCGATGCCACCCAGTGCGACGAGGTGATCGGCCCAGCGCGGACGGGACGAGCGGAGAAGGAGCGTGCCGACCGCCATGGCGAGCGGAATGCCTCCCGTGGCCTGTTTCATGAGCCTCGGAACGTTTCCTGCGATCTCGGCCCACGCGTGGACGCAGATCGCCGCGAAGATCACCACGGTTCCGAAGGCGAGGACCAGTACCGCCGCCGCAGCCGCGTCCTTCGTCGTCTTGGCGAGGTCGCGGAAGTCTTCGGTGTGCAGGTCGACCAGCGCTTCGAGTGCGGTGTTGAGGATCTCGGCGAAGAAGACCAGCAGCACGCAGAAGATCAGCGACACCTTTTCGGCCAGACCGAGCCGCACGCCGCTGCCCACGAGGCCGACGAGGACCGCGCTGACGATGTGGAACTTCATGTTGCGCTGCATGCCCGAGACCAGGAGGCCCTCGTAGGCGTGTCGGAACGACGCGAGAAAGCCACCGCGACGGGGCGGCGGCTCGCCCGGGGACACCAGATGCAGTGGCCGTTCCGAAGTGGGACCTCTTTCGGTCACGCGGGAACTCCCGGCTCTGCCCCCGAGGCAACCGGAAGCGAACCCCTCCGCGACCACTCGCTGAAGCTTCCGTTGTAGAGGCGCGCGGTGCCGAAGGGCCGCACTCCGGCGTGATCGAGCGCGAACAGGAGGTGGCAGGCGGTCACGCCGCTGCCGCAGCTCGCCGCGACGGTCCGCGTTCCGACAATCCCCTCCAGCATGGCGTGAAGCGCCTCGGGCGCGCAAAATCGCCCCTGCACCAACAGGTCGGAGACGGGAAGGTTCGTCGCGCCCGGGATGTGGCCGGGCCGTGGATCGACCGGTTCGGTTTCGCCGCGGTATCGATTGGCGGCGCGCGCATCGAGGAGCAGCCCGCCGCCCTTCAGGTGCTGCCGCACAGCCTCCAGCGACAGCACCTGCGCCTCGTTCGCGAGGCCGTGGAAGCCGCCGGGAGCGACGCTCGGGACTTCAGCGGTGAGCGCCCTTCCCGACTCGGTCCACGCCGCGATGCCGCCGTCGAGCAGCGAGACGCGCTGATGGCCGTAGTGCCGAAGCAGCCACCAGAGCCGCGCCGCGACCGCTCCGCCGACGTCGTCGTACGCCACGACATGGGTGTTGGCTGAAATTCCGGCGCGCCGCATGGCGGAGACGAACTGCTCGCGGCTGGGCAGCGGGTGGCGGCCTGCAGAGCCGTCGTCGGGTGACGCGAGGTCGCGATCGAGGTCGACGAAGACGGCCCCAGGCAGGTGACCACGCGCGTACTCCTCCGCGCCGCGGCGGCCCGAGGTGGGCAGGTACCCGCGCACGTCGCACAGTCGAAGGTCGGCCTCGTTCGCATGCCCGGCGAGCCACTCCACGTTGACCAATGTCATCGCTGCTTTCCCCCTTCAGGCGGCGCCACGCGCAGCCTCTTGGTCTCTCCCTCACCGAGCACGACACCCCGCATCCAGAACCCGCGTCGAGGCCATGCGTCACCCCGTTCGAACCGCAGATCCCACTCTCCCGGAGGCACTTCCATGGGAACGTCGAGCGCGAACCATTCGCTCGGCTTACCCCTGCCGGGCCGCACGATGCCGACGATCCAGTCGCCGCGCAATGCTCCCGTCCACTCGATGACGAGCCTCGACAGGCGTTGCAGCTCCATCGAGGCCGCGGTGCGGCCATCTGCGTTCACTTCGATGCCGTCATGGTGACTCGTGATTGCGCCGACCGCGGTCATTCGCTCAATCGCCACGGTGTAGCGCCCTGCCGGAAGCCGCTCGTCCGAACAGGGCGTCAGCCTTGTTTGCGACGAGCCGCGCGCGCCATCGGCGAGCAGAAGAACCACGGCCTCCACCAAGCGCGCGCCACCGGCAACCGGACAGACGTTCAACGTGCCGACCTTCCGGGCGCCGTCGAGGGTCACCTCGGTTCGCTGCCCGCCGACGAGCGACACTTTCTCGCGCCAGATCTGGTGCTCACCGAGGAGATCGCCGGGCAGCGTCGCTGTCACGTCGTAGGTCCCGGGCGGCAGCTGGAGCTCTTCGTCAGGCCATCCGCCAGCTGCCTCTTCGTCGCGCCTTCCCGCGGGGTGCACGCTGATTCGCGCCGCCTGCACCGTCGGCTGCCCGTTGACGCGGATGCGGACGACGAGGCGGGCCGGACCGGGGCCCAGGGCGACGCGCACCGGCTGTCGTTCGGCGCTGACGACGACGCCTCGCGTCCAGCCCTCGCGCTCGACGCCGCCCTCGCGCGCCACGGCACGTATGTCGTATTGACCCGGCATGACGGCGACGGCCTTGAGCGAGCGCCCGGTCGCGCACGGCTTTGCATCACCGACAGGGTAGGCCTCAACCAGCGCCTCGCGGTACCGGCCGTCGGCCGTCGATTCGACCACGACGGAGGCCGGTCGCTCGCTCCGGCTCAGAATCGCGTTCAGTGTTGCGGTCAGGGCGGTGACGTCGCTCACGAAGGTTGGTGCGCCGAGACAGCCAGGCACTCGAGCACCCTGCGGTGCAACGAGATGAACCGCGCCGAGACCGACCTGGTTGCGCCACTCGTCGGCCTCTCGACAGACGTCGCGTTGACACCCGTCTCCCCCCGAGGTCAGCACGATGATCTGTCGCCCGGCCGGGGTGGAGAGAAGGCGGTTGACGGCATCGGTGATGGCGGCGGCGAGTCCGCGGGCGCCCGTCGGTTCGAGTGCGGCCAACTCTCGACGCGCCGCGAGCGGCGCCGTGTCACAGGAGGTGTCCGTGGGCCCGCCAAGCCGGAGAATATCGGCGCGGGCGCGATCGTCTCCCCCGGGGAGAACCGCGTCCAAAGCCCGTCGCTGGGCCTCCAGCCAGTTCGTCCTGTCGAACGGACGGCTACTCCCTTGTGACGCGTCGACGATGATCACGGTCCTGTGAGGGGAGGCGCCGGCCGGCCGCGTGGCACCCAGCGCCGTCACGGCCAGCATGAACGCAGCGAAGATGCGGCCGGGCACCAGCGTGGAGCTCATGCCCCGTCGGCCGCCGCGCTTCTGCAGATCGGGGATGCTCGTCAGCTGCGCGGATAGGGCCAATAGGGGGACACCTTCTTCTGCTGCTCCCGCTCCTTGAGCGCCGCAGCATACTCCTCATAGAGGGCGTAGAAGGGGAGCGCCGTGGTGGGCGCCTCGTTGATGATCTCGTGCCACTTCCTGGACCCTTGATCGCTCATTGCAGCCTCCGAGAGTGACCCTGAGGCTAGCGTCCCGATGCAGGGGATCAAGAATTCGAACGCAGCCTATCTCGCGAAGACGGTGCCCTCGACACGCGCGGTCCAGTCGCCCGCGGAGTCGTCAAGGTACCGGATGTAGGCTGCTTTCGCCGCGTCGAGCGTCACGTCGGGAACAGCTGCCGAGAAGGCGCCGGGAAAGGTTCGACTGGAGTTGCTGGCGTCGCGCATCGCGGTCGTCATCCGCTGCTGGATGTCAACGATCCCTGCCCCTTGGGGCTGGGGATGCTTCGTCCTCAGGTACTCGACGAAGAAGCCGCTCAGCGACTGGTCGTGCCCCACCTGGTCGAGGGTCTGGGTCCGGTCCTCGACACCGTAACGGGCGAAGGTGGTCGCGGCGTCGGTGCCGGTCGCGCCCCGGAGCCACTCCTCGACGAACCCGGTGGGAAAGCCGTGGCGCCGACGCCCGAAGTGCGTGCCCGCGTCGATGGCGCTGCCCTCGATGATGAACCAGGGCACGTCATCTGCGAACGGAGCGACGCGACCATGCAGCAGGTGGATCAGCTCATGGGCCAGGGTGTCGTCCATCTCCGGCACGTCGTCGGCGGCGCTGAAGGGGACCATGAAGGCGTCTCCCTCGGTCGAGCTCGCGCTATAGGCGATGCCGTCGGTCCCAGCTGCGTCCGAGATGCTGTCGTAGTCGTCGTCTTCGAGGAGCACGATGCGCAGCGGGGCCCTCAGCTCTGGTTCGTCCGGGTCGAGGCCGAGCTCGTCCAGGTCGAACGTGAGCGCAGCGCAGCCGTGTTCGCGGAGCAGGTCGACCAGCGCGTTCGGGCCAGGGCTCGACGCAGCGGCCCAGATCTCGAGCCGGTCGCTCGCGGAGCGGCGCACGAGATCGGGAACCTCCTCGGTGATTTCGGTCGGAAGGGGCAGTCCGGTGGGGCCTGCGGCGCCGCGGCCGCACGGGTCCATCGTGTCGACGAGGCCGCTCGATTGGGCCTGGGCGAGCAACAGCGCATACGACCGAGACCCAACGTAGGGCACCGCGTCGAGCGTCTCGAGCCGCTTCAGGACGAGGTCGTCTGCAGTACCGGGGCGTTCGTCGGGGCCGATCCGAAGCGCTGTCAGGGCTCCCACCGCCAGTGGCCCGAGCCCGACGCCCCCCTGCCCCAGCTCGGAAGGCCCCAGCCGGTTCGCCAGCCGAAGCACTGCACGCGCCTCCGGGCTGCCCTCACGCTCTCCGGTCAGCGTCGTCGTGGCGTCGAGCAGAAAGACCGCATTTTCAGCCTCATCCAGCGACACCGCATCGCCGCCGCCACCGCCGCTTGGGGCCGGCGCGCAGGCGGCCACGGAGATGCCCATCACCGCAGCCAAAGTGGCGCGTCGGAAGGCGAGGCGTTTGAGGGAAGCCATGAGAGGCTCCAGAGCTGGGCTCCCACGAGGGGGCTGCTCAGCGGACGATGGTCAGCGTGTAGAGTCGACCGCCGTTCGACAGGCCGGCCACGACGCGGCCCATCGCGGCGGGCGAGGTCGAGAAGCCCGCTCCCGTGCCAAAGATGCCGATGGGGGTGCCGGTGAAGGCGTCGACGAAATAGAGCGGCCCGTCGTCCTCTGCGACCAGCGCAGTGTGCTCGACGACGATCGGCGTCGAAGCCATCCGCTGGCCGAAGGCGAAACGCCAGACCGGCTTCCCGTCCGAGAGGCGCACCGAGGCGAGCTGTCCCGGAGAGACGACCAGCAGTTGCGTCCCGTCGACGCGCAGCCGTCCGGCGCCGGGCATCGGCGTGCGCCACACAACCGCGCCGCTCTCGGGTGAGAGGGCATGTACGCCCAGCGAAGCGGAGGCGAGCAGGAGCTGGCGTCCGTCGAAGGCCAGCCCGTCGATGTCGTTGAGCTCCGTCGCCGACGCGATGCGCCGCTCCCAGACCACCTGTCCGGAGGCCAGATCGCGGGCCTCGACGGAGCCGTCCGCGAACGCGGCGAAGAGACGGTCGTTGCCGATCACCGGCGGGGCCATGCCATGCAGCGCGAACGGCGAGGGCTGGTCGTGGTGCGCCCGCCACAGCTTCGTGCCGAACTCGAGTTCGACGGCGAAGAGGGAATCCTGTCCGCTGCCGACGAAGACCTTCGCCCGCCCGGCCCCGTCACGCATGACAACGGGGGGCGTCACCAGCTCTTCGCCCAGAATCGCGCGGCTTTTGCGCGCTCCGGTCACCTTGTTGAGGACCACCAGGACGCCCTGGGCGGTGCCGACGACGACGCTGTCCTCGAACACGGCGGGGGGCGCGTGAACGCTGCCGCCGACGTCTACCGACCAGACCGTTCGTCCCCCGTCGAGGCAGACGAGTCGCCCCTCGCGGGTGCCGACGTAGACCCAGCCGGTGCGACTGTCGAAAGCGGCGCCTCCCGGCTCGACACCGGTCTTGAGCAACCCCGGCGCCCCCGAGACGGCCGCATCCCAGCCCAGAAAGTAAGGCTTGGCGACGGGACGCGCGTCGATGGTCGGCCCACCGGACGCGAGCAGCCCGTCCGGCGACGCGAGGCCGGGCGAAGAAAAGACGACGGCGCACGTCCCGAGCAGGACGCGCGCCGTCTGAATCAGGAACGACCGGAGCCCTCGACGGTTCATCGACATCGAGGCCTCCCCGGTGAAGGCTATTCCTTGGTCCCGGTTCGCTTTGCTTTGCGCGCCGGTTGCTCGGCCTCCGCGGCGGCCTCTTCAGCGGCGGAGTCAAAACCACCGACCCCCGTGGGCGGCAGCGACAGCAGGTCCAAACGGGTGCGCGCGTCGGAGGCCACGATCTCCTTCTCGTGGTTCGCGACGACCTCCTCGTACGCCTTCCGGGCCTCGTCGGTCTTCCCCTGCTTCTGGAGGAGACGGGCCTTGTGGTAGGTCGCCCGGCCGGGGGCGCCGAGGCCCGTCAGCTTCGCGAAGGTTTCACCCGCCTTCGCCAGATCACCCTTGGCCTCGTGGGCGTAGCCCAGCCCCTCGGTGGCGAACAGGCCGAGGCCGCTGCTACCCTTGAGGGCCGCCTCGAAGCCTGCGATCGCCTCGTCTGCCTTGCCGTCGGCCAAGGCGCGCTGCGCGGACAGCAGCGAGGCCGTCGAGGCCGCCGAAGTGCCGGCGTTCTCCTTCAGGAACGTGTCGAGTGCCTCCGAGACGGCCTTGGTCTTTTCGTCCTTCGTGGCGAACCCCTTGTCGGCGTCGGCCGCGTCACCTGCGGCGCCCACGGGCTTCGCGTCGAGCGTCACGACGTTCGCGAGCTTCTCGCCGGCGGCGTGCCTCTTGGCCTCGTTGCTCGACGACACGGCGGCGCCGATGCCCGCCGCGACGACGACAGCGGCGAAGATGCCGCCGACGAGGGCCTTGCGTTCGACCAGCCAGTCGAAGAGCGACGTTGCGCCCACGAGAACGGCGTCGGGCTGCTTGGCTTCCTGAAGTGACTGGGCGGTGACCTTCACGTTGGACAAGGCGTTCCTCGCGGACGGCACGGGCGCCTCGGGAACGGCGACCGGCGATGAAAAAGGCGGCGAAACATAGAGAACCGGCGCGCTCGCCGTCAAGCGCGAACGGTGCGGCCGTTCAGTCGTCCGGTGGCGCGGCGTCGATGGCGACGACCGTCACTTCGAGTTCTCCGAGCGGACGCCGAACCAGCACGCTGTCTCCAACCTTCCGGCCGAGAAGCGCCTTCCCGAGCGGCGAGTCGATGCTGATGCGACCGGCTCCCGCGTCGAACTCGTCGCGGCCGACCAGTTGGTAGGTCGTCTCCTCGCCCTCGCCGTCCTCGACCGTCACCCAGGCCCCGAAGTCGGCCTTCGTGACGGCGCCGCGCTCGGCGGGGTCGACGACCGCGGCCTCTTCGAGCAGCTTCGACAGGTAGTGGACCCGGCGGTCGATCTCGCGAAGGCGGCGCTTGCCGTAGATGTATTCCGCGTTCTCCGAGCGGTCACCGTGGGCCGCGGCGGCCTCGACCTCGGCCACCACCTTCCGACGCTCGACGTTCCAGAGCCGGTCCAGCTCCTTCTGAAAGCGGTCGAAGCCTTCGCGGGTGATGTAGCGCTTCTCGCTCATGCCTTACCCCGCCGTTTCGCGGAACTCGAGCCCCTTGGGCGAGTGGTCGATCGCCCACCGCAAGCTCCACTCGTTGCGGAACAGGATGATCGGGGCGCCGTCCTTGTCCTCGACGCACGCCGAGCTGTCGCCCCGGTCGAAGTCGCGCGGGTTGAAGCCGTCGCCGACCACCCAGCGGGCGATTTGGAACGGCAAACGGTCGATGATGATTTCGACGCCGTACTCGGACTTCAGGCGGAACTCGAGCACGTCGAACTGCAGGGCTCCGACCGCGCCCAGGATGGGGTTCTGGTCACCCATGCCGCGCTGACGGAACACCTGCACCGCGCCCTCTTCGCTGAGCTGGTCGAGGCCCGCCTTGAGCTGCTTGCGCTTGAGCGCGTCCTTCACGCGGACCTGGACGAAATGCTCCGGCGAGAAGCGCGGGATGCCGTCGAACGGCTCTGCGGCGCCCTCTGACAGGGTGTCGCCGATGCGGAAGATGCCAGGGTCGAAGAGGCCGATGACGTCGCCGCCGTAGCCCTCCTCGACGCTGGTGCGCTCCTGCGCGAGGAAGGTGGTGCTCTTCGCAAGCCGGATCTCCTTGCCGAGGCGCTGGTGGCGGACCGTCATGCCGCGCTCGAAGCGGCCTGAAACGACGCGCATGAACGCGATGCGGTCGCGGTGGGACGGGTCCATGTTCGCCTGTATCTTGAAGACGAACCCGCTGAACTTCCCGCTCTTCGGGTCGACCGGGCCCTTGGCGTTGTTGCGCGGGGTGGGCTTGGGCGCGAGGTCGAGGAACGCGTTCAGGAAAGGCTCGACGCCGAAGTTGGTCATGGCGCTGCCGAAGAACATCGGCGCGAGCTGCCCGGCGCGAACGCGCTCGATGTCGAACTGGTCGCCCGCGAGGTCGAGCATCTCGTTCTCTTCGACGAGCCGGCGGTGTGCGTCTTCGCCGATCGCGTCGCGCAGGGCCGGGTCGTTCACGTCGCTCGTGGTGCGGCTCGCGACCTGCACCTCGCCGTGGCGGCCGGAGGCGTCGAACAGGTGCATCTGCCCGGTGCGGCGATCGAAGACGCCCTTGAAGCCCGGTCCCATGCCGATGGGCCAGTTCAGGGGGCACGAGCGAATGCCGAGGACCTGTTCGATCTCGTCCATCAGCTCGAGCGGCTCGCGACCGTGTCGGTCCAGCTTGTTGACGAACGTGAAAATCGGGATGCCCCGCATGCGGCAGACCTGGAACAGCTTCTTGGTCTGGGTCTCGACGCCTTTCGCAGCGTCGATGAGCATCACCGCGCTGTCGGCCGCGGAAAGCGTGCGGTAGGTGTCCTCGCTGAAGTCCTGATGGCCGGGCGTGTCGAGAAGGTTGACGTGACAGCCGCGGTAGTCGAACGACATGACGCTCGTCGTCACCGAGATGCCGCGCTGCTTCTCGAGCTCCATCCAGTCGCTGGTGGCGTGCCTGCTGGCACGCTTGGCCTTCACGGCGCCGGCGAGGTGGATGGCGCCGCCGTAGAGCAGCAGCTTCTCGGTCAGCGTCGTCTTGCCGGCGTCCGGGTGAGAGATGATGGCGAAGGTGCGCCTACGTTCGACCTCGTGGTCGATGTCGAACGTGGGGGGAGTGGTCGTCTCGGGCATGCGCGCGGCACTAGCGGATGTTCGGCGCAAATGCAACCGCGCTAGCCCCGCGCACGGGGTACACGTTAATCGGGTGAGGTCAGTTCGCGCAGCAGCGTTCGCCCCACCGCCTCGCCGACCATCCGAGTCCCGGACGGCGTGAGGTGGACCAGATCGTCCGCGAGCAGTTTCGGAGACGATTTCAGCCATTTCAGCGACGTTTCCGGACCGCCCAGCAACTGCTCGCGATCGAGGAACGCGCACCCGGCCCCCAGGGCGACCGCACGCTCCTTCGCGGCCAGCAGACCGATCGCGGGGTTCGTCGCGACACCGGAATCGGACCGGGTGGCGATCGGGTAAGGCGTCATGACGAGACAGGCTGCGCCCGGGGTCTGCTGCCGCAGTTCGACGAGAGCCCCCTTCAACGAGCCCGCCTCGCGATTCGACGGGCCTGGCCCGACGTTCGGTGCGCTGACGTTGAGCCCGTAGGAGAAGACCACAAGGTCCGGCTGGAGCAGCGCCAGCGACTTGCCCAGCTGACCCGGCCGTTCGCGGCGCATCGCGCCCATGGTCGACGAGACGAGGCCGATGGTGTTCCAGACCACGCCCGGTCCGTCGCGCTCCACATTCCATCCGTAGAGACGCGCCGGAAGGCTTTCGGCGCGCACCGTGAGCTGTGTCGGGCACTTCTCGAGAGACCACTCCCTCTCGGCAGGGGCGAACTCGGGGCCCTCGGTCGACAGACGTTCGAGAGGCTTCCCGTCGGCCATCAGCGAGATTCGGCCCCCGCCCGGCTGCTCGGCGTACAGGAACTGGACGCGGCACTTTCCGGCGATTGCGGGCCTCACCTGCACCGTCGCCTGCGCCTCTGCGCGCAGGGCGTCGAAGCGGACGCCGCCGAAGCCCAGCAACTGCGATTTCGGCCGAATCTGCGCGACAGAGCGGGCCTTGAACCCGTCGGGCAACGCCGTCCTGAACCCGTCGCGAAGGTACCAGTCGAACGGCGAGGCGATGAAGACGAAGCCGGGGCCGCCGTCGCCGAACGAGGACTGCAGCGCCTTCCGGATGTCTCTCGCGACCCAGTCGCCGCCGACCTCAGAGTCGCCCAGATGGACGATGCGAAGTTTGCGCGGTGCCTCCTTGTTCTCGACCAGCGCCTTGAGCTGCCGCCACGTTTCGCCCGCGACGAACGCTTCTGCCGGCGAGACGGTTGGCGCGGGGGATGCGTTCGGGGGAGCTGTCCGGACGGTCCCGGGCGCAGCTTGTGGTGTCGATTTCACTGGGCGTGTCGGAGCGGCCTTCGCGCCCCTATTGTGGGCCCTCTGCGGCGGTCGGGACCTGGCGCGAGCCGTCACCTGCTGCGGCGCAAGAGCGAGCGCCACCGCGAGGAGGACGCTGACGAGCGCTGTATGGCGGCTGGGTGACGACATCGATCGTGCGGCTCTCAGAAGGGCGACAACTGCTTCATGACGCGGGCGGGGCAGCCGACGACGACATCGCCCGGCGCCACGTCCTTCGTCACCACGCTGCCCATGCCGACCATCGCGCCGCGGCCGATTTTCAAGCCTTGGCGGACGCACGCGCCCGTTCCGACCTCGCTGCCCGACTCGAGCGTGACGTTCCCCGAGAGCGCGACGCGGGGCGCCACCGTGACGAAGTCTCCTGCGGTGACGTCGTGCGCCGCGGTCGTGCCGTTGTTCAGGATCACGTGCCGGCCGAGCGTGACCTGCGTCGTCAGGATGCAGCCCGCGCCGATCATCGCGCCCTCTCCGATCGCGACGTAGGACGAGTGCAGGACCGACGCGTGGACCACCGTCGCGAAGCGCGGGGATCCAAGCCGCTCCATCTGCTCCACGGCGCGCCTCCTGGCGCGGGGCGAGCCGATGGCGACGACGAACGACACGTCTGCAAAACGAGGCCAGTCGTCGACGCGCCCCACCACGGGCACGTCGCTGAAGCTGCAGCCCTGACTGGAGTCTTGATCGTCGAGAATGCCGACGAGCTCGAAGGGCTGCTTTGCCTCTCGGGCCAGCCAGATGACGTCGCGAGCGTGCCCGCCTGCGCCAATCACGATGAGTTTCTGCGTCGTCGGCACGGTGCGCCCCTCACACTCAACCGAGGTCGGACCAGTCGAGCTTCGCCCCCGCGGGGAGCGTGCGAGCGAGCTTCCGGCCGATCAGCTCGTTCGCATGCTCGGGGCCGATGCCCGTACCGGGACGCAGGAAGACGAGGTCCGCAGCCGCCAGCGGGGTTCCTTCCGGAAGTTCACGCGCTGTGAAGGCGCTGCGGCGCACGAGCGCGCGCACCGGAAGTTCGCTCTCGCGCGGCGCCTTGATGCCGTCTCCGAACGCCATCTCGATGGCGCGAATGCCCGACACCAGAGCGCCCAGTTGATCGGGGTCGAGCGAGGCCTGATGGTCCGGCCCCGGCATGCTGCGATCGAGGGTGAAGTGCTTCTCGACGACGGTCGCGCCCATCGCTACTGCCGCGAGGCTGATCTCGATTCCCAGCGTGTGGTCCGAGTAGCCGACCGGAACCTGCAGCTCGCGCCCGAGCGTCTGCATCGCCTTCAAATTCACGTCCGACGGCGCTGCCGGATAGTTCGAGGTGCAGTGCAACACCGTCAGGTAATCCGCTGTCGAACCCGGATGACCGGCGCGGCGCCATGCGGCGTCGATCCAGCCCACGGCGCGTCTCACCTCGTCGAGCGAGCCCATGCCCGTCGAGAGGATGAGCGGCCGGCCCTGCTCGGCGAGGTGCTCGAGGAATGGCCGGTTGGTCAGCTCACCCGACGCGATCTTGATGCGGCGCATGCCGAGCCCGAGCAGCAGCTTCGAAGCCCATGTGTCGAACGGCGTCGACATGAAGTCGATGCCCAGTTCGGTGCAGCGGGCGGCAAGCCGGTGGTGGTCGGCCTCGGACAACTCGAGCGCGCGAATCATGTCGTACTGGTCGCCGTCGCCCGTGTTCTCCTTCTGATATTCGGCCTTGGCCGTCCCGGGCTTGACGATGGTGTCGGTGCGGAAGGTCTGGAACTTCACCGCGTCGGCCCCGGCGGCGGCCGCAGTCTCAATCAACTGTAGGGCGAGCTCGACCGAGCCGTTATGGTTCACGCCGGCTTCGGCGATGATGTAGCAAGCCATCTGCAAATCTCCTGAAGGCAGGTGCGTTTAGCAGCCGTTCGACCCTGAGTCGAGTCCGCGGCCTGCTAGGGCGATGAGAACGCTTCGACGGGTCCGAACCGGACGAGATGAGGCCGGGCCAGCATGCTGCGGGCCTGAAGCGCGATCTCGCGTTGCATCGTCTCGCTCCAGGCGGACTGGCTCTCGAGGAAGCGTGCGTACCAGCCTTCCGGAATCTGAGGCAGCGCCTTCACGCGATCCGAACGGACGGCGAGGTCGACGTTGTCGCGCGCCCGAATGAGGTCGTAGACGCAGTAGTAGTCGTTCGCGAACGGGTTGCCTTCGGTTCGCTGGCACCACTCTTGACGCGTGGCGTGCTCCCCCTTCGGAAGCTGACGCGCCGGCGTGCGCGCCATGAGGTCGACCCCCGCCGACAGTTCACTCCCCGTGTAGTCGCCCAGCGAGGTGCCACCGGCCTCGAATCGAAACGTCGTCGCCGGATCGAGCCCCGCAATCTTCAGAGGCAGCCGGGCCAGTTCACGGGAGGCGATGCTCCGGGGCGAGCCGATGACGTCGTCCTCCGCCATGAAAGGCACGGGCGACGCGACGCCGGAGAGGTCGAGCGTGACGATGGAATCCTGCTTCCAGCGCAGGTCCACCGGAACGCGCGGCCCCTTCATTCTGAGCCGCCCCGCGGTGAACTCGCCGCTCACGGCCGGGACCGGCAGGCCGCCCCCGAGAAGGTCGATCACGGCCATCGCCATCAGCGCATGAAGCCGGTCGCCCGGATGGACGCGGTCGGGAATCAGCTTGCGCTCCGGCTTCGGCAGCGGACCTTCGCGTGCGAGCGCGTCGGAGACGAGATCGAACCAAGGCACCACGGGGAGCTTGCGCCGCCCACCCTCATCTCGGACGAACGCGGCGATCTCGCGGATGCGGTTCTGTCGCTGCCGCTCCGTGTGTTTCGGCGAGAGGCCTCGAACGTCGTACGGCGTCGGCTCCAGAAGCACGACCATTCGCACCTTTGCCTCCTGCAGCCGGTCCAGCAGGCGGGTGAGGTTCGCCTCGTAGAAGAAGTGCTCGTTCGGCGGCGTGAAGCCGGCGTCGTTCATGCCGAAGTTGACGAAGACCACCGAGGGACGAAACGCGAGCACGTCGTGTTCGAGGCGGTCCAGCGCATTTCGCACCGTGTGCCCGCCGACGCCCGCGTTTCGAAACGCGATGTTGAGCTGCGGCTGACGGAGACGCCAGTACATCTCGACGTAACGTGTGTACTGGAAGCCCGCCGTGATGCTGTCGCCGAGGAAGACCACGCGGTCCCCGTCCTGAAGCGTTGGCGAGTTGAGGGACGGGGACGCGGAAAGACGGAACGGCAACAGCACCACCGCCAAGGCCATGAGCAGCGCTACCGGAGTCGCCCTCCGCGCACCATCATGGCCTCGCATGTCGCGGCCTCTGGTCGTCGTGGTCGCCGTGTGCATCGCGCTCTTATCGATCCCCCGCTGGGCTGGCGCAACTGAGGACGGGAAGCGCACGGACTTCGCCGTCCTGCCGGGGCTCACCTTGTCCAGCGACACCGGCCTTGGGGGCGGACTGACCGCTGCGATCTTCCGTCGGGAACCCGGGAAGCTGCCGTTCGCCTTCTCTGCGCGGCTCTCGATCTTCGCGACGACCGGTGGCGTGCAGGACCACAGCCTCGCGCTCGACGTGCCGGGCATCGCCGGCAGTGCGTTTCGCCCTACCCTGGGACTCGCGCTGTTTCGAGACGCGAACCGGCCTTACTTCGGCATTGAAAACGCGACCACCGAGACGCGGCCCTCTGGCGCCGCGGACGACTACTTCACCTACGTCCTGACCTCGATTCGTGCGGATGTCGGCGTGGAATACCGCCTCGCACCCGGCTGGTACGCATGGCTCTCGTACGGCTTCCGGACCCTCGGCGTCGACGTGCCACCCTCGTCGAAGCTCGAGCAGGACAACCCCGCCGGAGCGTTCGATTCGCGCTCCGCACGTCTTGAACTCGAGCTCGCGCACGACACGCGCGACACGCGGAACTCGACCATCTCCGGACACCTGCTCGCCCTCTCGTCGCACCTCGCGCACCCGTTTCTCGGGAGCGCGTTCGAGCATGGCGGATTCGCCGCCGAAGCCCGTCTCTTTCGGGCGCCGCTCCGGTTCGGCGTTCGTCTGGTCCTCGCCCTCCGCCTTCTGATGAGCTTCACCTGGGGTGACATTCCGGTCGGGCAGCTCACGCTGTTCGGTGGTCGCTCAAACATCGAGGGGCTCGGCGGTGGCGACACACTGCGCGGCGTTCCACGACACCGTTGGCTCGGGCCGCACAAGATGGTCGCGAACACCGAGGTGCGCTCGCGACTCCTTCGGCTGAAGCCGTATGGGAAAACGCTCGATCTCTGGGGCGCCCTGTTCATCGATGCCGGACGGGTCTGGGCCCCCGGCGCGGTCGACGACGGTCCGTGGTGGCGTCTGCATGCGACGGCGGGTGCAGGCCTTCGCATCGCCTTCGTCGAGGACTTCGTCGTTCGGATCGATGCCGGATTCGCCACAGACTCCTGGGGCTTCTACACGGGGATCGGTCAGCTCTTTTAGGGCGCCGTCAGGTAGCGCAGTGTCCAGTGATCGTCCGGCGCGAGCGCACAGCGTCCCTGCGGCCGGATGACGGCCACCGGCGGTGACCGCGTCTGATCCACGACGACGTCATCGGGCGCTGTACAGCGAACCGTTCCGCCCGACCGCTTCACCTCGAAGGAGAGCGACCGTTCATCGGCGGGCGGGCTCGGCAGCTCGATCTCGGTCGGGACGCCGAGAACGCGCGCCAACTTCGCGAGCGACGGGCCGTAATCGGAGTCGCAAATGCTCGCGACGCTGCCGCCGCTGGCGAGGGCGGTCCGCGCAAGCCGCGTTCCGGGAACATCCGCACCGCAGAACGACACGCATTGACCAAGGCACTCGCTCTCGCAGAGGCCGGTCTGAAGCGCTCCAGCGCATTCCCCGCGACAACGCTGCTGGCCGGCCGGCGCGTTGCATGCAGATGCGCAGGCCGCGTCGACGCAGCGTCCCGGCAGCGTCGTGCCGGTCACGAGCCCGACCACCGCGCCAAGGGTGAAGAGCGGGTTCCTCGACCGCATCGCGCGCAGCCAGGCTCCCGTCTCGTCGAGTCCCGCAAGGCCTCTCGACGCAGCCTCTGCGCAGCGGTCGGTGAAGCTTCCCGCGCCGGCCTCGAGCGCGAGGAATCGACCGGTCGAATCGGGGCAGTCGTCCTC
>JACCDP010745046.1_pt1 | contig 16038 bp, 11 predicted proteins | sample 7445841 | NCBI WGS metagenome assembly JACCDP01 (sample SAMN15323441, study PRJNA562643) | freshwater metagenome | isolation source: river surface water | place: USA:Blue River Watershed | collected 2017-08-17 | reverse complement strand
TCACCACCCCAGGTCTCAGCGCAAACCTTGGTCAGCGCCGCAGTCAGTGTGGTCTTGCCATGGTCCACGTGACCAATGGTACCCACGTTCACGTGCGTCTTGTTTCTTTCGAACTTGCTCTTCGCCACGATTACACCTCTTCAAATCTTTGATAAAAGAACTCTGACAACCTTCGCCTTGGGCGATGCCGTTACGCGTTGCGGCTGCTGATAATGCTTTCCTTGATATTGTTGGGAACCTCTGCGTACTTCAGGAACTCCATGGTGTAAGTCGCACGCCCCTGAGTCGCTGATCGCAGATCCGTCGCATAACCGAACATCTCAGAAAGCGGCACCTCGGCATTGATGATTCGACCGCTGGGGCTGTCATCCATGCCCTGCACCGTGCCGCGACGACGATTGAGATCGCCCATCACATCACCCATGTTTTCCTCAGGCGTGACAACTTCCACTTTCATGATCGGCTCGAGCAGCGCCGCGTCAGCCATCAAGGCACCTTTCTTCAACGCCATGGAACCCGCGATCTTGAACGCCATTTCGCTAGAGTCGACATCGTGGAACGATCCATCGAACACGGTGACTTTCATCGCCAGCAGAGGGTAGCCAGCCAGAACACCGTTCTTCATCTGCTCCTGCACACCCTTGTCGATGGCGGGTATGAATTCCTTCGGAATCACGCCACCCACAATCTCGTTGACGAACTGGTACTCCTCGTCAGCGGGCAGAGGCTCAAGACGCAGCCAGCAATGACCGAATTGTCCACGGCCACCGGATTGCTTGACGTGTTTGCCTTCAACTTCGACCTTCTTCTTGATGGTTTCGCGGTATGCCACTTGCGGCTTGCCGATATTCGCTTCGACGCCAAACTCACGACGCATGCGATCCACAAGCACGTCGAGGTGCAGCTCACCCATGCCGGCAATAATGGTCTGGCCTGACTCTTCGTCGGTCTCAACGCGGAACGAAGGATCTTCCTGAGCCAGCTTGCTCAGCGCGATGCCCATCTTCTCCTGGTCGGCCTTGGTCTTCGGCTCTACGGCCACCGAGATCACGGGCTCAGGGAAATCCATTTTCTCGAGAGTGATGATGTGGTCGGGGTGACACAGAGTTTCGCCGGTGGTCACATCTTTGAGGCCGATTGCCGCAGCGATATCACCAGCAAAGACTTCCTTGATCTCGTCGCGGTTGTTGGCGCGCATCTGCACCATTCGTCCGATACGCTCACGCTTGGACTTCACCGGGTTGTACACGGCATCACCTGAGTTCAGCGTACCGGAATAGACTCGGAAGAATGTAAGCGTGCCCACATAGGGATCAGTCGCGATCTTGAACGCCAGAGCGGCAAATGGTGCTGCATCGTCAGCCTCACAGGTGCCAATGCTGCCGTCCTCCTTGACCCCTTCAATCGCCTTGACTTCTGTGGGCGCAGGCAAGTACTGAATAACACCGTCAAGCACCGCTTGAACACCCTTGTTCTTGAACGCGGAGCCGCAGAATGTCGGGACGATCTCGTTAGCCAGCGTGCGCTGACGCAGCCCTGCGATGATTTCTTCCACCGTCAATTCGTCGCCGCCAAGGTACTTGTCCATGAACTCTTCATTGGCCTCGGCGGCAGCTTCGACCATGTGCTCACGCCACTTGCCACAGGCAACAGCCATGTCCTGGGGGATTTCCTTGTATTCGAAGGTCATGCCCTGGTCATGCTCGCTCCAGATGATGGCTTGCATCTTCACCAGATCGACCACGCCCTTGAAGTTGTCCTCAGAGCCGATAGGCAACTGCATAGGAACAGGAATCGCGCCAAGACGCTCGCGCACCTGCTTGACCACGCGCAGGAAATCAGCGCCGGTACGGTCCATCTTGTTGACGAAGATGAGGCGCGGGACACCATAGCGGTTAGCCTGACGCCATACCGTTTCGGTTTGCGGCTGCACACCGGAGGAGGCGCAGAGCACTACCACAGCACCGTCCAGAACGCGCAGGGAACGCTCCACCTCGATGGTGAAGTCCACGTGTCCGGGGGTATCAATCAGATTGAAGCGATGCTCTGGGAACTGCTTGGCCATGCCTGACCAGTAGCAAGTCACAGCAGCCGAAGTGATCGTGATACCACGCTCCTGCTCCTGCTCCATCCAGTCCATGGTGGCGGCACCGTCGTGGACCTCACCCATCTTGTGAGACACCCCAGTGTAGTAGAGAACTCGCTCACTGGTGGTTGTCTTGCCTGCATCGACATGCGCGCAAATGCCAATATTTCTATACCGGCTCAAGGGAGTTTTTCTGGCCACAATCGTACCTTCGATAATTTAAGTAAGTTGAATTCAGGGAATCAGAAACGATAGTGAGAGAACGCGCGGTTTGCTTCAGCCATGCGATGCACGTCTTCACGCTTCTTCACCGCGCTGCCGCGACCATTGGCCGCATCGGAAATCTCACCAGCAAGGCGCAGAGCCATTGATTTTTCGCCACGCTTGCGTGCGTGCTCCACCAACCAACGCATCGCCAGCGCCGCGCGACGCTCAGCGCGCACTTCAACGGGAACCTGGTAAGTCGCACCGCCCACTCTTCGAGACTTCACTTCCACCATGGGGGCAATGGCGTCAAGCGCCTTCTCGAACACCTCGAGCACATCACCACTCGCATGCTTCTTCACGGTCTCAAGGGCACCATAGACGATCTTCTCTGCAACAGATTTCTTGCCATCTTCCATCACATGGTTCATGAATTTCGCAAGAATTTTGCTGCCGTACTTGGCATCAGGGAGCACTTCACGTTTGGCTACTACACGTCTTCTTGGCATGACAACCTCTTCCAATTTCAGGATTTCCGGGATCCCCGATCACGCGGATTCGTGATTAGCACCCGGCCTTACTTGATTGCATTGAATTGAAACGGCGTACAAAAGCCGCTCCACCTTATTTCTTGGGACGCTTGGCGCCGTACTTGGAACGACCCTGCTTGCGATCAGACACGCCAGAGGTATCAAGGCTGCCGCGGATGGTGTGATAACGCACACCCGGAAGGTCTTTCACTCGACCACCACGAATCAGCACCACTGAGTGCTCCTGCAGATTGTGCCCCTCACCGCCGATATATGAAGTCACTTCATAACCATTGGTAAGACGCACACGACACACTTTTCGAAGTGCTGAGTTCGGCTTCTTTGGCGTTGTGGTGTACACGCGGGTGCACACCCCTCTTCTCTGCGGGCAACGCTGCAGCGCCGGCACGTCACTCTTGGCGACCTTGCTCTGTCTTGGCTTGCGAACCAGCTGGTTGATAGTGGCCATTCATAACTCCTGCGTACGCATACTTTTGTTTAAATGCACCAGCGCCTGATCGCACCGGAAATCAACTGTTTTACTGACGATTTTCTCGATTGATATGAACAGGTTCATATCTGTGGAGCGGGACCTGACGCGGACGCCTCTCGGTCTAAACCATACAGGCGACACACGTCTCAGCATACCCGGAATAAAGGATGCGAGAGTTTAAAGAGCCCGCACCCCTTAGTCAACCTGTAACTGCCAGACCTCAGCCCTCGCCTTTCAGGGCTTCGGTCAAGGCTGCTTCCACGTCGCTTGCACTGACTGTGGTGGTCTCGTTTGCTGCTGCCTCGGCGGCGAGACGCTTGCGGGACTCATGATAGGCCAGACCTGTGCCTGCCGGGATCAGTCGACCGACCACAACGTTTTCCTTCAGACCGCGCAGGTAATCACGCTTGCCAGTGACGGCTGCTTCCGTGAGTACTCGTGTGGTCTCCTGGAATGACGCTGCTGAGATGAAGGACTCGGTTGCAAGCGATGCCTTGGTGATACCCAGCAGCATACGATCGAAGCGAGCTTCGACCTTGCCCTGCGCACGCAGTTTGTCGTTCTCTTCCGCCACTTGGGTCAATGTGACCTGCTCACCCTTGATGAAGGAGGAATCCCCCGTCTCCGTGATCTCGACCTTGCGGAGCATCTGACGCACGATGACTTCGATGTGCTTGTCGTTGATGCGCACGCCCTGGAGTCGATAGACCTCCTGCACCTCATTGATGATGTACTGAGAGAGCGCCTCGACACCCTTGAGTCGCAGAATATCGTGAGGCGAGGGCGGGCCATCGGAGACGATTTCGCCCTTCTCGATGTATTCGCCCTCGAAGACTGTCATGGTTCTCCACTTCGGAATCAGCGTTTCATAGAAGCTGCTGCCGTCCAGCGGATTGACACCGTCCTTTGGTGTAATGATGAGACGACGTTTGCCCTTGGTTTCCTTGCCGAAGGACACGGTGCCGGAAATCTCCGCCAGAATGGCGGGCTCCTTCGGCTTGCGCGCTTCGAACAGGTCTGCCACGCGCGGCAGACCGCCCGTGATGTCGCGAGTCTTGGAACCTTCCTGCGGAATGCGGGCGATGACGTCACCGATATTCAGTGTGGCTCCGTCCTGAATCGCGATGATCGCATTGGCCGGCAGGAAATAGTGCGCAGGCACTGTCGTGCCGGGAATGCAGAGCTCCTTGCCATCCGGACCGCGCAGCGTCACGGCCGGACGCAGCTCTTTTGCGGCAGAGGAACGCTCCGCAGGATCAATGACCGAGAGACTGGACAGACCAGTGATCTCGTCGGTCTGTCTGCGGACGGTGATGCCTTCCTCCATGTTGGCGAAGGCAACAATACCCGCCACTTCCGAGATGATGGGGTGAGTGTGCGGATCCCAGGTCGCAACAACTTGCCCGGCTTCCACTTTCAGGCTCTTGTCCAGGGTGATGACAGCACCGTATGGGAGCTTGTACTTCTCACGTTCACGACCGCCTTCGTCGCTGACCAGCATTTCGCCAGAGCGCGAGACCACCACCAGGTTGCCCAGGATGTTCTCCACTGTTTTCATGTTGTGCAGTTGCACCGTGCCCTTGGTCTTGACCTGCACATTGTCTGCAGCCGTGGCACGCGATGCCGCACCACCGATGTGGAACGTACGCATCGTGAGCTGCGTTCCAGGCTCACCGATGGATTGCGCTGCGATGACGCCGATGGCCTCACCCACGTTGGCGATATGACCACGGGCCAGATCGCGACCATAGCAAAGGCGGCAGATACCGAATCGGGTTTCGCAAGTGATGGGAGAACGTACATGCACTTCATCGACGCCGAGCGCATCCAGTTTCTCGACCAGACGTTCGTCCACCATCACGCCGGCTTCCACAATCACTTCGCCAGTCTGCTCGTTGACAACGTCGCGTGTCAGGACTCGGCCAAGGACTCGATCGCCCAGCGGAGCAATGATGTCGCCACCTTCGATGACCGGTCGCATGACCAGCCCGTCGGTAGTCCCGCAGTCATGCTCAGTGATGACCAGATCCTGGGAGATATCGACCAGACGGCGCGTCAGGTATCCGGAGTTGGCTGTCTTCAATGCGGTGTCGGCCAGACCCTTGCGCGCACCGTGAGTTGAGGTGAAGTACTGCACCACGCTCAAGCCTTCGCGGAAATTCGCGGTGATTGGCGTCTCGATGATGGAGCCGTCAGGACGCGCCATCAGGCCTCGCATGCCGGCCAGCTGACGAATCTGGGCAGGCGAGCCTCGAGCACCAGAGTCTGCGTAGATATACACGGAATTGAAGGACTCCTGACGCTCTTCCTTGCCTTCCTTGTTGATGACGGGCTCTGTGGACAAACCGTCCATCATGGACTTCGCCACCAGATCGTTGGCGCGGGACCAGATGTCGATCACCTTGTTGTACTTCTCGCCCTGAGTCACCAGACCTGAGGCGTACTGGTTCTCGATTTCCTCCACTTCAGCATCTGCCTGAGCGATGATCGCGGCCTTTTCGGCTGGAATCACGAAGTCATTCACGCCGATGGACGAGCCGGAGCGTGTGGAATAGCGATAGCCGGTGTACATCAGCTGGTCGGCGAAGATCACCGTCTCTTTCAGGCCCACATAGCGATAGCAGGCGTTGAGGATCCCGGAGATCTGCTTCTTGGTCATCTTCTGGTTGACCATGGAGAACGGCAAACCGGCGGGCACGATGTTGAACAGCAACACACGGCCAACGGTCGTGTCCACCATGCTAGTGGAGGTGACTTTCTCGCCTTCGGCATTGGTCGACGTGCTGGTGATACGCGCCTTGATGCGCGCCTGCAGATGCACGTGGCCTGTGTCATAGGCTCGCTGCACTTCGGCTGCGTCCGCGAACACCATGCCTTCGCCCTTGGCATTCACACGGGCGCGAGTCATGTAGTACAGCCCCAGCACCACGTCCTGAGACGGCACAATGATAGGCTCACCGCTCGCGGGGGCGAGAATGTTGTTGGTGGACATCATCAGGGTGCGCGCTTCCAGCTGTGCTTCCAGCGTCAACGGAACGTGCACGGCCATCTGGTCACCGTCGAAGTCCGCGTTGTAGGCAGCGCAGACAAGCGGGTGCAGTTGAATCGCCTTGCCCTCGATCAGCACAGGCTCGAAGGCCTGGATGCCCAATCGGTGCAGAGTCGGTGCTCGGTTGAGCAGTACCGGGTGTTCGCGGATAACCTCGGCGAGGATATCCCACACCTCCGCGGTTTCGCGCTCCACCATCTTCTTGGCAGCCTTGATCGTGGTGGCGAGACCACGACGTTCCAGCTTGCCGAAGATGAATGGCTTGAACAGTTCCAACGCCATCTTCTTGGGCAGACCGCACTGATGCAGCTTCAATGTCGGGCCTACCACAATCACCGAACGACCGGAGTAATCCACGCGCTTGCCGAGCAGGTTCTGACGGAAACGGCCCTGCTTGCCCTTGATCATGTCGGCGAGTGACTTCAAGGGGCGCTTGTTGGACCCCGTGATGGCACGGCCACGACGACCGTTGTCCAGCAGCGCGTCAACGGCCTCTTGCAGCATGCGCTTTTCATTGCGCACGATGATGTCTGGCGCATTAAGGTCCAGCAGACGCTTGAGTCGGTTGTTGCGGTTGATCACGCGACGGTACAGATCATTCAGGTCGGACGTCGCGAAGCGACCCCCATCCAGCGGCACCAGCGGACGCAGATCCGGCGGCAACACGGGCAGCACGGTCAGCACCATCCACTCCGGCTTGTTGCCGGACTCAGAGAACGCCTCGAGCAACTTGAGTCGCTTGGAAAGCTTCTTCAGCTTGGTCTCGGAGTTGGTCTGCGGAATCTCCTCGCGCAGACGCGCCACCTCGGCATCCACGTTCATATCCTTCATCAGCTGTTGCACAGCCTCGGCACCCATCTTGGCATCGAACTCGTCGCTGAATTCCTCCATGGCCTCGTAGTACTGCTCGTCGGTCAGCAACTGACCTTTCTCGAGCGTGGTCATGCCAGGATCGGTCACCACGAAAGATTCGAAATAGAGGATGCGTTCGATGTCACGCAAGGTCATGTCAAGCAGCAAACCGATGCGAGACGGCAGAGACTTGAGGAACCATATGTGCGCCACGGGACTTGCCAGTTCGATATGGCCCATGCGGTCACGGCGCACCTTGGACAGTGCCACCTCGACACCGCACTTTTCGCAGATTACGCCCCGATGCTTGAGTCGCTTGTATTTGCCACACAGGCACTCATAGTCCTTCACCGGCCCGAAGATCTTGGCGCAGAACAGGCCGTCACGCTCAGGCTTGAAGGTACGGTAATTGATGGTTTCAGGCTTCTTGACCTCGCCGAATGACCATGCACGGATCATTTCCGGCGATGCCAGGCCAATGCGAATGGAATCAAATTCGTCTGATTGAGACTGGGACTTAAGCAACCCTAACAGGTCTTTCATTCTGTATCCTCCGCCCGGCGCGCAATGGCATCAGGTTTCATAAAATCACTTGTTCGTCGTGTTACACAAAGAAATCGAAACTCAGGGCTGCCGGCGTCATGGACAACGCCGGCAGCGCAGTCGCTACTTGCCTGAAACATCCAGTTCCATGTCGATGGCAAGTGAGCGGATTTCCTTCAACAACACATTGAACGACTCGGGCATTCCGGGCTCCATGCGGTGATCGCCATCCACGATGTTCTTGTACATCTTGGTTCGACCAGCCACGTCGTCGGATTTGACTGTCAGCATCTCCTGCAGCGTGTAGGCAGCACCGTAAGCTTCCAGCGCCCACACTTCCATCTCTCCGAAGCGCTGTCCACCGAACTGCGCCTTGCCGCCCAGAGGCTGCTGCGTCACCAGACTGTACGAGCCGGTGGAACGGGCATGCATCTTGTCATCGACAAGGTGATTCAACTTCAGCATGTACATGATGCCGACCGTGACCTTGCGGTCGAACGCATCACCGGTACGGCCGTCGTAAAGCGTGACCTGGCCGCTCTCGTCCATGCCTGCAAGCTTCAGCATTTCCTTGATCTCGGACTCATCGGCGCCATCGAACACCGGTGTCGCCATGGGCACACCGGCACGCAAATTGTGCGCCAGCTCGAGGATCTCGGCGTCATTGAGCAGATCGAGGTTTTCCTTGCGGCTGCCAACCTTGTTGTAGATGTCATCCAGCAGCTTGCGAATTTCCGCAACCTGACGCTTTTCTTCCAGCATGCGGTTGATGCGATCACCCAACCCCTTGGACGCGGCGCCAAGGTGTGTCTCAAGCACCTGGCCCACGTTCATGCGCGAAGGCACGCCCAACGGGTTCAGCACGATGTCCACCGGGTTGCCGCTCTCGTCGTAGGGCATGTCTTCCACGGGCATGATCACAGAGATCACCCCCTTGTTGCCGTGACGGCCAGCCATCTTGTCGCCCGGCTGGATGCGGCGCTTGATGGCAAGGTACACCTTGACGATCTTCAGCACGCCCGGAGCCAAGTCATCGCCCTGAGTGAGCTTGCGCTTCTTGTCTTCGAAACGATCGTCCAATTCCAGACGACGCTCCTTCAACTGCTCTTCGGCGCGCTCGAGCTGCTTGTTCAGCTCCTCTTCCACCAGACGCAGCTTGAACCAGTCGTCGCGCGGCAGGGCATCAAGGTACTCTTCAGTCAGCGTGGCACCCTTCTTCAGACCGGGACCGCCGGCCACTGACTTGCCCAGCAAGGCACTGCGCAGACGATGGAACGTGGCGCCTTCCACGATTCGGTATTCATCGTTGATGTCCTTGCGCACCTTGGCCAGCTGCGCACGCTCGATCTCCAGCGCACGCTGGTCCTTTTCAAGACCATCCCGTGTGAACACCTGCACATCGATTACCGTCCCCTTCACGCTGGTCGGAACGCGCAAGGAGGTATCCTTCACATCCGAGGCTTTCTCACCGAAGATCGCGCGCAGCAACTTCTCTTCCGGCGTCAGCTGTGTCTCGCCCTTCGGCGTAACCTTGCCTACCAGAATGTCACCAGCGTTCACTTCTGCGCCGATGTACACCACACCTGACTCGTCTAGCTTGCTCAATGCACCTTCCCCGACGTTGGGAATGTCTGCGGTGATTTCCTCGGAACCGAGTTTGGTGTCACGTGCCACGCAGGTCAGTTCCTGGATGTGGATCGTGGTCAGCCGGTCTTCCTTCACGACTCGTTCCGAGATCAGAATGGAGTCCTCGAAGTTGTAGCCATTCCAGGGCATGAACGCGATACGCATGTTCTGGCCAAGTGCAAGCTCTCCCATGTCGACGGAGGGCCCGTCAGCGAGAATGTCGCCACGCACCACCACATCACCCTGCTTCACCAGCGGCTGCTGATTGATGCAGGTATTCTGGTTGGAACGGGTGTATTTGGTCAGGTTGTAAATATCGACACCGGCCTCGCCAGCCTGTGTCTCTTCATCGCGAACGCGCAGAATGATGCGCGAGGCATCCACGCTCTCGATCACACCGCCATGCTGCGCCACGACGCACACACCGGAGTCACCTGCCACATTGCGCTCGAGACCGGTACCTACCAGCGGCTTTTCGGAACGCAGAGTCGGGACTGCCTGACGCTGCATGTTCGACCCCATCAACGCACGGTTCGCGTCGTCGTGTTCCAGGAACGGGATCAAGGCAGCCGCCACGGACACCATCTGCTGCGGAGCAACGTCCATGTAGTTGATCTGGTCACGCGGCATGAGAGTGGTTTCACCCTTGTGACGTACAGTGACCAGGTTGTCGACGAAGCCGCCATTCGCATCCAGCGGCGCACTGGCCTGCGCAATCACGAACTCGCTTTCGTCGATCGCGGACAGGAAATGAATCTCGTCTGTCACGCGATTGTTGACGACCTTGCGATACGGGCTTTCGAGGAAGCCGTAGGTGTTGGTCCTGGCATAGGTCGCGAGCGAGTTGATCAGGCCGATGTTCGGGCCTTCCGGCGTCTCAATCGGACAGACACGACCATAGTGTGTCGGGTGCACGTCGCGCACCTCGAAGCCGGCGCGCTCGCGGGTCAGACCGCCCGGTCCGAGTGCGGATACACGACGCTTGTGTGTGACTTCGGACAGAGGATTGTTCTGGTCCATGAACTGTGACAACTGGCTTGAACCGAAGAACTCCTTGATAGCGGCCGCCACGGGCTTGGCATTGATCATGTCCTGTGGCATCAGTCCTTCGGAGTCCGCCATGCTCAGGCGCTCCTTCACGGCGCGCTCCACTCGGACCAGACCGACACGGAACTGATTCTCGGCCATCTCGCCCACGGAACGGATGCGACGGTTACCCAGGTGATCAATATCGTCCACCACGCCGAAGCCATTGCGAATAGCCACCAGGGTCTTGAGCACGTCAACGATGTCTTCCGTGCTGAGAACAGGGGAACCTTCTGTCTCGACGCGCCCGAGTCGACGATTGAACTTCATGCGACCCACGGCAGAGAGGTCATAACGCTCTGCGGAGAAGAACAGATTGGAGAACAGGTTCTCGGCGGAGTCCTTGGTGGGCGGCTCACCGGGACGCATCATGCGATAGATCTCGACAAGCGCCTCGAGTCGGGTGGTGGTCGAATCAACCCGCAGCGTGTCAGAAATGAAGGGCCCGCAGTCGAGATCGTTTGTATAGATCGTCTCGAACTCCTTGACACCGGATTTCAGTATGCCAGTGACGACGTCATTGGTGATCAAAGTATTGCACTCGAACAGGATCTCTCCTGTCTCAGGATCCACAATGTCCTTCGCAAGGGATTCGCCCAGCAGAAACTCGCGCGTCACCTTCAATTCGGTCAGCTTCGCCTTCTCCATCTGCCTGATGTGGCGAGCCGTGATGCGACGACCTTCCTCAACAATCAGTTCACCCTTTTTGTCAAGAATCGGGAAGTTGAGCACTTCACCGCGCAGGCGCGAGGGCACAAGGTTCAGGGTGATGTCCATGTCCTTGCCCGACACCTTGTAGGTGTCGTTTTCGTAGAACATGCCCAGAATGTCCTGGGAAGTGTAATCCAGCGCACGCAGCAGCACTGTCGCGGGCAGTTTGCGGCGACGATCGATACGCACGAACACCATGTCCTTCGGATCGAATTCAAAATCCAGCCAGGAACCACGGTAGGGAATGATGCGAGCAGAGTAAAGGAGCTTGCCGGAGCTGTGTGTCTTGCCCTTGTCGTGATCGAAGAACACGCCAGGAGAGCGGTGCAGTTGCGATACAACCACGCGCTCCGTGCCATTGATGATGAAGGTGCCGCTCTCTGTCATCACGGGAATTTCACCCATGTAGACTTCCTGCTCCTTGATGTCCTTGATGGTCTGTGTAGTTGATTCCTTGTCGAACAGAATCAACCGTACCTTGACCCTCAGAGAGACGGAATAGGTGATGCCTCGCAGCTGGCATTCCTTCACGTCGAATGCGGGCTTGCCGAGGTCATAGCTTACATATTCGAGTATGGCCTTCCCGGAGTAACTGACAATCGGGAACACAGACTTGAACGCAGCGTGGAGACCTTGATCGAGTCTGTCCTGGGGAGAGACATCGGCTTGAGTAAATTGACGAAATGAGTCGATCTGGGTGGACAAAAGATATGGGATATCCATTGCGCTTGGCAATTTACCAAAGTCTTTACGGATACGTTTCTTTTCTGTATACGAATAGGCCATTAGTGTTTTTCCTAACAAGTGTGTACTGGTTTGTCCAAGCGATGGCAACGCATGCCGGAGTTCGCTCAAACTGTCAGTACATGTCTAAACTTCAGTCCACTCACTAAATTTGTGGACAACCCCGCCACCGAATAATTCTTTGAATCAAACAAAGTCACTTCAAACGCTATTGGCTAAAAACTGGAAGCACAGAAATCGGGCAGAGAAACCCCTGCCCGATCCCGATGATTCAAACAGATGCAACTGGCTTACTTGAGCTCAACAGTTGCGCCGGCTTCTTCCAGTTCCTTCTTCGCAGCTTCTGCGTCAGCCTTGCTGACACCTTCTTTCACAGTGGAAGGTGCACCATCAACCAAGTCCTTGGCTTCCTTCAGGCCCAGACCTGTCAGAGCACGAACCACCTTGATGACGTTCACTTTCTTTTCACCGGAAGCTTTCAGAACGACGTCAAACTCGGTCTTTTCTTCCACTACGACAGCTTCGCCAGCAGCGGCAGGCGCTGCAACGGCAACTGCGGCAGCAGCAGAAACACCGAACTTCTCTTCCATTGCTTCTACCAGCTGTACCACGTCCATTACTGACATTTCAGCGATAGCATTCAGAATATCGTCTTTAGACAGAGCCATGACTCCAATCTCCTACATAACTAGATAATTTAAAAATCGGTTTAGTCGCAAACAGTATTAGGCTGCTTCTTTCTTTTGGTCGCGAATTGCGGCAACAGCACGTGTCACCTTCGTCGGAACCTCGTTCAAGGTTCTTGTCAACTTCGTTACCGGGCCCAGCATCACACTCATCAACATGGAAACTGCCTGATCATAAGTCGGCAGATTCGCCAATGCGTCGATCTGGTCGGCACCGAGTAACTTGCCACCAATTGACAGTGCCTTGATCTCGAACTTGTCATTGCCCTTGGCAAACCCTTTGAGCACGCGCGCGGCGGCCCCTGGATCTTCCATGGAAAAAGCAAGAATCGTAGGACCAAACAGCGCATCCTTGATGCAGTCGAACTCTGTATTCTCCACTGCCTTTCTCAGCAGCGTGTTGCGCACAACGCGCAGGTATACATTGTTTTGACGAGCAGCTTTTCTGAGCTCTGTGAGATCGCTTACAGTGACACCGCGGTAATCGGCAAGCACTGCAGACAATGCACTGGTAGCAGCTTGATTGACCTCTGAGACGATTTGCTTTTTGTCTTCCAGTCTTATAGCCACTAGATCTACTCCTGATTGGAAACCTGTTGCCAGGCTCCACATTTGTTTTCCCTTTCAGTTGCAGCAACACCGCTTCCGAAAGAACTTGAAACTGGTGGATTGGACTCAGCCAAAAGGCTGAACCGGGATTCACCATCTGCGTAGGATTAATTAAGTATTGCGTCACCTGCTCACAACACGCCTACGGTCTTTGACAGCCTTGCCGATGCGAACAAGCATCGGCAAAACCCCAAAGTCATTGACGGACAGTCGCCGCCTTAAGCCTTCAATGTCGATTGGTCGATCATGACGCCTGGCCCCATGGTGGAGGACAGCATCACTTTCTGTACGTAGATACCTTTGGAAGAGGCCGGTTTGGCGCGCTTCAAGTCGGACAGAAGCGCCTCAAGGTTGCCCTGGATGGCAGCGGCGTCGAAGCCGATCTTGCCGATACCACCGTGGATAATGCCCTTCTTGTCAGTGCGATAGCGCACTTGACCGGCTTTCGCATTGCGAACAGCGCCAGCGACATCAGCGGTCACGGTGCCAACTTTCGGGTTCGGCATCAAACCACGCGGACCGAGCACCTGACCCAGCTTGCCCACGACTCGCATGGCATCCGGTGTCGCTATGACAACGTCGAAATCCATGTTGCCCGCGGAAATACTGTCTGCAAGATCATCGAAACCCACGATATCAGCACCCGCATCGCGCGCCTTGTTGGCATTCTCGCCCTGGGCGAAAACGGCGACACGCACAGTCTTGCCCGTGCCATGCGGCAGGAGCGTCGAACCACGAACGACTTGATCGGACTTGCGCGGATCAACCCCAAGGTTGATGGCCACGTCAATCGACTCCTTGAAACGCGGAGACGCGAACTCGTTCAGAAGGGCAACCGCCTCTTCAACCGAGTATGCTCTTGCGGAGTCGATCTTCTGATCGATCAATTTGCGCTTTTTAGTCAGTTTGGCCATGTTACACCCCCTCCACGTCAATACCGGCACTTCTGGCACTTCCAGCCAGAGTACGTACTGCCGCGTCCATGCTTGCCGCGGTCAGGTCAGGCATTTTCTGGGTCGCAATCTCGACCAGCTGCTCGCGGGTGATCTTGGCAACTTTCTCCGTATTGGGGCGTGAGCTCCCCTTCGTGATCCCGACTGCCTTGCGGATGAGCACAGATGCGGGCGGAGTCTTGGTGATGAAGGTGAAGCTTCGATCGGCGTACACAGTGATGACGACTGGAATTGGCAGACCCGGCTCGAGCCCTTGAGTGGCTGCGTTGAACGCCTTGCAGAATTCCATGATGTTGACGCCGCGCTGACCGAGTGCCGGACCAACGGGCGGGCTTGGATTTGCCTTGCCAGCCGCAACCTGCAACTTGACATAGGCGGTTACTTTCTTTGCCATCTTGATTATCTCCTGGTGGGTGATATCACCCGGCGCGCTCCGATAAACAGATCTTGCCGAGCTCCCCGTGGGCAGCGAGCGCGAATGCGAAGCCGCCACCTTGTTTGCGCAACCTCATGTTGACCATGAATGCTGCATTTCTTTTGAGACAGTCCCTTCTCAGTTTCCAACTACATCCTGAAACATTGCCATGAATCAGGTCTTTTCAACCTGACTGAATTCCAGCTCCACCGGAGTGGAGCGTCCGAAAATAAGCACAGCGACGCGCAGACGGCTCTTCTCGTAGTTGACCTCCTCCACTGCGCCTGTGAAGTCGTTGAACGGGCCATCAATCACGCGCACCATCTCGCCCGGTTCGTAAATGATCTTGTGAGTCGGCTTGTCCTGACCATCTACCAGCCGCTGCAGAATCTTGGCGGCCTCTTTCGCTGTGATTGGCGCAGGCTTCTCCGCCTTGCCGCCGATAAATCCCATAACACGCGGCGTTTCCTTTACGAGATGCCAGGTGTCATCGTTAAGCTCCATCTCGACAAGAACATAGCCAGGGAAAAATTTACGCTCGCTTTTCCTTTTCTGGCCGGCGCGCATCTCGACCACCTCTTCCGTTGGCACCAGGACTTCGCCAAACAAGTCTGCCATGCCCGACAAGGCAATTCGCTCCTTGAGCGCATTCATCACCTTCTTCTCAAACCCGGAATAGGCGTGAACCACATACCAACGCTTCGCCATCTGACACCCTCTAACCTATGATTCCAGAAACAATCTCATTGAGGCCCCAGTCCAACAACCAGAGCAAGAGAGCAACTATCACTACAACCACCAGCACTATCATGGTGGTTTGAGTTGTTTCCTGACGCGTAGGCCAGACAACCTTGCGGATTTCCGCGCGCGCATCAAGACTAAGAGCAAGCAAGGCTCCGCCCTTTTCCGTCTTGACTGCAAGCCAGATCGCCACGGCAGCAAGAAGCAGCAATCCGATTGTTCGGTACAAAATTGATTCGGCGGCGAAGTAAGAATTGGCGAATACACCGACCGCCACCAGAACGGCAACGGCAGCCCATTTCAGCCAATCCAGCTTGTAACCCTGATCATTTACTTTTTCGGACATGGTAATTAGGAACTCGGTTAGCCCGAAGTTATACCCGGGATCGCCATGAAGGCGGACTTCAAATCGATTTGGCTCTGCACATAATGGCAGGCCAGGAGGGAATCGAACCCCCAACCTGCGGTTTTGGAGACCGCCGCTCTGCCAATTGAGCTACTGGCCTAGATTTTCTGAAGATAAGCAAGCCGAAAGTCCAACGACGGACATTTCGGCTTGTTGTACTACCTGCTACCTATCTCAATCAATCGAGAATCTTTGCTACAACGCCTGCGCCCACTGTACGACCGCCTTCGCGGATCGCAAATCGCAGACCATCATCCATCGCAATCGGGTTGATCAGCGTGACAACCATCTTGATGTTGTCACC
>JACCDP011220988.1_pt1 | contig 16045 bp, 13 predicted proteins | sample 7445841 | NCBI WGS metagenome assembly JACCDP01 (sample SAMN15323441, study PRJNA562643) | freshwater metagenome | isolation source: river surface water | place: USA:Blue River Watershed | collected 2017-08-17 | reverse complement strand
ATGCCAAAGCTGAACGCCACGCCAAGCACCGCCTGCGGCATCGACACATGGCGCTTGGCGTAGGGGTAGGCCAGGGCAACGGCCAAGGCGGCAAAAGACCACATGATCGCAGCGGCGCGCGTGGTCAACACCAGCGCAAAGGCAGCCAGGGCCAGCACAGCGCCTACGCCCAAGGCCTGTTTGACCGAGACGGCGCCGCGGGTGACCGGCCGGCCGGCCGTGCGCTTGACATGGCGGTCGAACTCACGGTCGGCCACATCGTTGATGCAGCAGCCCGCGCTGCGCATGAGCACCGTGCCCAATACGAACACCAGCAGCAAATGCCAGCCCGGAAAACCGCCTGCGGCCAGCCAGAGGGCCGACAAAGTGGGCCACAGCAGCAGGAGCCAGCCGGCCGGCCGGTCCCAGCGGATGAGCTGCAGGTACAGCTGCAACTGAGCCATCGCTGGCCGCTCGGTAGGGTCCACGGGGTCAGACATGCCGGTCACCGCGCCACGCCTCAGGACAGGCGGGTTGCGCCCGGCAGCTCGCAGGCATAGATGCAGTTGCGCAGCGCTGCGATGGCCTCGTAGCGGGTGAAGCTGCGCCGCCAGGCCAACACCACGCGCCGGCTCGGCACATGGCCCTCAAAGGGCAGGTATTTGATGAAGGTGGGCTCTTGCGCACCGGCCGCTTTGCGACGCCCGGTCGGCGACTCTTGCAAAGCCCCGTGCGGCACGCTCAAGCGCGGCAGCAAGGTGATGCCCATGCCGGCGGCCACCATGTGCTTGATGGTCTCCAGAGAAGAGCCCTCGAAGCTCTTGCGTATGCCTTCGGCGGTGCTGGAAAACCGCGCGAACTCGGGGCAGACCTCCAGCACATGGTCGCGAAAGCAGTGGCCGTTGCCCAGCAGCAGCATGGTCTCGTGCTTGAGCTCTTCGGCGCGCACGCTGCTGCGTTGGGCCCAGGGATGTGTGCTCGGTACGGCCGCCACGAAGGGCTCGTCGTAAAGAGGCGCAATGGCCAGGCTGGTGTCAGGAATCGGCTCGGCCAGGACCGCGCAGTCGATCTCACCAGTGCGCAGCTGCTCGAGCAGCTTGACCGTGAAGTTCTCCTGCAAAATCAGAGGCATCTGGCGGTGGCGCGAAATCGCCTGCCGCACCAGATCGGGCAACAGGTAGGGGCCGATGGTGTAGATCACACCCAGGGTGAGCGGGCCGGCCAGCGGATCTTTGCCCCGCTTGGCGATCTCGCGAATGCCGTCGGCCTGCTCGAGCACCCCCTGAGCCTGGCGCACGATCTCCTCGCCCAAGGGCGTGACGGCCACCTCGCTGGCGTTGCGCTCGAACAGCTTGACGTCAAGCTCCTCCTCGAGCTTCTTGATGGCCACGCTCAAGGTCGGCTGCGACACATGGCAGGCATCGGCGGCCCTTCCGAAATGCTTTTCCCGCGCGACGGCGACGATGTACTTGAGTTCGGTCAGCGTCATGCCGGCATTGTCGGTCAAGAGCACGGGGCCGCCCGTGCGGCTCAGGCCTTGACAAAGTCCGACTTGCCGCCGAGCCAGCGCTGCACATGGCGACTGGCCAGCTGCGGCTGGCGCGCCAGCATCGTAGGCGCCCAAGCGCGGGCCCACTCAAGCCAGGGCGCATCGGTGGTCAGATCGGCAAAACGCAGCAAGGGCGCGCCCGATTGGCGGGCCCCCAGGAACTCGCCCGGACCGCGAATTTCAAGATCGCGCCGTGCGATCTCGAAGCCGTCCTGGGTCTGCGCCATGGCCTGCAACCGGGCCCGCGCGGCCGGACTCAGCCTGGGCGCATCACCGGTGCTGTACAGCAGCACACAGGCCGAGGCCGCTGCACCGCGCCCCACGCGGCCGCGCAGCTGGTGCAATTGCGACAGGCCAAAGCGCTCGGCATGCTCGATGACCATCAAAGAGGCATTGGGCACGTCCACGCCGACCTCGATCACCGTGGTGCTGACCAGAACGGCCATCTGCGCGCCGGCAAATTCGGCCATGACCGCTTTCTTTTCAGCGGCGGACAGGCGCGAATGCAGCAGGCCCACCTTGTGGCCGGGCAGCGCCTGCGCCAACTGGGCGTGTGTCTCGGTGGCGTTGCGAAGATCGACCGCCTCGCTTTCTTCAATCAGGGGGCAAACCCAGTACACCTGCCGGCCCAGGCCAACCTGCTGGGCAATGCGCTCGACAATTTGCTCGCGCCGGGCCTCATCAACCACCTTGGTCACGATGGGGCTGCGTCCCGGCGGCAGCTCGTCGATGGTCGACACGTCGAGGTCGGCGTAATAGCTCATGGCCAGCGTGCGAGGAATCGGTGTGGCCGACATCATCAGAAGATGAGGCTCTAGCTCGCACCCGTGTTCATCGGGCGTCGTCTTGCGGCGCAGGGCCAGGCGCTGGGCCACGCCAAATCGGTGTTGCTCGTCGATGACGACCAGGCCCAGCTTGCTGAACTGCACCTTGTCCTCAATCACCGCATGGGTGCCCACCACCAGATGGGCATGCCCCGACTCGGCTGCAGACAGAGCGGCTCGCCGCTCGCTCGCCCGCTGGCTGCCCGTCAGCCAGGCCGTGTGCACCCCCAGCGGCTCCAGCCAGCCGACCAGCTTGCGAAAGTGCTGCTCGGCCAGGATCTCGGTGGGGGCCATCAACGCGCACTGCCAACCCGCCTCGATGCAGCGCAGCGCCGCCAGCGCAGCGACCACCGTCTTGCCCGAACCAACGTCGCCTTGCAGCAAGCGATGCATGGGTTGCTCGCGCTGCAAGTCTGCGGCGATCTGCGCCTGTACACGCTGCTGCGCACGCGTCAAAGCAAAGGGAAGCGCCTCGAGCAAACGCTCACGCAAGCGGGCCATCGGCCCTTGGCCCGGCGATGCCAGCGCCGGCGCGCGCATTGCATCGCGGGCCTGCCGGGCCTGCAGTTGAGACAACTGCTGGGCCAAAAGCTCCTCGGCCTTCAGCCGCTGCCAGGCCGGGTGGCTGCGATCTTCCAGCTGTGCCAACTCAACGTCGGGCCTGGGCTGATGCAAAAACTCCAGCGACTGGCGCAGTGACCAGTGCCGCTGCGGCCCTTCGGGCCAAGCCTGGGCCGGCACCGTCTCCGACAGATCGGCCCGGCTCAGTCCGCCGAGCACGGCCTTGCGCAAATACGCCTGCGGCAACTGCGCCACGGTCGGATAGACCGGCGTGAGAGCCTGTGGCAGCGGCCCGCCGGCTGCTTGAAAGCTCGGATGGACCATCTCGCGCCCGAGCAAGCCGCCTCGGACTTCGCCGCGCACGCGCACCCAAGCGCCCTCGCTGAACGCTTTTTGATGGCTGGGATAGAAATTGAGAAAGCGCAACACACAGGTGTCGCTGCCGTCGTCGACCTGTACCTTGAGCTGTCGTCTCGGGCGCAAACTGACTTCGCTGCGCAGCACCCGGGCCTCGATCTGGATGCAATCACCCTCACGCGCCTGCGACAAGGCCGTGATCCGGGTCTCGTCCTCATAGCGCAAGGGCAGGTGCAAGGCCAGATCGATGTCGCGCGACAGGCCCAGCTTGTGCAAGGCTTTCTGGGCTGGCGACAGCGGCGAGCGCGCCGGCGCCGCTGGAGCAGGGGTCGACATGTTTCAGATTGTGCCCGGCCGGCGCAGGCCGCCTGTGCCAGCGAGAAGCGCCGCGCAGCGCAGTCTGTTGCTTTAAAAATTAAAGGCCTATTAGTTTACAAAAATTAAAAATTAAAGCGTTACTTCTTTTTACATACTAACTATGATGCAGATCGTATCAATCTACTAGTCGATCATGCACGCCAAGCCCCTGCTCTCGCTCCTCGGCCTTGCTGCCGCCCTGGCATCGTGCGGCGGTGGTGGCGGCGGCGGCTCAGGCTACACCATCACGGGCGTGGCCGCATCGGGTGCCGCCATCGTGCGTGGAACCGTGGAGGTGCGATGCCATGTGGGGGGCGGCTCGGTAGAGACCGAAACCGATGGCAGCTACCGCATCCACCTGCCCGACGCCCAGGGGCCCTGCCTGCTGCGAGCCATCGATTCGGTCACCGGCATCGAGCTGCATTCGGCCCTGGAAGAAACCCCGGCGCAATCGGTCGCACATATTACGCCCCTGAGCGACCTGGTGGTCGCAAAAGCGGTCCAGGCCGAGCCGGCCACTGCCTTCGCCGATCCCGCCAATTACCTGCGCCTGCTCAGCCCGGTCAATCTGTCGGTTGGCATGCAGGCAGCGCGGGAGGCGGCAGCCGCGGTGGGCACGCCACTGCCCGAAGGCCTCGATCCGCTCAAGGGCCAGTTGCAGACCGCAACCGCCGAAGCGCAGGGCTCAATCATGGACCGAGCCATCGATACGCTCATGGCCACGCTGGCGTCGGCTGACCAGGCTTTGTCGGAACTGGCTCGCAGGGTCGCGGGCGGCGGCGGTGTGATCGGCGGCGGCGGCGGTGGCGGCGGCGTCATCGGCGGCGGTGGCCCAAGCGATGTTCGCAGCGTGCTCGATGGCCTGGTGACCCGCTCGCTGCAGGCGCTGCCCGGCTGTCCGGCAGCGCGCGGCGCCAGGGTCTGGCTGATTGACGCCCTGTCGGGCCAGCCCCCACAAGGCCACGAACTGAGCCTGGGCGAGAACCCAGACGACATCCCGCAGCTGATCCGTCTGGACAACGGCGCCGCATCCGAGATCAGGTTCGACGTCAATGAACCCTGCGTCTTTCGAGCCGACGGTAAGACCTTTCGCATCTCGGACAACGGCATGGGCATCTGGAACTCGGCCGCTGCCTGGGGCGTGATCGTGCCCATGCAAGGCAGCGTCGACCTGACCGCGACCAGCTTCAGCGGCCGGTACGGCGCGCTGGCGCTGATGCAAGCTAGCCACAACAGCCACGATTTCACCCCCGCAGCGGCCTTCGATTTCAGGATCAACGCCCCAGGCAGGCCCCTGATCGAAGGGCGGCAATGCGCCATCAACATGGGCAGCAGCAGCGATCTGCCCGGCTGCAGCGGCCTGAACAACGCCTTTGCCCTGGCCTTCCAGGCCACCCAATGCACAGAAGTCTTGGTGCCCTACGAGACCGCCCAGCTCAGGTCGGGCGCCTTGCGCTGCGTCAGCGGCGAGGGCAACAGTGCGGTTGAGGCGTACGTGATGGGCTACAACGCCGGTGGCAGCAGCACGCTGCTCATCACCCTCAACAACTATCCCTTGTCAGTGGGCGCCGGGTCTTTGCCTGGGCGCGGCCTGGTGGTGCTCAACAAGGTCAGCCGGCCCATGGTCCTGCCCCAGGTCACGACCATCGCAGACGGCGCATTCTGGGAAAGTGGCTATGACCCGACGGCCGCGCCCCGGTTTTTCAGCGCCCCTGTGGCCCAGAGCAGTCTGTCGAGGCTCAGCAGCACCTCGTACCAGCAAACCCGCGGCGGCGTCACCTACACCCACCATCTGGACACACCGTCGGCAGGCCTGCTGTGGTCACGCAGCGGCAACGCCGGCGTCATGATCCGCCTGGCCTCGCCAGCGGGCTGGTCCTTCGCAGTCGAAAGTGTGGAGATACCGGCGCTGGCTGGCCTGGGGGATGTGTACCGGCACAGCGCCCAAGTGCGCAAACCGTCACCTTGAAGGCGGCGGCGCAAAGCGCCGTCCTGCGGGCGCAAGCCGTGCGACACTTCGCCCCTCATCCACTTGGAACGGGTCCGTCCGACCCTCAAGCGCCATGGCACCGAACGCCCCGACCAGCGCAGCGCGCGACTGGACCCTCTCAGACTTTGACTTCCAACTCCCGCCCGAGCTGATCGCCCAGCATCCGAGCGCCGATCGCTCGGGCTCGCAGCTGCTCGACGGCCGAAGCGCGCAAGCTCAAGACCGCTGCTTTCGCGAACTGCCCAGCCTGCTTGAACCCGCGGACTTGCTGGTGTTCAATGACACCCAGGTGATCAAGGCGCGGCTGTTCGGCCAAAAGGCAACAGGCGGGCGGCTTGAACTGCTGGTTGAGCGCGTGCTCGATGCCTCGCGCGGTACGGTGGCCGCCCACCTGAAGGTCAGCAAGAAGCCCGCGCCCGGTTCGGTGCTGCAGATGGACGGCGGCTTTGCCGCCACGGTCATCGGCCGCTGGCCCGATGCAAGCGGCCCGCTGTACCAGCTGGCCTTCGCGGGCGAGCCATATGCGCTGATGGCCGCTCACGGCCATGTGCCACTGCCGCCTTACATCACACACGAGGACACGGCCGAGGACGCGCAGCGTTACCAGACCGTGTTCGCCGCCCGACCCGGCGCAGTGGCCGCGCCCACCGCTGCGCTGCACTTCGACCAGGCGGTGCTCGATGCGCTCGAGCAGCGCGGCATCGAGAAGGCCCGCATCACCTTGCACGTGGGCGCGGGCACCTTCCAGCCGGTCAAGGCGCAGCGCATCTCCGACCATCTGATGCACCACGAGCGCTTTGAGGTGCCGCAAGCCACGCACGACGCGATCGCGCGCTGCAAGGCGCGCGGGGGCCGGGTGCTGGCGGTGGGCACGACCACGGTGCGCGCCCTGGAGTCGGCGGCCCATCTGGGCCCGGCCTGCGACGACACCAATATCTTCATCACGCCGGGCTTTCAATTCAAAGTGGTCGACCTGCTGCTGACCAACTTTCACCTGCCCAAAAGCACCTTGATGATGCTCATCAGCGCCTTTGCAGGCCACCGCGAAGTGATGGGCCTGTACCGCCACGCGATCGCCCAGCGCTACCGGTTTTTCAGCTATGGCGACGCCATGCTGCTCAAGCGCAATGCGCAGGCAGGCCTGCAAAGCCCACCGGCCGATCCATCGGACAGCCTCTAAAACACCGCCAACCTTGGCCCCAACAGCTGCGAAAGCTCGCCATGCTCCGCTTTGAAGTCCTGACCACCGATCCCGCCTCGCACGCACGGCGCGCCATCCTGACCCTCAACCATGGGGTGGTGCAAACGCCGATCTTCATGCCGGTGGGCACCTACGGCACCGTCAAGGGCGTGATGCCGCGCAGCCTGCACGACATGGGCGCGCAGATCATCCTGGGCAACACCTTTCACCTGTGGATGCGCCCGGGCCTGGACATCATGAAGGGCTTTGGCGGCTTGCACGGCTTTGAGCAATGGCACAAGCCCATCTTGACCGACTCGGGCGGCTTCCAGGTTTGGTCGCTTGGCGCGATGCGCAAGATCACCGAGCAAGGGGTGCACTTTGCCTCGCCCGTCAACGGCGACAAGCTGTTCATGTCGCCCGAGGTGAGCATGCAGATCCAAACCGTGCTGAACTCCGACATCGTGATGCAGCTCGACGAGTGCACGCCCTACGAAACCCAGGGCCAGATCACCACCGAAGCCCAGGCCCGCCAGTCGATGGAGATGAGCCTGCGCTGGGCGCTGCGCTCCAAGGCCGAGTTCGAGCGGCTGCACAACCCCAATGCGCTGTTTGGCATCGTCCAGGGCGGCATGTTCGAACACCTGCGCCAAGAATCGCTCGAGGCGCTGGTGGCGATGGACTTTCCCGGCTATGCCATCGGCGGCGTGAGTGTTGGCGAGCCCAAGGACTTGATGCGGCAGATCATGGCGCACACGCCCCACAGGCTGCCGGCCCACAAGCCGCGCTACCTGATGGGCGTGGGCACGCCAGAAGACCTGGTGCAGGGCGTGGCCGACGGCGTGGACATGTTCGACTGCGTCATGCCCACCCGCAACGCGCGCAACGGCACCGTCTTTACGCGCTATGGCGACCTCAAACTGCGCAACGCGCGTCACAAGAGCGATCCGCAGCCGCTCGATCCGAGCTGCACCTGCTACGCCTGCGCCGGCGCCTCGGGGCTGCCCTGGCAGCAAGGCGGGCGCGAAGGCTTTAGCCGCGCCTACCTGCACCACCTCGATCGCTGCGGAGAAATGCTCGGGCCCATGCTCACCACCATCCACAACCTGCACTACTACCTCAACCTGATGCGAGAGGTGCGGGAGTCGCTCGAGGCCGGCCAGTTCAGCGCCTGGACGGCGCAGTTCAAGGCCGATCGCTCGCGCGGCTTGTAAGCCCGACTGGCCTGGGGCTTGGCGTTGCGCGGCGCAAGGCCTCTTCAGGGGCGGCGCAAATCGGCCAACAGTTGCCCATGGGCCAAGGTGTGCGCATCGTGCACAGGCTCCAGCCACGGCTCTTGCAAGGCGCTGGCGTACCAGTCTTTCATGGCTGGCAAATCAAGCAAGGTCCGCACGTAGGTGCTGCAGGCCTCTGGCAGCGGCAGCGCAAAGGTCTGCACGCGAAAAGCCACCGGACAAAAGAAGGCATCGACCGCGGTAAACGAGGAGCCGGCCAGAAAAGGCCCGCCGAAACGCTCCAGGCCTTGACGCCAAAGGGTCTGCAGCCGCTGCAGGTCGCCCGCCAAGGCTTGCAGGGACGTGGCATCCAAGGTGACGCGCAAGCCGCAATTCATGGAGCAGATGTTGCGCAAGGTCGAAAAGCCCGAATGCATTTCTGCGGCTGCGCAGCGCGCCCAGGCGCGTGCGGACGCATCGGCCGGCCACACCGCCGCCTGCTGCTCAGCCAGGTACTCGGCTATTGCCAGGCTGTCCCAAACGACCTGCTGGCCATCGTGCAGGCAGGGCACCTTGCCGCTGGGCGAGAACGCATCAAAGCCGCTGACGCCGCCCCCCATGGGGAAGGGCCTGAGCTCTTCTTCGAAGGCCATGCCCAAGGTGCGCATCAGCACCCAGGGCCGCAGCGACCAGGACGAGTAGTTTTTATTGGCGATGTAAAGCTTCATGGTTTGTGGCCTTTCAATAATGACTGTTCACCAGCAACTGCCTCAAGCCGAGGCGGCAAAGACGGTGAGCACCCCGGTGTAGCCGTAGATGTGGCTCGCAGCGATTTCGCCGGCCGCAAAAAACCCAATCAAGGGCACATCGCCCAGCGCACGCCGCACGATCTGCAGCTCGGCACTGGGCCCGCCAAAATGCGGTCCGCCACGGCCCGAGCAGCTCACATAGATCGCACCGGCCATGCCTCTGGCCAGATGTGGCTCAGACAACAAGGGCGGCGCTTGCATCGCCTGCGCCGCCTCCAGCGGCAGCCGGGCCGCCTCGACCTCTTCGCGAATTTCGGCGCAAATGCGCACCAGATCGGCTCGCGCAGCGGCGGTGTTGCGCTCGCAAAAACTCAGCCGCATGCCCACCTCGGTACTCTGCGCCAGCGCCAGCGCCTGCCGCGCCGGATCGAGCCCGATGATGTGGCGCACCCAGGTGTCCTGCCCGAACTGACCGGCCCGACGCTCGACGTCGCTGGCCTGGGCCCCAGCGCGCAAGCCCACCAGGGTGCGGCGCACCTTGGCCAGCGCCGGCTGTGGCTCATCGAGCGTGATGCCCAGATCGGCCAGCCGGATCTGCAAAGCCGGCTGGCCGTCGAGCTCAAGCACCACATGGCCGTCACAGGCGGTGATCACGCGCTCAGGCGACACCGGCTGGCAGCCCTGCGTCACGCGCGAGATCAAGGGCACGCCGGGACCAAAGGCCACACCGCTGAGGCCGCCAGCGAACACGCCGCCGGCCCCGCCTTGGCCGCGCACATGGCCGTGGGCGCTTTGCGCAAACTGCACCGGCGCGCCGCGGCTGGCCGACAGACCCCCGAAGAGGTAATGGCCACTGGTGCGCTGAGCCATCTCGGCCACCAGCTCGGCCAGATCGGGCTGCTGCGGATCGGCATGCACCAAGGCGCTGTGCGCCTGAAAGCGGTCGGCAGCCGGCAGCGGCGCCACGCCTGAAAACACCCGGTACTGATCGTCCGGCAACTGGCACAGCATGACCGCCATGGCCGGCTCGTCAAAATACTCCACGTTGTTGGCAGCGATCCCCACGCCGACCGTGCCCGACCAGTCGACCACCTCGGGCAGGTGCGCGCTCAGGTGGTCAAGAATGTCTTGCGCATGCGCCGCGTAGTGGTCGGTGATGTAGATCAGCCCCAGATTGGGCGCGCCCGCATGGTCGGGCTTGGCCATGGCCGCGCGCAGTTGCGCCAGCACCAGCGCAGCGGCCATCGGCCACTGCGGGTGGGTGGCGTGGCCGTAGGCAAACAGCTTGCTCACAGCGCCTTGCGGGGCTTGGCCGCTTGCCCTTTGCGGGCCGGCTTGGGCGCTGGCGAGGCAGCGCCCGTCTGCCCTGGTGCATCGGCACTTTTGCGGCTTTGCGCGTCGGCCACCGCCGCTTGCGCGATCTGCTGGAACTGCTGGGTCAGCGCGCCCCACCACTGCATCGGATCGACCGGGCCAGAGGCTGCGGGCGACGCTTTGGCGGCCGATGCAGCGCGCGCCTTTGCGGACTGTCGGCGCGGCTTGGGCGCTGGCTCGGCCGCTGGGGGCGCGACGGGGGCCTGAGCTGGGGCAGAGGCGGCAGAGCCAGCAGAGGGGGCCGCCGGCGCCTTGACACTGAAGGCCTGGGCCATGTCCTGCAGACTGACGTTCATGCCCTTCAGAGCAACAAGCGTCATCTTCTGCACCTCCAGCGCCTGGATCGTGGCCTTCAGTGCGGTGCCGTTTTGCTCCAGCCAGAACAGCACCGCCTTGAGTTCGGCGATGCGCTTGTCCAGGTCCTCGACGCTCAAGGTCGGTGCCACCCAGCCGCCCAAGCCCGGCCCTGCGCCGGTCGAAGCCTGCGTCGGCTGGGTCAGGCTCTGCAGAAACTCGAAGCCTGGCACCCACTTGCCAAAGTCACCAAAACCGGTCGCATCGCTTTGCCCCATGATCGACACCCTCCATTCGTAGAACCGAACCCGACAGCCCATGCAGCCAGCGCAGCCGGCGCTTGGCCGCAACCCGTCCATTGTGCAATGGCCGAGCGACTCGGTGGCCCGTTTTCATGCGCGATCACACAAAAACAAGCGTCCGGTTTGCTAAGCTGGCAGGCCCTCAAATGCCAGCCGAACGAGGCCCAAAGTGCGGCCCAGATCGGATCGGTTCGCGCCGGCCCACACGGCGGCGCCCATCAACGCCCGCTATGGAACACAGCTTTGCCTCGGCCACCATCTTGCTCCTGCTGATCACCGACCCATTGGGCAACATCCCGATCTTCGTCAACAGCCTCAAGGCGGTGCCGGCCGAGCGACGCAGCCGAGTCATCGTGCGCGAGGTGCTGATCGCCTTCGCGGTGTTGCTGGCCTTCATGTTCGCCGGACAGGCCTTCCTGCGGGCGATGAGCCTGTCGGGCGTGTCGCTGCAAATCGGGGGGGCTCTGGTGCTTTTTCTGATTGCGCTGCGCATGATCTTTGCGCCGCCGACGCCAGACAGCCCGGTGCCCAGCCAGGAACCGCTGATCGTGCCGCTGGCCATCCCCGCGCTGGCTGGGCCCTCGGCTCTGGCCACGGTGTTGCTGCTGGTCAGCCAGGCGCCCGAGCGGCGCCTGGAATGGGTGGCCGCATTGACCGTGACGATGCTCGTGTGTGCCGTGGTGCTGCTGCTGGCCGAGCGGCTGCAGCAGCTGGTGGGCGAGCGGGTGATCAGCGCATTCGAGCGCCTGATGGGCCTGATCTTGGTGAGCATCGCCGTCGAGATGATGCTGCGCGGCATCAAGGAGCTTGCCCGCACCTGGCCTAACTAAGGCCCAACTCAGGCCCAACTCAGGCCGAACCGATCGGGCCGACGCAATCAGGTCGGCTGCAAGGCGGCGACGACCTGATCGATAGCACCAAAGATGCTCTGCCCGTCGCGGCCCTTCATCTCGATGCGGATGGTGTCACCAAACTTCATGAACGCTGTGCTCGGCTGGCCGTCGACGATGGTCTCGATCGCCCGTTTCTCGGCGATGCAGCTGTAGCCTTTGGGCCAGCTCTTGCGGCCGTTTTCCTCAATGCCGCGGTTGCTGACCGTGCCACTGCCGATGATGCTGCCGGCGCGCACATTGCGCGTCTTGCACAAATGGGCAATGAGCTGCCCGAAATCAAAGGTCATGTCGGCGCCCGCATCGCACAGGCCGACCTTGCGGCCGTTCCAGATCGACTGCAGCGTCAGGTGCACCCGCCCGCCCTGCCAGGCCTCGCCCAGCTCGTCTGGGGTAACAGCCACCGGGCTGAAGGCGGTGGCCGGCTTGCTCTGCAAAAAGCCAAATCCCTTGGCCAGTTCGTCGGGTATGAGGTTGCGCAGCGAGACGTCGTTGACCAGCATGAGCAGGCGCACGCCATCGAGTGCGCGCTCGGCATGGCTGCCCATGGGCACGTCGCCGGTGACAACGGCCAGCTCGGCCTCAAAGTCGATGCCGAAGGCCTCGTCGGGGCAAACCACCGGGTCGCACGGCCCCAGGAAGTCGTCGCTGCCACCCTGGTACATCAGGGGGTCGGTGTAAAACGTCGCGGGCACCTGGCTGCCGCGCGCCGCGCGCACCAGCTCCACATGGTTGATGTAAGCCGACCCATCGGCCCACTGGTAGGCCCGCGGCAAAGGGGCCATGCAGCGCTGCGGCTCAAACGCAAAAGCGTGACGGGCCTTGCCCAGGTTGAGGGTCTGGTACAGGTCCTGCAGTTGGGGCGAGAGAAAATTCCAGTCGTCGAGCACCTGCTGCAGGGTGTGGGCGATGTCGGTCGCATAATGGGCCGTCGTAAGGTCGCGCGAGACCACCACCAGTTGGCCATCGCGCGATCCGTCCTTGTAGCTTGCAAGTTTCATGGTTGATCTGGGCACAGGGCCCGCCGAGTCAAAGCGACCACCTTCATGATCGGGGTCAAAAACCTCAAGCTTAACGCCTCGCCAGCCCGCACCAGCGCCCCCACCAGGGCCCACTCTGGCGCGCCGCCCTGGCCGACGATCCTGGCGCTGACGGGCTTGGTCAGCGCAGTGCACCTGTGGCTGCTGCTGGCTGCGCCGGTGTGGATGCGCATGGACAGCGCGCTCAATGCCCAGGTCACGCCCGCGCTGAGCACCCGCGTCATCGAGCCGGTGGCAGGCGCCGCAGCGGCCCAGACTGGGCCGCCCGCGCCGGCTGCTGCTGTTGCGCGGCCCACACCCGGTCCGGCCGCGCCGCAGGCAACCCCAACCCCAGCAGCTCAGCCTGCCAGCTCGACCACACTGACTGCCGCCCTGTCGCCATCTCTGGCCACAGCCGAGCCTGCGAGCCAGCCTGCGGCCCAGACGCGGACCTTCGAAGCCGTGACGGTACCGGCTGCCCCTGAACCAGCGCCAGCCCCCCCAACAGCCGCGCCGCTCGCCTCGAGCACGCAGACGCGCAGCGCCGACCCCGCACCGGCCGAAGCGCCTGTACCTGCTCCTCCTCAGGCCACTCCACCGCCACCGCCGCTACCCTTACCTCAGCCGCTGCCTCCACCACCGCCTCCACCACAGCCTCCTACTCCTCCGCCGCCTCCTCCTCCGCCGCCAGTACCGCCAGCGCCTCCGCCTGCCCCTCCCCAGCCACCTCAACCCGTACCCGTCCCAACACCGACAACCGCGCCCCCTCCAGCCCCTGCACCAGCGGCTCCAGCCGACCCCACGCCCAGCCCGGCACCGGCCCCCGCCGAGCAGGGCGTGCCAGCGCCACCTGCGGCGCCTGCTACGGCGGCCGTCCGGCCGAACTGGGTGATGCCAGGGTCGGCCCTGCTGAGCTACCAGGTCAGTGGCCGGGCGCGCGGCTTCGAGCTGTCAGCCAACGCCGAGATCGACTGGCAGCACGATGGGCAACGCTACCAGGCCCGCATGGTTATCAGCAGCTTCTTGCTGCCCGGCCGCAGCCAGACCAGCGTGGGCGAAATCGGCCCCGACGGCTTGGCGCCCAGGCGCTTTTCCGAGCGCACGCGCGGTGAACAGGCGGCCCACTTCCAGCCGGAAATCGGACGCATCGTGTTCAGCGCCAACAGCCCGCCGGCAGTCTGGCAGCCCGGTGCGCAGGACCGGCTGAGCCTGCCCTTTCAGCTTTCGGCCATGATCGCGGCCGAGCCCGCGCGCTTTACGCCAGGCGCGCAGGTCAGCATCCTGACGGCCGGTGCGCGCAGCGCCGAGCCCTGGGCCTTCACCGTCATGGACAGCCAGCCGCTCGATCTGCCGATCGGCACGCAAAACGCCCTGCGCTTAAGGCGTGAGCCCAGGCAGCTGTACGATCAGACCGTCGAGATCTGGTTTGCACCGGCTCTCGGGCACTTGCCGGTTCGCATCGTGCTCAGCCAAGGCAACGGCGACCTGTTTGACCAGCGCCTCTCGAGCATCAAGCCGGTCGAGCGGCGACCTTGAAATTGAAGTCACTGCCCACAGGTTCTAACCACCCCCTTGCCTCTTTTGGACCCCGCTTTGACCATGCAAATGCTTTACGACTCCGACACCTTCGTGGTGGTGCACCTGGTGGCCGACGCCGAGCAGGCCAGCAGCGGTGCTGCGCCGCACATGGTGCGCCACGGCTTCGAGATCGTCGACAAGCGCCACGGCAAGGAAGTGTTTTTAGATGGCTCCTGGGCCGAGCTGTTTGAGCAAAGGCTCAAAAGCTGGCAAGACAAGGCGCCGACCCAGGATGAAATCGAGGCCACCCTGGAGGGCTATGCCCAGCTGGCCCACACCCCCATTGCGCTGCATTGAGGCGTCAAGGCTGCAGTGAGCGCACGATGAGCATCGGCCAAGGTCGAGCCTTGCACGCCCAGCTGCGGCGCAGCGTGCTGCTGGGCGCCCTGGCCTGGGCCGCTGGCCTGGCTCAGGCCAGCGACGAGTGGACGCAGCGGCTCGACGCCCTGCTACCCACCCGAGCGCTGCTGCTGGGCGAGCAGCACGACGCCAGCGAGCATCAGCGCATTGCACGGGCGCTGGTGCAGACACTGGCCGGCCGCTCTGCGCTGGCCGCGGTGGTGCTCGAAATGCTGCCGGCCGGCAGCAGCAGCGGGCAGCTGCACAGAGACAGCACGGAGCTGGCGGTCCAGCAAGCGTTGGGCTGGAATGAGGGCGGCTGGCCTTGGGCGGCTTACGGGCCGGTGGTCATGGCTGCCGTCCAAGCCGGCGTGCCGGTGCTCGGCGGCAATCTGCCCACCCAGCAGATGCGAGCCCAAATGGCACGCAGTGAGCTCGACAGCCGGCTGACGGCGCCAGCGTTGGCCGAGCAACAACAGCTCATGCGCGAGGGCCACTGTGGCCTGCTGCCCGAGAGTCAAATTGCGCCGATGGCGCGCATCCAGATCGCCCGCGACTTGAGCCTGGCCGCCACCTTGGAGGCGGCCGTGCGCCAGGCCGGCCCGCAGCAGTTGGTGCTCCTGCTCAGCGGCAGCGTCCACGCCGACAAGCGGCTGGGCGTACCGGCCCACCTGCCGCCCGAACTTGCGGTGCGCAGCGTGCGCCTGCTGGCCGGCGGGCCAAGTGGGCAAGATCGCCAGGGCACGGGCTCAGGCCAGTTCGATGCCCTCTGGCCTACCGCGCCAGCGCCTGCGACCGACCATTGCGCCGCCTTGCGCGAGCACTTTCGGCAGCGACCGCCCGGACCGCGGCCTTAAAACGCCCCCTGCCCAGCGCCCGGGCCCGACCCCTCAGGCTTGCTCGCGGATGGCCTGAGCCAGCACCGAGACCATTTGATCGATGTGGGCTGGCTCCACGATATAGGGCGGGCACAAGACCAGGTTCTCGCCGGCTGGGCGCACCAGCACGCCCTTGGCAAAGCAGCTCATGAACACATCGAAGGCCCGCTTGCCAGGCAGGGCCGCCGGTGCCAGCTCGACGGCTGCGGCCAGGCCCAGGGTGCGGATGCCCACCACATGGGGCAGGCCCTTGATCTGGCTGTGCACCGCATCGCCAAGCAGCTTGCCCATCTGGCCGGCGCGCTCAAACTGGGCCTCTTGCTGGTAGAGCGACAAGCAGGCAATGGCCGCGGCACAGGCCACCGGGTGGCCCGAGTAGGTGTAGCCATGAAACAGCTCGATCGCGTGCTCGGGGCTGCTGCCATGGGCCTGCATCATGGCGTCGTAGATGCGCTGCGAACAGAGCACGCCTCCCATGGGAATGACGCCGTTGGTCACGCCCTTGGCAAAGTTGAGCATGTCGGGCACCACGCCAAAGTAATCGGCGGCAAAAGGGGTGCCCATGCGGCCAAAGCCGGTGATGACCTCGTCAAAAATCAGCAAGATGAGAT
>JACCDP010759498.1_pt1 | contig 16045 bp, 20 predicted proteins | sample 7445841 | NCBI WGS metagenome assembly JACCDP01 (sample SAMN15323441, study PRJNA562643) | freshwater metagenome | isolation source: river surface water | place: USA:Blue River Watershed | collected 2017-08-17 | reverse complement strand
TGTTGTCCACAGGACTCATACCGTTCATGGGCTGTGTGACAAAGATCAACGAATACAGCACCACAAAAACGATGCCAAACAATGTCAATCCTAATATGATACCTATAAAAAACTTTAATCTTGAATTGAGTTCTTCTGTGGTGTATTTTTCATTACCGAAAATCATTTACATTCTCCTTTGTTAGCCGGTAGTGTCTGTGCTGGACGTTGTGCAGAGGGTTCTTTTTCGTAGTGCTTTAAATCTTCTGGACATGTGCCGTTAGCACTGCAAAAAGGTTTCTGGCATAATTTTTCATTCCAATTTTCTGGATCCTGACAGGGATAACGATATCGTTCTCCGCAGCCAATCATCAGAACGGGTAACAGCAGCAAAAACCATACTTTACTCATGTTCGCTCCTTGTAATTATAGTTATATTTATCAAGAAAATAGATCTTTTATCTGTTGTGCCAAGCCGACCACAGCCACTATGCTGCCAAATGCTCCGGTCACTACGATCTTGAACTGCCGCAAAAATTCCTCATCTGCTTCTTCGTTCAAGGCCCAGGCTTGATCCTGCTCTGCGGACTTTTTGGCACGGTCTTCTATGTCCTGCCTGATCCTGCAGAACTCTTTGTAACCATCCTGTCCCAGGTGGTTTAGATCACCGTAGAGAAACATGTGATACAGTTCCTGCTCCATCTGTCGCAGCCTCACTTTAGCTGTGTAGACCTGCATAGCCTGTTCTGTGGCAGTCTGTTGTGGTTTTTTATCGTCTTTGGTTTTTCCGTGTAGTTCTTGGAGATCGTTGAACAGCAGGGCCCGTTTCAGTTCTCCCATTTGGGCCGCGAAGCCAGTGATCGATCCCATCACGGCCGTGGCTTCGTCAGTGATCTGGCTCACACGCTTGACCTGATCAAAGGCTGCGTTAGCAGACGCCAAGACCAGGGCTATGTCCATTATTTTTCAGCCAAGGGATTGTCTACGGCTTTCTTGATCTTGTCATCCACTTCTCTGCGTATACGTCGCAGTTCAGCTTCGGTTTCCTTTTCCAGCTTGTTCATCTCGCCTGTGACCGATCTTATGGTGCTGTCTACATTTTTGCGTATCTCTTTGACTTCGCCGTCCACTTCACGCTGGCTCTGCTTCTGGCTGCGCTCCACTGATTCCACCACGCTTTCCAGTCTACGGATATCGTCCTTGAGGTCGTTCTTGATCTCGTTGGTGTATTCCAGGGTCTTTTCCGTGTTCTGGACTGCCAGCTCGATCTTCTTGTTCAGCTCTGACAGATCCGGTGCCACATATTCTTGTATCTGGCGCTTCATGTCCATGTAGTCTTTGTAGACTTCAAAGGCACCATACAGTCCGCCCAGCACCGAAGATACGATACCACCTGCGATCATCAGTTTAGCGGGTGTGAAGTTTATGCCGCCGATGCTGATCACGGTGTTGGGATCTGTCACGGCTTCTAATTTATCTACCTGTTCATCTAAGTTCTTTGACATCATTTCGCTCCTTGATATTGTTGGTCTACCATCTGTTGGTGTAGCCTATCTGATGCTGCGTTTAAGAATCTCGCGGCCCGTTGATTATCCACGGTCTTTTGGTTCTTGTAGATCTCTTTGGGCGCATAGAAAGCCGCATCTGCCAGCGCAGTGGTATAGGCAGAGAATCCCTGTGGTTGGACTGCTATGGCTGCGAGATCCACTCCGCCGGCTGCTTCATTGTTGGCCACTGATCTGTTCACTGCGGGTCCTGGCTGCGCCTGTGGCCTGCTGTCCGTGATCTGCGGTCTGTCAGCGGCCTGCTCTGCTCTGGGGGTGTTGCTGAGCACAGCAGGTCCAGATCGCTGTGGCTCTGGTTCAGGCTCTGGCACCAACACGGGCTGCGGTCTGGGAGGCAGCAGGCTATACAGAGGATTCATGACCTCTTCTGCCTTGATCTCCGGCTGCGGGATGGCCGTGGGTTCTGGCAAGCTGATCTGGGGCTGTGTGTTGATCATGACCATTTGCTGGGGCTGCGTGTCCTGAGACTCTGGCAGACCTGCTGTCTGCGGCTGCGGTGGGGTAGGCAGTGTGAACTCCTGTGCTGGCTCTGCCTGCGACGAGGGCTGAGAAATCTGCGTTTGCGCAGTCTGAGGCACCTGCGGCTGTGTCTGCTCTGTGGTCACTGACTGTGGTTCTGGCTGGCTGTTCTGTGCCTGAGTCTGTGGTGGGGGAGGCAGTTCTGGCTGGGCTATCCCCACCACAGTGGGTTCCTGTGTGGTTCGGCCCTGTGTGCTCTGCTGATCCTGTGCTGTGACCTGTGTGTTCTGAGCAGATGCGGCATCCTGCGGCTGACCTGCGGCGGGCTGTGGTGGGGAAGGCAGTTCCGGAGCTGCTACTTCTACCGCGGCAGATTCAGATGATGTTCTGCTCTGTGTGTTTTGCTGATCCTGTGCTGTGATCTGTGTGTTGGAATTGATCTGCGATTCTTGGCTCTGTGCCTGCGTCTGAGGTGGCTGTGGCAGTTCTGGTTGTGCTATCTCTGTCACGGGCGCAGTGATCTGTGTCTGCTGTGGCTGTGAGGTCACAGCCACTGGTTGGCTCTGTGATTCTGCCTGTGCCTGCTGTGCCAAGTTGCTCTGGTTCTGTGACTGTTCTGGCATGCCAGAGGCAGAGGAATCTGATGATGTTCCGGACTGTAGCAGCGCAGCGGCGGCTGCTGCGGGACCCTGTGAGCCCTGCGTGACCGTGGCCGCAATGTTAGCGCTGCTTTGGCTCTGTGCCTGCGTCTGCGCTATGCTGCTCTGTGCTTGCTCTATGCTGCCCTGTATGCTCTGCTCAGTGAGACTGCCTGCCACGGATTCCGCTTGATCCACCGCTGACTGAGCCGCGGCTTCAGCCTGCGCCACTGTTTCGCTCACGGTCTTGCTTTCCAGCTGGCTGATCCTGCTGAGCTCACCGCCCACTATGCTCTGTATCTGGCTGAGGCTGGGTCCGGACTTTTTCTGCTGAGCGCTCTGGGATTCTTGGGGTGCTGTTGCGGCTGTCTGCTGTGGTGCGCTCTGTGTGGGTGCGGGTGCGGGTTCTGCGGCCACGGCAGTCTGCGATCCAGCAGCGGCCACGGTCTGTGTCTGTGCCACGGGATCTGATGAGGCAGCCACCGGATCCACAGCCGCGGTGGGCGAAGCATCTGCCACTGCTGTGGGTTCTGTGGTTGTGGGTGCCGTGGCGGGTATCAGGGCCTGTAGCGCTTGGAAATATCCTGGACAGGAAGATGAGAACAGAGGATCTTCCACACAGGGATCTTTGGTATACAGCACATTGGCATACATGTTCATCACTCCAGCTTGGTCTCTGGTCTGTGCCGTGAATTCAAAGTCGCCCAGCGTGAGGCTGTTGCGGCTCTGGGGCAACACATAGCTATAGTTATAGGTCTGCCAATATGGTTTGTTATCATACTCGCCTTTCCTAGAAACAGAGTATAGGCTGTTGCCCAAGGAATCCTTGAGGTTCGCGGTCACTGACAGATCTGGATCTCTATTATCAAAACAGATTCCAAATAATGGATCGCTCAAAGCACAGTAAGTGTCGCCCACGTAGGCATCCAACCCGTAGTTGATGCCATGGACTGTCACTCCAGAACCGCTGTGTTCCAAGGCAGTGGCTATGTTGAAGGTCTGGTTCAGCCCCTGTCCCCAAGTGGCTATGGCACCGGGATGGCTGACGAGATTGCCGCTGCTGACTATGTCGTTGAATCCTGCGCAGTGGCTGGCATACAAGGGGTTTAGGGCGCAGAGGTCCACGGAGTAGCTGGCAGTGAGGCTGACATTTTTGATCTCGGGGCCATACAGTCCCGCCCAGAAACCACCGTCCCTGCCTTCAAATCTTATGGTAAGGCTCTGTGGATCTAAATAACTGCTGGCGAAGTTCCTGCTGCCGCTCGCAGTGTTCCACTGGTCGTTGACCCCCGCAGCCACTTGGCCATTTAGATTTAGGTGCGTGGCTTCTGTCTGTAGACCTGCGGCAGTGGTCAGCCATACTGAAGCGGCCAGATAGTCAGTGTGTAGGCCGCTGTTGGGTGTGAGCCTGTAGTCGAAACTGTAGTTGTAGCCTGACACCTGTATGCCAGTGCCGCCCAGTGCCTGCTGTAGGGCCACGGTCTGGGACACGGTGCTGAGACCATAAGAGAACTTTATGGTGTTAGTGGGCGAGTCGTAGAGCGCACCACTGCCTGCGGGATTAGAGCAGCAGTCGTTGGGATCCACACCAGGCACCACACCTGACCAGTTGTTGTTGCTGATCAGGTTACCGGTGGTGGCAGATACTGTGGTATCCTGTGCGTTAGAATAACTTACCGACCATAAGGCCCAACACAGTGCCAAGGCCAATTTTCTTATAAGTGTCATCTTCTTCCTTTACCACAGGTTGGGGTATCTTGTCTTGGTTTTCTGCCCATAGCTTGGCAGCTTCCGAGCCTATCTTGCCTTCGTAGGGGCAAGGTGTGCCAGCGGCCATCATAGCGTCAAACACACGGCGATCTTGGCACATGGTGGCCACGGCTGCTACTTTCATGCCCATGTCATATAATGTTTTGCTCAACTTCAATCTCTCGCAGTTCATGTCACGGACCGTGCCGCCCGCTGACGCACCAAAGATCTGTGTCTGGACCGCACCAGATGTGCCAGTGCTACAGAGATCGTTGCCGCCACCGCTCATCATGCTGGGTGCCACTGCGGTTGGAGGAGGAGTCTTGACAGTCTGCTCTATCTTGGTTTCGTTGATGTTGCGGTTAGTCATCTCGCCGCTGTTGACGTTGACGTTGACGTTGCTGTTGGCACTTTCTGATTTGTTGACATTGAGGTTAGCATTGACGCTTTCTGATTTGTTGACATTTAAATTAGCATTGACGCTTTCTGATTTGTTGATATTGGTATTGACATTGTTGCTGGTCGATGTGTTGACGTTGTTGTTGTTATTGGTGTTGGTGCTGGTCGTAGTGTTGACGTTGTTGTTGTTATATGTGACCTCACCGCTCATGATGTTGCGATTGGTGTTGTCATTGGTGTTGGTGCTGGTAGACGTGGAAGTGACTCGGTTGTTGTTGTTCACCGTCTGCTCACCGTAGTTGTAGTTGGTGTTGGTGCTGACACTGTTGTTGTTATTGGTATTGACGTTGTTGCTGGTCGTGGTGTTAACATTGTTGTTGTTATAAGTCACTGTGCCACTCATGATGTTGCGGTTGGTATTGTCAGAAGTGGTATTACTGACATTATTATTGTTGAACGTCTGTGTGCCTGAATTGATGTTTTGATTAACATTGGTGTTGGTGTTGTTGCTGGTAGTGTTGTTGGTGTTGACACTGGTAGTGCTGTTGACATTGTTGTTGTTATAGGTCACTGTTCCACTCATCACGTTGTTGTTGGTGTTGTTGGTAGTGGCTGTGCTGGTCGAAACATTGTTGTTGTTGAATGTCTGTGTTCCTGAATTGATGTTCTGGTTCACATTGGTATTGGTGCTGGTAGTGGTGGTATTGTTGGTGTTGACATTGTTATTGTTATATGTGACCTCGCCACTCATTACCGTATTGTTGTTATTGGTGTTAGTAGTAGTGGCAGTCGAACTACTGACGTTGTTGTTATTGAACGTCTGTGTTCCTGAATTGATGTTCTGGTTCACATTGGTATTGGTGTTGTTACTGGTGGTATTGTTAGTGTTGACATTGTTATTGTTATATGTGACCTCACCACTCATCACATTGTTATTGGTGTTGGTGTTGGTAGTAGTGGCGGTTGAACTGCTGACGTTGTTGTTGTTGAACGTCTGTGTTCCTGAATTGATGTTCTGGTTCACATTGGTATTGGTGCTGGTAGTGACATTGTTGTTATTGTAGGTCACTTCGCCGCTGTTCACATTGTTGTTGGTATTGACGTTAGTGTTGGTAGTGGTAGCGGTGCTGGTGTTCTGGTTGATGTTGGTCATCGTTCCACTGTTCACGTTGTTGTTGTTATAGGTTACCGAACCAGAGTTCACTATGTTAGACGTAGTCTCACCACTGTTGATGTTGTTGTTGGTATTGACGTTGTTGCTGGTCGTGGTGTTAACATTGTTGTTGTTGTTAGTGTTAGTGCTGGTGCTGTTCACCGTGCTGGTCGAAGTGCTGGTCGACGTGTTGTTATTAGTGTTAGTGGTGTTAACAGTGCTGGTGCTGGTAGACGTATTGTTGGTGTCTACTTTGGTGGTTGAATCATAGGTGGTCTGGGCCAACCCTGTGACAGACAGGATCGCTGCTATCACTGCCGCTACTGCTTTTTTCATGGTTTTCGCTCCCGAAAAAGGTACACAATTATTTAAGAGTCTTTGTAAAATCGTTATATATCCGGTTATCTTTAACTCTTAAAAATCATATAAATAACAATGAAAGGGGAGCAAGCCATGAAACAGAAACAACTGATCCAAGAAGTATACAAGGCCTGCTTCGACCACGACGCCGAGAAATTGGCAGAACTCCGTAAGATAGAGTTCCAAAAAATCTTTAAACGCCGGGCCGAAGGCAAGCCATTTACGCCATTATGGACCACGGTAAGAGTGTAATCGTAACAGATCTGTAAAAAACCGTAAAAAACAAGAGGTAAATACGGTTGGGGAATATTCCCCAACCATAACTGAGGAGAATAAAATGAAACTTGAGATGCGTGCCTGGGATTTAGATGTTAAAGTGGAATTACAAGACGATGACGCAATAGACCAATTAGCGGTATTAGGATTAGTTAAAGACCTTTTAGAAACATTGAGCCAGTTTGAAAAAGTAAATGTCAATATCACACAAGTAGTTTATCCAGAAGAAGAAATCACAGATGTCGCACATTTAGAAGCACAGGCCGGATTTAAAGTAGACTTAGCAGTTTAATTTTTACTAATTTCAACAATAGGGCCGTAAGGCCCTATTTTTTTAATGATAGTGTAATATTTTACCTAAAGATCAATCAGTAAATACTGATATGGAAAAAACATTTCGCAGTATCTTTATTTCAGATGTACATCTTGGAAGCAGAGACTGTAAAGCCGATATACTCAATAATTTTTTGAAAAATTATACCTGTGATAAACTATATCTAGTAGGGGATATTATAGACGGTTGGAAAATACAACAAAATAAATGGCGATGGAAACAAAGTCATTCTAATGTTATAAGACGTATACTTAGGCACGCTAAACAAGGCACAGAAGTGATTTATATAGTCGGAAATCACGATGAGTTCCTAAGACCTATGATACCCTACGGTGCTAACTTCGGTAGAGTTGAAATCGTAAATCAATACGAGCATATTGGTATAGACGGTCGAAGATATCTAGTGGTACATGGCGATCTGTTTGATGGCATCAGTAGTTTAGCTCCTTGGATTAGTTTTTTAGGCGACAAAGCCTATGATTTCGTTATTAGTGTGAATACATATTTTAATAGGGCTAGACACAGATTGGGGTTTGGATATTGGAGTCTCAGCAAATATCTTAAACATCGAGTGAAAAAGGCAGTGGATTTTATTTTTAAATTTGAGACTAATCTCGCCGATTATTGTAAAAAACGTGGGTTTGACGGAGTGATCTGTGGGCATATACATCATGCCGAGATCAAAAATATCAATGGAATCGCTTACATGAATGACGGAGATTGGGTTGAAAGCTGTTCGGCTTTAGTAGAACATCACGACGGTCGATGGGAAATCATAACGTGGACGAGGTCGGAAGATGTGGATTCTGTTCCTCATAGTAGTTAATATAAATGATCCTACAGATATACCAGGTAGGATACAGATACAGTTCAAGGATCAGGAATCTTGCGAACATGCGTTGAAATCTTTGTCTTATTGGGTAAAATTTTCTTGGTTTAAAGTAGAAGGTAAGTGCGAAAAAACATAGACATTACAGAAAAAATTTATTAAAATGATGTTCTCAAAGGAGATTATATGAATTACTTTTACTATTTTATGAACCCTTTTACTAACCCGTTCAGTCCGCTAACTTGGATAAATTCTCAACCTACAATGAGTTTAGAATCTCACGAAATTGAAGACGAAGAGGAATATGATGAAACTGATCAAGAAGAGGATCACGAGGACTCAGAATGAAAAAAATCTGGCTGTTTCATAATTCTCCCGGTTCTCAAGAAAAAGATCACGAAGTTAAAAGTCTCGTCCAATCATTCAAACACGCAAATATCGAGGCTATGGTTTTCCAACCAAAGTATTTTGATATAATCACTAGCCGTAAGAGCCCTAAAAGCATAAGATACGACGGACAGCCTATAAAACTCCCCGACGGGGTATTAGTAAGAACAGGAGCTGGTACGAATTATTTTACTATGGCTCTGATTAGACAGCTGGAATCTTTTGATATTCCTGTGGTGAACAGCAGTCAAAGCATACTGAATTCTAAAGATAAGATGTTGAGCAGCCAGATACTGGCCAAAGCCAAACTACCTACGCCCAGGACCATGCTGGTCAGTTTTCCTGTGAACATTGAGATCGTAGAACAAGAAATTGGATTTCCTTGCGTGGTTAAATTGGTGACCGGTAGCCAAGGAAGGGGTGTATATCTCTGTAAAGATAGAGATTTCTTCGTTGATCTCATGGAACTGATCGATAATCTTAAAACTAAGAAAACTCTGATAATACAGGAATTTGTAGATTCCGGAGAACTGTTTGACCTGCGTGTTTGGGTTATCGGCGATAAAGTTATTTCTGCAATGAAAAGAACACCTCCAGCTAACGACTTTAGAGCAAATATCAGTCATGGCGGGCATGGCGAGTCTTTTGCTTTGAATGATGAGATCGTCGATTTATCTAAGAAAACTGCCAAAGAATTCGGCTTAGAAATCACAGGCATCGATCTTTTATATGATGGAAAAAAATACTTAGTTTGTGAAGCCAACAGCAGTCCCGGATTCGAAGGAATTGATCAATACTGTGGAACTAATATGTCTGAAGAAATCGTCAAATACATGAGGAAAAAAATATGAACTTTGATCTGGTATCTGATTTACACATAGATGTGTGGGGCAAGGATCACGAAATAGATTGGCTTCCGGATCAAAAATCAGATACTCTGATCATAGCAGGTGATACTAGTGATTACATAGACATGACCTGCGAGTATGTAGAAAGACTCGGCAAGTACTATACCACTATTATGATAGTAGATGGAAATCATGAACACCAAGTAAACTTACATCGATTAGAAGAGTCTATCATAGAATGGACTGCCTGTATCACTCAGACCAAAGCTATCTATCTAGGAGCAGAACAGCCTGTGATAGATGGCTGCCAGTTCATCGGAGTTTGTGGATGGTGGAGTTTTGATTTTGGAAAACCTAATGTGTCCAAAGATCAATCGATATTGGCCTCTCTGGAAAAAGCCGGGTTTACTGAAGGCATGATGATTTCTCAGGAGAGACAGAGTTTACTAGATGCTGCTTTTTTATCGAGATCTATGATGATGCCCAGTACAACGATTTGATTGAAAATGTTGTCGTAGTAACGCATTCCCTACCACATCACAGTTGTATCAGTTGGAATCGATACCCTGTAAATAGTTACCTGTCTGGGCTCTACGGAAATTCAAATTATCAATGGTGTTTGGACGCTGATATCAAAAACAAATTGAAATACTGGGTTTTTGGACATAATCACGATCAAAAAGTTGTATTATACAAGCAGGCAAAATTTATCAGCAATCCTAGGGGACGTCCAGAGGACTGGAATAGAACAAAATATTCCCCTATCAATATTATTGTAAAATAAATTTCAGTCACAAAAAAAGGATCTTTTAGGATCCTTTTTTGTAAAAGCTAATATTATAGTCCCAGTTGTAAGGCACGATAACCGGCAGCAATCAGACGACGACTAGGCTGACCGATTTCATACTCGGTAACGGAAACATTATTACCTGCCATACGATTGTTAGCATAAACAGCAAATCCAGCTTGACGGATACGGCTTGCTTCTGCTGAAATATTTTTAATACCGAATCTTTTTTCTGCTTGACTAGCAGTAAACTTTTCTCCCTGTTTCATAGCGGTAAAAAGTTTATGAGTTTTAGTGCCTTCGCGAATAGAATAAACCATTTTTATTTTCCTTTAAATGTTAAACTGCTCACGCAGTTAGGACAATAATAATGTAATAAATTCTATTGGTCAAGAACTTTTTTTACCAATTTTCATACCACAGATGCTACTATATTAACCGTTTGTATTATGTTTCTAAAAGTTGCCTCGTCGTCGGCACACTCCTGGGCGGCTCGTACATCTCTGATTTCTTGTAGCAAGTAGTTGCGTTCATCGATATTGATTTGACCTGAACGATATGCTGCGTCTATATTTTGAATTTCTTGTATTAAAGGATGTTCCATTATCTCTTGCTCCATGTGGTTACCGTGATATTTATTCGCTGTTTGGCGGTGGTTTTACCCAGTTCGCAAAACACTTTCTTTGGATTGGCTTTCAGTTTCTCCAGATGTTGATGTAGACCTTTAAGATTATCAGATTGAGGATCTTTTCTTAATTCGGCGTATTTGGCTAAAAAAGACGCATCTGAAATTACGGTTCCGAATTCGGGTTGATCACAGTTTAATTGATCGATAGAAACTGCGACTTTCAATGCTTTTTCAAACATCACAGGATCGTGATCCTTGGGCCAATAAGTCTGTATCTTTTCCACTCCTGATTGGAGAGTGCTACATCCAGCAATGGTAGCAGATGCTACTAGAATTGTTATTATTTTAATCATGATTTTCTTTCTGTTTATCTTCTAACCACCAACAAGGACTTTCAGGAAATACCTGGCATACATAATCTGCGTCCCTAGGTACTCCAGGAGGACAATTAGGGTCTGCTACTCGTGCCATCCCAGGGGCAAATTCACCCCAGCGATCTCCATAGAAATCCTTGACTATGTTGGTATAAGGAACGTAAAATTCTGGAAACTTTCCCTTGTAATAGGTATCATAATCTTCATTTAAATTATTCCAGGCAATAAAATCTTTAACACTGCTACCTGCTATAATCTGGATATTGTTCTCTGGAAAATTATGCCTTGGACACCAGAATGTCGTCCATCCTTCTGCGAGATCATTTACATATTGTTGTATACGATCTGAAATCAAAAAAGCATCTGATTCAACATGAATGATTTTTTCGAAACCATATTTTTCCGCAAGCGTGGCTGCAAACATAAAACTACGGTGCCATCCCGGACTATCTATCGGCGGATCGTTGGGAGTCATCGGAGGACGATGACCGAGGTTTTTATCAAAATGGAATATAACTCCTCTGCTTTGCGGACAGGTATCGGGAAGATCATCGGCACTGACTACTTCGACTCCTTCCCATTCTGGGAGAACAGTGCTGCCGTCGTCGATCATAAAGATCTGATCATATTCTAGATCGGAATTTTCTAGAGAGTTGATCCATCTACCAAAAAGTTCAGTCCATCTTTCTTGATTAGTGGACCATGAAGTGCAAAATATAAATGTTTTCATAATTGATATTTATTGGCTTGACCTTTGCTTAAAAAAATTATAGTATACTATTATAGCAATAAATATTCAAACTTTAAAGGACATAGATGGATAAAAAACTAACTTTTTGCCATCCCGGAACTTTCGGCGACACTATATATGGAATGTGTGCTGTGAAATTGATGGGAGGTGGCGATGTCTACATCAAACTCAACGGAATGAACGAAGTGGCATGGAACGCATTTGGCATGCCCAACGCAGGTGTACACGCAGGAAGATATACCCAACAAGACTTAGATTTCCTTTTTCCTCTGCTAAGAGCCCAGTCGTATATCCATAATTTGGATGTCTGGAGGAACGAAACTGTAGACTATGATCTCGGTCAGCACTATAGATTCACTACAGGGCCTAAAGGTTGGCAAGGCAATCAAACCGAATGTTATGGATTAGTCTGCGGCGTCGATATTAAAAAGCATCACAGAGAACTAAACATCGATCCTTGGTTAGATCCTGTGGAACCTATCCGTATCCCTGGAAGACCTATCGTAATTAATCGAACCGGAAGATATCTACAGGGCAGTCCGCAGAAGCCAGACATGTGGTTAAAGTGGATCGGCGAAGGTTTAGAAGATACCGCGATTTTCTTAGGAACAGAAAAAGAATGCGATGACTTCAATAATCTCTTCGGTTGTAAAGTTCCATATAAACCTGTAAAGGATATGTTGGAAATGGCACAGATCATACAAGGTTCCGAATTAGTTATTTCAAATCAAAGTCCAGTAATGGCTATCGCTATCGGCTTAGGCAAGACGTTCTGGAGCGAAACTCGCAAAGATTGGGATGCTTTCCGTAGTCCGCATGGATGGGGAGATGTGTGGTTTCCTAGAGTCAATGGGAACTACTTCTAATGCTGTCAGTACATCAACTGCCACTGAAAGATGCCAAGCTCTTTAGTCTTAAAAAAATAGGAGACAATAGAGGTTGGTTCGTAGAAACTTTTAGAAAGAGTTGGATTGAAGAACATATTGACCCAACTATGGACTTCAAATTCGATTATAGTTCTTTTAGTGCTAATGTTAACACTGTAAGGGGCATGCACGCACAGACAAAAAACATGCCCCAGAGTAAGTTAGTCACAGTATTACATGGAAGCATACAAGATGTAATCATCGATGCTAGACAGGATAGTCCTACATTTGGAAAATCTTTCAGTGTGATTCTCGCCGAGGATATGCCATCTGTGCTGTATGTTCCTGTGGGATTCTATCATGGATTTAAAACTTTAAAACCTAATACTCTAGTGAGTTACAAACTGGACAACTATTATGGTAAAGCATCAGAATGCGGAGTGATGTTCAACGATCACGTGATAAACATTGACTGGATATCCGCCGGTCCAGAAGATATCACTATCAGCGAAAGAGACCAATCTCATCCATTTTGGGATGATGCTTACAAATTTTAAGGAAAATTATGACAACCATAGCCATGTGCCAAGCCTGGGACGACGGGTACGCCAAACTCGCCGAGCTCACTTGGTATAAAAACAAAAAACTCTACGCAGACCATTGGGGATACCCTACACATATCAAGACCAGTGGATTCCAATATGTGGTCAGCTACGAAAAAATCAAGTTCATGCTAGATATCATGAACGAACATCCGGAGTACGATTGGTTATATTGGGCAGGAACCGACACTCTGATCACAAACTTTTATATCCAATTAGAGTCGTTCATTGATGATCGATATCATATAATAATGGCTAAGGACATAAATGATATCAATGCTGACAGTTTTATGCTAAAAAACAGTCCGGAAAGCCGAGAATTTTTTGAATACATTTGGACACTGGCTCCAAAATATAACACACATATGTGGTGGGAGCAGCAGGCCATGATCGATAGCATGGATAAATTTGGACATCTTTTTAAAATCGTTCCACAAAAAACATTCAATAGCTTTTTATATAAACAGTTGTATTGGAATATCTATAGAAGCAGTATCGACAAAACCGGTCATGACGGTCAATGGGAACCGGGGGACTTTCTTCTACATGTTCCCGGAAGCGGATTACCTAAGCTAGAGATCCTGAGCCAGTTTACAGGCTTGGTTAGACACATCGTACCTTGATAAGAAAGAAAACATGGAAGAAATTTTAAAACAAGTTAAAGAATTCATAGAACAAAAGCAGTCTAAGCGACAGTGGGTCGCTGGCAAAGATTTTGTTAACTACGCCGGTCCCTACTACGACAGTTCAGAGTATGTAGCAGGTGTAGAAACTCTACTGAACGGATGGTTGGTCATGGGTAACAAAAGTTTGGAATTTGAAAGAAAGTTCCATAATTATTTTGGAAAGTCTCATGGCGTACTTACTAATTCAGGTAGCTCTGCGAATTTGCTGATGGCAGCTAGCCTAACCAGCAAGCGAGGATATAACTTCCCTAAAGGTACTAAAGTTCTAACCCCTATCGCAGGTTTTCCAGTCACGCTGAACCCTACGATCCAAGTGGGATTCCAACCTGTGTTCGTTGACATCGAATTAGATACACTGAACTTAGATCTAGACCAATGCGAAAAAGTTCTAAGAGAGAATCCGGATATCAAAGTCATAACATTTGCCCATGTATTAGGGAATCCTCCTAACATGGATCAATTGATGGATCTAGTCAAGAAGCACGACCTGGTCTTATTAGAAGATTGCTGTGATGCTCTAGGCAGTACCTATGATGGAAAGCCATTAGGCAGTTTCGGCGAGATGGCATCATGTAGTTTCTATCCAGCACATCATATGACAATGGGCGAGGGCGGATATGTGGCCTGTAAGACCTATGACCTGGAAGTTATCGTAAGAAGTTTTCGTGAATGGGGTAGAGGCTGTTACTGTGTAGGACCAGAAGCTAACAAGCTACAGTGTGGAACCTGTGGGAAGAGATTCAGCGAGTGGATCCCCTGTATGAAGGGAGAGATTTTTGATCACAAATATGTCTATGATGAGATCGGTTATAATCTCAAGCCTATCGAAATACAGGCAGCCATGGGATTACATCAGCTAGACAAGTTGGATGAAATTCATGCTTTAAGGCGTAGGAATTATAATCTCATGTGGAAAGTCTATGAAAAATACGAAGAATTTTTTCATTTGCCGCGAGCGCGAGACAAAAGCGATCCTAGCTGGTTTGCGTTTCCGCTGACTGTGAGAGAAGGTGCTCCGTTTACTAGATTTGACATAGTAGATCATCTGGAAACCAATCTAATCCAGACTCGACCATATTTCGCTGGCAACATTATGTTACAGCCGGCTTATAGTCATCTTATGGATCCTAATGTAGCAAAGAACGATTTTCCGGTGGCAACATATGTGATGAGAAATACTTTCTTTCACGGAACCAGTCCGGTAATCACTCCTGAACAAATCCAATACATTGGGGAAACTGTAGATAATTTCATGAGTTTGTTCGTATGAAAATTTTCATAACAGGATCGAGAGGTTTCATAGCAAGAAATCTCTGCGAATTTTATCGTAGTGAGGAACTATTCCTATACGATAAAGGTCAAGATGTTACGACTTCTCTAAATTCATTTAGGCCCGATCTAATCATCCATTGTGGAGCTGAAATCTATAATCTCGAGCTGATGTGGGATTCCAATATCCTGTTATTAAGAGATATATTAGAGTATGTAAAACAGAATAACGCAGAGTTGATTCATATAGGATCGAGCAGCGAATACGGAAAACTAACTAGAGCAGCTAAGGAAACAGATAGGATTAATCCTGTTGATATGTACCAGGCTACAAAGGGAGCAGGAACTATCCTTTGTCAAGGATATTCTCAGCAATACAAATTACCTATCACTGTTGCCAGAGCTTACAGCGTCTATGGAAAATATGAAAAACCTCATAGATTATTTCCACGCCTTTGGAAGGCTTTTGTATTAGATCAACCGATGAAGCTGTATCAAGGATATCACGATTTCATATTCATCGACGACTTTGTAAGAGGCATCGATATATTAGCAAAGCAGTCTAACAAAAACGGTGATATCGTAAATTTAGGATCCGGAATTCAATACAGCAATACTGAAATCCTAGATGTGTTTGAAAAAGTGACAAATAAAAAAGCACCGGTTGAATTCATAGAATCTATGGCCAAAACCTTTGAAAGTGAAGTTTGGTTGTGTGATACTTCTTACGCATTTGAAAGACATGGATTCAAAACTGAATATTCTATAGAACAAGGAATTACTAAATTCCTAGAAACCGCAAACTATCCGAAAGAATAATATGAAAATAGAAAGAAAACTTTTAACCAGTAAACAGCAGGTGATCGATCTGACATCTGAAAATCAAGCAACATGCGATCATTTTTCAAATCCAAATAATTACGCAGACGTTGTTCTTAATCAACTCAATCAAGATAGATTCTATGATCCTATTTTTAAAGGAGAAACTAACTTAACTATCTTAGATATCGGAGGAAACATAGGATTGTTTAGTTTATATGTCCACGATTCCGCTGCTGTAGTTTATTCGATCGAACCTACACCAAATCACTTTGAAATTCTACAGG
>JACCDP010402086.1_pt1 | contig 16045 bp, 16 predicted proteins | sample 7445841 | NCBI WGS metagenome assembly JACCDP01 (sample SAMN15323441, study PRJNA562643) | freshwater metagenome | isolation source: river surface water | place: USA:Blue River Watershed | collected 2017-08-17 | reverse complement strand
AGAAAATAAAATTACAAAAATGGAACTATTGACCTTAACGGATCTTGCTAGAGATTTGATAGGGCATCACAAAGAATTTATTGTTTATAAAACACCGCCAAAGTTTTCAGGAGCTTGCTCAAAAGAAGTTCCAAAAGTCGAAGCAATTTTTTTGCTTTCCCTCGTCCAAGAACAAGTTTCAAATGATTTAAAAATGCAATTGTCAGGAAATTTTATCCAGTGTAAAGATCAAAAATCCATCTGGAGTGCAACAGTTACAAAAACATTCTCTCTTGATTCCAATGAAAATGAATCTTTAAAAAACACATACAAGCAAAAATATGGTATGGGAATTGAAAATAGAGTGAATCCATACTATAGAGCATTGTCAATTCTAATCGATGCTTTGGAAAGTCCTACTCTTACAAATGAGGAAAAGGATGAAAAAATTGAAGTGGAATCTATGTAGTTCACTCCATTTTTTTTGCATGAAATTAAAGAGTACTACAAATCTATGTATAACTATATGAAGTTCATCCAAAAAAATATTACCTTTATTTTATCTTATCCTCAAGATATGGTTATGTGCCAATGAATTCTGGAATAAAATTAGGTATAGTAGAAGACCAAAAGGAATTTGCGGATTATATTGAAAATATCATGGTTGGCAACTCTTCTATTGAAAAAATTTATCATTGGGGAAGTGCTGAAAAATATTGGAGGGATGAAAAAGGTAAAACAATAGACCTACTTTTATTGGATATTCACCTTCCGGGTATGAATGGAGTGGAGTTGGCATCACATGTGAAGGACAGAAACCCAACCACAAAAATTGTTATTGTATCAGCTAATTTTTCAGATGAATTGATTTTTCAAGCACTTAAAAATGGAGCAATAGGATATATTTTAAAATCAGAATTAAAAGATCTGCCTGTCTCTATGGATGTAGTACTTTCAGGGGGAGGGGTAATGTCACCTTCCATTGCAGTACGAGTTGCTAAGTCATTTCAAAAAGCAATATCCACCAATCCTCAGGAATCCCTCAGCATTCGAGAAAAGCAAATATTAGAAGAAATTTCCAATGGTGCTACAGCTAAATCAGTAGCACAAAAGTTAGCAGTAACTGAATCTACCATTCGAACTCATATCCGTAGTATTTATGAGAAGTTACAAGTTAATTCAAGGGCTAAAATGGTCAAGAAAGCAGGCGAATTAGGATTACTCTGAAAAAATCATCACTATTGATGATAATCATTTGTTTGGTAATCTTCCTTTTTTTAATCTATTTACTTTGACATACAATGAGTAATTATTTAAGCTTTTGATATGGTATTGGTTACCTGACTATCCATATCCATTAAACCCAATTTTTCTAAACATAGGGAGTGTATCTCACTCCCTTTTTTTTAGAGAACAGTTGCAAATCTTCTGGATTGTCCTCTTCTTTCCCAATGGGTAGTTAAGTAGTACACACGTTTTTCAATCTCTTCTGTTAGCTTTTTTGCACTCTTTTTTTCATTTTCCTGGGGAAATTGGTCTGGCGGAATGGGGTTTCCCACATTGAAAACAATTTTAGTCTTAAAAGCTGCTCCAGATAAAAAAGCCTGTGGAGATGACATTTTCCAAGCGCCCGAGATTCCAGCCGGGATTATGGGCACATTAGCTTTGATAGCAAGTTTTGCCGCTAAAGCTTTGAAAGGAGCCATCACTCCTGTTTCTGTTCTAGTTCCCTCAGGAAATATGGAGAGTATTTCACCACTTTTTAGAATGTCACACATATAGTTTTCAAGCTCTTCATAGTACGCCACTGCAGATTTCGCATCATTGCCTCTATAATTTCTCATGATGGGCATGCCTCCCCAATGCTTGAGCTGCCCTGAAAAAATCTTTCCAAATAGATTGAGGGTATCTTCCATACCAGTTTTCAAAAGGGAGAGTGGTGGTGCCGAGAATAAAGATGCTTGTGAATTTAGAAATTGTATGATATCATCCTGGGGATTAAATATCTCGTATTTGCCTAAAAAAACAGTCCTACGGGGAAGGTAAATTGCCTGGATTGGGATGTCTAAAGAATCTGTATGGTTGCAGACTAAAATAGCTCCTCCTGAAGAAGGGAATAAATTCAAACCTGTAACTTCAATGGTATAGATACGCTCAAGCATTGCTTTGAATAGAGCTACAGGCACATCCCTGGGAATATAAAAAGGTTCTATGATTTTCTCAATTTCTTCCATAAGGAAAAGTTTATAAGTACACATTTTTTTTAAAACACAATTTTTCTCTTCTTTTCTATTAATCTAAATCCTTAATAATAAATAGAATGGAATTCCCCTCATTCCTCAGTGCTTGGAAAAGTCTGTCTTGCAATTTTTTTAAATTAAATCATAGATTCTAATTTTTTTATATTTCTTCTTTGATTTTGAATGGATTTCTAATACTTGTAAGGTAGTGGAGGAATGATGAACGAAATAAAGACCCTCGGTCAGCTAAAAGCATCTAATTACAAGGAAAGACCTATAAAAGTAGAGATGGCAGAAAATCTCTGCACAAAGATAAGAAACAACGAAAATTTATTCCCTTACATTCATGGGTATGATGATACAGTTGTGCCACAATTGATCAACGCTATCCTTTCTGGCCATAATATAGTTTTGCTAGGGGAAAAAGGTCAGGCTAAAAGTAGAATCATGCGTTCTCTCATTCATTTCTTAGATGAATCTATTCCCGTACTAGAAGGCACGGAGATTCCCGAAAGTCCATTTGCACCCATAACTTTAAAAGGAAAAAAGATTTTAGCAGAATTTGGAGATTCTGCAGAACTAAAATGGATTTCAAGAGAAGAGCGTTATGGAGAGAGATTGGCTCCAGGAGCAAAAATCGGAGACATCATTGGTGACCTAGACCCTTCCAGAATTGTAGGTGGCGAACCCCTTTCCTCGGAAGGAGCAATCTTTTTTGGCCTTCTACCACGTATGAATCGTGGTATCTTTGCGGTCAATGAAATGCCAGATTTGGATTATCTTGTGCAAGTTTCCCTTTTTAATATTTTGGAAGAATCGGATATCCAAATCCGAGGAATTCCCATTCGGTTTCCGTTAGATGTGATGGTATGTTTTACAGCCAACCCTGAGGACTATTCTAGAAGTGGAAAAATCATATCTCAGTTAAAAGATAGAATTGGTTCTGAGATACGAACTCACTATCCAAAATCTAGAAAAGTTGGTTTAGATGTAACACGCCAAGAGATTTCTCTTCCTATTTCCTTTCCCCCAGTGAAGGTTCCAGAATTTATTGAAGAAATCATTGAAGAAATTACAATCCAAGCAAGATCTTCCCACTTGGTCAATCAAAAGTCAGGTGTGAGTGCCAGATTGTCTATTTCCAACTACGAAGTTGCAATGAGTTCTGCTAGACGAAGAGCATTGAAAAATAAAGAAGACAGTGCTATCGTTAGAATTACCGATTTGGGAAATTTATTTGCTTCCTGTTCTGGAAAAATTGAATTGGATCCATATAGGGATGAGTCAATAAGTGAGTACCAAGTAGTGCTGAAACTTTTAGATTCTGCAACTAAAATTATCTTTGAAGAGTACTATCCACTTAAGAAATACAATTCTAATTTCAATGAAATTTCTAAACAAATTTATAAACTTGGAAAGATAGAAATTTCAGACCAAATGCCAGTGACATCATATAGGGATTTGTTAAAAGAAATACCAGGAGTTTGGGATCTACTTCATGAAAAATCGTATGATAAAGATGATACACTTTTTGTGAGTGCATTTGAATTCATTTTAGAGGGATTGACAGTAAACCAAAAATTATCCAGAAGAAGATTAGGTGAAATATCTTCTTTTAAAACAGTAGATCTATACTAAGTTGACCTAAACAGAGTCTAGCCAATATAGATTTAAGAAATAAAGCAGAAATTTTTTTTGAGCTATAATAGGTTCAAGTTTCTGCTTCCATATCTTGTTTTTCAGAAAATCTCATAATCAATAAGGAGATAAAGAAAAGTACCATCAGCGGCAAAAACAACATCATCATGGAAAATACATCTGGTCCAGGTGAAAAAAATGCAGAAAATACGGAGAGGATGATGGTTGCCTCCCTCCATCGATTTATTAAAAATGATGATTTAATGATTCCAATCCTTCCAAGTAAAATAAGAACTATTGGCATTTGGAAGCTAATTCCAAATACAAGGTGAATATTAAAAAATATATCGTAGTACTCATCAATTGGCAATTTCATGTCTACATCTGGTGGCCTAAAAATAACCAAAAATATCTCCAAAAGATTTTCAAATACAGTGAACCAACACACCAAAATCCCAGACCAAAAGAGAATGGTTGAAAAGAGGATAATAAATTTACCATATTTATCAGTGGTAGAGTCTAAAGCTGGTGATACAAATGACCAAGCAAAATAAAAAATAAATGGAAATCCAAATAAAAGAGATACCATAAATGATGTTTGCAAATAGATAAAGACCGGAGCCATGAGCTTAATTTGAAAGAAAGTAGCTTCAGCACCCAATACATTCTTATATGGTTTTACAAAAATAGTATGAATCTCCCTTCCAAAGAAAAGTGATACAGTCATCAAAAAAAGCAAGGTTCCAATGATTTTAATAAACACCCAACGAAGATCTTCTAGATGATCTCCGAGAGTCATGTATTTTTCTCTGGGATTGTATTCTTCCGTTTCCACAGGATGAGGAGTAGGATTTGTTACCCTTGGGATAATTTCTGCCTGGTTTTTCTTCACTACCTCTTTGGTTGCTTTCTTTTTAGAGGAAGATTTTTTTTTAGATACCATCAGGACTTTTTCTTAGATTTTGGTGATTCCTTTTTGATTTCTGGTTCGGGTTCGGGGGTGGTAATTTGGGTAGGAGGAGGTGGAGGTGGCTCATCTTCACCGCTAGAAGAGAGTGATCTCCGAAATTCTTTGATTCCTGATCCTAAATCTTTTGCCAGAGAAGGAAGTTTTTTCCCTCCAAACAGTAAAAGAGCCAACACTAAAATAAGTGCAATTTCCCAGGGACCAAGGTTTAAGAGAGCGAGTGGTGACATTTTTTTCTCCTTAAATCAGAATCCGATAGGAAAGCAATATGTCAACTTAAGAATATCAAAAAATCGAAAATCTTGTCACTCTTCAACTAACTTTTAGATTAGGTAATTATGAATACATTCCATCTTTTTCAGTTAATAAATTTAGGAAGATATCAAAAATATTTTCATGTTGTTTTACTCTTCATTTCGAGTGGAGTCATATTATTTTGTAGTACTCCTAAAAAAGAATTACCAGAAAGATACTTATGTATAAAGGGAGATTGTATCAATGGTTTTGGTATACAAGAATTCAATAGAGGATTTCAGAAAACTGCTCGTTATGAAGGAAATTTTAAAAATGGAAAGTATGACGGGGAAGGCACTTATACATTTGAGAATAAAGACAAATACAAAGGTTCATTTATAGATGATAAGATTTCAGGAAGAGGAGTTTATGAATTTTATGACTCAGGTGATATTTATAGAGGAGAATTCAAAGAAGATTTAATGGATGGAAATGGTATATATACTACAAAAAAAGGGAATCGTTATGAAGGAAATTTCAAAAAAGGAAAGCTTTATGGGGAGGGGAAACTTATAAAAAAAGATGGCGAAATATTTAGTGGAAATTTTAAAGATGATTATCCCATTGGAAAGGCAATTATAAAAAATAAATCAGGAAAGGTTTTATTTGATGGTGAATTTTTAGAAAAATAAAATAAGAGTAAATTTTAGTGTGTGTCACAAACTAAATCTTTTTGCAATACCTACATAAACCTGAAATACACTATACACCATGTCCAGTTTTCTGGAGGATAGGGAAGTGTTGGTTAATGACTCTTGGAATTGTGAATTTGATAGTAAGTCTAAGCTTCCATCTGACTTAATATAATAAGAACCCAAAGAATCATTGTAGGAACCATTGAAATAGGGTGCAGTGTGCATAGTAGTTGTTGCTCCAGTTTCAAAATAAATCCTATCATGAATTAGTTTTTTTATACCCAACTCTAATCTGTATGACAATCCGCTTGCAGTCATAAAACCATTCAATTCAGAGTACCCAAACCTTCCCACAGTAAAACCTGTTGGGTTTAATTCTGTATTGTTTATTCCAAGTGCAATGCCCCCCTCTACAGATAACTTTTTAAATAACCATTCATAGTGATACGTTAAAAAAAGATAATCCGAGCCCAATTTAAAATTTATTCGTGTATATTCTGGATAAGTGTTGTACTCGTTGAGATGAAAAGATTGGAAGTTCCCTGAACCAATCAAAACACCCGCTTTAGAATTGGTTGTCCATCTTGTTCGGGCATAGGCTTCTATATTTTTTGATGTGTGGAAGGGAGACAGGTATGTAGTCCCATAAATACCTGCTCCTGAATATGATTTATAATTTTCCAATGCATTCGAGAGTCTATCATCTCCTCTATAACCAATTCCACTTCTAATTCCAATTTCAAATTCTCGTTCTAAATCAATCTCTATATCCCCTTTTGCTGTTTCACCAGAAACTATATGAGGAAAAAAGTAAATTAAACAGAAAAAGCAAGCGAAAATTCTTCTCATAAATCTTAATTGTCAGGAAAATGCAAGGGGAATACATGTCATTTAAAATGAAACATGAAATCCATCCCAAAAAGATTATTCTAGCTTACTCCGGTGGGCTTGATACCTCCGTCATCCTAGCCTGGTTAAAAGAAAAGTATTCTTGTGAAATTATAGCATTTTGCGCAGATATTGGCCAAAAAGAAGAACTTTCCGGATTGGAAGAGAAAGGAAAGAAAACCGGGGCATCTAAAGTTTACATTGAAGACCTTCGTATGGAATTTGCTAAGGATTTTATATTCCCTGCCATACAGGGAAATGCAATTTATGAAAATAGATATCTATTAGGAACATCCCTCGCCCGTCCGCTCATTGCTAAAGGGATGGTTGATGTAGCCAAAAAAGAAGGTGCGGATGCTTTCTCCCACGGTGCTACAGGCAAGGGAAATGACCAGGTTCGTTTTGAATTGGGTTTTAAAGCACTCGCTCCAGATTTGTCGATCATTGCACCTTGGAGAACCTGGGAATTCAAAGGGAGAACAGATTTAATAGAGTATGCCAAATCAAAAAACATCCCCGTCCCGGTAACTGTTGAAAAACCATACTCTATGGATCGGAATCTCATGCACCTTTCCTTTGAAGGGGGAATTTTAGAGGATCCCTATCGGGAACCTGATGAATCTATGTTTTTACTCACAGTATCTCCAGAAAAAGCACCAGATAAACCCATGTATTTAGAATTAGATTTCCAGGAAGGTAATTGCGTTGGAATCAATGGAAAAACTATGAACCCACTTGAGGTTATGGAATTTCTCAATAGGGTAGGTGGGGAAAATGGAATAGGGAGGGTGGATATAGTTGAAAATCGATTGGTGGGTATTAAATCTAGAGGAGTGTACGAAACACCTGGTGGTACAATCTTGCACATTGCACATAGAGATCTTGAATCCATAACAATTGACCGTGATACTCAACACCAAAAAGATGATCTAGCAAATGAATTTGCAAGACTTATATACAATGGGCATTGGTTTTCATCGAAAATGCGCGCCATACGAGCATTTCTTTTGGAAACCCAAAGGTACGTCACAGGTACCGTTCGGGTTAAATTGTACAAAGGAAATTGTACTTTAGTGGGAAGAAAATCAAGTGTATCACTTTATAATTCTAAACTCTCAACATTTGAAAAAGAAGAACTCTACAACCAACAGGATGCAGAAGGGTTTATCAATATCTATGGTTTACCAACCAGAGAAACAGCAAAGCTTAGAAAGTAAATATGAAGACCCTCGCAGTATATCCAGGTACTTTTGACCCACTTACGAATGGTCATGTGGACATTGTAAAAAGATCATTAGCACTTTTTGAAAAAGTTATTGTGGCAGTGGCAGTTAATTCAAAAAAGCAATCTTTGTTTTCCGTCGATGAGCGCATACATTTGATTAAAACCGTTTTAAAGGATGAAGAAAATTTAATTGTGACACAATTAGAAGGGCTTACAGCTGATTTTTGTAAGCAAATGGGAGCAGTGGCTATAATAAGGGGATTGAGAGCTGTTGCTGATTTTGATTATGAATATGCTATTTCTATTTTAAACCGAAAACTTTCTCCTGAAGTGGATACCGTATTTTTTATGGCATCAGGTGAAAATTCTTTTATCTCTTCTAGTATGGTAAAAGAAGTGGCTAGATATGGTAAAAATGTAAATGACTATGTACCACGAGAAGTCAATATTGCTCTAATAGAGAAATACCAACAATTACAAGCAACAAAGGAAAAATAAGATGTCTAGAACATTAATTATGATTAAACCAGATGCAGTTAGAAATAAGCATGTGGGTGAAATAATCAATCGAATCGAAAAAGAAGGGTTTAAAATCCTAGGACTTAAGTATCTCCACCTCTCATTAGAAGATGCTAAACAATTTTACAAAGTTCATGCTGGTAGACCATTTTATGATGAACTCTGTAAAGATATGAGTGCATCTCCTATTGTAGCCGCAGCTCTGGAACGTGAAAATGCAGTACAACATTGGAGAGATGTGATTGGAGCCACAGATCCAAAAGAAGCTAAACCAAATACAATTCGTGCTCTTTATGCGGAAAGTAAAGGTGCCAATTCTGTTCATGGATCAGATTCTGAAGAAAATGCACTACAAGAAATTAGCTTCTTTTTCAAAGGATATGAGTTGATAAAATAAGCTTTTTAGAGTTCACCCTAAAATTAAAAAAGATTAGGAATGAATTTATATAATTTCTGGCGTTCCTAAAAAAAGTCAGTTTTTGCAATTTTATTCGCAACAATCCTTGGCTTTTTTCCGCCTGCCGGCGGAAAAAAGATAGTTCTTGCAGTTGCGTCATTTCTAATCTTTTTGTACAACTTTTTTTATTTTTATTTCTAGAAGTAAACCCAGAGCATGTTTTGAAATAATTGAATCCAATGAATGAGGTTAAATCCTGGAATTAGAAGATATTTTAAAATCTAAGAAAAAAAAATTTGAAGATTTTTTATATTCAGAAATTTTTTCACTCTTAAAAAGTACATTCCATCCAAAATTGTACGACTCCTGTACATACAGTTTAAAAGCAGGTGGGAAGCGACTACGTCCCATTTTACTTTTATTGGCATCTAACAACGATCTTAAAAATTCTCTTTACCTAGCATCCTCAGTGGAGTGTATGCATACTTATTCTCTTATCCATGATGATCTACCTTCCATGGACGATGATGATTTTCGAAGGGGAATTCCTACCAATCACAAACAATTTTCGGAATCAACTGCTATCCTAGCTGGTGATGCACTCAATTCCTTTAGTTTCTATTTGCTAAGCAAAGTGGAATCACATGGTGATTTAAATTTACAAAAAGATCTTTTGGAGCTACTCCATGAGGGTGGAGGAGGACCTGGGATGGTCTCTGGGCAAGTGATGGATATTTTTTATGAGAAAGAAAAACATCCAACTCCAGAAAATCTCAATCAAATTCATTCGCTCAAAACAGGAGCACTCATTGTTGCCTCAATTTTGCTGGGCAATCGTTTGAGGACTGATTTCAAAGAAAGAGAAGATATCCTAAGACAATACGCTGAAGGGTTGGGAATCTTATTCCAACTGACAGATGATATCCTCGATGAAGAAAGTTCACTCAAAGAGCTAGGTAAGACACCTGGAAAAGATATAGCTAAGGGAAAGCTAACATACCCTTCTTTGTATGGAATGGATGAATCCAAAAGAATACGAAATGAACTGGTGGCCAAATTGAAATCACTTGCCAGTAAATTTGTATCTGTAGATGACTTGAGTTTACAGTTGCTACCTGACTATATTGCCCAAAGAAAAAATTAGAATAGACCAACTTCTCTTAGAAAGGGAACTTGTGCAGGATATAAAACGAGCACAGTCATTGATACTTTCTGGATCAGTTTATGTGGATGATAAATTAGTAACTAAAATTGGACTTAGATTTTCGCCACACATAAACATTCGTATAAAAGACAAAATTCATGAATATGCTAGTAGGGGAGCAAATAAACTCATCCCGATCTTAAAAAAATATTCAATCAACCTAAAAAATATACATTGTATAGATATAGGTGCTTCCACGGGAGGATTTACAGATGTACTACTTCGTGAAGGTGCCGAGACCGTCTTAGCCATAGATGTTGGCTATGGTCAAATGATAGAAAGACTAAGAAATGATTCGAGAGTAGTTTTACTTGATAGGTTTAATGCGAAAAATTTAACATGGGACAATATTCCTATTCAAAATATTAAAAAACTTTTTATTGTTATAGATGTGAGTTTTATTTCTCTTTTATCAATCTATCCAGTCATTCAAGCATTGAAAAATGAAAAGACTGAAGTTATAATTGAAATTGTAAGTTTAATAAAACCTCAGTTTGAATGCAATCCTATTAAATTAGAAAAAGGTATTTTGAATGATAAAAATGAAAGATTTAAAGTAATAAAAAAAATTATAAAATATATTAAAAAAAGCAATGGAAAAGTTTTAGGACTCTCCCTATCCCCTATAAAGGGAAAAGAAGGGAATGTGGAATATTTTATTTATTGGGAAGTATTTAAACAGTAAAATTGACCTTAAATAATAAAGAAATTTACCTGTTCTTTGAGCTTTTGAGCTATCTCTGATGTCTCATGAAAACTCTCTTTCATCTCTTGAGAGCCCTGTGCAATGGTAAGGGTATGATTGCTAATGCTAATAACTGCAGTTGAGATTGCAGAAATTGCATGTTTTTGCTCATCTGTTGAAACCATGATTTCATTTGACTTTCGTTTGGCTATTTCAGCATTTTTACTCACTTCTTGATTTATACTCAATTGTTCTTTCATGGAGCTAGTAACATTCTTCATTTTATCATTGATTCCGTTTATCCCATTTATAATTGATTTTATAATATCAACAGTACCTAGGATTATTGTATTACCATTTGTAACCTCTTCATTACTAGCTCTAATGAGCTCATCAATATTTTTTATGCTTTGGGATGTTAATGTTGCTAATTTAGCAATTTCATCTGCAACCACCGCAAAGCCCCTTCCTGCATCTCCAGCTCGAGCTGCTTCAATGGATGCATTTAAGGAAAGTAAATTGGTTTTTTTTGAGATATCATTGATAATATTAATAATATTTTTCATTTGATCTGAACTCTTGTTGATACGGGACATACTTTCGCTCATAGCATGAATGGAATCACCTCCAACTTTTGCTTGTTGGGATATTGCATCTGCTTGGTCGTACGTTTCAAGTATTCTCTTTTCCATACCATGGATGATTTCAGAAAGTTCATTTATACCATCACCGAGATTAGAAATTGTTTCAAACTGGACACGGGAATTACTTGCAATGGAATCCATACCACTGGAAACTTCTTGGATTGTAGAAGAAATTTCTTCTGCTGATGCAGCTTGGTTTTGAGTGGAATCAGAAAACTTTTGGATGAGTAATTCCATTTCTTTAGATGAATTTGCAAGATCATGTGACATCACATTGATCACACCAATCACTCTTGAAATTTTATTTACGAATTTATTAAAAAATTGAGCAAGTCCTCCAATTTCGTCTTTGGAATCAATAATAATTTTTACATTTAAATTTCCATCCCCACTAGAAATTTCCTTTAAATTGCTACTTACACTCTCAACCTGAAAAGAAATATTCCTGGAAATTATATAGATGATAGATAGGGAGATGGCTGTAATCATTAAGAATATGAGAGAAATAGATATGAGGATATTGAAAATTTCAGCCCGCACATCTTCAATATAGATCCCTGTTCCGACTATCCATCCAAATGGTTTGAACAATCGAACATTGGATATTTTCGGAACTATTTTTGATTTATCTCCTTTGTAATCCCAATAGTAGGTTAAAAACCCCTCTCCGTTTTTCTTGCAAATGTTAGCCATTTCTACAAATAATTTAAATCCATTTGCATCTTTCTTTTCTGTTAGATCCTGGCCATTCAATTGGGGGGAGGTTGGATGCATTACCATTTTAATTGGATCAACAGTTATGATAAACATATAATCTTTTCCATCAGGGCCATATTTGAAGGCTTTTATATAATCACTTGCGAGGGATTCGGCTTCCTCCTTGCTGATTTTACCTGCCTCAAACTCAGAATTTAATTTGTTGAGAACTGAAAAATTAATATCTATGATATTCTTTAAACTTTCCCGTTTTATGTCGAGCATACGGTCATAAATATAAGGAATCAGTATGGCAAACAAAATGATAAAGCCAATAATCGAAATAGATCCTGATAAAACTATCTTTATCTTTATAGGAAGATCACGAAATCTAAATACATTCATACTTTATCCTTTTATTCATTGACAGTATAATTTAATGACGTTCCTGCAAAAAGTCAGTTTTTGCAATATTATTCGCAACAATCCTGGGCTTTTTTCCGCCTGCCGGCGGAAAAAAATAGTTATTGCAGTTGCGTCTTTAATTATTAATATTATTATAAAGGTATACTTTTATATTAACATAAACTATTATAACAAAATAAAAGTAAAATACTTTTTAATTTCATCCCACTTTAGAATATGTAACCTTAGTTATGAATTATTTTATTTCCCCTTTTTTTGGTGAATTTTTAGGAACACTTATCCTGATCTTATTGGGAAATGGAGTGGTGGCAGGCGTACTACTCGAAAAGTCAAAGTCTAAAAATTCAGGATGGATGGTGATCACCTCGGGATGGGCGTTTGCTGTCATGATTGGGGTTTTTACTGCTAAGGCATTTGGAAGTGCTGATGCTCATCTCAATCCTGCTGTAACTTTGGGTTTTGCTATTTTAGATTCTGACTATTCAAAAATTGTTCCCTATTTTACTGCTCAATTTTTGGGATCATTTTCTGGTTCAGTCTTAGTTTACCTTCATTATTATCCTCATTGGAAAGAAGCAAACAGTTGTGAAGCAATCTTAGCTGTTTTTTCCACAGAACCTGCTATCCAACATAAACTTTCTAATTTTTTCAGTGAGTTTTTGGGATCTTTTGTTCTTTTTATTGGTCTTTATTCTATCTTCCACAAAGGAATACCTGGACTCCAACCACATTTTGGAATATTTTTGGTTGGTCTATTGGTTTGGAGCTTGGGATTATCTCTCGGTGGTACTACAGGGTATGCAATCAATCCAGCAAGGGATCTCTCACCCCGTCTTGCACATTTTTTATTACCTATCCCCGGGAAAGGAAATTCTCAATGGGAATATGCATGGATACCTTTTGTAGCACCCCTCTGTGGTTCGGGAAGTGCTGCTTTCCTAATCCAATTTTAGAAAAATAAAAAGTTATTTTAGTATTCTTGTTCTGATCGTGTAGATCCTAATAATTCGTCAGGAATCTCTTCGATGATTTCACCAATTTGTATGGCAAGTCGATTGCCTAACTTTCCTGGCATAGCTTTGAATTTATTACGCTCGCCAATTTTTACATTCATATCAGATTTAAGAGACGTATTTTCTAATTTGATTACATCCCCCAAACTAAGGTTCATGAGATCATGAAAAGAGATATCGACAGAACCTACCTCGGCTATCAATGGGATGTTCACCATATCCAATCGTTCTTGGATCACAAGACGGTTCTCATCGGTTTCCCCTCTACGAATAGAAGAATACCAGTACTGGGCGGAAAGTTTGTTGATGATCGGTTCAATTGTGATATAAGGTATACAAAGATTTGTCATACCCTCAACATCCCCAACTTTTGTTTCAAGAGTGATCAAAACCACCATGTCATTGGGAGGAACCACTTGTGCAAATTGAGGGTTTGTTTCAATGTTTCCTAGACGTGGACGTAGATCAATCACAGTGGACCAAGATTCCCTCAAGTTTCCGAGAATACGAACAATGATCCCTTCCATCACACTCATTTCAATGTCTGAGAGCTCTCGAGCAATTTTTGTGGATTCCCCTTTTCCACCAAAGAGTCGATCTATGATGGTAAAGGAAATAGAGGGATCCATTTCTAAGATAGCCGAACCCTTGAGAGGGTCCATATTGATCACAGCAAGAGTAGTGGGGTTGGGAATGGATCGAATGAATTCCTCATATGTCAACTGGTCAACGGAAGCCACGTGGACTCCCACGAGCGCTCTCAATTGAGCAGATAGACCTGTTGTAGCCAAACGTGCAAAAGTTTCATGCATCATCTGCAAGGTTCTAATTTGGTCTTTAGAAAATTTATCTGGTCGTTTGAAATCATATATCTTAACTTTCTTTTGCTCTGTGGTGGAGGCGTATTCTTCTTCATTTACCTCACCACTGGAGATTGCATTTAGGAGAGCATCTATTTCATCTTGTGATAATATTTCTGTCATCTTCGAACCTTTACCGTTACATTCGTAATTTTCCAGAGAGAGGAGGCTGTGTCTTCTCCCTTTTTTAAGGAATATATATATTCATATTTTGTAGGGAATCGATTTACTTCCCTCTCTACATCCACATATATTTTGACTTGGTTGGACGAGAGATTTTCTCTATTTGTGATTCGATAGTAGGATAATTTTCCAGCTTTTTGTTCCATTAGATGTGATTTAAATTCTTCGATGATCAGTTCTTTGTAATTAGAATCTGAGGTTGAGTACTCTTTTGAATACTTATTATAAGCATGGATAAATTCTGGGAAATGTATAAATTTAAAGTAATGATTCCAATTTTTTTTCATCTCTGCACTGAGAAAGAGGTGTATGGATTCTTCAGGAGTGATACTTTCAGGAAAGGGCTCTGAAGATTCATATTTTTTTGCAAATGTATCTCTTTTTTTTGCTTCCAATAAGAAAATGGAATGATTCTCACTTTTTAAAAAGGTTACATTGTCTTCGAGGTAGTTGGGATAGAAATATCCGGTGACGTAGTATCTCTTGCCCTGAGGGAATTCATAGTAATCTGCAAGATTGAATCGTTTTGTAAATGATTCCCCTTTGTGAATTATAATTTCTTTCACACGGTCACCTTCGAGATTTACAATGGAATTTCTGCGCTTTTGCTTCTTATCTTCAATTTTTAGATAATCTTTGGGATTGATAGGTTCATCATTTTCATCATGTATAACAAATTGGAAGGTCTTTAGATCTAAAATAGTGGGGTAAAGTCGAATTACTTCATCACCATAATTTTTTATTGTAAAATCCAAAAGAATGTCTTCCCCAAGAGTATAAGACATTTTTGAGAGTTGGATTGTGGCTTTTCCTTGGAGCTCAAGAAAATTCTCATTTCTATTTCCCCTTACATCCATGTCGGGATACGCCAATAACGATAAGGAAAACAGGAATAGAAAAACTAAGGTATGCATACAATAAAAAATTCGGCTTTTTTTATATTTTCATAACACAAAAAACCAAAATTATATATTTCGATTAGGTTTTCTTCTGAGCGTCTTCAATGATATAACCTGCGATCTTTACGAGCCTCTTTACAATGCTCTTATTTTTATTGTACTGGGAGTATGCATCCAGTAGTGAAACTATAAATGGTTGGATACTTTGGGCATAACGTGTAGAAATTTTATGGTGAAGAATCTCTTTTGTAATGGATCCGGGTTTTAAGTTTAGTTCACTCATGTGGCGATTCAATTCTTTGAGTATATTTTCATCTGCTTTGAACTGGATTTCATAAATTGACTCAATCTTTAAGATAAAATCAGTCAGAGTTTTTTTGATTTTTGCCTCATCGTCAGTAGGTCGCCCTTTGGAAGTTAACTGGTTGATCTCTTCGTATTTCTCCATGGATTCTTCGTAGAATGCGTTGATTTCATTTTTTTCAGTTTGGATAAACTTCATCAGAGTGAGAATTTTCATGAAAGCATCTGGAAAAATCATAGATTTTGACATTTCAGCCAGGATTGCATCTTTTAATGATAGATCTTCCTCAATCGCTTCGATGGAATTTAAAACAGCCGAAGTGGATTCTCCTGAATTTAATCCGGCTATT
>JACCDP010708053.1_pt1 | contig 16049 bp, 10 predicted proteins | sample 7445841 | NCBI WGS metagenome assembly JACCDP01 (sample SAMN15323441, study PRJNA562643) | freshwater metagenome | isolation source: river surface water | place: USA:Blue River Watershed | collected 2017-08-17 | reverse complement strand
TCGGCGACAACCGCGGGGCACTGAGGATCCGCGGCCGGCTGGTGGGGCGCGAGGTCATCTGGGAGCACCGGCCCGACGACGGCGCGACCTTTCGTGAAATCGCCCGCCATCCCTTCCACGGTTACCAGGAGGACTGGCAGCCCCTGGCGTTCGCGGCCGACAACCGCACCCTTTGGCTCATCTCACGGCAAAAGTACGACCGTGGCGCCCTCCACGCCTACGACACCGCGACTGGCAAGCTCGGCGAGCCGCTGTTCACGCCGACCGAAGGGGAACTTGAGGACACACTCATCACCTCGCCCGGCCGGACCACCCTGCTGGGTGTCGCCTACGAGACCGACCGCCGGAAATATCACTGGTTTGACGCCGACCGCGCCGCGCTGCAGGCCAAGCTGGAGAACACGTTCACCGGCGCCGACGTCCGCATCACCAGTGAATCGCGCGACCAATCGGTGAAGCTGATCTGGGTCGGTCACGACCGCGAGCCCGGCACCTACTTCCTGCTCGATGAAAAGGCGGGCTCGCTGACGCTCTTCAAACGCTCGCGAAACGTGGACCCCGCCCAGCTGCAGCCCCGCCGCCCCGTCAGCTACCGCGCGCGCGACGGTCTCACGATCCATGGTTACCTCACGCTGCCGGCGAACGCCGCCGGTCGCCGCGTGCCGCTGGTCATCCATCCGCACGGCGGGCCCTTCGGCGTCCGCGATTCATGGGGTTTTGATGCCGACGCGCAGTTCCTCGCGTCCCGCGGCTATGCCGTGCTGCAACCCAACTACCGCGGATCCGGCGGCTACGGGCGGGACTTCCTCAATCGCGGCCGCCGCCAATGGGGACGGGCGATGCAGGACGACCTCACCGACGGTGTGAAGTGGGCGATCGCGGAGGGGCTCGCCGACCCGGCCCGAATCGCGATCTACGGGGCGAGCTACGGAGGTTACGCCACGCTGGCGGGCCTCACGCTCACGCCGGAACTCTACCGCTGCGGCGTCAACTACGTCGGAGCGTCGGACCTCGAGATCACGTTCAAGCACCGCGGAGAGGATGCCTACCGCCAGCCCGGCGAATTCAGCTACCGTGAGGAATGGGTCGGCCCCACGGAGGAATATCGTGCCGCCACGTCACCCTTGAACTTCGTCGAGCGCATCCGCGTACCCTCACTCCACGCCTATGGGGAGAAGGATCCCCGCGTGAAGATCGACCACTGGACGCGCCTCGAAGCGCAGCTGAAGCGCCACGGCAAGGACTACGAATCGGTCTCGCAGCGGCGGCAGGGACACGGTTTCCGCGACGAGAAGGCCTCGGTGGGTTTCTACGGCCAGTTGGAGGACTTCCTCGCGCGCAACCTCCTGCCCGAAGGCAAGGTGAAGATCGGCCAGGAAAGGGTCGTGGAACCCGCGGCGAACAAGCCGTGACGCGGGCCGCAGGACCACGTCAGCGGCTCACTGCAGGCGCCGCACCGTGATCCACACGCCCTCAAAGCTCAGCCGCCAGTAACCGTTCTTCGACTGGTAAATCTCGACCTCGGCTCCCTCGCGCAGGGGCAGTTCGTTCGACTCGGTGCCGACCTGCCGCCACACCTGCCCGTTGGCCAAGGGGAAATAGGTGCCGCCGCTCCACCCGCGGAACGGCCCCACGACCACCGCCGTGAAACGTTCCACCGCGTCGTCGGTTCGCCGGACCGGCGCGCTCGCCTTCGGCACCGGGGCCGCGGGTGCGGTTTTTGACGCACGGGAAGCAGGCGGCGCATCCGCGATCGCCGCGGGCGCGGCGCCGACCGACCGGGCCGGAGCCGTCGAGATCGGCGAGGACTGCGTCGCCGTCGCCGCGGAACCCTGACGCGCGTAGGCCTCCACCGCCGAATCCAGAGCGGCGGCCTGCGCCGCGGTGAGACCGGCCAGGCCCAGCCGCGCGCGCTGTTCGGGACTGAGGGAACCGAGGAAACCCGCGGACGGCTCCGCCGTCCGAGCCGCAGCGGCGAACACGATCAGTAGAATGAAGGCGCGCATGCGGCGAACGTGCCGGCCGCCGCCGTCGCGGCGAGGGCGAAAAGAAAAGGCCCGCCGGCGAACCGGCGGGCCTTGGGCAAATCAGCGCGGGAGGCCGCGTCAGAACTTGCGCGTGACCGAGAGGTACACGAACCGGCCCTCGGAGCTGTACAGGAAGCCCGGATAGCCCGTGGAGTTGCCGCCGAAGCCGGCCGCGTACGGCGGATCGCGGTCGAACAGATTGCGGGCGCCGATCGCGACCTTGGTATCGTTCAGGAACGGCGCGAACCGGTTCTGGAAGCTGTACGACACGTTGAGGTCGTAGATCCACGTCGGCGAAACGAAGAACTCGTTGCCGTCGAGGTCGAGGTCCCAGAAGCCGTCGGTGTAGGTCGTCGCCAGCGCGGTGCTGAAGCCCTTGTAGGACCAGTCGATCTGGGCGCGGCCCTTCTTGCGGAGGTAGCCGTTGTCGGAACCGGTGCCCTCGGAGGTGGCCTGGTTCACGACCTGCACGAACGGACCGCCCTCGGTGGAGCGGATGCGGTAGTGCGAGTACATGCTCCACACCGTGGAGAACTCGACGCGGCCGAGGCGGTCGGTGCGCCAGACATAGTTGGCCGAGTAGTCGAAGCCGGCCACCTTGGTCTCACCGATGTTGAAGAACACCGAGTTCACCGTGCGGATGTCGCCGTTGGTGAAGAGCACGACGCTCTCGCCCGGCAGGAGGCCGCCCGGGGCGGCCGCGCCGGCGGGCGTGCGGCCGAAGAAGCGGTTGACGGTGTCCTGGTAGTTGTTGGTGACCGTGCCGCGACGGCCGGCCTGCCAGTAATCGACGCCGAGGGTGAGGCCCTTCAGGATGCGGCCCTGCGGGGACCAGACGAGGCCGGTGTTGAGATAGGTCGTCTTCTCCGGCTGCAGGCGGCGGTTGCCGGCGACGGTGACGTCCTGCTCAGGCTCGTTGAGCTTGGTGATCGGGTGCTGGATCGGGGTCAGGCCCGAGGTCGGCGTGGAGTACAGCTCGTACAGCGACGGCTGGCGGAAGCCCTTCGACCAGCTGGCGCGCACGGTGAGGCTCTCGTCGATCGGCTGCCAGCGGACGCCCACCTTCGGGACCGTGGTCTTCTTGCGCTCGGTCATGAAGTTCTCGTGGCGGAGGGCGGCGTTGAGGCCGAGGTCGTGGAAACCCGGGGCCTTGCGGGCGACGGGGACGTTGAGCTCGGTGAACGCGCCCCAGACCTTGCGCTGGCCCTGGGTGATCGCGTTGGGGGAGCTGCCGATGAGGTCGCCGGTCGCGCCGTACGGATCAGGATACTGGGCGAGCTGCTCGGTGCGGTAGTCGGCGCCGAGGGCGAAGCCGACGGGGCCGGCGGGCAGGTCGGCGAGGCTGCCGTTGGAGATCACGGCGTTGACCGCGTTGAGCTTCGACTCGTTGAGGTCCTTCGTGTTGATCTTGGCCGCGCCGACGACCTTCTGGTTGTTCGGGATCGAAACCTGGTAGTATCCGAACGGATTATACGGCTGGGTGGTGCCGAGGTAGTCGGCGCTACCCGGCTGGAAGAAGGAATCGGCGGCATTCATCAGCCGGTTGAAACGCGCGGCGGAGACGAGGGTGTTGCGCGAGGTGTCGCGGATCGACGAGTGGGTGTAGCCCGCGTCGAAGTTCCACTTGCCGGCCACGTTCTCGCCCTTGATGCCGGCGGTGATGAGCAGCGCGTCGGTCTGGTTGCGGAAGATGCGGTTGCCGAACTCCGCGAGACGGGCGCGGGTGCCGCCCGTGATGTCCTGATTGAAAGGATTGAACGGGTTGTAGGCACCCGCGGCGGCGACGCGCGTGCGGCCGTCGGGACCGGCCAGCGGGGTGGTGGTGCGGGCCGGGATGACCAGCTCGGTGCCGGAGCCGGAGAAGTTGCCGGTGGCGGAGGGGGCGAGCTGGTTCTCGGTGGCGGCGTTCTGGTAATTCAGGTCGACGTAGCCGCGGATGTTGTCGGTGCCGAGGATCTTGCGGTCGGCGTAGGCGAAGATGCCGCGGTTGTCGCGCTTCGGGTACGACATCGAGAACTCATTGAAGTTGAAGGTCGACGGCCGGCCGGTGGCGAAGCGATACTGGCCCGCGGGCGTGGCTCCGTTGTTGGACGAGGATGCCGGGCTGGCCGCAAAGATGTTGGCGGAGGTGCCGGCGGGCAGCGCCGAGGCCGGAACCCCGGCGGCGAGGGCCACCGCGCGGGTGATCTGGAGATTCAGCGGGCTGGCGTTGGAGCTGAGGAACGGCGGGATGGCCGAATAGGAGCGGTCCGAATTGAAGATCGCATTCTTCCGGGAGTAGTTGAAACCGACCATCGCGCTGGCGTTGGCCGTCTGCGCGCCGGTGATGATGGACGCGATGAACTCGCCGGAGTCCTTGTTGGTCGTGTTGCCGTAGTTCACCATGACCTGCGTGCCGTCGAGGCCGCGCTTCATCTTGATGTTCACGACGCCGGCGACGGCGTCGGCGCCGTAGATGGCGGACGCGCCGTCCTTCAGCACCTCGATCGAATCGACGGCGGCGAGCGGGATGGAATTAAGGTCGACGAAGGCGGTGGTGCCGCCGTTGCCGACCGGGTAGGACGCAACGCGGCGGCCGTTGATCAGGACGAGCGTCGCCTCGGCACCGAGGCCGCGCAGCGAGATCGAGGAGGCGGCAGGCGTGAAGCCAGTGGCGTTGTTGGAGATCGGGACCGAGCCGCCGTTGGAGACGGTGATCTTCTGGAGGAGTTCGGCCGTGTTCGTGAGACCGGACTGCTCGATGACCTTCTGGTCGATGCGGACGACCGGCGAGACGCCGGCGGAGAAGGCCGTCTCGGTCGTCGGGATGTACGAGCCGGTGACGACAAACTTCTCCATCTTCTGTACCGGCTGGTTGGCCGGAGCCGTCTGGGCGACGGCCGGACTACTGGCGACGGAGGCGATCACCGCGAGGGTGAACGCCGCCCGAAACTTCCGGGAACGGATGTTCATGACTTGGGTTTGTTTGGTGTGGTTTGGCCCCTGACCCAACCGAGCGGACAGCCCAGCCGAGGCAGAGGACCTGAAAGCGAAACAGTTCGCCGAGCGGAATGCTCCCCCAGAGTCGCCCTTCCGCTCCGTATTAGAAACCATAACCTCCCTGATAAGACACCGCATACTCAAAATCTCCGAGATTCATGGTGCCCGAGACAGGACTTGAACCTGCACGCCTTGCGGCAACGGCTTCTAAGACCGTCGTGTCTGCCATTCCACCACCCGGGCGGGAGCTCGCGCGAAGCTCAGGGCCGCCAAGGGAGTCGGCAAGCGCCGAGTTGCTGATACTCCTCAGCCCGCGACCCGCACCCCTAGCTGCTCACCCATCCGCGCGTAGGTCTCGCGGTGTTCTCGGCTCTGCGCGACCAAGTCCTCGTCGAAACGGATCGTCCCGCGCGCAAACAGCGTGATCACGCACGATCCACCGAAGGCAAACAGCCCCTTCTCCTCCCCTTTCGCGACCGCCCGTCCAGGCACGAAGCTCTGGCGGATGCTCCCCACGTTGGTCGCCCCGACCTCGATCATCGCGACAGCCCCGAACGGTGAACCGTCGACCACCGTCACCTCGCGCTTGTTCTCGACGAGGTAACGGATCCGCCTCCGCAGCGCGATCGGGCTGACCGAGTAAAGCCAGCCGTCCACCCGGCGCGCTTCAACCGGAACACCTGCGACCGGAAAATGGAAACGGTGGTAATCCACCGGACACAGGCGCGAGATCACCATCGCCCCACCGGCAAACCGCGCCGCCAGCGCGGCGTCGGCGAGCAGTTCTCCCACGGTGAACTTGGCCCCCTTCACGTAGAATCCGCCGGCCGCCTCCAGGTCCGGAAACACGAGGTGACGACCGTCGGCCGGGAAGACCGCCACGTCATCCCCGGCGGCGATCGGACGCGCTCCGGGTTTGAGCGCCCGATAGAAGAAGTCGTTGAATGTCTTGTAGTCGAAGGGCGACTTGGCGAACTCCTCCACGTCCAGATTGTACTGCGTGATGAAGGGCAGGATGCGCAGCGCGCTCGCCGGCTTGTTCATCCTCCGCCCGAACCACTGCGAGAAGATCGCGCGGCGCGCGAGCAACCACACGGAGAGCCGCCCCGCGGGATTACCGTAGGCGAAGCGCAGCCAACCCTCCCCGAAGACCTGCTCGGTCTCGATCCGGCTGGTGTGACGGTTCAGAAACTGGATGGGCTCGGCGCTCATGACGTCACCATCCGCGGCACCGTCCGCCGCGCAAAGCAGAAATGACCCCGCTTGCCCGGAGGCGGCTGATGAGCACGGTGCATGCATGGAAAACTTCACCTTCCACAACCCGACCCGACTCCACTTCGGCCGCGGCCAGATCGCGGCGCTCGACCGTGAGCTCCCCGCCGGGGCTCGCTGCCTCCTCCTCGCCGGTGCCGGCAGCATCAGGGCCAACGGGGTCCACGATCAGGTCCGCAAGGCGCTCGGCCAGCGCGTCGTCGTCGAACACTGGGGCGTGGAGGCCAATCCCGACTTCGACACGCTGATGAAGGCCGTCGAGATCGTCCGCCGCGAGCGGCTCGACTGGATCCTGCCCATCGGCGGCGGCTCCGTCCTCGACGGCGCGAAGTTCGTCGCGGCCGCCGTACCCTACGCCGGGGACCCGTGGGAAATCCTCACCACCTTCGCGGCCCACGTGAAGTCCGCCCTGCCGATCGGCGCCGTCCTCACGCTGCCCGCCACCGGCTCGGAGGCCAACGCCGCCGCCGTCATCAGCCGCCGCGCCCTCCGCGAGAAACTGGCCTTCATCCACCCGTCGGTCTTCCCGCGCTTCTCCATCCTCGACCCGGAGACGACCTTCTCGCTCCCGCCGCGCCAGGTCGCCAACGGCATCGGCGACGCTTTCTGCCACGTCATGGAACAGTACATGACCTTCCCGGTCGGCGCCGCGGTCCAGGACCGGTTCGCCGAATCGATCCTGCGCATCCTGGTCGAGGAGGGCCCGCGCACGCTCGCGAACCCGTCCGACTACGACGCGCGGGCCAACCTCGTCTGGGCCGCCACCTGGGCGCTCAACGGTGCGATCGGGGCCGGCGTACCGCAGGACTGGGCCACCCACATGATCGGGCATGAGCTCACCGCGCTGCACGACATCGACCACGCCCGCACCCTCGCGGTCATACTCCCAAGTCTGCTCACCGTGGAACGCGAAGCCAAGCGCGCCAAGCTGCTCCAATACGCCGCCCGCGTCTGGGACCTCCACGGCGGCGACGAGAACGCGCGCATCGAGGGCGCCATCGCCCGCACCCGCGCCTTCTACGAGTCGCTCGGTATCCGCACCCGCCTCTCCGACTACGGCGTGAAGGCCGAGACGGCTGCCGAGGTCGCCCGCCGTCTCAAGGCCCGCGGCATGGTGCAACTCGGCGAACGGGGCGCGATCACACCCGCCAAGGTCGAGGAGATCCTGCGCCTCGCGGCCTAGGGCCGGGGAAAGGCCTCAGGGCTGCACGTTGCCGTCGCGGTCGAGCCGGATGGGGTCGCCGCGCTTGAAGGAGCGGCCCTGAATCGTGCAATCGCGGGCCACCAGCGCACCGGCGAGGTTGCCGTTTTCGTGGAAGGAAATGGCTCCCTGGTCGTGCCCCGCGATCGCCTTGCCGATCGTGCGAATCACTCCGCCCGCGGCCAGGCACGGCACACCTTGGATCTCCTCGTCGCGCGCCAACCACGCCAGCCGCAGGTGTCCGTTCGGGTAGAAACCCGTCGACCAATTGTTTCCTTTGCCGCGGCAAAGGCGGCCTTCGATGAGCGTGTCCCCGGGCAGCAGGCAGTTGCGCATGCGACCATTGCCGTCGAACACGACGGCGGTGCCCTTCGGCAACGGCCGGCCCGAGAGCACCGCGCCCGCGGCATCCAGGTGGCACTCCCGCAGGCGGCCATCCTCGAGAAAGGACACCCGAGTTCCGGCCGGCAGAAGGTTGCCCGCCACCTCGTGCTCCCGCGAGAGCACGGCCCGCCTCAGGCCGCCCCCGGGATGAAACTCCACCCTGCCCGCGCACGGCACTCCGTCGATCACCTCGGGCGCCGCGAGCCGGCGCTCCGCCTCACCCGCGGCCGTTGGAACGAGCGCGAACGCGACCGCGACAAAAAGCCAGATCGGGAACATCCGCCGCAGTCGCTTCATGCCCGAACCGTGCCCGAGATCGGCAGCCGCGACAAACCGGGAAGGGCATGAAGACCGAAAATCAGGCATTCCCTGCTCACGGATTCCGCTCGGCCGCCGACGGCCTCCTTGCGCCGCCTTTTCCGCGCCGAATCCCCGACGAGGCGGGACGCCTCGTCCACCCGCCTTCGCCAAGCCTACGGCGGGCAGGCCCGCGCGCCCGGGAGACGCCGATCACGCAGCGTCGCCTCGTTGCGCGCGCCCACTCCTACCCGTCGGTGCGGGCGCCAGCTCGTCGTCCTTCACGGTGAAGACGAGTTCGGCCCCCTCGGCGACTTCGCCGCGGATCAGGGCGCGGGCGAGCCGCGTCTCCAGGTGGCGCTGCAGGAAGCGCTTCAGGGGACGCGCCCCGAACACCGGATCGTAGCCGCGCTCGGCCGCCCAAGCCTTGGCCTTCGCGTCGAGCGTCACGGTCACGCGGCGGTCGGCCAGGCGGCGGTTCAGGTCCGCCAGCAGCAGGTCGACGATCGCGCCGATCTCCTCGAGCGTGAGCGGCTTGAACAGGATGGTCTCGTCAATGCGGTTGAGGAACTCCGGCCGGAAGGCGCGCCGCACCTCGGTCATCACGCCCTCGCGCACGTGCTCGGGGATCACGTCACCCGTCACGCCCTCCAGCAGGTGGCGCGAACCGAGGTTGGACGTGAGGATGATGACGGTGTTCTTGAAATCCACGGTGCGCCCCTGCGCGTCAGTGATGCGCCCGTCGTCGAGCACCTGCAGAAGCACGTTGAAGACGTCGGGATGGGCCTTCTCCACCTCGTCGAACAGCACCACGGCGTACGGCTTGCGGCGCACCGCCTCGGTGAGTTGCCCGCCTTCGTCATAGCCGACGTAGCCTGGAGGCGCGCCGATCAGCCGCGCGACGCTGTGCTTCTCCATGTACTCCGACATGTCGATCCGCACCATCGCGGCCTCGGCGTCGAAGAGCGTCTCCGCCAAGGTCTTCGCTAGCTCGGTCTTGCCTACGCCGGTGGGACCGAGGAACAGGAAGCTGCCCACGGGCCGGCGCGGGTCCTTGATGCCGCTGCGCGCGCGCAGGATGGCCTCGGTCACGAGGTTCACCGCCTCGTCCTGGCCCACGACACGGCGGTGCAGCGTCTCCTCCAGACGGAGCAACTTCTCCTTCTCGCCCTCGACGAGCCGCGTCACGGGCACGCCGCTCCACTTGGCGACCACCTCGGCGATCTCCTCGTCGGAAACCTCCTCCTTCACGAGCCGGGCCCGGGCGCGGCCCTCCTGCTCGAGGCGCTTCAGTTCGGCCTCCATCTGCGGCAGTCGTCCGTGACGCAGCTCGGCCACGCGGTTCAAGTCGTAGGCGCGCTCCGCCTTATCCATCTCAAGCCGCGCGGCCTCGATCTCCTCGCGCAGCTTCCGCGTGCGGCCCACCGCGGCCTTCTCCCCCTCCCAGGCGAGCCGGATCGACTTCGCCCGCTCGCGCGCCTCGGCCAGCTCGCGCCGCAGCACTTCGAGGCGCCGCGCGCTCGCCTCGTCGTTCTCCTTGGCCAGCGCGGTCTCCTCGATCTCGAGCCGGAGCACGCGCCGGGTGAGCTCGTCGAGCTCCTGCGGCATGGAGTCCATCTCGGTGCGGATCATCGCGCAGGCCTCATCGACCAGGTCGATCGCCTTGTCGGGCAGGAAACGGTCGCTGATGTAGCGATGGGAAAGCGTCACGGCGCTGACCAGCGCGTTGTCCTGAATCCGGACGCCGTGGTGCAGCTCGAAGCGTTCGCGGAGGCCACGGAGGATGGAGATCGCGTCCTCCACCGAGGGCGGATCGACGGGGACGGGCTGGAAGCGCCGCTCGAGCGCGGCGTCCTTCTCCACGTGCTTGCGGTACTCGTCGAGCGTGGTCGCTCCGATGCAGTGAAGTTCACCGCGCGCGAGCATCGGCTTGAGCAGGTTGCCGGCATCCATCGCCCCGTCGGCCTTGCCGGCGCCGACGATCAAGTGGAGCTCGTCGATGAAGAGCACGATGCGCCCCTCGGCCTGCCGCACTTCAGCGAGCACGGCCTTGAGGCGCTCCTCGAATTCACCGCGGTACTTCGCGCCCGCCACCAGCGCGCCCATGTCGAGCGAGAAGATCGTCTTGTCCTTCAGGCCCTCGGGCACGTCACCGCGCAGGATGCGCTGCGCCAGCCCCTCGACGATCGCAGTCTTGCCGACGCCCGGCTCGCCGATGAGCACGGGGTTGTTCTTCGTCTTGCGGGAGAGGATGCGGATCGTGCGCCGGATCTCGTCGTCGCGACCGATGACGGGGTCGAGCTTCCCTTTCCGGGCCTGCGCGACGAGGTCGATGCCGTACTTCTCCAGCGCCTGGTAGGTGGCCTCGGGGTTGTCGGTCGTCACCCGCTGGGCGCCGCGCATGCCCTGGAGCGCGCCCAGGACCTTGGCGCGGTCGAGGTCGAAGCTGCGCAGGAAACGCCGGAAGCCTTCGGGCTTGGCGACGTCGATCAAACCGAGGAGCAGGTGCTCGACGGAGATGAAGTCGTCCTTGAGCTTCGCCGCCTCAGCCTCGGCCTTGGTCAGGGCCTCGTTGACGGCTTGGGTGACGTAGACCTTGGAGGCATCGACGGCTCCGCTGACTTTAGGGAGGCGCTCCAGTTCGCGCTCGACCGCGAGCTGGGCCGCGGCGGCGGAGAGGCTGAGCTTCTCGAGCAAGCCCGGCACGATGCCGCCTTCCTGCGCGAGCAGGGCGGCCAGCAGGTGCCACGTGTCCACCTCCGCGTGGCCGTGCCGGCGGGCGACGGCCTGCGCGTCGGTGACGGCGGCGCGAGACATCTGGGTGAGCTTGGCAAAATCCATGATGGGACCGCCTTCGCAGGGACCGCGCCAGCTCGGGAACGGGGTTTTCCCGAGGTAAAGCGGACGCTCGCACGCGAAGACGCGCCACAGTGCGCCACGGCGGCGCAACCCGCCGCGCCACCTTGACGTGCCCGGCTCCCGCGGGGCGGCTCAGGGGTTGATCTCGTAGACCTCGACGATCCCCACGCCCGGCACGGCGGGCTGGTCGCGGTCGGGGTCGGGATCGCGCAGTTCGAAGGGGCGGACGATGACGGTGTAGGCGCCGGGCGGCAGATCGAGCATGACGCAGGGCTCGCGCCGGTTGGAAGGCGCGTGGCCGGAGGCGAAGACGGCCTTTTCCCCGTAGGTGACCACAAAGGGTCTGAAGTCGTTCTCGACGCTGGCCCCGCCCTCGGCACCGGTGCTCCAATCGTCGTTGCGCACGAGCGGGAAGCCGGCGGCATTGCGCAGCTCGAGCTCGGGATCGTCCAGCACGCCACTCATGCCGAACGGAGCCCGTGCCAGCGACGGGCCCAGGACCCGGATCAGGACGCGTTTGGTCGAACCAGCAGCGCCCTGCACGAAGAACCCTCCGTGCATTTCCCGTCCGCTGCGGTCGGCGAAGCCGCGCGTCGCGAGGTTGATGATCTTCGCGGAGTCTCGGTTGACCTCGTAGGCCTCGGCCAGTGCCACGCCGGTGCCGCCGCCGGCGCCCTCAATCACGGCGGTGTAGGCGCCGGCGGGAAGCGTGAGGATCGCCGCGGCGTCGTGGCTGCCCCCGGCGAAAGCAAACGCGCCGAGCCGCGATGCGGTACCGGCGACCTCCGCCGCCCCGCCCTCCCGCGGCTGCGCCCACCATTGGTCATTTTCGCCGACGAGCGTGGCCGCGCGGTAGATCGACAACCGCGGATCGGCCAACGCGCCGGCGACGCCGAATCCCGCGAGCGCGGGACCGGCGGCGCGTACGAGCACGGTCTTCGGCAAAGGCCCCTGCACCACGAAGCCTCCGATCAGGACCTGGTCGTCGCGGCCCACCCACGCGCGCGTCGCCACGTTGATGAGGGCGCCTGAGTTCGCAGGGGCCTGCGTCTGGAGGCGGTAGTTCGCGGTGACGAAGGCCGTCTGCTCGATGGTCAAGGCGTTGTTGGACTCGCCGGGTTTCCCGGCCGGGACACCGATGGCCGCGTTGACCGGCGCGGGCACGATGACGTCGGGATTGGAGAAGTACGCCAGTTCAGTACCCGGCGGGTAGGCCATGATGTCGCGGTACTGGCGGCCGTCCGCGCCGAGGAATCGGTAGCCGTAGCTGTAGGAGAACGCTCCGTCCCCGCTCAGCGCATTGCCGCGATCGTGCGCGCAACCCAGCACATGGCCTAGTTCATGCGCGACGACGTTACCCGCCGTGGCCGAGCCATACTGGACGACGGAGAAGGCGTAGAGCGGGTTCGTGTTGTCGGCCGGGTCGTCGAGCAGGAAGCTCAGGCCGCTGCTCACGGCGTCGTTGCGCTGCAGGACAAGGCAGACGACATCCGCGCCGGCGGCATCGCGCGCCGCCTGCACCTCGTCCATCTTGCCGTCGGCGGGCCGGTAGAGCGCCGTCAGCGCCTCGTCCTGCACCTTGGTCACGAGGCTGAGGTCCTCGTCGTAACGCGTCTCGAGGATGCGGACGAGCTTCACGCGCGCCGTGATCAGGCTGGCGTCGAAGGCGCTGTTGATTCGCGCCACCGCGAGATCGAATGCGCTCTGCAGGGCTGCCATCCGCGCCGCTCCCGCCAGGGTCGGCAGCACCGCTTCGGTGTAGACCATCATCAGATGGATCTCCGGCCGCTGCGGGTTGACCGGCGACGCCCCGGCGACTCCCGGCGCCGCGGCCGCGCCTCCGCCGAAGCCCGCGGCGCGTTGGGGGCGTCGCTGGCCGCCGCACGCCAGGAGCAACTCGGGATCGACGCGGAAGAACTGTGAAACGCCGCCCGTCGCGGCCCGCAGCACGAAGCTGCCCAGCACCGGATCATCGATGGCCGCATGGAGGAAGCCGTCGTTCCACGCGAAAAGCGCCCGGCTCCCCGGACGCCCCTCGATCTTCCCCGTGCTCGTCCAACGCCCGGCGCCGAGCATCTCGCTCATCTCCACCGCCACCGTCACGCTGCCGCCCCGGGGCAACGGCACCTCGACACGCCCGCCCCCGCTCCGCCAGAACGGCGACTGCTTTCCTCCGAGCCAGGCACGGTCGATTTCGACGTGCCGCACCTCGCGCGAGGGCGCCGGCAGCGCCGCGTCGATCCATGCCGCGTCCGGAGGATCCACGAATCGAAAAAGGGGAAGGGATGAACCGTCGGACTTATGGTACGCATTCTCTTTCGGCGACGACGGCCACGGGGCGGCATTGGCGCCCGCGGAAACCGACGGATCCTCCACCGGTTTCCTGAGGAGGCGGGAGGGAATCAACGCAACCAGTGCGGCGAGGAGCAGGCATGCCCCGGCCGCGCCGGCGGATTTCCGCCGAGAACTCATGCCCGTCCCTTGGCCTTGCCACCACCCAAGCCGTCGATCACCGCCCGCAGCTGCGACGCATGGTCCGCGGTGTCCACCTTGGGCACCACCGCCAGCACGCCGCCCTTCGCGTCAAACACGTAGGCCGCCCGCGCCGGCCCGGTAAAGCTGCGGCCGTACATCTTCTTTTCCACCAGCGAGTCCGTCGCCCGCGCGAAAAGGTCGTCGGGATCGCTCACCAAAGTGAACGGCAGACGCTTCTTCTCACCCTGCCGCGCCTGCGCGGCGGCCCCGTCACGGCTGACGGCGATCAAATCGAAACCCGCCTGCTCCAACTCGGTCGCGAGCCCGCTCAAAGCTTCGACCTGCCGATCGCAGCCCGGAGTGCCGCCTTTCATGTAGACCGACACCACCGTCCGGCGGCCGAGCAACTCGGCGAACGCCACCTCGCGCCCTCCGCCGGCAGGGCTCCACGCGCGCACGTTGAACGAAAGGTCAGCCTTGGATCCCGTTTTGATCATGTCGGGAAAAGAGCCCCCGGCCATGCCCGGGTCAAATTCCCTCACCATTGCGGCGCGGAATGCGGCTTTGACGCGCCTCCTGAATGTTTCCAACGTCGCCATGATGAAGTCGGTCAAGGTCCCCGCGCTGGAGCTCTTTCTCCACGAGATGATTCCCCTCGCCAAGGCGATGGGCGTCGGCGTGGAGGTGAGCGATCATCGCGCCTTGGTCCTCACGGCCCCGAAGGAGCAGAACCGCAACTCACTCAACACCGCTTTCGGCGGCAGCCTCGTTTCGCTCGCCACCCTCGCCGGCTACGGCGTCGTCTGGGAACTCATGCGCAACGAGCGCGGAGCCGAGAAGCCGCAGTGGAGCATCGTCGTGAAGGAGAGCCGCGCCGCCTACCGCCGGCCGGTGATCGGTGATCTACGCGCCATCTGCGAGCGCCCTGCCCAGGCCGCGATCACCGAGTTCAAGGACGCGCTCGCCCGCTACGGCAAAGCCAAGCTCAAGCTCCGCGCGTCGATCGTGGAGAACGGCGTCACCGCCGTCGACGTCACCGCCGCCTTCGTCGTCACCCGCTGAGGTCGACCCGGGTGGCGCGATGGGCCCTCGGCGACTCAGATGTGCTTCGAGTCAGCCTCGTCCTTCTTAACGTAGCCGCTGTCCTGCCGCTGGAAGTTGACCGCGTTCTTCTTCAGGTAGGCCTGATAGACGTCGTCCGCCGTCATGCCCAGCGTCTGCGCGAGCGAGACAAGGAAGTGGAACAGGTCGACGACCTCGACGCGCGCATTCTGCTCGTCGAACTTCTGGTATTTCGCCCACCACTTCCACGGCACGCTGTCGATCAGCTCCGCCGTCTCCTGCTGCATCGCGCGGGTGTAATTTAGGATCCACTTCGCCTTCTCCTCGTCGGTCGGGGGCGGCAGATTCACGCCGATCCGCTTGTTCAGGGCGTCCTGCATCCGGAAGATTTCCTCGAGCTTGTCCATGCGCCGCACGCTGCCCGCGCCGGCCGCCGCGTGGCAAGCCGCTTCCCGAAAAGCGCCGCCGCGCCACCTCGCGGCGACGACTCCGGACAACTCCGGAATTGCCACTTGCCAGCAGGGAAGCCGTCCGCGACCTTCAACCTTCCGTGTCCCCGTTGAGCCTTCAAACGCTCCGGCGGACGCCATCCCCGCGAACCGCCCGCGTTACCGCGCCGGATCGCCTTCACCACAACAAAAACAAAGACATGTCAGACAACGAAAAGTCAGGCGCGCCGGCTCCGGCCCCCGCCGACTCGTCCGCCCCGGCCTCCGCGCCCGCGGACGCCGCCGCCTCCCCGGCGGCCCCCGCCAGCAGCCCCGCACCGGCCTTCGGCTCGTTCGGGAGCACCCGTGGGTCGGGACTGGCCCGCGGCAAACGCCCGGTCGCCAGCACCCCGGCCAGCAGCCCGGCCACCTCGGCCGCCTACAAGCCCAGCTCAGTCGCGGTCATCACCCCGAAGAGCGAGTACCGTAACCCGTTCACCGGCGAAACCTCCGTGGGGGCTTCCCCCGCGCCTGAACCGGTGGCACCCGCCCCCGCTCCGGTCGCGGAAGCGGCGCCCGCCGCGAAACCGCCTCCGGCCCCTGTGCCGACGACCCCGGCCGAACCCGAGGCCAAGCCTGAACTGAAGATCCTTCCGCCCGAGTCGACGCGTCGCACGGAGACGCGTTGGGAGTCACCCGGCGCCGCGCCGGCGCCGCGCCGCGAGGACCGCGGGACGTTCCAGCCTCGCGAACGCCGCGAGCGGCGTTCCTCAGACCCCCGGGAGCCGCGCGAACCGCGCCGGGACGAAGGACGCCTCGAGCCGCGCAGCCATCAGCCGCACCGGCCCGAGGAGCGCAAGCAGGAGGCGCCGAAGAAGTCCGGCGGCTTCCTCGGCTGGTTGAAGGGCCTGTTCGGCCGCAAGGAGAAGCCCGCTGAACGCGCCGAGGGCGAAAACCGCCGCCACCGCGGCGAACGCGGCCACGGCGGTCACCGCGACGACTCGCGGGGCAATCATCGCGACGGCCAACCCGGTCACGGTGACGGCGAGGGCGGCGGCCGGAGGC
>JACCDP011183953.1_pt1 | contig 16053 bp, 16 predicted proteins | sample 7445841 | NCBI WGS metagenome assembly JACCDP01 (sample SAMN15323441, study PRJNA562643) | freshwater metagenome | isolation source: river surface water | place: USA:Blue River Watershed | collected 2017-08-17 | reverse complement strand
TGGAAGTTGTCAAAGCAGAAACTAAAAACGGCTTACTCATGATCGAGATCGAGCGTAAAGTGCCAGAAGCACTGCTTCCACGCAAGATTGAAGTTCTAGAGGTTAAGTAATATAAACAGGGGGAGGCGACTCCCCCATCTATGGAGAATGAGATGAGCGTAGATACCGATATCAAACTAGATGAAAAAATCAAACAGAAGATTAACGAACCTAAAAAATGGAAGGTTATCCTACTCAATGATGACCATACCCCGATGGATTTCGTGGTAAGTATATTGCACGAGATTTTTAAACACTCCATGGAATCAGCAAAAGAAATCACTTTGCAAATTCATGAAACAGGCAGTGCTATTGCTGGTGTTTATACTTTTGAGATCGCAGAAATTAAAGCTGTAGAAGCTACTCAACTTGCTCGTGCAAATGCATTCCCATTGCAGATTAAGTTGGAGGAAGAATGAGTTTAAGAGAATTAACAGCAGAAAAACATAAGGACGCAGAAAGACAGACCTTTGTAAAAGAACTCTTAGGAGGTAGCATTACTGAAGAAAGGTATGCTACCTTTTTGTATAATTTGCATCCTATATACAATGTTTTAGAGATGTTTGCCATGGCTAATGGCTTACTAGCAGATATACAGGAAGTTCGTAGAGCACCTAAAATACATGACGATTATCAGGAACTGTGGAAAAAATCTACACCACCTAAACTCTGTCCGTCAGTACCTAAATATATGAAATACATCAAAGATGAATTAGCCAATGATCCAGATCGATTAATGGCACATCTTTATGTTAGACACATGGGAGATCTCGCAGGCGGTCAAATGATTGCTAAACGTGTACCAGGCAGCGGTACCATGTATCAGTTCGACAATGTAGAAGAACTTAAAAATAAAATAAGAGCTAAACTAAAAGATAGCATGGGCGATGAAGCCAACGTGGCATTTGACTTTGCCATAGACATAATGAAAGACATGATGGAAGATGAGCAAAGTTTGGTACAGTCTAATTGAAATTCAAAATCTATTAGAAAAAGAATTCAATCGTACAGGCATAGAAACAAATGAACCAGGAATGCATAGGTTCAATCAATCAGGCTGGGTTAACAAAGTTTGGACCAGTGACAGCTATCGTAGGGCACATATAGACGTAGTAGATGCTAGATCTACTAAAGGTCTTTGGATGATGCACTGTTGTGTTTTCCCTCATATACACAATCCTGCTCCTATATTTGGTTTTGATGTGATAGCAGGTAAAAACAAAATCACAGGTTGTTTTATAGACTATAGTCCTACAGTAGATAAACAACATCCTATGATCGAATACTTCGGTGAAGAAGTCAGTAGATACGAATGGATTAAAAAGCGTGACTTGCCTGATTGGGCACAGCGTATTTTTAGTCCTCACATGGTGGCTGCAGGTAATGTAAGCGAGGACGAAGAATTGTCACAAATTTCCAGTCTTGCTAATATCTTAGTCAATCATTATTTAGAAACTGTGGGAGAAACTAATCATGCAGTTCCCGATGCAACTTTTGAACAAAATTACTATGCTCAAAATCAAAAGCAAAACCCACATACGCCACGTGTTATGGCTAGTTTAGGTCTTGATGAGGAAGATGTACGTGTATTCATACAGGATTGTCTGTTCCCTGAAATTTGATAAATATTGATTATGAAGATCTTAGAAATTATCAAAGAATCCATTGAAGATGGCTCTACCCCAGAATCTAACGCAGAAGACATTTTATATCTTTTGGATAATGTTGGTATGCGTCCAGAAGAATTAGCTGACTTAGCCAATAGCCTAAAACAAATAGTCGGTGATCAACAGGATATCGGCACAGATCCCGAACTTGCTGAACCTTCAATCATAGCTAATCAACCACCAGCAGAAGAACCCATGACTGCTGAACCAGAAGCTGAGGAACCTTTGGAAACAGACGTTGAGCCTGAAGAAACCGAACTGCAAGAAAGAACACAATCACTAAAAAGAAAAAAAGTAGTCAAGGCTTCTACTTATAGAGAACAGATAGAACAGTACCTAAGTCAAATTACTAATGATGAAGACCTGAAGGAATTGAACTATTCAATTCATGTAAGAAAATTCAAAGATCTAGCAAAAAAGATTGTTGCAAACAAGATTAAATCTAAAGCAACAGAAAGCTATAGGGCCATCGAAGCTATAATACCTAATCTAGGATCTACCATTGATGTAACTTTAATGACAGACTTCTTAAATGAATGTCTAACAGTGGGGGTCATAGACACACCTTCCATGATAGGTGGTAGTACAGCCAGCAATAAAATACCACTGTCGAATCCAGCGTATGAGCCTATAATCAAAGCTCTTTTAGAAATTACACTACCTGGCGGAGCAGCAGTAGGCAAGGGTGAAATTGGTATGGCATTTGCCGGAATCGATACTGTAAAAGAAACTACAGATATTACAGTGGGCAAATCAGCGGTAGAAGTTAAAGCCAGTCAAGGTACCAGCGACTTCTATATGAAAGGAACTGCTGGCGCAGGATTTGCTAATCATATGAAAGGCCTTAAAGAACTAGTGTCAAATCTAAATGATGCAGGTGCTAACTTTAAGCCTTCGAACGAAGTTAAAAATGGCGGTATTGCACAGTTTAATGACAAAACCGTAAATGTTTTACAACCATATTTTAAAAAGATGGGTGCAGAAAAGACCTTAGAAGTGATCATGAAGGTGTTAAGAGCCATCCATAAAAATGAGCCAGAAATGGTAAACAAGTACGAAGAAGAAATTGCCTTAAGCATCAAAGAAGACGGTTCGATTGATTATGAACTGTTGACTATGCCTACAGCGAAATTAAACTTCGAATATTATAAAGCAATGAGTGGGCATGACGGTGTGTTAATGATAAACATCGACGCATTTACATATTTCTATGTAGATAACCCAGAAAGTTTTGCTGATTTAGTGTCAAACGGTACACTTAAGATAAAGGGTGCTATCGAATTCAGAACAAACAGTTTAGGTGGACTTGCATACTTCCTAAACCCTATATCAGTTAACTACAACAGTTAAATTTATCAAAATATACACATAATATTTTCGACTCAATACCTGTAAATACTAATAACAGGTACTCGTGTCCTGGGAGCGAAAATATGAAAAAGTGTGTTTTAATTGTCGGCGTCACCTTAGGCTTATCATTAACAGCAAGAGCCGAATTAGTACATCAATTTCAAAGTCCGGCCTTTATACCTGGTAACGGATACAGTCAGCACGTTCTTTCTATCTATCAATTAGAAGAAAATAAAAAGAAAGAAATCAAAGCTGAAGAAGCGGCTGCGATAGCCAAAGCAGAAGCAGCGGCTAAACAGACAAATCTAAGCAAATTCCTAGTCAACGTTGAAGCACGTATATATGCGCAGTTATCTAAACAACTGGCAGATCAAATGTTTGCTGAAGGCGGTGGTGATAGCGGGAGTATGAACTTTCAAGGAACTAGCATAAGTTGGGTAAAAACAGGTACAGATGTTACCCTAACTATTATCGAATCAAATGGTAGTAGAACTGAAATTGTTGTGCCGATAGCGAGTTTTGCATTCTAATGAAAAGATTATTATTATCATTATTAATAGCAACATCTTTGACAGGGTGCGCTCATATTCATATAGAGTCTGCAAAAGAAGAACCTGTGGCTCTTAAAGCAAAAGAAAGTTTGTTTAATAGTTTGCCTGATTTAGATGGTCCCCCTATTACTATAGCAGTCTATGGGTTCATGGATAAGACTGGGCAAATGAAACCCAATGATAGGTTAGCAGTGTTCAGCAAGGCAGTAACACAGGGTGCTGAGGTATTTTTAATTAAGGCACTTCAAGATTCAAAAAATTGGTTCAAAGTAGTTGAGCGTGTTGGATTAGATAACCTTATTAAAGAAAGACAACTGATTCGCAATCAAAGAGAAGTCTATGAAGGTAAAGATGCTAGACCTCTTAAACCAATGACAGTAGCTGGAGTAATGATCGAAGGTGGTATCATCGGTTATGACTCCAATATTCGCTCTGGTGGTAATGGAGCGAGATTCTTAGGTATTGGCGGTAGTCAACAATACAGAGTAGATGAGATTGTAATATCTATGCGACTGGTTAGTGTCAACAGTGGCGAAGTATTGATCACTAATGCCGTATCTAAGACGATCTATAGTACACAACATAACGTGGGAGTTCTTCGTTTTGTGGACGCTGGCACAAAAGCTCTTGAGCTGGAAAACGGTGCGGCACTTAACGAACCAACTACTTATGCTGTCCGAGTAGCTATCGAACAGGCTGTGTATGACATGATCATAGAAGGTGAGAAGAAAGGCCTATGGAGATATAAGAAACCCAAAGCTGATCCTACACCAGTTTTAAAAGAGGAGAAGAAAGATGAGTTGGTTCAATCACAAACCTCACCGACACCCCAAGGAGCCGCAGAGCCCGTACCTGCCACACAAGACGAGCCCAGCAACAGAAAAGGCTCTGAAGGAGTCAAAACAGAGAGTAAGGCCGGAGATTACGGAACAGAAATTGGGCCGAGGTCCGAGGCAGAATTAAAAGGCACAATAGTAGATTATGTGAATATCAGACGTGAGAAGTTTAGAGCTAGCGATCCATTAGCTAAACTGAAACCTGGAATCGAGGTCACAGTTATCGAACAAGAGCGATGGTTTGTTCGTGTTCGTTTTAATGATGTAGAGGGATGGATACCAAGTCAATTTATAAAGGTACAAAACAATAATAATAATGTACCAAGGAGCGATCAAAATGATCAAAAGTAAAACAGGCCATGGCAAGTTGTCGAGAAAATTACTTGCAATTCTAATGTTGTCTGGAATGGCAACATCGGGAGTCTACGCCAATGACGTTTACATGGAACAAATTGGGGATAACTCAACTGTATCCATTACACAAACTGGAGCAGGTAACGTAGTTAACGGTAATGTGGGTGGAACAGGCAACGCAGATGATTCAGCACTGATCAGAGGTGATTTGAATAATGTTACAATAAATCAAATTGGTGCTAGTAATACATTGAGTATGATTATTAACAACGAAACTAATGGTACAGGATCTACTGTGGTAGTTTCAGCAGACGGAAGTAATAATAATCAAACCATTGGCTGCGGTACAGCGTTAAGTTCAACCTGTAATGCCAGCACTATTAGGTCAGAAATAACAGGTAATAACAATAACACAGTGCAAACACTTAGTGGTGGTGTAACACAAAGTAAAATCGCCATTAACGGAAACTATAACAATGTAACCCATATAGCATCAGGAGTTGGACTACATTCAGGGGAAATCACAGTTTCAGGTAGTGGAACTAGCAGTGTTGCTAATGCAGTAACACTTACACAGAGCGGAGCATCGAATAAGAATGCAGTTATTACCAGCAACGGTTCTAGCAACAATATCTCTGTTACTCAGTCCGATTAATGTACAGGCCGCAGTTGGCAAAGTAACAGAACAGACTGGACCTACAGAAATTATCCGAGATAAGAAATCTATCTCGGCTAATTTAAACACGGGTATTGAGATGAATGATGCAGTAAGCACTGCAAGAGCAAAGGCACAGTTAACTTTTGAAGATAAAACAACAGTAAAATTAACAGAACACAGCAAAATTGTCATAGACGATTTTGTTTACGATCCAAAAAAAGGTTCTGGCAAACTAGGAATGAAAATGGCCTTAGGCACAGCTCGTTATGCCAGCGGCCAGATAGCAAAGAATAATCCTCAACAGGTAGCGATTAAAACACCCACTGCTAGTATTGCTGTCCGTGGTACAGACTTTTCAATGACTGTGGATGAACTAGGGCGCAGCCTTGTTATGTTATTACCTAGCTGTGATGACAAGGGTTGTGTTACAGGAGCTATTGAAGTTAGTAATCTTGCAGGTGTAGTGTTATTGGATGTTCCTTATCAAGCTACATTAGTTAACAGTGCTTATCAGCCTCCTAGCGAGCCAGTGGTAGTTAAGTTAGATCAAGCAAATATCAATAACATGTTGATTATTAGCAAGCCTAAAGAAGTTGCAGATGCTGAACAAGCAGGCACAGTTAAGAAAGAAAAAAGTCTACTAGATTTTAACGAGTTGGATGTTGATCTACTAAAATACACAAAATTAGACGAAAACGCCTTAGATAAAAAAACAGCATTAGACAGAAATGATTTGGATTCGGATCTTTTAGCATTTAATCAATTAAATGAACTAGACAGGCAGAATGCTGCCTTGTTAGATAACGAATTAGATAATCCTATACTGCCGGGCTATAATGCTAATAAATCTCTAGGTCTATTATATTACTTCAACGACGATCAAACTAAAGTTACACTATATAAAGCAGGCTCACACAACGCTACCGCTACATTTGATACAACAAAAAACGTAACATATACTCTTAATCAAAGTGGACAAACTATTATACAGAACGTAAACAAAGGTTCTACTTCTACTATAACCATTACACAAAATTAAGTTATAGCATAATTACTAATCAATAAAATTTAAATACAATTAGCCCGGGAGCGAAACGATGGGCAGGAGCGAAAAAATGAAAAAAACAATAATTGCAGCCATAGTTGCGGCTATGGTATCTGGCGGTGCTCTGGCTCAAACAGCCAGTATTGACGGCACGTCAGGAATGGGTCTGTTACAAAACGACTGGGTAAAAGCAGGCGTTAATACAAATACAGGAACATTGGGTTCGGGTGGCAGTACAAGTCCTGGACTATTGTTTGATCCTACAGGTACAGGAACCTTTAATAGTTCTTATGACTACCTAACACCTGGAGCACCTTTTGATGGATTCTCTTTAAAAGTTGGCACAGAAAATAAAACAAATAATAACATGGGCACTGAACAGATCACTGGTCAGGGACTTACACTTAGTAATACTAATACGACATTAACTTGGACAGGTAGTGCCGCATATGGCGGAAACAACTGGTCTGTTACCAATGCCTATACATTAGGCGTAGGTAAACCTTACATTGATATTACTTCTACTATTGTAGCAGGAGGATCAGCATCGAACGTTTATTTTGCCAAGTTCATCGATCCAGACAGTCAAGGTATGCCTGGAGATAGTTCTGCCACAGACAACGTATTAGGATATGGTGCTATTCCATCAACTAACGTGGCGTTCTCAGAAGCCACAGTAAGCCGTTATGCTTTAGGTTTATATTCAGCAGGTTCAAACGTAGCGGCAGGTATTAACGGTTGGAACACAGATGCTGCCAGTTACATCAATGCTGACGCATCATGCGGCACAGGAGTATTATACTGTAACGGTGACGACACTATCGGTCTTACATTTAGTTGGACAGGGGTCAACAGTGGTGACACGCTAACAGCCAGTTATGCTTATATCTTTGGACCAAGTGCGTTTGGTGCAGCCAGTTCAGCAGTAACAGGTGGTGCTGGTGGCGGCACTCCAGGAACTGTACCAGGAGGCGGCACACTTACAGATGTGGGTTCAGCAACTTCGGCTGCGTCATCAGGCGGAGGTAGTACAACACCAACAGTAACAGGAACAAGTACTGTTAACGGAACACCGACCTATGCTGACACTACAGGTGATGCTGTGGTAATTTCTACTTCGTTGATCGCAGGTAATAAACTAACAAGAAATTACAACTCATTAACTACAACAAGTATTGGTCGTGTAACAACAACACCGACTACTGTGGTAACATCTTACAGCGACGGATCTACAACTTCAGCGGCTGGTACATCATTAACAGCATCAGAAACATACTACAACAACTTAGATGTTACACATGCTGATGTTGCTACAGGAAGTACACCAATTGGTGATGCTGTGTGGGTATCAAACGGTATTGACAACACAAGTCTAGTTAACACACAGGCTACACCAACTTCTGTAAACAACGGTAAGATGCTAACAGTTTCTACATCAGGTGTTATCACAGCTAACGAGTTGTATACAATTACAACTCCTACAAGATTTACCTATGATAGAACTACAACTACTGTGAACTCTAATGATTTTGGTTCAGGAAGTAGTTACGCAGATACTTCATCAACGACTGTGACCAACTCAACAGTTACTGGTGACTATGATATAGTAACTAATGATGCTATTGGTCGCACAGCCAATTATGCAGTTTCAGTAGGATTAAGAAGTGATCAAGTTGAAACTGTGAATCAACTACAGGCTATGATGAATAGAAACCTAGAGTTTGGTAAGACTATTACTTACAAATACTTTGATCACAGCAGAGATGGTTACAGAGGTAACTCTACTGTGTTTGGTATAGGCCATAACAAAGATATCGAAAGTGATCTAAACCTAGGCTTTGGTATTAACAAGATTACTTCACGTTTGTCTGGGAATGCAAGTTCTGTAAATGCTGATACTGTGCAGTTAGGTGCTACATTGACTAAGAAGGATGTTAAAGGATTTGACGTCAGTGGAACACTACAACACAGCATGAGCGATTACAATGTGTCTGCAACACCAAATGTAAACATCACAACTTCTGGAGACAGTAGATTGTTAGCCACACAAGGTTTCAACTCTAGTTTACCTAATGTCACAGGCAAGACCACAGGACAAGATACTAGCCTAACTGTAAGAGCAGTGGGCCCAGCACTTGATCCTAAGGGCATAGTTCGTCCAATAATTGGCGGAACTTATGGGCATCGTTCTGCTCCAGGATATGTGGCTAATATGGAAGTGTTACCAGGTGTAAACGTAGCCAATAGAGTTAATAACATCAATCAAGACTACGGTTACGCTACTGTAGGTGCTATGGCCAAGTATGGTATTGCTAATGCTACTGTATTACGTCACACTGACGGTGTAACTCAATACGGGGTAGGCTTGACCAAAGAGCAAGGCGACTTAACATTTAACATCCGTGCAGATCGTTTAGAAACTAGCCAAGGTGGTTCAAATGTTTATGGCGCAAATGTAGTTTACAAATTTTAAGTAAATACTGTTTTAGAAAGGAGCCACTATGAAATTAGTAGTAGTGGCGTTCCTATTAAGCCTAGCAAGCTCTATAGCCAACGCCCAGTCATTTCAAGCAAACAAACCAGTTATCTGCGACGATACTAAAAAAATTATTAAATCGTTAACAGAATCTTTTGACGAGAAGCCAGTATGGACAGCTAAAGACAATTCCACTAATAGTCGATTTAGTCTTTTTGTCAATGAAAAAACAGGTGCATGGACGTTATTGCAAATGACTCCTGAAACATCCTGTATCTTAGGTATAGGTGAAGAATCAACATTAATAATCGGCACTAATATTTGAGCTGTTTTGTTAACGGGATTTTTTAGGTAAATATTGGATGCTGAAAAAAATCCTTACTAGCCCGTGGACAGCGGTTATAACATTGGCACTTATTGTAAGTATAAGAATCGCCGATCCTGTCTTTATAGAAAGTGTAAGATTACGCTATTTTGATACGCTAATCACAAATAAATCTCCCACTGAAAACAATGTTTATACTGTTAACATAAATGAGTTAGCATTAGACAAATACGGACAGTGGCCGTTTAATAGAGAAATATACGCAAAACTCATAGAAGACTTGTATAAGAGAAATGCAGGTCTTGTAGTGTTTAATGTATTAATGCCAGAAAAAGATCGTCAAGGTGGTGATGCAGCATTAGCAGCGACATTAAATGAATTCCCAGTCATAATTCCTAACATACCTGCAGAACGTAGTAAAAATAAACCTAGACAGCCTAGCACAGCAGTGATAGGTGCAGAACACAGTGAAATGATTGTAGTCTATCCTGGACTAATATCTAATATAAAAGAAATCGAACAACGTGCCGCAGGATCCGGAATAGTAAACACTATTCCTGAAGTTGATGGTGTTGTTCGTCGCATGCCATTAGTTGTGTCAGTTGACGGTGTTGTATACCCCAGTCTATCTATGGAAGCTCTACGTGCTGCCGCAGGTGACTCTACTACACAGATAAAGTTATTTGAAGGTGGCGTAGAAAAAATGCGTATACCTGCTTTTGGTCCTATCACTACAGATTCTTTAGGTCGTGTGTGGATCGATTGGAGCCAAAGGAACAGATCAGTATCCATGACCGAGTTACCTAAAGACTTTCAAGGTGCTGTTGTTATCGTAGGTGTCGCTGCCGCTGGATTAGGTAATCCTGTTCCTACTGCTATAGGTAGTGTTTGGCCACAGGATGTACAGGCTGCTGTATTAGGAACAATGTTTAATAATGTAGTTATAGAACGTCCTGACTATGCCGATGGTGTTGAAATATTAACACTAGCATTGGCAGGTATATTATTAATATTTTTAACGAGGTATGTTTATGTTGGTTTGGCAACGACAGTTATTATTATCGCTGGCAGTGCTGTTGGCAGTTGGTATGTGTTCACTAATTTTCTATGGTTATTTGACGCTACTGCCCCTGGAGTTGGCCTACTTGTGGTCGCTTTGCATGCCTACGGTGTCAAGTTTGTAAGTGAGTTCTTACAGAAACAAGCAATCAAGAAACAATTTGCAGGCTACTGCTCTAAGGAAGTAGTAGAGATGCTACAGAAAGATCCAGAGCTGATCAAACGTGGTGTGCGTAAAGATGTATCAGTTATGTTCAGTGACTTACGTGGTTTTACTCCAATTGGAGAACACTACGGCGATGATGTTGCTGGCCTAGGCAAGTACATGAACGGTTACATGGATGCTATCAGTCGTCCTATCATGGACAACAAAGGCATGGTTATCAAGTATGTAGGCGATGCGTCGATGCACATACATGGTGCTCCTATTGAAGATCCTAATCATGCTCGAACTATTGTTTCTGTTGGCCTACAGATGTTAGACGCTGTAGATGCGTACACAAAAGAAATGGAAGCACAAGGTTTACCACCAGCTGCAATGGGTTGGGGTTGTAATACAGGTATTGGATTTATTGGTGAGATGGGTTCAACTGATAGACACAGTTACGACATCCTAGGCGACATGGTTTCAACAGCCGCACGTTTAGAAGCACGTTGTAAGGCATACGGTGTGTTATGTATTATTGGTGCCGAAACATACAACAGAACTAAAGACGACTTCTTCTACTTGTGCATTGATAACCTACAACCAAAAGGCAAATCAGTAGCAGATTTAATTTATACAGCATTACGTCCTAACGGTGAGGACTGGAGCAAAGACTTAGAGAAGTATAATGAAATGCAGAATCTATATAAAGCTAAAAAGTTTGACGAAGCCGCAGAAGTTTGTAAGAAATTAAAAGGCACGTTTGGCGGACAAATGGACAAGTACTATAAGATTTGGATTGAGCGTTGCGAGTTTATGAAACAGCAGGACCTTCCAGATAATTGGAATGGCGAATTTATAGCCCACGAAAAATAATGTATACTCCTATCGATTGGTGGTTTGACTATACTGTTTGGCTTATGCTACAATACAAGTTTACGTATCCAGCAAAATTGATCAGTGTCAATGATGACATGGAAAAATTTCTAAGCCAGTTTAGTCTAAACGGAATCAAATCTTTCAGTATCTGTAGATAATGTTAAAAAATATAATTTTTTTACTGCTAGTATCTTTGCCTTTTTCTGTTTCGGCAGAAAAAATAACTGCTACCAGTTGGCTAGTTGCCAACGAAAATGGTGAAGTATTACAAAGTGAAAACATGTACCAATTGCGTAGTATTGCCAGTATCACTAAATTGATGACCGTTATGGTAGTGTTGGACGCCAATCAAGATTTAAACCAGTTTATCAAACCTTATACACGCAGAGAATTAATACAACTGGCTATTGTACACTCTGATAATCATGCCTCAGAAGTATTGTGTAGAAATTATCCAGGAGGAAGAGATCAGTGTATTTCGGCAATGAATAGAAAAGCACGGACTTTGGGTATGATCAACAGTCGATTTGTAGACCCCACAGGACTTGGTGTGATGAATTCAAGCACAGCCTACGATTTGGTTAAAATGGTAAGAGCAGCAGAACACTATGATGAAATAGTTAGCGCAAGTAAAATGAGTGAAGTGAAAATACACAAGAAGAAAAAGACACTTGTGTTCAAAAATACTAACCCCTTAGTTGCTACACATGAATTCATTGTAAGTAAGACTGGCTACATACGAGCCAGTGGTGGTTGTATTGTTATGTTAGTAAATACAAAAATAGGACAACGCATTGTTGTCCTACTGAATAGCAAGAATACTAAAACACGTATTCCAGAAGCTGTGTATCTCGCTATGAATTCCTAACTTTGGCGAGACCCAATCGTTGTAGTATACTGATATATAACCATCCTATATCAAATTCCCAACTGTTTTTACTAAATTTGGCACTAGTACCATCACCGTGATGATTATTATGCAGTTCCTCACCACCAATCCAAATAGCCCAAGGAATTAAATTACGACTTGTATCTTTGACGTCGTAGTTACGATAACCCCACCAATGAGCAGCACCGTTAATCACACCAGCGGCCCAAAATGGGATCCACAGCATTTGAACTCCCCACACTATGATCCCGACAGGACCAAAAAGAACAAGGTCTATGACCACCATTAAAAGAATTCCCATCAAGGGGTGAGGAGTATAAAGTTTTTCTTCGATCCAGTCATTGGGTGTACCTATGCCTAGTTCGTTGACTAATATTTTATTTTTCTTTGCTTTTACATATAAGAATGCACCACCGAACAATACACGCCATATACCATGTTGTTTAGGACTATGCGGATCCGATTCTGTATCTGCGGCTTGATGATGTTTACGATGTACAGCTACCCATTCGCGAGTGTTCATGCCTGTGGTCATCCATAACCAAAAGCGCATGAAATGTGCGACTGCTGGATGGAACTGTACTGCTCTGTGTGCTTGGCTACGGTGTAGATACAAAGTAACACAAGCTATAGTGATTTGTACCATCACCAAGGTATATATGATTGTTAACATTAATAGTTCCCTGAGGCTAGAACTATTTTACAGATGTGCTCCAGTCGCTCGATATGTTCGAAACTACGCCAAGGTGTAGAGTCTATGGCCACGACCCCGTGTCCTTTAATTCCAACTATGTCATATTTTAGTTGTCCTGTTTCGTGATTCAAGCCTAACTTTTCATGACACTGATCACCTAACTCTTGGCTAATAGGAGGAACATCTCCTACATTAGGTGCTACTCTTGTGTATCGACTGAGTTCAGGAAAATCTTTTACAAGTTCGCTTAGTTCTATGCCGGCATGCATAGCCGCAACAATATATGTAGGGTGTATGTGTGTTACTACACGCACTTCGTCAGTGTGTATCTTCTTTTGTAATCCGAAATGCAAAGGCATTTCGCCCGTTGGTTTGAGTCCTATACTTATATCACTATAAGGCATCTCTTCCCAAGTATTACCATTTACTTTAATTTTCTTAAACTGATCTGGTTGCATCGTCTGCTTACGCACACCTGACGGAGTCACATAGAAATGATCTCTGTCATGATGACGAATAGAGATGTTGCCATCTCTACTCGTGATCCAGTTGCGCTTATATGCTTCTACCAATATATCGCAAATAGTTTCTAACATCAGTGAAACTGCTCCTCTTCTGTACTACCTTTTAATGCCTGTGTACTTGCTTCTTTTTCTACAGTAGTAGTTATTAAATCAAAATATCCCGTACCAACTTCACGCTGATGTTTGACTGCTTCAAATCCAATAGCCGCATTGGCGAACTCTTGTTCCTGCATCTTGACAAACGCTGTCATGCCTTCGCGAGCATAGCCGTGTGCCAGTTCAAACATACCGTTGTTTAAGTTATGGAAACCTGCTAGTGTGATGAATTGGAACTTGTAACCCATAGCGCCTAGTTCACGTTGGAACTTAGCAATAGTAGCATCGTCTAGATTCTTCTTCCAGTTGAAGCTAGGACTACAGTTGTAGGCTAGCATTTTATTTGGAAAGTGTTTGTGGACTCGCTCTGCAAACTCTCTTGCGAACTCAAGATCTGGTTTCCCAGTTTCGCACCAGACCAAGTCGGAGTAAGGTGCATAAGCGACTGCTCTGCTGACGGCTTGATCAATTCCGTTTCTGGTTCTATAGAAACCTTCGACAGTTCTTTCACCAGTAAGAAAAGGAATGTCATTATCATCAATATCGCTAGTAATAAGATTACCAGCTTCGGCATCAGTACGTGCAATAACAAGAGTAGGCACGCCCATAACATCAGCAGCGAGACGAGCGGCAACAAGTTTATTGACTGCTTCTCTGGTTGGTACAAGGACTTTTCCTCCCATATGACCACACTTCTTAGCACTAGCAAGTTGGTCTTCAAAATGGACACCTGCGGCACCTGCCTCAATCATGTCCTTCATTAATTCATATGCGTTTAATACCCCGCCAAATCCTGCTTCAGCATCTGCTACGATTGGTGCATAGAAGTCTTTCTCAGTACCTTCGCTCCATGCTATCTGATCAGCACGGGCAAATGTGTTATTAATTCTACGTACCACTGCTGGTACTGAATCTGCTGGATATAAACTTTGATCTGGATACATATCTCCGGCTAGATTAGCATCTGCGGCTACTTGCCATCCTGATAGGTAAATTGCTTTTAATCCTGCTTTGACCTGTTGCAAGGCCTGCATGCCTGTTAGGGCACCTAGTGTGTGAACGTAGTCTTCTTCTAGAAGCATACGCCATAGTTTTTTTGATTGTTCAACAGCAAACTGATTTGGGAAAGTTTTTGAGCCTTGTAAGCGAACGACTTCCTCTGCTGTATATGGTCTGCTTATTCCATTCCAACGAGGATTTAAGGTCCAATCCTGTTGTAGAGCCTGCTGTCTCTGTGTATGTTTATCCATTGCGGATCTCCTTTGTGTGAGTCATATATTTACCATGATATTGCGCCACAAAAATAAATATTGTGGGGAGTAACTAGCCTGTAAAGGCTCTATATATCGTCAACACGGTTAACACCCGGTATATAGACAAAGCAGTGAGACCATAACTTTTAAGGAAAATTATGGAACTCTTTACACTCCAAGCCCTTTGGGCATTCGTTGCTATCATATTGATAGACATTGTATTAGCTGGTGATAACGCTCTTGTTATTGGAATGGCAGCTAATAAATTACCAGATCATTTACGCAAGAAAGCAATTTTTTGGGGAACATTTGGAGCCATTGCTATTCGCTTTATCTCAGTGGCAGCATTGACCTATCTACTATTAATTCCAGGCCTACGTGCTATTGGTGCTGTCGCATTGATATGGATTGGATGGAAACTAGTATTTGATCACGGCGAACATAATATTGAGGCCAAGGACACCTTCTGGGGTGCAATTGGTACCATTGTAGTTGCTGATGCTGTTATGGGCATTGATAACGCATTAGGTATTGCCGCAGCCGCTAACGGAAGTTTTGTATTAGTCATTGCCGGCTTGTTGATTAGTGTGCCAATTATTTTGTTTGGTGCTACAATGGTCAGCAAGATTTTACAACGTTGGCCTGATACAGTATTCCTAGGATCATTTGTGCTATTTGCTGTTGCTATGTTGATGTTAATGAAAGAACCATTAATGGCTAGTTGGTGGGCAGGACTTGTTCCTTGGGCCGCAACAATAGTACCTTGGGCAGTTGCTCTAGTTATTACTGCTGTTCAGTACAACAAAGCAAGACTACACTTACAAAAAAAGTATTTGTTTAAGTCATAAAAAAGCCCCGGAAGGGGCTTACTGGTTACTTGTCCTATTCTACGCCACCAGCCGGGCGAGTTATACGAGATTGTCTTTAAATATTTGCCAAGCATTTTCCCAAGTCCAACGTTGACTACCTTCCCAAACACGTTGTCTATCTAGCATTAGAGCATCTTTAACAGCCTGTTTTAAGTTTTCGTTCATACAGCCAGTAAGGCCTTCATCTATTACATCGAGTGGTCCTTGGCATGGGTATGCGGCAACAGGAGTACCACATGCCATGGCTTCAATCATTACAAGTCCAAATGTTTCCCAGCGACTTGGAAATACAAACACATCTGCCATACGATAATAGTCGCCTAGTTCTTGTCCACGTTTTGCGC
>JACCDP010453521.1_pt1 | contig 16057 bp, 12 predicted proteins | sample 7445841 | NCBI WGS metagenome assembly JACCDP01 (sample SAMN15323441, study PRJNA562643) | freshwater metagenome | isolation source: river surface water | place: USA:Blue River Watershed | collected 2017-08-17 | reverse complement strand
ATGAGGGGGAGCGTCAGTAGCGGCGGCGGGCATGCGGCGTGTCAAGACCGGGCACATCCTATACGCCCTGAACCGGTCACATCGTTTACACCTCGTCCGCCTCCCTGAACGCGTCGGTGTCCGCCGTTCCCGACCTGCGACCGAAAGAGAACGGCGCAACCCGCGCGTCCGAGGGCTCGAACAGTCCAAGCTCGTGACCCGCGAATTCGACGAGCCACACGTCGACGTCGATCTCGGTGATCGCGACGGACCGTGTTGTAGAATGTCTGGAAGCGGTCGAAGCGCTCCTGCTGGCCGTGGAGCGTTCCTGCGGCCGGCCTCGTCGTCTCCTGCTTCAGCGTCAGGTGCATCCGCTCCTGGCGCCCGTTCTGCTCGGGGTATCCGACCTCGATGCGCTCGTGCACCACGCCGACGCTGAGCCACCATGCGGAGAGCGCGCTCGGCCCCATCACACCGGCCGACGCGAAGGGGGCGCCGTTGTCCGAGCGGATGGAGCGAGGCAGGCCGTGCTAGCTGAAGAGGTGCTCCATCGTTCGGCGCACCGCCTCTCCCTTCGTGGATCGATACTTGTCGACCGCCAGCAGCATCCGCGACGCGTTGTCGGTCACGGTGAACGGGTAGCAGAGTTGGCCGTCGCCGAGCGCGAACTGGCCCTTGAAGTCGACGGACCACACGTCGTTCGGCGCCAGAGCGTGCGAGAGCGGCGCCGTGGACGCAGGCGTGCGCCGACGCGCCTGGCGCGGCTCCACGACCCCATGGCGCTCGAGGATTTCCCCGATCTTCGACGTCGCGGGCCACGGCACGTCGGGGGAGCGCTACTCCAGCAACGCCTTAAGCTTCTTAGGAGCGAACGACGGGTAGCGACGCCGCAGCTGCGTGATCGCATCCTCCACGGTGTCGTCCGTCCGATTCGCCACCACCTGCGGTGCACGCGAGCGGTCGCTCAAGCCCGCGGCGCCTAGGGCCTCTTAGCGCCGCAGCCACTTGTGCCCCGTGGGCCTACTGATGCCGTGGCGTCGACACGCCTCGGCCATCGGCACGCCGTCCAAGGGCACGGCCTCGGCGAAGTCCTTCGTCAGTTCCACTTTGCTGACCTGCCGCCAAGGCACTCACACTTCCGGCGGAAGTGTCAACCATGTGCCCGGTCTGAGGTGTCAACCATGTCCCCGGTTCGGACCTGGTCAGTACGGCGCGAGTCGGTCCTCAATCCAGGCTAGGGAGCGGCGTTGTAATGCGAAATCCGCCACGTCGAAGGGCTTGGCATGCGCGTCCGGACGGTCGTTCACGATGCGCGCATGATGCTCGAACTCTTTGAGATCGCTGAACACGCGACTTAAAAGATCCCACTCTTTGCGAACAAGTTCGATGAGTTCTAGAAAATACAGCTTCGCGATAAGATCCTCTGGGTCTTTGAATGCGAGCGCCCGTCGGCGAGCCTCGGGAACGCAATGCGTTATACGTTGAGCAACGGGTTGTTTGGCCTTGTCCTGAATGGAATCCGAGCGAATAACCGACAATACGAGAGTTCGAAGGCGCTTCTCCATCACATTTCTCCGCCTGTTGACGACGGCGAGATCCTCAGCCCAGTCTCCGAGTGGCGGCGTCACCGGCACCGAGGGCGCGGGTTGTGCAGGTTGTACTGAGCCACTCCTCCCGGCCTTGTACAACTCGAGCCCAGCGCGCATCATCTCGCCGAGTTGGAATCGCCCGTTTTCCATGGCGATCAAGCCGTACTTGACGGTGATCCGGTGCAGGTGCGGGTCGTCCCCCCTGCTAGCGTTATCAAGGAACGAGACGCATAGCGGCTCCAACTCGGGATACACGCGAAATAAGTGTGATAGCGCGACCTGTGCCATCGCCGCCCCATCGCTGTCGATGAACGCGGAGATCATCGGGCGCAGCGACTCCTGACGAACCATCGCAGGGCGCGACTCCACGGGCATTTGGCGGTGGATGTACGAACAGCACTTTCGTATCCAAAATGGCATGTCGCTGCAGGCCGATGCGAGTATGTCGGCGGCGCCCTCGTCGAAGCGTAAGCCTGCCGTCGTCCCCAAGCGTCTGATCATCGCAACGGAAGCCCCTCGGGCGAACGGCGTCAAGTACTCCTCAGGTACGAATTGAAGCGCTGCGTTCTCCACACCCGCGATGGACTCAACGGCGAACCATTTACTGGAGACCCCGCCGACAAGAATTGACAGGCTGCGCCCGCCGCGGCAACTCTCTTGGTAAATTGCGCGAATGGTCCGCCAAAATGGATTGAACCCAGTGGCCCAGTCGGCGGCCGTCGGACTTCCTGGCGTGATGTAGTCAACCTCGTCGAACACTAGCACCAGAGGACGTCCGGCATCTGCGACGACATGGCTCAGTCGTGCTGCAGCGTTAGGCATGCCTTCGTCGGGGGCCCCGCCAGCCACTGTGGAATAACGCCCAGGGCTCCTACTGGCTCGCTCGGCCGCCGCTGCGATGGCAGCGAGAAGTCCCGAGGGAGACTTCGACCATACGTCTTCGGTCGAGCAGTCGATCATCACAGTGTAGCAGTCGTGGTGGGCCAACATGTTGTGGATCACGCGGTTGATGACCGATGTTTTCCCGACCTTGCGGATCCCTAGACATGAACGAATCTGGCCGGTTTGGAGTTGGCGCGCCAGTTCTACGGTTTCCGTGCGGCGCCCGTAGAACTGTGCCTCGTCGGCGACAGGTCCAGTGACATCGAAGGCGTCATTGCTGAACATCTCCCTACACAACACGCGTTCAAACTCCGTCCCGGTAGCCAGTGGTGCCGCGCCGACGTACACCGGTAGAATGGTCAGGCCCCTCTCTCGGCCCCATTCCTTCAGCTTCTGGTTACCCCGCACATCCTGATGAACCGCGATCACCACCTGCGGCTCAAGCCGCCCGCCCGATCGCTCTGTGTAGAACTGGGCGGCAGCGATCATCCGCACCTGTTGCTCAGGAAAATTGCTGGCGAGCACCAAGAGTTCCCGCGTCACGGACAGCGAGGTGCACATCCGTCGGGACGGCTTGATCCACATCAGGCCGTAGGTTCCCCTCTCGAATTCCTCCACCGCAACGTGCGTAACAGTGGCGAGGTCACCGATACTGCTCTCGAACTGACTGAGAAGGCGGCGGAGCGCGGTTGCGATTTCGTGGTCGTTCATAGCATCCTTGTTCGCAGGGTACTGGCCTAGCGTGAACTGGCCTCTGCTCTGTAGTTAGTAGCGTAGTCAGGGGTGGCAGTCGAGGGGATTTGATGGGTAACGTAAGAGTATCGCGTGCCTGCCGTCGCGCCAGACCGAGGATGTGGGGACGGTCACGCGGCGCTCCATTCGGGAGCGGGGACCAGCCTCTGGGCGCGGTACTCGGCAGGCGTGAGCCATTGCGGGGACTGGTGGGGGCGCTCCTCGTTGAAGGTATGCCTCCACGCCGCGAGGGCCTCGCGCAGCTCGGGGTGTACCGCCCCCGCCCGATCGCGACTCCCCTCACCGCAGCATAGATCCGCTAGCGCCACGCAGTCCTCGCGCGATAGGAGCGGCGTCTCGCCCTGCGATGCCTGCCCGGACGTCCGCTCGATGCGCACGCCGCCATGGCGTGGGCTTCTGCATCGAAGCTTCGCGCCTCGACCGTTGGACCCGTCGGCCATCGTTCGCGATCCGTGGCTGCCGGGAGCCGATCCCGTACCGGCATGGCGCGGTGACCGAGGGACATGGTGCTTCGGACCGAATCGGACGTTCCGGTTCCGGGCATCAAGCGGGGTGTTTCGGGCGGTCAGGTGGCTTGGAGTGACAACCGCGGTCACCGCGGCCGGTGCAGGTAAAGTTTTGTCAGCATCGGCTACCCCCACTTCAACCCGAGATTTCTTCGGTCCCCGCCCGCGACGATGACCGCGCTGGCCTTCATTCCCGCAGCGGCGTCCGCGGGGGGCGTCCCGTCGCAGACACCCGTGGCCTCGAGGCCCTGGGCTTGCTTCCCGACGAGCTTGACCTGCCACTTGCCCTTCTTGTTGAGGCCGAGGAGCTCCACCTCGACGGCGGTCCCGCCCTTCAGCGGGACCCAGCCGCCGGTTGCGACGGGGGGCGCCACCACGGTGGGAGCTCCCCGACCTGCGACGCCTGCCGCTGGACCACCGTAGCCGCCAGGCCGGGAGGGGCTCGTCGGTACCGGAGCCGCGGGGGCCCGCGTGCGCAGCGTCACACCGTTCCTCGCCGCCCGCGCCCGCCAAGCGTCGAGGGTCCCTGCGGCGGGGAGCACCTCGCGCGCGCTCTTCCCCTCGATGAATCCGTTCACCTTGCCGTTCGGCTGACGGAGGTCGACCCCGTCGATGCGCATGTGCGCACGGTGGGGGCTGTCGGCCGGGAGCACCTTCGCGAGCTCGCGGAGCTCGAAGATGCGGCGGCTGTGTTCCCATGCTCCGTCGACATCCGCTTTCGTGCAGAACGCGTTCATGCGGTCGGCGAACGCGGCGCGCGCGCCATTCAGGACCGTGTCGTTCGCCTCGATGGTGACGTTCGGATCGTTCGGTACGAGGTGGTGGCCCACGACGCGCACGCGCGCGCGCCCATAGCCGAGGCTCCGCGCCATCCCGAAGGTGTGCGAACACTCGGGGTCGCCCCCGAAATCCAGCGCCCACAGCAGCGCGCCGAGTTCGACCGGGCGCACGTTATGGACCCGCAGCGTGCTCGTGAACTTCGTTCCGGCCTCGACTGGACGGAAGGTGGTGCCCACCCGCGTGTTCACCTCGCCTCTCCCGTTCACCGGGAGTGCGGGGCCCTTCGTGGGCCCGGGCTGCGGACGGTAGCGCTTGTGCCCGCGCACCCGCGCGTCGGCGTCCATGAACGTCCTGTAGCCCTCACGGCGGGGCGGCGAGCCCGGGAGCGTGGGGTCCTGCTCCACGTAGGCGGGGTAGTAGCTCGCCTTGGGCGCGCCGAGGACGGCCGTCACAGCGGGCAGCGCAGCGCCTCCCGCCGACAGCCGCGCGAGCCCGAAGGACACGCGTCCCTTGAGTGCCACCTCGCGATCCGCGCCCGCGCCCTTCCGCGCGAGCGGGACGTGACCGAACAAGGTCTCGGCCAGGTCGGGGCGGGGATCCTTCCCGAGGTTGGCCTGCGCGGCCCGCACCGCGTCCAGCGTCGTGTTGGTGTAGGCCAACCGGAACATCATCGCCAACCCGAGGGCCCGCACCGTGACAGGTTCCGCGGAGTTCGGCTTCGGCAGTGCGGGGAGGAAGAACACCGGAATCGGCAGTCCCTTGTCGAAGGCCTCGCCCCAGAAGCCCCACTCGTCGTTGCGGGAGCGCCGCTTGTTGAGGCTGTGCTGCTCCTGTCCGCCCCCGTGCACGAACTCGAAGCCTTCCATCACGCTGCGGGACACAGGGAGCCGCTGTTGCTCGTTGGTGGAAAAGAACACGAAGTCGTGGTGTTTCGGGCCGTTGTTCGGGCGTGGAGCGTCCGAGGGACTCCATCGCGAGGGCTGCCCCGTGAAGACGAGGGTCCCCACCTTGCCGCGGCCCATCGCGCGAACGCGACCGAAGCCCGTGTTGAGCCAGCTGGGCTCGGGCTTGCGGAGTGGCTCCACCTCGACCGTGACGCGCATCGTGTCGCGCCAGTCTCGGCCGTGGTGCGCCGGTGGCAACTTCCACGTGCTGTACTTCTTTACGGCTGACTGGGGTTCGCCTGGATGGTACGCCCCAAACCCTCTCTCGCGCGCTTCGTGGATGAGGAACGAGTAGTGAACTTTCGCAAAGTCGCAGGGTTCGATGGTTGCGACCACGTCGTCGAATTTGGCATCGCTCGCTCCGTAGGTCTCCGTCTTTCGGAGCCAGCCTGCCACAACCTTCGGCAACGGGAGCTTGCGGCCGACGAGGGAGGGCATGACCCCAGCCATGTGCTTACGGTACACCTCTTGTCCTGCCGATGTCAGATCCCGCACGCCGTAACGGTGGTCGTTCACGCGGCGCATCCAGCCCCACGAGGCGATCTCCACGACATTCCGGATCGCTCCGCGGAGACTGCTTCCCGGAATGGCCGGGAGGCCTTCGGGGCCGCGGAAGAACGCGTCGGCGGTCTTGCCGCCACGCACGAAGATCGGGGTGAGGGCCTCGATCTCGAGTTCGAGGGTGCCCGACATTCCGTCTTGGAACGGCCAGTCCTGGCTGGCGGCGGGGGCCCAATCCGGCGTGAAGACGCGGTCGTTGAGCGGGACGAAGCCGTAGGGAGCGTGGATCATGCCGTCTCCTCGTTGTCCTTGCCCGCCGTGAAGCCCGTGAAACGTGACACCCAGGGTTCCCAGGTCGTGACCGAGTGACCCCCTTCGACAGGATGGGGCGATTCCTTGCGGTAGGTGCGGTAGCGCAGCATCTGTTGGGCCTCGGTCGAGAGGAGGGTGACGTCCTCGGTGAGGGTCTCCGCCGTCACGCCGCCGGTGGAGGCGGCCCCCTCGACGTAGCGGTACGCCCGGAGGGCGCCGCCGACGCGACGAAGATGCAGGCTCGACGTCCCGTCGAGGCGGAACTCCGCGGAGATCACCTCGAGCGCATCGGGCGCCGACGAGGGCGAACCGCTCACGTGTCGCCAGGCATCACCGGTGCGCAGGTGGATGGCGCTTCCGGTACAGATCCATCCTTCCGCACCCGACGGGAGGCCTGCGAGCGTGCCGCTGGCATCACCGTTCGCGAGGTCCTCACGGTGGACGGTGAGGACCACGGTTCCGAGCGTTCGCCTGCCGAGGATGGCTGCGACGTCGTCGAGGACCTGTGCGCCTGCTGCGCTCATTGCACACCTCCGAGGGCCTTGTTCAGGGATTCGATGGATGCCTTGGTGGCCCGGAAGTAGCCGTGGCCGCGATTGGACCCCGCGCCCAACGCGAGGCGCCCCTCGGCGAGGTCGAGGAGGGCCTCGTGGAACGACTGGCGCGCGAGGGTGGAAATGCCTCGCTCGTCCAAGAGGAACACCATCCTCAACGTCGGACCCTTCGCGACGGGGGCCTCGTCGTAGAGCAGACCGTCCATGGGACCCATCGTGAAGCGGTCGAGCGAGACGTGCTGAAGCAGAGCGCTTCTTGCTTCCTCCGCGGAGAGGTAAAGGTCCGCGAGGTAGACACGGCCCGCGCTCGCCTTGTCGGCCTCGCGGCCCGCCGCCTGGCGTGCTCCGATGTCCACGTTGCCGAGAAGCCAGTGCACGGCCTGCTCCGCCGCCTCGGGAGGGGGATTCCCGTACAAGCCCTGTCGCGGCTCGGCGTGCCCACCCGTGACGGGCGTGGCAGTGACCTTGTCCGCCCAGTCCTCGTAGATGCGGTACGCGGCGGCGTCGGTGTCGGGGGTCGGTGCCCACGCGCCGGACCTGCGCCGCGCGTGGAAGAGCATGCGGTGCCGGAGCGCGCCCTTTACGCCGCTCGCGGGGACGAGGATGTCGAAGCGCGCTTCCTCGCGCACGCTTCCCTCGCCGGTCGTGTCCCAGACGATGCGTGGCTCGGTCACCGGGACCTTCCCGATGGGCGTGCGCGCCTCGCCGCGATCGTCGGGGCGGCCACGGGGACCTCCCTCGCCGCGGTCCTCCTGCCGGTAGTGCTCAGGCCGCACGGGCGTGCCGGTCCCGAAGATCCAGTAGTCCTGCGGTTCGAGGTCGAGCTCGATGCGGGTCAGGCCGCTCCCGACGCGGCCGTTCGGTAGCCACGTGGTGAGGCCAGGAGCACCGCCGCGCAAGGCGCGGGGCAGCGCGAGGAACACCGTCCTGTCGTTCGGCATGTTCAGGTCGAAGGCCCGCGCGTGGGCGGTCACGACGCGGAAGGCCCCATGCCCACGACGCGTGCTCCCGCCGAGGCGGACTTCCCCTGAGGAAAGGATCGCGAGCAGGCCGTCAAGGTCGGCTGTAGCCTCGGCGGTCGTGTCGGCCCGCACGACCAGCTCGAAGGTGAAGCGGGCACCCGCGGGAACGAGGAGCTGGTCGAACTTCCCGTTGTCCTCGGCCACGCCGTCATGGCCGATGCGCACGTGGTCGCGGAGGACGCCCACCCGGAGGGCGACGAGGACCGGGTCCTTGCCGATCTCGGCGGGGGCCATGCGTGCGGCGACCGGGCGGTTCGTGGAGTCGTGGGCGCTGCCCCAGGAGACGTCCACACGCGACGTCATGCCCTCCGAGCGTCCCTGAAACCCGAAGAGCTGGTTCACGCGACGATCGTCTTGCCAGAGGCGCGCGCAGGCGGAGCGGAGCACGCCGGCGAGGCTGCTACCGGGCAGGGCCGGGAGGTCATTGGCGTCGGTGACACAGGTCGAGTCATGGACGTCGTCGCCGCGACCGGTGCCGATGGTCAGGGAGGTCTGGAGTTCGATGGTCACGCGCGCGAGCGCGAAGACGAGGCCCCGTGCGGGGGGCGAGGTGTCAGCCATCGGCGTCCTCCTTCAATTCGGCATGGGCGAGGTGACGGGGTGCGCGCCGGCCGAGGATCTCGAGGCAGAGGGCTGCGTCGTCGCCGCGTTCAAGGGCCCAGTCGGCCACGGTCTTGGCGCGGCGGCCCCAGCCCGCGGCGGCGACGCCGTTCTCCGTGTAGCGTTGGAAGTCGCCAAGGACGTCCGCGGCGCTCGAGGCTCCCCCCTTGCGGCGGTGCTGTCCGGCGAGCGCGCGGACGCGGCCCCACTGGCTCCGCGTGATGGGCCAGCTCACGAGCTTTTCGGCGCGGATGAAGGTCTCGACCTCGTCCCACGCGCGGTCGAGGCGTGCACGCTCGTCGCTCCGTGCCGTGAGCCAGCCCACGAGCGGGTCGGTGGGCGGTGATGTCACGGGCGCGGGGGCAAGCGTGTCGACGTCGAGGAGACGCAGGGCCTCGCTCGCACTTGCAGCGAGGACCGCCGGTTCGACAAGGACTTCACCCAGACCGGCTCCACGGTGCTCGCCCACGCCCGCGGCCGCGTGGGCGCGCAAAGCTGCGAGGTCCGCGGACGCACCTGAGGTGTGCGCGAAACAGAGGACGCTACCGGCCTCGATGACCTGGCGCTCCATGTCCGGGCGTCGACGATGCCCGTGAAACGGCGAGTAGCGGCGATAGCGCAGGAACGAGCGGGACAGGTCCAGGTTCCAGCGTGCCGGGTCGTCGAAGCCGAAGTCTGCCGCCACGGGAACGAGGCGCGGAGTTCCCGTTTCGTGATCGACGAGTGCGACGTCCGAGGCGCACAGGAAGCGGACCTGTCCCGCGAGCGGGGCGGCCGTCGCGAGGACATCGGCGTCCGCGGCGTCCCAGGCTTCGACCGTCGCATCTCCGAATTCGGCGCTCCTGCTTCGCCCGACGCGGATGGAGGAGCCAGCAAGCGCTGCGTGGACCTCCTCGGACGCGGTGACGGCCACGCGGTAGACCGTCCCCGCCGGAACGGCCTCGAAGCCGAAGAGGAAGCCGTCCCGGGCCCGCCCGTCCTCCTGGATGGCGGTCCGCAGCGAGCTGCGCCGGCCGAGCCGCCAGTGCCGCCAGTTCCCGCTCGCATCGCGGATGACCCAGCCTTCCCGGGCCTGGTTGAACTGGCCCGCAGGCCGCTCGCCGGCCGAGAGGTCGCAGACCTCGGAGGTGCTCCCGCTCTTGGGTGCGTGCCACGAACGGGGGATGGGCACGGCGAGACCGTGGACGGGGTGTACGGGACGCCCCTCACCGAACCGCGCGCCCCCGAGCTGGAAGGCTGCGAAGGACCCGGGGAGCTTCCCGTAGAGGCGCGCGGCGGCGGACCCGAGGAGGGTGGAACCCGGGAGCGAGTCGAGCGACGCGGGGCGGCCAACGGTGCCCGAGGATGCCGTGAAAATCGCGTCCGAACGCAGGGTGACGCGGTAGGTGCGGGTGCTCACGAGACCTCCGGGACGATCGTGACGGCGCAGCGCCCGAGCCCCCGCGTTCGGTGGCTCCCGACGGCGCGGAGGAACAGGGCGGCGGCTTCGCCCACGGAGGCCCACGGGACGGGGGCCTCACCCTCGACGGAGAGCGGTGCCCACAGGGTCACTGGGGCCACGACCTCGATTGTGCGGAGCGTCTGGTCGCGGACCGTGCCGGATGCGGGGTCGATGGCCGTGCTCGCGAGGGTGCTCACGAGCTCGCGGACCTTGACCTTCCCGCCGTCCGATGCGGCCCAGGCGCGCCAGGCCGCCGCCTCGGTGCGCGTGGCGCCGAGGACGGCGTCATTGAAGCGAAGGCTGCCGGCGTGCGTGCGGAAGCGCCCTTCCTCGAGCTTGCGCACGCGGTCGGTGGTTCCCTTGTCGGCGAGCCCTGTCCCGAACAGTTGGGCCTCGACGGCGGCGTTGAGGCCGGGCAGGCCGGCCGCCGCGCCGAGGTGCACGGCCTCCCGGAGGAGGCCCTTGACCGTGCGCCCGGGAAGATACGGGAGCCCCGTGGCGTCCCGCAGCACGACGGCATCGGCAGCGACGCCATCTCCGCGCCCCGTGCCGGGGTGCCACCACCCGAGGAGCTCGAAGCAGAGACGTGCGCTCCGCGCGGACGGATCGATGGTTGCGGTCACGGGGTCCTCCCCGAGGGATGCTGGAGACGCAGCCGGTCGGCGTCGTCCGGTTGGAGGGTGCGCCACGCGAGGGCATCCGCGAGGGCGGTGTGGAACGCCGGGCCTCGCCGGCCGGCGTGCCGCGCGGTCTGCTCCCACCCGGTGCCGGGGTCGTGCCCGAGAGCCTCGAGCGCCGCGGCGAAGTTCTTCCATACGGAGGATTCGGCGCCCGCCACCTCCTGCGCGCGCTTCCAGTGCGCGGACGCGCGTGAAGGGTCGATCTGCACCAGCGTGAGCCACTCGCGGAGCGCCTTGCGCGGCACGTCGCGGGTTCGGGCGGTCAGCGCGGCGAGCGCATGCAGGCGTTCGAGGTCGTAGGGTCCGCCGCTGAGGAACCAACTCGTCCCACCCGCGCGGCCCGCGAGTTCACCATCGAGGATGTCCGTCCAATCGGTGTCGGTGCTCGACGTCGTGACGCGGTGGAAGAGGAGCCCCGAGCGCGCGGTGCTTCCGTCGTTGCCACGAAGCCCGGCCTTCGCCGCCTTGCAGAGCGACTCGGCCAGATCATGGGCGGCGTGGAACGGGAAACCCGTCTTCACGAAGGCCACGCCGGCGCATGCTGTGAGGCGCTTGCCGAACCCGGCGGTCTCCTCCTCGAAGGCGGCGAGGAAGTGATGGGTGAAGGGCATCGCGTAGGCAGCATCGACAAGGAACGTGAGGTCATCGCCCCCGAGGACCACCGGCCGCGCGCGGACGCGGGTCTTCCCATCACCGTGCGTCGGCGCGAGCAGTCGTTCCTGTTCCTGCGACCATGCCACCAGCGCCGTGACTGCACGCTTCGCGGCGGCACGAGTGGCCCTCGTGAGATTTTCGCTCAGTGCACGGCACGCTGCGGCGTCCTGCTCCTGCTGGAAGAGTGCGCCCACGCCGTTGCCATCCGCGTGGACCACGGCGAGGTAGGAATCACCGAGCTGCTCCGCGTCGTCGCAGAAGTGGAGATCGTCCCGGGGAAGGAGGTCGTCGAGGCCACGGCCGTGCGCCGCGGCGAGCTTGGCGCGGACGATGCGGTCCTCCATGCCGTTCTCGCCCCGTCGCACGGCGGGGAGACCAGTGCGCGCGCTTCGCGCCGCAAGGGGGCCAGCCTCCGGAAGGTCGGGGACGTGTCGGTTGCGGTCCGCCCCGAGCCGCGCGAAAAGATGAGCGCGTTGCGAGGCGGGCGTCCAGGCGTGCACCAGGGTGAGGCCGGGCGCACGGGCCTCGACCACGAGGGGCCACGCCGCCGCGAAGCGGGCGAGGGTGTCGGCGTCATCGAAGTGGACCTCGACTGCGCCCGCGGCGGCGGACACGAGCGTCCCGCGCGCGCCGACCCGTCGGAAGAGCGCGTGGGCATCCGCCGCGAGCCCGTCGATGAGGGCGCTTCCGCCCTTCAATTCCCGCAAGCGATCGGACGCGAGGATCCACGACTGGATCCCCTTGGCCTCCGCCCTGTACACAAATGCCGCCATTCGACCGCGCCTCCCGCTCACATGATCACGCCGGTGCCTGTCGGTTTCGGACACGCAACCCGCACGGTATCTGCCTGCCGAGGCGGCGTCGAGGATCCGTCGGAGCGTCCGGAGCCCATGTCATGGCGGGACTCGTCGGATGCTCCGCAAATGAATGGAATCATGGAAGGGGCGGCACCTTCAGCGCGATGCTGCGTCAGGTCGACGGCGTTCGTCCCGACACGCCGGCGAAGCGCTGCGGAGCCGGACGGTGGAGGCAGGCAACGATCGAGTGTCGCATCGCGCACTCGAGTGCGCGCCACGAGGCGCATGGCGCTCGGGTTGCTTGTCCCGTGTCCCCGTGCCGACACCCAGGATGCTCACGCCCGGTTCAGCGACGCGGAGCACGACCCGGCACCCGGGGTCGCAGCGCCGCGCGAAGGGCACCGGGCGCGCGGCCACGATACCTGCCCGGGAGTGCGTCAGGAGAGTTCGATGTCCGATCAGGCGTCCTTCCGGTTCGTGGACCTCTTCGCGGGGATCGGTGGACTGCGCATCGGCTTCGAGACCATCGGGGGGGGGTGTGTGTTCACGAGCGAGTGGAACACGTTCTCCCAGAAGACCTACCAGGCGAATTTTCCCGACCAGCACGCCATCCACGGCGACATCACCAAGGTGCGCGCGGAGGACGTCCCGGAGCATGACGTCCTGCTCGCGGGCTTCCCGTGCCAGCCGTTTTCCATCGCGGGTGTGAGCAAGAAGAATTCCCTGGGCCGCGCCCACGGGTTCCTCGACGAGACGCAGGGAACGCTCTTCTTTGACGTTGTCCGCATCCTCGACTGCCACAAGCCGAAGGCGTTCCTCCTGGAGAACGTGAAAAACCTGCGTTCTCACGACCGTGGCAACACCATGAGGGTCATTCTGAAGGCGCTGGATGAGCTCGGCTACACGGTGGACCACCGCATTGTCGACGCACGCCATTGGGTTCCCCAGCATCGCGAGCGCATCTTCATCGCGGGGGTCCGCAAGGACCTTGGCCCCGACTTCTCGCTCGGTGCGATCCCCCGTCCCCCGGGGTCTGACCCCACGCTCGCCGCGATTCTCCATCCGGAGAACGGGAGCGAGAGTGCCGAGGCGCCCTATACGGAGGGACCCGAGGGGACCGTCGCCAGCAGGTACACGCTGACGCCGAAGCTCTGGCAGTACCTCCAGGACTACGCGGTGAAGCACAAGGCCGCGGGAAACGGGTTCGGGTTCGGTCTCTGCGGACCCGAATCGGTCGCGCGCACGTTGAGCGCCCGGTACTACAAGGACGGGTCGGAAATCCTCATCGCGCGCGCCGGAGGAATCCCGCGCCGGCTCACGCCCCGGGAGTGCAGTCGCCTGATGGGCTTCGACAGGCCGGCCGCGAAGACATGGAAGATCGTCGTCTCCGACACCCAGGCGTACCGGCAGTTCGGCAATGCCGTCGCGCCGCCGGTCGCCATCGCGATCGCCGAGGCGATGGCACCGTCGATCCGGCACGCCATGGGCCTCGGTGCCGAGGGTCTCAAGGTTGGGTGAGCGGGCTGCGATGCCGCGCTCGGAGATGATGTCGCGGATCGGTCCTAAGGACACCGCGCCGGAGATGGTGCTGCGTCGTGGCCTTCACGCGGCCGGGTTCCGCTACCGACTGCACCGCAAGGACCTCCCGGGAACGCCGGACATCACGCTGTCGCGCCACAGGGTGGTCATCATGGTCCACGGCTGCTTCTGGCACGGCCATGAGGGTTGCGGAAACTTCCGCATTCCGAAGACGAACACCGTGTTCTGGGCCGCGAAGATCGCGAGCAACGCGGAGCGGGACAGGGCACGGGTTCGGCAACTGCGGGAGCTCGGGTGGCGAGTCCTCACCGTGTGGGAATGCGCGACCCGCGACCTTCGACCTGCAGCGCTGGTCGAGGCGGTCGTCGATTGGATACACGGCTTGGCCGACACAGGTGAACTTTCATGCCCCCAACCGGGACGGAGCGAGCGATGACCGACCTGATCAACAACCCGGACGCCTCGCGCCTCATCTTCGGCCTGCGCGACACGGGGTACAACTTCAAGACAGCTGCGGCGGACATCATCGACAACTCGATCGCCGCGAACGCCACAGAGGTCCACGTGCGGATCGACCTGCGGCAGGACGGCAGGAAGTTCGTGTACTTCGGTGACGACGGGCATGGCATGGACACGGCGGGCGTGCATGCCGCGCTCCGCTACGGCTCGCCCGAGCGCGCGAACCTTGCCAGCCTCGGCAAGTTCGGGCTCGGTCTCAAGACCGCCTCGAGCTCCGTGTGCAAGCGTTTCACGGTGATCTCGCGCAAGAACCCGGGAGCGCCCCTCGCAAAGCTTGCCTGGGACCTCGACCACGTCGAGGACACCGGCACTTGGGAAATGCTTCGCGAGCCGGTGGAGGCGCATGAACAGGAGGCTTGGGACGAACTTTGCGGCGAGACGGGTACGCTTGTCGTGTGGTCCAAGTGCGACCGTCTGCTGTCGAAGCACTTCGACGAGCCGGGTGGCGCGAGGGAATTGGCAGCGATCAGGCGCCTTCGTGTCGGATTGAAGGAACACCTCGGCATGGTCTACCACCGGTTCCTCGACGCCGGCGACGGACGGCAACGGCTCGTCCAGATGTCCGTGGACGGCGAGGCCGTCGAGCCCTGGAACCCGATGTTCCCCGAGAAATCCGAACAGGTGCTCTCCGATGCGCAGCAGGTGATCGACATGGAAGGCGTCGATGGCGACGGCGGAGGCCAGGCCCGCGTCCGTGCATGGATTCTCCCGCACGCCTCAAGCCTTTCGGACGCGGAGAAGCGGCAGGCGAGAATCACCAACAAGGGTCAGGGTTTCTACATTTACCGCGAGGGACGCCTGATCAATCCCGGGGGCTGGCTCGGCGTGTTCGGCGCGCACGGCACGTTCGAGCCCCACATGTCGTTGCTCCGCATCGAGTTCGACTTCGGCCACGACCTGGATGAAGCCTTCTACGTCGACGTGAAAAAGTCGCGCATCCTGTTCGACCCGGCGATCGAGGAGCACCTCACGACGCTCCTGCGCAACGCCCGTCGCGAGGCGGAGAACCGTTACCGGCGCAAGGAGCGCGAGCGCGCAGCGGGCACGGGCATCGACCACACGCCCGCGAACACCAGCATCAACGGTACTCCCAACCTGAAGAAGCCGGTCGTGCAAGAGGCCGATCCGACGGCCCAGACCGCCACGGTATCGAATGCGCAGGGGCCTCGCATCAAGATTGCTGGACCGGTGCACAACAACGTGTCGCCCGCGGCGGTCCACGTCGCAGCCGTCGATTCGATCACGACGGGGGAGCTGTGGGTTCCGTCCTTCAGGAGTACGACCACGTCCGGTCACGTCCCGGCGGTCGAACTGAACCGTCATCATGACTTCTATCAGAAGGTGTACCTGCGGGCCGCCTCGCGTGGGTACGCGGTGGAGGGGATGGATCTGCTGTTCTGGGCGTTCGCCGTCGCCGAGATCGAGTACTCGAATGCGGAGATGCAGCCGATCTTCACGGACATCCGCGAGGTCGTCTCGTCGAACCTCCGCAAGCTGCTTCGCGACGTGCCGGTCGCACAGCCGGCGGACGTCGAGGACGACGTCGAAGCCGGCGAAGAGTGAGATGCTGGCGGCCTGGAGACAGCTCATCGCGGATGAGCTCGCGACGGGCACCGGTGCTTCCATCGCCGTTCGTGAGCCGTCTGACGAGGCGTTGCGGCGGGGGCTGCGCATCTGGTTCAACGACTTGGGTGAACCGCACGGTCCGGTCGCGGAGCTTCGTCCGTATGGCCTGAAGTCGCACTCCGTCCGTCTTGTGTTCGGAAGGTTCTCCGCAAGTGTGCTCGCGCGCATCGCGGCAGCGGACGAGGAGCATGTCCAGGTCGCGCGCGCGCTCGTGCGCTCGGTCTCGCGTGTCGCGGAGGTGTCGGTCTCCAACGGCGATCTGGACACGTGGAACGCCGCGCAGCCGGGTTTCGAGGCTTCGGTGATCCGCCGTCACGAGGAACTGCACCCTGATTCCGAGCCGGCGGTCATGGCCACATGCCGGGAGGTCATGGTGCCT
>JACCDP010356018.1_pt1 | contig 16058 bp, 15 predicted proteins | sample 7445841 | NCBI WGS metagenome assembly JACCDP01 (sample SAMN15323441, study PRJNA562643) | freshwater metagenome | isolation source: river surface water | place: USA:Blue River Watershed | collected 2017-08-17 | reverse complement strand
ATAAAAGAAAACCCCTTAAAGTAAGTCTTTAAGGGGTAGTTTCATTTTACTGGCGGACCAGACGGGAATCGAACCCGCGATCTTCTCCGTGACAGGGAGACATGTTAACCGCTACACCACTGGTCCATTTCAACATTATATTAAAATTCAGCAAATTTACAAGATGAACAATTAAGATAAAGAAATGCAATGTTATTTTAACTAATAAATGTATTTATAACTTAATTTATTATTTATCTAAGGATTTTTTATTTAAAATAATAAACTGTTTTCTTGTAGTTTTCTTTATTTATAAGTTTAATAACTTGATTATAAATGGTACTTCTTTTTAATTTGTTAATATTAGACCACCTCCTAGTAAAATAAAAGGGTGAAAAAGTAACAAGATTATTGTTTTTAAATGGTCGCCAGTGAAGGGAAATTGAATCGGGTGATAGGTCAATAATTTTAATATTAAATTGTGAAGCAATGTGAATTAATCCAGAATTTACACCAATAATTAGATAGCTTTTGCTAATTATCTTTGTAATAAATTGAATGTTGTAACCATATAAATTAAGATGTTTATTATCATTTAAAATTGGTTTATCGTTTTTTGAGCCAGCAAAAATAAAAAAGTAATCATTATTACTTTTCAATGAATTATATAAAGAAATAAAGATTTCTTTGTTAACCCCATTTTCCCGATTATTGCTAGTATGTGGTGAAAAAATAATAATTTTCTTTTTTCCTATAAAAATATCTAGTAAATTAAATTCATCATCAAAAATTGAATCGGTATAAGTATTGATCTGTGTATTGTAATTAGTCAATCCAGCTAATTTGGTGAAGTATTTAAATACATGTCTAAAATAATAATGAGATTGTTTAACTTCTCCGTTTATATCTCTAAAATAAATAATTTTATTAAATAAAATATTTTGAGACATTAAGAAGTTTTCAATTAAATTTTTATATGTATTAAACTTGATATGTTTGATAATATCGTCTTTAATAAGTAGAAAATTATCAATATAAGGATTGTTTTTTATTACATCAAAGTAAACACCACTTTGTACTAAAAAGTAGATTTTAGAGTTTGGATTTTTAATTTTATAATATTTGCATAGTGATGAAACTAGTACAATATCACCAATTGAAACCGGCATAATAAATAAAACATTCATAAAATAAAGTATATCCTTAATAGTTTAAATAAAATAGTAACCAATATAATTAATAACAAACTAATTATTAAGAGCAAGGTAAAATTAAAATAGATAAATAAGTAGTACATAAGTGAATTAAAAATAACAACAAATAATATAAAAATAGTTATTTTAATAACCTTATTAATACTAAGATATCTTAGTTTTATTAAATCAATTATATGAAAAATGATAACAAATAAAGTATTCAGCGGAAGGATTATAAGAAACAGTAAAAAATATGATGAGTTCATATAAATAAATAAAACTAAAGCAGATAGAAAATATATTATAGAAGAATATAAAACAGGCGTAATATTATCATTAATTGAATTTTTAAATCTGTCGAATAAATCACGAAATCCATTTAAGATTGTAGTGAAAAATACAACAAAAAAAGTATATCTAAAATCTAAATTTTTATAGGGAATTCGATTGGAATAAAGAAAGTTGAGAAATATAAATAAATAGTCATATAAAAAAATAGTTGCTGCTAGAAAAGCAAAAAGAATTGATAAGTAAATTATAGCTTTTGAAAGATTTTTTCTTAATTCATCAGGGGAATCTTGATGCTGATTAAAAAATGAATAATGAGATTGAATTATAGGATTAACAAAAATAAAATGTGGTATAGAAGAAATCAGTATCGATAAGTTCACAAATGTAAAATAACCATCATAAATTGTCAAAAGGTAACTTTTTTCAATTGAAGTATAAGAAATAAAAAAAATAGAACCAATGATTGGAATGGTTAATTTTTTAAAAATACTTAAGTATATAGTCTTATCAAATGTAATAGTTAAGAAATTATGTTTTAGAAAAATAATTTTAATAATTAATTCTAATAATTGACCAAAAATAAATGCTAATAAAAAAATGTTAATTGAATAGGTTTTAGAAAAAAACATCAATATTATTAATGGAATATTAATAAATATTTGAGAAAAAAATAACAGCTTAATTTTGTCGTAAATATAATGTAAAATAGTAAAGTAAATATTAATTGAATATAAAATTAAAATTATAAGTGAAATTATAGTAGTTATAATATTTAAACCAAATAGATTACTAATGTAGATTCCATAAAAAATAGAAATTAAGAATCCAAAAAATATAAATAAATATAAGAATGAATTTAAAAGCCCTTCATAATACTTTTTATTTATTATTTTCTTTTTTAAGTTTTGAAGGAATGGTATTAATGTTGTAGTTACAGAAATTGATAGAAAATTTAACAAAATCATAGGCATCCCTAATAAAAATTGAAATTGATCAGAATCAGAACCTATGTTAACAATGTTAATGAATAATATATCTTTAACTAAGCCAAATAAACGTGCTAAAGCGCTCATTAAATAAAAAGATAAAAGTAAGAGAAATAAACTTCTCTTTTTGTTATTTATTTTTAATAATTTCATATAATTCAATTAAGTTATCAATACCATTATATTTAGTCGTCTTTTTTCGTAAAATAAATTTATTTGCGAAAGGTATTAAGGAAAATGATAAATCGGATTCTTTATCTCCAACTAAATAACTATTGATTAAGTCAATTTTATATTTTAATAAAGCTTTTTCAAATAAACCGGTTTTAGGTTTTCTGCAATTACAATTTATAGAATATTCTTTAATTTTAGAATTAAGGTAATGGGGGCAAAAAAAAGTATCAAGAAAATCTATACCATATTTTTTAAATTGGTCCAACATTGAATTATGAAAAATATTATATTGTTCTAATGTAAAATAACCTCTTCCAATTCCAGATTGATTAGTTACTATTATAAAATAAAATCCTAAATTCTTTAACTTAATTAATGAATCAATACATCCTTCAGTGAATTCAATTTTGCTAATATCATAATTATAATTAAAATCTTTAATTAAAGTACCATCTCTATCAAAAAAAATTACTTTCATTATTGTCTAAAGATAATTGTCTTCTTTTGATAAAAAGTTATCATAGTAATCAGAAATTGAATTTAAAAAGGGCGAAAATGTGAAATCAGGAAAAAAAACTTTGAATTTATCTAAATTGGCTTTTGTATAATATTGGTATTTGCCGATTAAATTATTTGGCATATCAATATATTTTATATTAGTATCCATATTAAAATATTTAAATATATAGTGAGCTATATAATTATAGGAGTAAGCAGTACCTAAACCAAAATTAACAATATCATTTGGAAACTTATTTGATTTAATTAAATACATTATAAATTTAGAAATATCTCTAACATAAACATAATCTCTAGATTGATCTCCATCTTTTACCTTCGAATTATGTGATTTGTATAGATTAATAAATTTATTTTCCTTAACCTCATAATAAAATTTATAAATTACACTTTTCATTGAACCTTTGTGGTACTCATTAGGTCCAAAAACATTAAAAAATTTAAGACCAATAAAATCTGTTTTAAGATTTGTTAATGCCCATTTATCAAAAAGGTGTTTAGAGAAAGCATATCGATTTAAAGGCTTTAGATTTAAAATCCTATCATCAAAACCCTGTTCACCATTTCCATAGGTTGATGCTGAACTAGCATAAATAAATGGTATGTTAAATTTCATAGCATAATTAGCAATTTCTATAGAAAATAAATAGTTATTTTTGTAAAGGTAATCGAAATTAGACTCAGTTGTAACAGAACAGGCACCTAAGTGAATTATGTAGTCTACGGGAGAAGATAAAATATCTGATTTAAAAACATCATTCTTATTAATATATCTAGTGAATTTTTTATCTTTAATATTTAACCATTTTTGGGATTCGCCAATATTATCAATAATTATTATGTCACTAATACCATTCTCATTAAGAGATTTTAGTATATTACTTCCAATAAAGCCTGCACCACCGGTCAATAATATTTTCATAAACTGTTTTCAACGCATTCTGAGATAAAATGACCAATAAATATATGAATTTCTTGAATTCTTGCGGTATCAAAAGATGGAACAATTAAACTATAATCAACAATTTTATCTAATTTTCCACCATCTTTTCCTATTAAAGCAATGGTCGCTATTGTGTTGTTTTTACAATATTCAGCTGCCTTAATTAGGTTAGCAGAGTTACCACTTGTACTGATTAAAAATACTAAGTCATTCTTTTTTGCCAGACCTTCAATTTGTCTTGAGAAGATATAATCATAACCATAATCGTTTGCAATAGCAGTAATAGAAGCAACATCAGAATTCAATGAATGTACATTAAGAGCCTGTCTATTTTTCTTAAATCTACCTACAAACTCTGCAGTAATATGAAGTGAATCCGAAGCAGAACCTCCATTTCCGCAAATAAAAAGTTGATTTGTAAAAATTCTTGATTTTATTAAATCAACAATGTTAAATAGTTTATTTTTGAAATCTGTGTTAGTAAGTAGTGACTGTTTAATATTAATTGATTCTAATAATGATTTTTGAAAAAGTTTATTCATATACTTTACCCCTTTATTTTTTTGACAATGCTCGTCGTAGAATAATTATCTTCTAGGTTGATAAAAACTACCTCTTTTGAAAACTCACTACCGACTACAACTTTATCTTTATAATCGGAACCTTTTACTAAAAATTGGGGTGTGATATCTTTAATAACATTATATGGGGTTTCAGAATCAAAAATAATGACAAAATTAATAAAATCAAGGGAAAGAAGAAATTTGGCGCGAGATAATTCATCATTAATAGGTCTAGTATCACCCTTTATTTTTTTTACACTTAAATCTGAGTTAATAACTAATAAAAGAATCTTACTTAATTTAGACGCTTCTTTCAATAATTTTAAATGACCGAGATGAACAATATCAAAAACACCATTTGCAATAGTAACCTCCTTTTTATTAAGGTACTTGATAAACTCGAAATACTTTTTTGAACCATAATAAAAAATTCTTTCATTTATATTTTGAAATAATTCATATTTTCTTGGTGAATAAGTACCAAACTTAGTCACTTTAATAGAAGCAGCCAAATTAGCGATTTTGGCAGAATGAAATAAATCATTACTTTCAAAATAAGTGGAGGCTAAAGTTCCTAAATAAGTATCTCCAGCACCTGTGACATCAATAATTTCATTTGCTTTATTTATAAAGTGCTTAAAGTCTCCCTTTTGATCTACAAGAACGGAACCATTTTCTCCAAGTGTTACAATCATATATTTAATATCAAGATTTATTAAAATATCTTTTGCTACTTTTGATATTTGAGTTAAAGAATCAATATTGTTAAAAAAGTTAGTCTTTGAATATTCTGAAAATTCTTTAAAATTAGGTTTTATTAAAAAAGCATTTTTATATTTATTCCATTCGATGCCCTTTGGATCTACGAAAACTGGAACTTGTAAAAGATTTGATTTTTGTATTATATGCCTTGTAAAATTGTCAGTTAACAAGCCTTTTTTATAATCTGAAATAATAACTATTCTTGATAGAACTAAAGCCTCGTCGAATTTACTAATAAGTTCAGATATATAAGGTGCAGAATCAGTAAAATCATTTTCATCAATTCTCATAATTTGTTGATTATGAGATACAACCCTAGTTTTCGTTATGGTTTTAATGTTAGGATTTTGAACTAAATAATCCATAGATAAAGAATTAGTTTTTACCAGGGATTGAATTATTGGAAAATCATTAGAATTTAAAAGACTTATTAAAATATTATTAATATCAAAAGTTTCTGTTATGTTTACTGATACATTCGCTGCCCCACCAAGTTTGATGTCGACTTTTTCAACATTTAATATTGGTACTGGTGCTTCAGGTGAGATTCTTTTTACTTCACCAATTAAATATTTATCTAAAATAAAATCACCAACAACAAGGATATTATTCATATTATTACCCCCTATTATATATATTTTAATAATAGTACATTCAAAACATCATTTACGTCAAACGAATTTATACATCTATTATCACCAAATTTACATGTCTTGTGTAAACAAGGCGAACAAGAAATATCCTTTCTAAGATAAAAAACATTGGAACTTTTTGATTGCCAAATACCTTTAACATAATTTGAAGGTGAAATTACTACAGTTTTAGTATTTAAGAAAGAGGCTAGGTGAGCTGTGCCTGTTTCCATTGTAACAAAGTATTTTGCATTTTCAATTAGATAAATAAGATCAGATAAATTAGTCTTATTAATAAAATTAATATAATTACAACCAAAATTAAACTCGTTTGATGTAGTGTTTCCAACTAAAATTACTTTTAATCCAATAGAATTAAATTTATTAATTAGTTGCGCTACTTTATTCGGAGACCATATATTGGTTTTTGCTTTTGCATAAGGTGATATCAAAACATAATTATCAATATTATTTATAAAATTAAAAATTTCAGGTGTTGGTATGATTTCAAATTTAAACGGTAAAAAATTAACATATTCAAAATCAAGTAGTTTCAACGCTCTATCATATTCATTAATGATAGTGAAATTATATTTATTTGTTAACCTATTAAATAAATTGAGTTTAAATATCCGAAATTTTACAATTTTCCTAGAACCTAATAGTGAAAGAAAAAATAACCACTTATATATATAGAGAGTAGAAGCGGATTCAGGATAAAAATAATATATTTTATAGTATCTATTTTTATTTAAATTAATTAAAATTTTAAATAGAAGATTAAGTTTAATTGGTAAATTAAATTCATAAATTTCATTAAAAATATTAATAATATCTAAAACATTTTTACCACCAACTTTACTATTAATTCCAGTGCTTGTTAAAATATCAAGCTTATAATTAGAATATTTTTGTTTAATGTAATCAAATGCTTGAAAGTTTGTAACAAGATCTCCAAGATTACCTACTTTTACAATTAGAATTTTATTGGTTTTCTTACGATAAATATTTAAAAAATTATATATATTCACATATAAAAAGATGTAGAGGTTTGAAAAAAATAACAAAAGTTTATGCATAATTATCATGATAAAATAAAGCTTTGAAATAAAAATCTAAATATAAAGAAAACAATAATTATTAAAAAGCCATTTACTATTTTGGGAGAAATATCGCCTTCGATAGACAATAATAGTAAATTGAAAGCAAAAACACTAAATGCAACATTAATTAGATTTTTTGAGTTATAAACTCTATTGATTAAATTAATAATTAATGGGTATACAAAACTTAAAAAAATAATTCCGATGAATGAATAATTAATAAAAATTTCACCAAAACTTGACAGAGAAATATTAGTATAAATATCAGTGGAATATCCCATTAAAATATGAGTCACATATAATCCTGAATTTATAATGGGTTTTTCTGGCCAAATAAATCTAGGAAGGAAAATAATAGGAATTTTTTCATGAATATACAGAGCATTATTCAGGTACATTTCCTTTAAATTTTCACTAACCATTAATGAATAACTAATCATGTCAAAATAATTAAGTCTTTCAGAAAATGTTTTCAATAAATCAGTTCTCGAATAATAAGAAATTAAAGAGGCAATATTAAGAGGATAAAATTCATAACCATAGGCAAGGTTTGCTCTGTAAATGGATAAAATTGGACTGTAAATATAAAAATAAAAAAAGAATCCAAAAACAAAAAAAGTAATCAAGTATAGACTTATTTTTTTATATTTCAGAAAAACAAGTAGAAATGATACTCCATAATATAAAATTGATCCACGCCAAGAAGAAAGAATTGATAAATACGTTATACCAAGGAAAAAAAGAAGGTAAAGGACCAAACTAATTATTTTGTTGTATTTCAAATAATGTAAAAAAAGAAATAAAGCGATAAAATATAAAAATTGTTCTAAAAGATTAAATATATAATCAAAAATACCATAATCAATTTGAGTCACAAGTCTAATATTTTTGAATCTATAGAAAAAATAAATGAACATTAAAAATAAATATATGATAATAAAAAAGAAATAATTAAATTTATTCGAAATTAAAAAATTAGTATTACTTTTATTACGAAACTTTTTATTATGAAAACTGACATTTTTTACACAAGCATAAATAATAGATATAAATAAGATTACAATTGAAATAAGAATTGAATTTTCCGGAGAAAATAAAAAAGGTGTCCTTGAAAAAGACTGGTAAGAATTGGGAAATTTAAGAAGATATAAATATCTTATAAAGTTTCCAATAAAAAAGAAAATAACTATAAATATATTGTTGGGTGTTATGAAATTATTAAAATCAAAACAGAAAAAAAGTATTACAAATAAAGATATCGAGATTATAATACTTGTAAATAAAAAATTAGAATTCAAAAGGTTAGACAGAATAAAAAATAAGACCGTTATTGCATATGATATAAAGATGTTAGAGTTTTTAATTTTAAAATTATAGGTTATTAATTTCATAAAATATTTTTTTCTCTAATTTTAAACGGTCTATATACGAATTTGCATAATTTATGGCTTGTTTAGATTTTTCAATTTTAAAGCTTAAAGGTAGTTTATAATATTCATAAATTTTTTTAACATATAAATCTGAATCAAAAGTAGTAAAGACATATGCAAAAGAATTAATATCATTAAATGGTGTTAAATTAGTAATAAATGGAATACACCCACAAATTAAAGCCTCAAAAATAACATGTCCAAAGTTCTCACCTTTGGTTGGAAATAAAAAAATGTCTGATTGTGCAAAAATTTTCTTTACGTCAATAGGTGATTTATGTCCCAAAAATGTTACATTATTATTATTATTTATTAACTTCTTACATTTTTCATAATATTTATGATCTTCAATATTACCAATTATTTTAAATGAATACGGAATGTCTAATTTATTTATAATAGAAATAGCAAAATCAAGATTTTTTTTCGGACTTATTCTTGAAACAAAAAGAATCCTTAACTTATCAGTTCTTTTTCGAATAAGATTATTTGTTAAACTTATAGGATTTGGGTGTTCATCTACTATAAAATATTTATTAATTTTGATAAATTTTGATGCTTCTAAATATTCAAGTTTGGAAGAAAATGAAAAAGTGATATTATTTTTTAATAAGAAAATGTTAAATAAATAGGTAAAAAATAATTTTTTATAAAATTTAAATTTAAAAGCCTTTAGGGAGAAAACACCCATTGGTTTTATAATAATTTTTGATTTAAAATTTAAAAAAATGTTTAGAATTAAAAACCTTATTACAGGTTTTGAAAAAAAACTTGTCAATATAACTATTTTAAATTGATTTATAAAATTGTATATTTCTTTGAATGTTATCTTTTTTACATACTTTATTTTGCAACCATATTTATGTATATAAACATTTGTTTTTAAGTTATAAGGTTTTAGACTCAAAAAATCTTTATTTGTTGTCAAAATGAAGAAATCAAAATACTCCTTATTAAATTGAACTAAGTTATATATTGAATGAATTGGTCCTCCTAATTTTTCTCCAGGAAGAAAATTAGTAATAATAATACCTATTTCTTTTTTATTTTTATTAATTTTTTCCATCAAACTTTTCCATCGTATAATCTGAGGTTGAATAAATATTTTTTCTTAATAAAACCATTAATATGGTTTTTAAGAATATTTTAATATCTAGCTTAAATGAAATATTATTAACATACTCTAAATCAAAATTAAACTTTGTGGTCCAGCTAATTGCATTTCTACCATTAATTTGTGCCAATCCGGTAAGTCCTGGTTTTACTAAGTGCCTTTTTAATTGATCTTTTGAATATAATTTAAGATATTCAACTAAGAGGGGTCTAGGACCAATTAATGACATTTCACCCCTTAAAACATTTATTAAACTAGGTAATTCATCAAATGATGTTTTTCTCAATATTTCACCAAAAAATGTTTTTCTATTTTCATCTTTTAATAACATTCCATTTTTTCCTTTTGTATTTTTCATTGTCCTGAATTTAATTAATTTAAAGATTTGGTTATTCTTTCCAATTCTTTTTTGAATAAAAAAAATAGGAAAACCATTAAAAATAACTTGCAATAAAAAAATCAAAACAAATATTGGACAAAGTATTACAATAAGGATTGTAGAGACAAAATAATCAATAAATGTCTTTATGTAATTTGTGTAAATACTTTTTTTCATTTTTTAAAAAAAGAGTTTATCTTTTCAGCTACAAATTTAATATCATCATTTGATAATTTAGAATCAGATGGTAAACATATTCCATGATAAAAAAGGTGATCAGAATAAGATGAACCTACAAAATTATAATTAATATAAAAAGGTTGTAAATGCATCGGTTTCCATAAAGGTCTAGTTTCAATTTCAAAATTTTCTAGAAATATAATAAGCGGTAGAACATCTTTTTCTTTTTTAAGTAAAATTGTAGTTAACCAAAAATTAGAGTAAAAATAAGTATCAAAATTACTTATAAATGATATGTTTATATTGTTTTGAAGTAATTTTCTGTATAAATAATTAATTTCTCTTCTCCTATTTATTCTACTTTCTAACACTTTCATTTGACCGAGGCCAATAGCAGCAGATATGTTGCTTAATCTATAGTTATAACCTAGTTCAGAGTGCTGATAGTGCCTAGCGTAATCACGAGATTGAGAAGCCCAAAAACGAATTTTATCAATTTTCTGCTTTGATTCTGAAACAACCATGCCACCGCCTGAAGTAGTAATAATTTTGTTTCCGTTAAAAGAAAATACACCTAATTCTCCAAATGTACCAGTGTGTTTTCCTTTGTATTTAGAACCTAAACTTTCAGCAGAATCCTCAATTAGTGGTACGTTATGATCATTACATATGGATATGATTTCATCTATTTTTGCGGGCATACCATATAAATGAACAACAATTACTGCTTTTACATTAGGGTATTTTTTAAATGCTTCTTTAAGATATTCAGGTGACATATTCCAAGTATCTTTTTCGCTATCAATAAAAATGGGAATAGCCTTCTCGTAAATTATTGGATTTGCTGTGGCAGAGAAAGTTAGTGATTGACAAAAAACTATATCACCTTCTTTAATTCCAATAGCTTTTAGTGAAAGGTGAATTGCAGCAGTACCAGAAGATAAAGCTACTGCATATTTTGAACCTGTAAAATTAATAATACTTTGTTCGAAATTATCAATCATTGGACCTAATGGTGCAATCCAATTTGATTTGAAAGCTTCTTCAACATATTCTTTTTCGAAACCCTGTTCACTCATATGAGGGGTTGATAAAGGTATTTTTTTGTTATTTTTCATATAAATCATTATACAATAAAGATATAAAGTTAAATTAAAGACATAATTTATTAATATATTTTTAGGGAATGTTTATTTATCTGTACTAAAAATGTCTCTAGTGTATATTTTGCTTTTAACAATTGAAATTTCTTCATTCATCCTATTAGTAACAATCAATTCAGATAAATTAATAAATTCATCAAGAGACTTAATTACTTTTGAATTAAAAAATATATCTGCTTTTAAAGTAGGTTCGTAAATTATTAAAATTATACCATTTTCTTTTAATCTTTTCATTACTCCTAAAATCGCAGAGTCTCTAAAATTATCAGAATCATTTTTCATTACTAATCGATAAATGCCAACAACTTTGGGCTTAGCTTTAATAATCATGTCTGCAATGTGAGATTTTCTTGTTCTATTTGCTTCGACTACAGCTCTAATAATATTCTGAGGAACATCTTTGAAATTATATAATAATTGTTTTGTATCTTTAGGTAAACAATAACCACCATAACCAAATGATGGATTATTGTAATAATTTCCAATTCGAGGGTCCAATGATACACCTTCTATAATTTGCTTTGAATTCAAACCCCTTATTTCTGCATATGTATCGAGTTCATTAAAAAAAGCAACTCTCATAGCTAGATAGGTATTAGAAAATAGTTTAATTGCTTCAGCTTCATTTGAATCGACAAATAAGGTTTGAACATCTTTTTTTAATGATGAATCTTTTAGTAAATTGGCAAAAATTACCGCTTCCGAAGTTTTACCACCCACTATAATCCGAGAAGGGTATAAGTTATCATAAAGGGCTTTCCCTTCTCTAAGGAATTCTGGTGAAAAAATGATATTATCATAATTAAATTTACGCCTAAGGTTCAATGTAAAACCAACTGGTATTGTAGATTTTATAATAATTAATGCCTTTTTATTAATCGAAAGAAAATCGGAAATTACTTTTTCAACACTGGATAAATCAAAAGACTTTAAATTAGAATCATAGTTTGTAGGTGTTGCGATTATTAAAAAATCAGTATCAATAAAAGCAATATGTGTGTTAGATGTAACTTCGAGTTTAAGTTGCTTATTAAAAAGATAATTTTGAATTTCCTTATCTGAGATTGGTGATTTTTTTTGCTGAATAAGATTAATTTTTTCGTCATTAATATCGTATCCAATTACACAATGATACTGTGATAAAAGTACTGAGATTGATAATCCAACATATCCCAAACCTGCAACAGTAATTTTCATATCATATTTCCAATCATAACTTTAATTTGATGAACTTGTTTTTTAATATTAAATTCGTTCAATTGAAAGTTAAATAATGATTTATCAATTAGTTTCTTTTCTATAGTAAATTTAAAATCTTTATCGAATTTTGATAAATACCAGTAATTCAAGTTAGGGTTTATATAATTAGAATTAAGGTCATTATAAGAATTTGTAAATGAAATAATGGGCAATTTCGCATTTAGATAACTAAGTAATTTTGAAGGAAAATTAGGAATAAGGAATTTACTAGATAAAAAGATAAGTCCAAAATCTGAATTAACTAGATATTGATCAATTTGATCTTGAGTTAATTGTTTACCAATAACCAATACATTACTGGATTTAGTGATTTTTGAAAATTGAGTACCTGTTCCTATAAAGACATAATGTAGGTCAGGTGAAGAATTACTAATCAATTGGTTTACAAATTGAGGATCTTGAGGTAAGCCTAAGTTACCAACAAAAATACATATTGTTTTGTCGACAGGTAAAGAAAGATCTAGTCTGTTGTAAATTTTATTAATTGTATAAGGATTTATGCTATTAGGTGATAAAAAAAGTTTATCTGAAATAAATGGGTGTTTACTTCTTATGTACTCAATATTTAATGGTGTCATGCATCCGATTTTATCAACTTTATTATATAGGTTTTTTTCTATATTTTTAAAATATAAAAAAGCAAGTTTATAAGGAAATGAATTCTTAAACAATCCAAGATCAATTGCATTGTCTGGGAAAATGTCCTTCAGAAGTAAAAGTATTTTTCCATTTGGATTTTTCCTTTTATATGTACTGATAATCAAACTTTGGAAAATTGAGGGTGTGGCAATTATTAATAGATCATAGGTTTGTTTTTTCTTTAACTTAAAGATAATCCTAGAAAATTTATATTCAATAATCTTATAGGAAATATATTTGTTTATAAAATTATTTTGTTTTTGGGGATTAATTCTTATTTTAAATCCATTATAGGTTGAATTATCACTTTTATTTATAAAGTTTATTTTATGTGGGAAAAAATAATCAACCTCATCCTTTTGCAAAATAAATTCATTTATCATATCAGCATAAATTCCTTTTTCAAATTTAGAGAGAATTGGAACTAATGTAAAAAATAATATATTCATACAATTCTATATCCTTCGAAAATTATTCTATAAAATAGAAAAAAAATGGACTGTTATAAAATCGAATATATTTAGGTTTAATGATAAAGAAATTTATGTTCACAACAGTCTAATAATATCATGCATACAATTGAATATCTAATTAAAGTTAATAAATAAATATATTTAAAATAAATTAATTAGGCTTAAAGGTTGTTCAATTGATATGGCGGAAGCTGAGAGATTCGAACTCTCGCGGGCCTTGCGACCCCTACCAGTTTTCAAGACTGGTCCCTTCAGCCACTTGGGTAAGCTTCCAACCAAAGAGAATTTTAGCATATTGATACTATTACCTAAAGAAATCAATAATGCTTGGTGGACCCTGCAGGACTCGAACCTGCAACCAACCGGTTATGAGCCGGTAGCTCTAACCATTGAGCTAAGGGTCCGTAAGTATCATTATATTCAATCTAAAATAAAAACCATAAACAGAATTATAATTTAATGTCTAATAAAGACTGAACTACTTGATTGGGTCGGACATTCTCAAAGTAAGGAAACTTACAAGCATAAATGGCATTATGTCTGATTATTTGAATGGAAAATATCCCTAAAGATTTATTCACATAAAAGTCCTTACTTGGATTATCTCCAATATTTAATACTGAAAAGGCATTTAAATTGTATTTAGTCAATATTTTAGAATATAAGAAAGAATTCGGTTTTCGTTTGTCGACACCATATGAATCTGAATAAAAAATTTCATCAAAGTATGATTCTAATTTAAGTGCCGTAACTTTATTGGTTTGTTGTTTTACATCCCCATCAGTTAATAAAACCAAATGAATACCTTTGTTTTTTACTTTGGTCAAAAAAGTAATCACATCATCGAAAGGACGAATATTTGGTAGGTGGTATTTATAGCTAGATACTAAATCAGGAACATTCAATAATTTTTGAATTGAAAAATGCTCAATTAATAAATCAAAAACTTTTTTGGATCCCATATCAAAAGATTTATTTAGATTATTAAAAATATCCGCTTCTGATATTTGTGGAATTCTATTTGAGATTAATTTTGAAGCATGTCGAAAACCACTTATAACAAAATCCTTTTCAGAATACAGCGTATCATCCAAGTCTATAATAATTAATTTAGGATTATTCATAGAAAAACAGTCTGATCATACCTGGCAAAATCGATATTCGTTTGAACTTTAGGTAGTTTAGTAAGTGGCTTACCTAACATAATATCTATCGCGTAATGGCATGAATTAGCACCTGCCATAATACTTATCGGTGTACCACCGCCAAAACGGCAATTAACTTCAATGAAGTAGATTTTATCGTCTTTTTTAATAACTTGAATAGTAATATTTCCAATAAATCTAATTGTTTGAGCAAATCGTCTAACTTCTTTCTCAATCAAAGTATCTTTAACTATTCTACCTTTAGATATTTCACCAGATCGAACTGCAATTCTTTCCCTAATCACCAAAGAAACGATCTCATCATTTGAGTACTTAAATACATCAATACTAAATTCAGGACCATCAATAAATTCCTGTATCATAGGATTTTTGGTGTTTTTTAGTAAATATTCCAATTCATCACGATTTTCAACTTTCATTGCACCAATGGAAGATGAACCATCAAATGGTTTAATAAAAACTGGAAATTGAAAAACCATATTTGGCGACAATAATGTAGGACTATTAAAACCATTTTGAATAAAATAATTGTGGGAATTTATCTTATTACGAAAATTGTTGAGAAGATCTTGGTCAGGAATGAGAACATTGCAATCAAATTTAGAACGTAATTCCTCTTTTAATGAGGATAAAATCAACAATTCAGTATCGATTGTGGGAATAATAAGGCCCACATTATGTTTCTTAATAATTGATTCTAATTCTTGGTTGTATTTTTTAGAATCGATTTTGGATATATTCTCAAATATATCTACAAATTTAATACCAGGCGCAGTCCTCGAGGAGTCAATACCGATAACCTTACAATTTATATTTTTGTCTATTATGGCATTCTTAAAAAGTTGAATTAACTCAACTCGTCTTCCAATTGAAGTTATTAGAATATTTTTCATAACAATATAATAACCTTTTTATAATTTTATAAGTAATAATCTATTTTCATAAATTTAAATTAAATAAATTATTTATTTGTAAACAAACGGATGGCTTATCCTTTTGTTTGATTATTGAATCTTCACTATCCAGTTATTTGATACTATCATCTTACCAATTTGAATATCGGTCATGATATTAGATAGTTGTTTTGAAACAAAACCGACGATATT